>CENL01043528.1_pt1 | contig 373173 bp, 294 predicted proteins | sample 530221 | NCBI WGS metagenome assembly CENL01 (sample SAMEA2619791, study PRJEB7988) | marine metagenome | isolation source: saline water (ENVO:00002010), including
TTAATCGATCCGACGGAGGCTTCCTACATAGTTTCACTGTCGGCTCGTCCGACAGTGATTGTCTACCAGGTCACCTCAATCAATTCACCACGAATAAGCAAGACGTCAGGTGGTTCTATTGGCTCGCCTGACAGTGATGTTGAGCAATTCACCTTTCACAAAACATTATAAAAGATGTGCCTCCCCCGCCCGCAGATGAATTTCCCGAACTGGTGAACGGGTAAGCCCGGATGTAATCCGGGCCGAGCGGAGCGAGCAGGAGGTCGCAGCTGCCGCATTCAATCAATCCCAGTCCGTCTCATCCGCAAAACCCAATCAGCCGCAGAGCGTTAGCTCCGGTTGTCTCCCGATCTGCAGTAACTGCGTCTAAGACCGTACGGCTCATAAAAAAGAAAGGGTAGCCCCGGATGCAATCCGGGGTTGTCGCAGACAACAGGAAACCGTCAGAGAATACGCACAATCAGTTTTCAGATCACCAACCTGCCTGGCCGTAGGGGCGGCACCCATGTGTCCGCCCGCTGACGAGGTACAAACCAGTTTCACCCCACAACGGGAACCGCTGGAACGTTCGAAATTGATTTTTCTACCACGAAAAGGCACGAAACCGCACGAAAGCAAAAAAAGGGGGGGTGTTATTTACCGTCGAACGAAGTCAATCAGCCGCAGAGCGTTAGCTCCGGTTGTCTCCCGATCTGCAGAAACCGCAGCTGACTCATTACAACTCATAAAAAAGAAAGGGTAGCCCCGGATGCAATCCGGGGTTGTCGCAGACAACAGGAAACCGTCAGAGAAAACGCACAACCCGGTTTCCGATCACCAACCTGCCTGGCCGTAGGGGCTGACCCATGTGTCCACCCGCTGGCGAGGTACAAACCAGTGTCACCCCACAATGGGAACCGCTGAACCGCTCGAAATCGATTTTTCTACCACGAAAAGGCACGAAACCACACGAAAGTAAAAATAGATGGGCCCGAATATAATTCGGGCCGAGCGCAGCGAGCAGGAAATTGACAGTGTTGCGCTCCCTGACGCAAGACGCAGTTTTATTCTTCCATTCAGAATGGACCAGGTGAGAGAGCCGGAGAACGATTTGTATTGTTACTCAGTCAGTTTCCTGTTGTCTGCGACAACACCGAATTTCATTCGGTGCCACCCTCCTTATTAAGCAATTGGTTTCGTCTGCCATAACCGGACGAGCCGGTCCGTGGCACACACGTTCGGAGACATGGGTAACACTCATGTAATCTGTGATGCACCTTCATCACAGCTCGCCTTGCCTCAAAGCACCTGCAGTACCCGCTCAATCTTCTGCTGTGTCTCCTGCGCCAGATTCGGTTGCTCCCGGGCCCAGTCCAGCCAGGCGAATAAAAAGGGGCGCAGCTCCGTTCCCTGCTCAGGGATCTTGAAACAAGTCGGTAAAACATGCTGACACGGCTTCCCTTTTCCCTCTGCGATTTGCAGAAGCGTATCAATCACAGCGGGTTGCACCCGCTTTCGATCCAGCTGCTCGACAACCAGGATCCATTCACGAACCTCCGCGACCGGATCATTCAGCAGACTCCGGTTCATGATCTCGATTGACTCTGCATCACCGATCGCGCTCAAGGCTGTGTTCATGTTTTTGCGATCGCGCCAGTCCGGCAGCTGCTCGATATGATCCGAAATAAACGCTTTATAGCCTGCAAGGTATTTCTGCCGGTCCGCCTGGTACAGTTGGGTATAAACCACAAATCGCAGGGCAGCTTCAATCGACTGATCTTTCAGCAGTTGTTCCAGAAATGCCCTGTATTCCTGCGCCCCTCTGGTGGGCGGCGTCAGATAACGCAACAGCACGGGGTCCCCATACTGTCGATACAGGTCAGCCACCATCGGGCCGGTAAGCCCCCGTCCCTGCAATGCCTTGAGCACCGCTTCTTCCAACCCAATCCGGGCATGATACACCTGCAGCAGATCTTCTGGCTGTTTGATTTCCAGCTGAGATCGCTGCATTTCATCCAGTGTGAATCGCAGGATGGCAAACAGCAGCGGGTCCCTCGTCTGCTGGTAAGTCTTCACATCCAGGAAAGTCACATAGCGCTCATAACTGAGCCGTGTCCGGGGAAGCTGATTCGCTTTTCGCTCAGTCCGGGTCAAATATTGAGTCGCTCTTAGGGGAGACAGCCAGCCATGCACATCGATCCGATGACCCATAAAGTAAACTTCACCCGGATGCCCATTGTTTTGATAAGGCTCCGTCAGCCGACGCACCGGAAATGATCCCAGCTCATACAAGATCGCTTCATACTTCTGCTGCTTTGCTTTCTGATCAACAGCAGTTTTGACGGCGGGTTCCGACTGCGTCTCTTCGGCAGCAACGGAATCCGGGTAGATACCAGTCAGCCCGCACACCAGAACCAGAGCAGGGGAGATTCGGTTTAACTCACGATTTGACAGCTTCATGCACAGCCTCAGAATCAAAAGAAATTCTTACCTGAACCAGATTTCAGTATAAGTAATGCATGAGAATCTGTCAGCATGATTTTAAAATGTTATGCAGGGATTCGTATTCAACCGGTCTCGCCCCCATTTACTCCCGTTGCACAATGCTAAACTCATGGCCGATCTTAAAAGCAAACGTCTGATCTATCTCAAAGGTTTTCTGTTTCTGGTGATCCTGCTGTTTGCCGCGGGGCTGATCATTGCCCAGACGCGTTCGTGGCAGATCACATTGTTACTGCTGCTCGTGATCTGGTCCGCCGCCCGCCTGTATTACTTTATGTTTTACGTCATCGAAAAATATGTCGACCCCGAATATAAATTCGCCGGCATTACTTCCTTTCTGCAGTACCTGTTGAGAAAGAAACAGAAGTGAATCAACCGACGGGAAAACCGACACTGGAACCGCGCCCTTTTCATTACACCGACCGCACAGGCACGATTGTCGGCACCATGACCAACGATGGTTCAGAGATTCGTGTTGATCTGGATGGCTGGAAATTTGTGGGAAAAGTTTTCGATGAACTGGAACCGGTGCAACCAGCTGATCTGCCCGATCGTTTTCATTTGGACCATGGATTTTTGATGGACTGTGATTTTGAATTCACAATTCCCGTATTAATGAATGATCAAAGTCAACTTACCCCGTTTAATCTCCTGGTGCATTTTTCAGGAGAAAAACCAGACGAAAAGGATGAATTAGATTGTGATGCCTTCAAGGTTGCTCTCGATTATGGCCCACACAGAATTGTTTCTTCCGGAAAGTCTGGCTATATGGAAAAGGAACTTCTGGAAATCCAGAAGCAACTGCCGGATGGAATCTTTATCCAGTCCTGTATCAACTGTATGTACTCTGACTATAGTCCCTACGGAAACCGATTATTTGGTGACATGATGTGCTTCCGGAATCTGAAACAGGAATATCTGCAGGTGAAATCGAAGCAGGAGTTCTTTCACATTCACGATCATTTCGAACGTCAGGTACAGGAAACCTGGTTGTGCGACGAATTTGAACTTCGGGTTCCCGGTACGGGATATCGTGGTTAGTTATTTTGATTAATGAGACAGGCAAGATAATGTTCCAGCCAACCATTTATCCTATCCAGACGATCGGCGCCGGCTCGCTGTCGGTGATGGCCAGGCCGGTTCCCGGGGAATGGATCGACGACGAATTCGCCGGGATCGCGCGGCTGGGAATTTCACATATTGTCTCGTTACTGGAACACGAGGAAAGCATCGAAGTCGGCCTGGAAGACGAACCCCAACTCGCAGAACAGCATGGCATGTTGTTTACATCGTTTCCCGTCGCGGATCGTAGTCTGCCCGAGTCAGTCGAAGAGTTTGCGGACTTCACACGGGCCCTGTATCGCGGCATTATCGCGGGCAGTCACACGGTCGTGCATTGCCGCGCGGGCATCGGACGGGCCGGGATGACGGCGGCGGGCATATTGCTGCAGCACGGTATGACGACATCAGAGGCATTCGCGTTAATCTCAAAACAGCGACGCGTCACGGTGCCGGATACTCCCGAGCAGTATAATTGGGTCATGAAGCATGAAAAACAGCTGACAGGGAGAGAGCAGCAGTCATGAAATTAATTGCTTTGTTGATGGTCGTCTGAACCAGGCGTTTGCCCGCATGCAAAAATGGGGCTTATTACATGGGAGAACGCCGGCAACACACAAACTGACGGACATGACATCTTGCAGGTCTAACTCTGGAAGAACGTCCCCAGCCGGAAACGGTGATCGGCTACTGTTTCTGACATCATCATGGTCTGGCAACGACGCTATGGTTAAATGTGATGCACTCTCGTACGTGTCAGCTGGGACCTCCTGCTCGCTGCGCTCGGCGCGGATTGCATCCGGGCTCACCCGCTGTCTTGTTTTCGTGTCATTTCGTGTTTTTCGTGGTAGATAATTCCAGGTCGAACGTTTTATCGGTTTCCATTGCCGGGTGAAACTGGTGTGTAGCGCCCCTGTTGCATGACAGGAGGCTGACCTGAAACTTCATTGTACAATTTCACTGACAGTTTCCTGTTGTCTGCAACAACCCCGGATTACATCCGGGGCTACCCGAACTCCTTTTTGAGTGATGGGGAGTCTTTCTCTGATGTTGCATCAGCACCGTCGGTCAAGCCGAGCGGTGGCACACGGACGTCTGATCTGGTGGGCACATTGAATTTTCTATGCAGGTTACCGTGTGCCACGGACCGGCTCGTCCGGCCGTGCCGAGATCGTATGGGAAACCCGAGTCTGTATTAGACTGTGTCCCGTTTTACTGCAGCGTCTCCAGGTCCATTTGGATCGATTATAATTGCTATGGTTAAATGCGATGCACTCTGGCTGTAAGACGCGTGAGGTATGACAGTCAACGCGGTGCAAGCGTCAAGGCAGGTCGAAGATGAAAGATGCCTGGAGCCGATGTGCGTCTCCCATGGCACCGTTGACGTTCTTTCGCGTCCCATACAGATATTCCACACCTACCTTAACGCGTTCCAGCGGGCTCCAGATTAAATTGGCAGACAGATAGGTCGTCTGGTCAACGTCGTTGGGGTTTTGAAATGCGGTGGTACCGAGATCGTTTTGTGCATACGTAAAGTTGGAACTGAGCGATTCATTCCAGTTATGAGTCGCACCGATCATCCAGCCAAACATAGGCAGTAATCCGCCCTGGTCGACTGCGGTCGGCGCCGCATCCGGAAGATCACGATAGCTGCCGATTCCTTCGCCAAACAGGATTTGTGAATAAACCTTGGTCGTCTCAGTGACGAGGTAAACTCCGGTGAAGTTCAGCCCCCAGGCAGATCTCGTAATCACGGGCTGTCCCGTTGGCTGAAAGCCGACAACACGAAACAGGCTGGCGACTTGAATTTGAGCTCGTTCCCGGTCCAGCCGTAAGTGTCCTACGAAGTCGGGTGACGGATTGCGCGCTTCTCCTGTAATGCCAGTGGGGGCATCGATGATAAAGCGTGTGTCCTCAACAGCGAGTGCCAGCTTCAGGTCCTCATGAAAGATCATTTGCGTCCAGCGGGCTTGTGCCTGTCGTCGATTGACGTTTGAGACGGACCCTTCAAAATCGAGTGTGGCGGGCGCCGCAGCAACGTCAGTGAATGTTGTCCAGGTGCGTCCGACCAGCAGGGATCCGACTTCACCGAAGGCTTGTCGGAGCCGAAACTGGTCATCCTCACTGAAGAAGTCACCTTCCACGTAGATACGGACCACCCTGTCATCCGATAACCAGCGCGTGTCAAAACTCAGCCGCGATTGACGGGCGTGAAACCGTGAATTGGTACGCGGCGGCGCGTCCACGGGAATGCTGGTGGTCACAAAAGAATCCGTCGAGTCAATCGGATTAAAATCATAAATGAAATCGGCTTTCACAAAACCACCAATCTTCATGGCAACATTCGGGCCGAATACGATCAGTCCGCCTGCAAATGGCGGGGCCGAGTAGAGGTTCAGCCCGATATCAAATTGGCTCGAATCGTTAGAAAACGGGCTAGCGAAACGCGCTTCTTCACTGCTCGACAGGTCTGTGTATTCCGGTAGTGGCTGAACGATGGGATCGAGTGACGCCGTACCAGGTTCGGGAGGGACAAATGGGCCCGTAGCCTCATCAATGGTGGCGTAGCGCGTATCTGATGCTGTTTCTGGTTGAGAATCGCCAAAGTAAGTCTGTGTTTCCTGGGGATCATTCACTCTGATACGCGCAGCGGTGGCCGCATTGGCCAGGGGCAAGTGGTCTTGCGTCCATCCCAGGGTGGGTGCCAACATGAAGATCAGGAACATAAAAAGTCCTGGATTCGACTGCATGGAATTATTCGGCGACAAGGATTCAGATGAGATAAGAGAGGGATGCGAAGTCTATCAGAGTCTATTGATACGAAAAACCTCAGTTTAAAGGGATTATTCGGGTTAAAATCCCTCAACCACGATATGGGAAATTTCGCGTATCTATGACTGGAAAAAAGGGAGGAAAGTCTTTACTATACCTGCTTCCCTGTAGCAGGCTCTGATTTCGATGTAATAAAACGACGTAAAAGCTTGTTTTAAAAAGGGATACGAAAAACAACCAGGCCCAAGTGGCGGAATTGGCAGACGCGCTAGATTCAGGTTCTAGTATCTGTAATGGATGTGGAGGTTCGAATCCTCTCTTGGGCATTGAATAAAAAAGACTCCGAGCAAATCAGCTCGGAGTCTTTTTTTATGCGCTATCAGATTCAGGGAATTACTTAATCGTATGCCTGGAAAACAGAAACGGACCCGCAACCAGAATGGCGCGGGTCCGTTTTGCATGCATGATTTATTAAAAACCCCTGGCCGGGCAGAACCCGACCAGTGAGGGATGGTTTACCTTTTTCATTTCGACCTAGCGATTGTGACGCCAGTTGTTTTTGTAGTCGTAACGATCGTGGTCATGTCGGTCGTGGCGATCATTGTCAAAACGATCGTGACGATCATTGTTGTACTTGTAGTTGGTTTTGTAGTTACTGTACTTGTTGTTGTAGTAAGACGAGGTGTAATTCGACACAGGACGGTATGTGTTGAACAGCCCGGTGTAAGTACTGTTGTAACGATTCACAGCAGGATTGTAGGGAGTGAACAACGGCCGGCTATTCAGGTAGCTGCTGTTGTAGCTTGAATAAGAGTTGTTGTTCCAGTTTCGGCTGGCTGTGGAATTGTAACGTGTGTCATATTTTGAGTTGTAGTAGCTGCTGGTGCCGCAGAACGGAGTGGCAGCAAAGGAAGTGCTGCTGATCAAAGTAACGGCTGCCATAGCTGCGATTGCGAGTGTGAAGTTTTTCATCATTATCTCCTTTAATGGTTTTGATTTTTTTAAAGTGGCTTTTTTGTTTTCAAGTGATTCACTTGTTGTTGATGAAAGAGTACTAATGCAGCTACCGTGCCATAAAAATGCGGAAAGGCCCTAAGTCTATATCCAGTATAGACATAAAAAATATCAATGTGTCGTGATAATGATCTGGCGTGTTGTTAAAAGTGCAATATTGTAGAATTTATTACATTCAATATGAATACACTCTGTTGGTGGGCGTGTTGTCGAAGTGATGTTGCGGGTGAGCTTTGCAGGGAAAATCAATAAGCGGGAGCAAGCCTGTAAGCCGGGTTATGTCGAGAGTGGCCATTTATCTGGGACCGCAGTTGCCTGCAGCCTCGCGCGACCGACCCGGAAGTCTTAACGGATCGGGCCGATCCGTGTTCTGGCGAACCAGAACTGCTCCCTGCTTGGTCTTGCACCCGGTGGGGTTTACCTAGCCAGACCGGTCACCCGGTCTGCTGGTGCGCTCTTACCGCACCGTTTCACCCTTACCTGGCCAGCGAACTGGCCCGGCGGTTTACTTTCTGTTGCACTTTCCCTGTCCTCGCGGACGGTGGGCGTTACCCACCACCGTGCCCTGTGGAGCCCGGACTTTCCTCCACGGATTCCGAAGAATCCGCAGCGACCACTCAGCCGACTCCCGCTATTGAATCTTCCAGTATAGAGCAAGTTGTCCCCCTGAACTATCCCCAAAATCTGACTTTTCTGAAGAGAAAGACTTTATAATGTGTGACCAGCAGTATAGATTAAAGTCATGCGGGCAATTCATGATCTTTTGGTAAACAATACATTATAGAGGCACCAGGAAGTCAGAATGTTAGGTGAACTGAACCCGTGTGGAGGCGGCGACCCGATTCCGCTGCTGTCTGAAGTGTTATTGATTGGCCGCCGCAGTAAATGCGATATCACGCTGCAGTTTCCCAATATCTCATCGCATCACTGCCAGCTGGAATTCCTTAATGGCTACTGGCGCGTCCGTGATATGAACAGTCGCAACGGGATCAAAGTGAACGGCGACCGCTGTGATATGAAGTGGCTGTTGCCGGGAGACAGGCTCTCGATTGCCAAACACGATTATGAAATCAATTATACACCCCAGTCCGATGAACCGCCGCCGGAAGAAGAGAACCCGTTCGAAATGAGCCTGATGGAAAAAGCGGGACTTGTCAAACGGGAAAAACGTCCGGAACGCCCGATGGCACCATCGGCAAAGAAGCCTGCCAAGATCGAGCTTCCGGAAGACGAATCTCAGATGACCGATGATGAACTCGGTTTGAAGTTTCTCATTGATGGGGATGATGAGCAGGACGATTCCGCATGAATTATGATCAGCAGGCGATGGAACCAGAACTGTAGTGGCTAAGAAAAAAGGGAAAAAAATCCGGGTTGCGTTCAAAAAGAACCGGCAGAAAAAGGTTCGGAAGAATAAACTCGCCAGCCACCAGATGGACGAGCAGGTCGATTCACAGTACAGAGATACCAGCGAGCGACTGACGGGTAAAGGAGATCTCACCCGCCATCGCACCGTCATGGGGGTCGAGCATGAGACCGAAGATGGCACCGAGATCGTCATCGACATTGATGAGCAGAACTGCATTCCAGGCCGCGTGATTCGTTCGCAGGGCTTGAACTCGGTCGTACAGGTGGAAGATGGCAGCCGCTACGAATGTACCATCCGGCGGCTCGTCAGAACCATGTCCCGCGATGACCGCAATGCTGTCGTCGCGGGCGATCATGTACTGATTCGCCCTGAAGGGGATGAGCACCAGGCAGTGATTGAACGCGTCGAACCCCGCCGCTCCTACCTTTCGCGAGGCAGTAAACGCCGTGAACACATCCTCGTCAGCAACATCGACCAGGCGGTAATTGTGGTCTCCGCCGACGATCCGCCGCTCAAGCCCTCGCTGATCGACCGCTTCCTGATCAGTTCGGAAAAAGGTAACATTCACTCCATCATCTGTATTAACAAAATTGACCTGGTTGACCCGGTCGCCTTTCAGCCTCTGATCGGCGTGTATGCACAGATGGGGTACGATATCGTGTTAACCAGCGTCGTGGATGGAACCGGCATTCCGCGACTGCGGTCCCTGCTCAAAGGCAAACAGAGCGTCTTCTCCGGCCAGAGCGGCGTGGGGAAATCATCTCTGCTGAATCAGATCGACGAACGGCTTTCTCTGGAGACGGCGGAGATCAGCCAGGAAAACCGCAAGGGGCGGCACACAACCCGTTCTGCATTGCTGCTCGAAATCGCCTCCGGTGGCTGGGTGGTCGATACTCCGGGAATTCGTCAGCTGGAGCTGTGGGATGTGATCCCTGAGGAAGTCGAAGGCTTTTTCCGCGACTTCATCCCGTTTGTGACCCAGTGCCGTTTTCCGGATTGCTCGCACACGCATGAAGCCGATTGCGGCGTGAAACGCGCCGTCGCCCATGATTTCATTTCCCGTCAGCGTTACCAGAGCTATTTGAAAATCATCGCCGGCGATGAACCGCGGCCCGTGTATCATCAGTAAGCTGCTGTCTGCGTCGCCCGGAAGTCCTGTTGCGTTTCACTGGCATGTCAGTTGAACCTGACAGCGCTGTTACGTAGACTCATTTATAAGCTTCCTTAAATTATCGGGCCGTTCGCATTGTCGGCGATCTCCTGCCAGAAAAACCTGCATTGAAAGTTGATGCCATGAAACTGAAAACGCTCATCCCGCTCGGTGTGATCACACTCGTATTAACGGGGCTGTACTTGAATCATCACGAAGCATCTCAGCCATTGGTGAAACTGCCGAAGAAAATTAAATATGTAAGATATGCACAAAATGTGAAGATATCAGATTTTGGCGTCGTCGGTGATGGCAAAACAGATGACACGGCTGCCATTCAGAAACTGGTTGATGAGTCTGTCGGGGTACTTCGGTTTCCAACGGGCCAATATCGTTTGACGAAGCCGGTCGTGATTGATTTAGCCAAAGTCGGCCCGACTTCGATTTCCGGTGATGGAACAGCGACGATTCTGATGGAAGGCGAGGGGCCCGCGTTTCGATTTATCGGTACCCATAACGGAACCGCGAGCCCCAAAACGGTTCAGCCAGCAGTATGGGACAAGGAACGGACGCCGATGGTGGACGGCATTGAAATTGTCGGTAAACACCCCAAGGCCATCGGCGTGGAAGCGATCAAAACGATGCAGCTGACGATCACGCGGCTCGTGGTGCGGAAGGCCCTGCATGGGATTCGCCTGCATGAGCGAAATCGCAACGTGTCCATCGATGACTGTCACCTTTACGAGAACGAGGGAGTCGGCATTTATCTCGATCAGCTGAACCTGCATCAAATCAACATTTCCGACTCGCATATCAGCTACAACAAGCAGGGCGGTATTGTGGTTCGCGAGAGTGAAATCCGTAACATTCAGATCGGCAACTGTGACATTGAAGGTAACATGGGAGAGGAGACAGAGCCCACGGCCAACATTCTGTTTGATATCTCGAAAGGCTCACTCCGTGAAGGAGCCATCTTTGGTTGTACCATTCAGCACACGAATGACGCACCCGATTCCGCGAACGTGCGGTTTATCGGAAACGGTCCCGAAGACCCCCGCAAGGTAGGAAATTTCGCAATTGCCGACAATTCTATGAGTGATGTCGCCGTCAATATTCACCTCCAGCATGCCCGGGGCATCACAATTACCGGCAATACACTCTGGCAGGCGTACGAGCACAATCTGCTCGTAGAAGATTCGTCTCACATTGTGCTCGGCTCCAATCTGCTGGACCGCAACCCGGATTACCGGGCGAAAACCAAAGACGCGAACGTCTTCAAAGACTGCACCGACTGCACGCTTAATGCGCTGAATATCCTGGCGACCCGGAATGTTCCCGCCGGCCTGATCCTGGAGAATTGCGCGCGAATGAACATCACGAACTGTTCGATTCGCCAGTGTCAGAACGGCGGCATTCTGCTGTCAAACGTCAAGCAGTCCCGCATTTCCGACTGCCTGATCACCGAAGGCGAGAAAAACTTCGCGATCCGCGTTACCGGCGGCCAGCAGATTCAGATCACCGACAACCTGGTATCCGGCGACATCGACGTCGGTCCGGGAACGGAAGTTTCGAATACCATGACCGTGTATTAAGCGGCTGCCCCGGGTGTGTTTCTTTGATGTTGCATCAGCACCGTCGGTCAAGCCGAGCGATGGCACACGGACGTCTGATATGCTTGGGATTACAACCACATGACAGAGGTTTCCCGTGTGCCACGGTCCGGCTCGTCCGGCCGTGCCGGGAAAGTATAGGACGTCTGCTTCTGGAACGAACCGGGTAGCTGGAACCTCCTGCTCGCTGCGCTCGGCCCGAATGAGATTCGAGCCCACCCATTTATGCTTTCGTGTTTTTCGTGGTAGAAAAAAGCAAGCAGGTTTCATTCACCTCACGCCACCGTCGTCGATCCACCGGGCAGGATGCCGGCCAGCAGGTTGCCCGCCGTTCGTCCGGATTCGAAACGCATCAGGACAATCCGGATTGCAGCGGTGATGGGAACCGCCAGGATCGCGCCGATGGGCCCCCAGAGCAGCGTCCAGAACGACAGCGCCAGCAGGACGGTCACCGGGTGCAACTGCAGGCCTTCGCCCATCAGTTTCGGTTCAATGCCGTTCCCGATGGCCATTTGAATCCCGCCGGGAATCAGGATCACGCCGGCAATCGTCCACGGGCTGTCTGAGAACTGGGCAAACGCAACCGGAATCGGGAGCAAGGTTGCGATCACCGAACCGACAGAAGGAATGAAGTTCAGGAGAAATGTCAGGATGGCAAAGACCAGTGCCAGTTCCAGTCCAAACAGTTTCAATGTCACGCCGACCAGGGTGCCGGTAATCAGTGACAGCACGAGCTTGGTCGAAATATAGCTGCGAATCTTCTGCTCGATTTCAAAGTAGATTTCATTTTTGACAACGGCATTCGGGTCGCGTCCTGCCAGCAGAAAGATCACGAAGATGGCCACGAAAAAGGAGGTCGTGGTGAAGTTCAATGCTGACTGCATGGTGCTGACGGCAATCGATTTTAAAGAGTTTCGCATGTAGTCCATTGTCGCTTTTTTGAGCGTATCCAGGTCAATGCCCATTTTCTGGAACCAGCCGATTTCCGGCTTTTCGGCAGCCACTGCTTCCCCGTCATCAACGATTACTGTGGGCGGCGCTTCGGGGGTGGCCTCTTTCTGATCGGGGGTCTCAGGCTGCGGTTCCTTTGTGTCTTCTTCCAGTTTGCGTACGGGCAGATCATCGGCTTCTTTGGCGGCTTCGAATACCGAATTGATAAAGATGCCGAACTTTTCGCTGTATTGGTTTTCCGCTTTGTAGATCACCTGCTGTGTCGAATAGATCAGGGTCATGCAGATCAAAAATCCGAAGGTGAGCACCAGCAGCAAGGTCAGAGAAATTGCGATGATTTGAGGCATTTTCCATTTCAGAACCAGCAGGTCGACGAGCGGCGTCACGATGGTCGCAATGAAAATGGCGATCACAAACGGGACCAGAACTGCCTGGGTTACATAAAAGACACCTGCCAGTGCAATGATGGACAGCAGCAACAGGCAGCCTGTGATGACCTTGGCTTGCTCATCCGATGGTTGCAGGGGAGTTGACATGAAAGATGCCCTTTGCGGATTGATACTTATTCTGTTCGTGACGTTCGGTCGGCGCGCCTGAGAACGTCGCTGACATCAAACGGAGTATGCGCACGATACTGGGAAACAGAGAAACTGCAAAGAGAAAAATCACATTTAGCGGCTGATTTGTCGCATGTATCTGATAAATTGCTGATCGAGCTGGTTCAGATCCTCCCCAAAGACCGACTGAAAGTCTTTGATTCGTTCTGCGGGAGTGGACCAGATTAAAGGCTGCCGGGCCGCGATCAGCCGCAGATATTCTTCATACTGCCGACGTTTGGTTTTGATCAGGAAGTAAGAGAAGGCCCACGCTTCCGCATAGGTATCGAGGATGGTCTCGGCATCCTGAAACCGCTGGTCCGAGGAAATCAGCGTCTGCAGCGAGTCGGCGGGTCTGCGGGAACGCGCGTAATCCTGAAACTGCCTCAGTCGCCAGGGATTCGGTTTGCCGACGGTGCGCCAGCCGGTCTTGCTTTTGAGATCGGGGGTTTCAAAAAACGTCGCCATGCCTTCGGTCAGCCAGAGCGGGTTGTCGGCGAAGCGGGTGTGCAGACCCACATTAAAGGCGATCTGGTGTGTGCATTCATGGATGACGGTGGCGACATTGAACGGCGACTTTCGCAGTTTGAACAGAATGTCGGCGTCGGTGTAGGCTGGGCGCTCATTCGGGGCCGCGGTCAGATCGTAGAGTACCATCCGGTTGGATTGAATTGAATAAAAGCCGTGCGTGGCAGCCGCACCGTCACCCAGGATCTGGCTCGCGTACTGTTCGAAGTTCGCGCGATCCTTGAAGATGACCGCGATTAAAGGCACTTCCGGCTCATGCAGTGGATGTGCTTTGTCATCCCAGTAATTATGCAGGACCATATAAAGACGTTCGAACAGATAGCCGCACCACTGCGAATAACGTTTGCCCGCCTGGCTGCAGATCGTAAAATGTTTGGTCTGCGTGACGGTGAAATCATCGCCGAATTCTTCCTTGAGCTGCTTTTCCAGTTCACCGGTTTCCAGGGGGGTGAACTCGCGGTCCAGAGAGCGTTTACTTTTGAGTTGTTCGGGCGTCGCCGTCAACAGTCGGCCGTCGCGGGTCAACATCACCACACCCCCATCCTGCGCCTGCAGAATCTGGGCAGCTTCGATCGTCTGTTCCCGTTTCTGATCGTCAGTAAACGTGAATTCATACAGAGGCGGGGCTGTTTTTTCTGCTTGGCCGGGTTTCTGGGCAGAAACCAGGTTGCCATCAGAAAGGCAGCTTAGACTAAGGCAGAAGATCATCGTGCGCAGGAGAAATCTTCGACTTAACTGTGAATCGGGAATGTTTAAATCTCTCCAGGCCATCTCGGTCTTTCTGCGCAGGAAGGAACTTATAACTTCCAGAATAGGGGAGAGTGGAGTTGAAGTCGATCCCTATTTTTTCGCCAGCTTGTCTTTCCCGTCCTCATCGGTGATCGTCAGATAAATCACATTCGATGCGTAATTGGTGGTAATCGAGAAAGTGATTCCCACCCGTGCCATCGCAGCGAACGGGAAGCGTTTGACAGGTGTTGCTTTTTTAGAGGCTTCGATAATCAAAGTCCCTTCCAGTGTCTCGCCTGCCAGACGGGTTTTGCTTTTCTTGGAAAGTGTGACGCCGGGCGGTAACTGCTGCCCGAATTTCGAACTGAAATACTCGAAGGCGGTCGCCAGTACTATGGGATCTTTATAAGCTTCGCTGCGTTTAACCTTCACTTTAATCTCAGCAGATTCACCCGGTTTCAACACGATTTCGCTGGGAGTCGCGGTGACTTCCAGGATATCCAGCGGCTTCGTGACTCCCACAATCGACGTGTTGATCGGCCAGCGTGCCTGTCCGCCACCACGCGACTGAATTTCACAGGTGATGCGACCTGCGCGGACGATTTCCTGCTCTTTGCCATCAGGGCCTTTTACTTTGGCTTTGCCGGAGATGGTCACCAGCGAAGCGTTGATGGGCGCATCTTTCGCTGCTTTCAAAATCAGTCCACAGTCATTCACTCCAGACGGCAGTGTAACCGGTTCAAAGGTGACGCCCTTGGGCAGGCCTTCAATATTCAATTCAATCGGACCGTTAAAACCATTCAGTCGTTTGACGCGGGCGAACCACATCATGTTGGTCCCTGGTGCAATTTGTGCATAATAGAATTCGCCTCCGACCTGAAAATCAGGGCCGCTCAGTTCAGCCGTCAGATGATAGGCAAAACGATCGCCGCCCCGGTCGTGTAGATCACGGAGTGTGACGAAGTATTCGCCGTCGGCAGGGGCCAGAAAGTGAAAGTCGACGTCTTTCATCTGCAGTCCATCGTCGGCTTCAACATTCGCACCGCCGTTCACAAAAACCCGATTAGCTTTGCCTTTGGCGTCGAGAACTTCCATCACGCAGTCCAGAGGCAGATCAATGCGGTTCGACATCAACTGGAAAGAATAGTATTGCCCTTTTTTCGCTTTGAAGGAGAAGAACTGAGTCTGCTCGTCTTCCGTGATCTGGCCACTGACTCCCATGGGGAACTTCAGCGGAAAGGCGGTTTTCATCGAAGTATTCGTATCAGCGGCAACCGCCTGGGGATGCTCACTGATCAGCGTCCAGACGGCGTTGGTCTTGCCGGCCGGTGTTTCAAAAGTTCGTTTGGCCCAGCCCGTCTCTTTGGCCTCTTTCGCAGAGAAGCTGGCTTTGGAATGGCCTTGTAATGCATAACCGTCGAGTGTGACTTCAGTCTCTTTTCCCTTCTGAACCGCCAGGGGCATGGTATGTGTTACGTAAGGACCGTCGCTGACTTCCACGCAGTAGGCATATTTTCCGGTTCCCACATAGCGGGTATCACGGATTTCAAAAACATACTCCCCATCGGCGGGCAGTTTGAAGGAAATCAGTGAATCAGATTTAATGAAGTTATCGTTCTGGGCAATAATCTGTTTCTGCGGACCATACAATGTCAGGATCGAGTCCATCAGGTACACGTTGGAGGTCTGCATGGTGTGAATGGCTTCCGTCACGCGCTGGGCATACACTTCCAGAGTAATCTGCTGCCCCTTTTTCCCTTTGAACTTAAAGCAGTCCATGTCTTCAGTCTTCTCAACGATACCACAGACGGTTGAGGGAACCGTGATTTCCTGCGCAGTATCAAACGTGTTGTTGTCTTTCTTTTCCTCTTCTTCGATGACAGGGTAGGGTGTGACCAGCAGATGCGTGACACTCGACACGGCCTGGTCGGTAGCGACGCGACATTCGTAAATCCGAGCGGCTTGATCTTTCGGGACTTCGATATCAAACGCGAAGGGAGTTCCCACCGACCCGCGACCACGCCGTGGTGCCGCTTTGGGCTTCGTCTCCGCAAAGGTCATCTTGATACCAGGCTGATCAAAAAAGACGGAATGGGTATTGTCCAGAGTGTAGCTGGAGTGCAGTTGAATCTTGCGCTTGTCTCCCTGCTGGACGGCCGCGGGTTTGAAGGTCACCAGTTGCCGGAAACCGATCTTCGCTGGCGGCGGTGTCTTCTTATCATCGGCGGCTTTGAGCCGCGCGGGAGTGATAACGAACAGGCTTATGGTCAGCAGTGAGTAAAATAAACAGCGCATCGAACAGTCCTGGTTAGATCAAAAAGTGTGCCTGAAAAACAGTAACGCCCCTTGGACTCACACGTTCCCAGGGGCCGTCACTGTTGGTTTTCGGGTGAGTGAAGCCGCTGGGAATTAACCCATCAGCTCAGGAATCGGTTGTCCGTCGCAGACGATCAGGGGACGACCATCTTCCGGTGAAACAAAGTAATGATCCAGGTTGACACCCAGTTTTGTGTAAATCGTCGCGGCGACATCGGCGGGATAATATTCTTTACCCACCGGACGTGAACCGGTGTCATCGGTGGCGCCGACAACTTGACCGGCGGGAGTGCCCGCTCCGATCATCATCATGGTAGAAGCGGTCGACCAGTGATCGCGACCGGCGGCCGAGTTGATGACCGGAGTCCGGCCGAAGTCGGTCAGCCAGACGACCAGGGTGTTGTTCAGCATGCCACGCTGCTTGAGGTCCAGGACGAGTGAGGTCAAAGCCCGGTCAAACGGAGGCAGCGAACCACGCAGCGATTTGAAGTTATTGGTGTGGGTATCCCAGCCACCACTGCTGACGGTCACAAACCGCGAACCCGATTCAATCAGACGACGGGCCAGCAGACAGCTTTGTCCCAGGTAGTGACGACCGTAATCATCGCGTGTCTTGTCTGATTCCTGGCTCAGGTCAAACGCTTTCTGTGTATCAGCAGAAGTAATCATGCTGAATGCATTCTGATAATGCGCGTCAGATGCTTCAAATGCATTCTGGTTCAACTCAGCCTGACGCTGCAGCGTATCAATCGCCTGCAGAGCCTGTTGACGACGTTTCATGCGGTCAATAGTAATCCCCGATGGCGGAGAGATATCACGCACGGTAAAATTCTTTGCGTTGGGATCGCCGGGGATCTCGAACGGATTGTACTGCAGACCCAGGTAACCACCCAGTCCGCCGTTAAAGCGACGGTCGACATGGTTACCAATCTGTATGTGAGGCGGAATGTTGGTTTTGAATCCTTTGGTCTTGGCAATGACCGCACCGTAGCAGGGGTATGTTACCGAAGGATTGAATTTGTGCCCTGAAAGCATGAAGGCGTCCGCAGTCGAGTGCGAACCGTTCTGCGGGTTCAGGTTCCGCATGATGGAAAACTCGTTCGCATGTTTCGCGAACAGCGGCAACTGATCGGTAAACTGATAACCGGGCAGGGCTGTACTGATGGCGGAAAAATCGCCACGGACGTCAGCCGATGCGTTCGGTTTGGGATCGAAGGTATCGTGGTGGCTGGTTCCGCCACGTGTCCAGATCAGAATACAGTTCGTATCATTGGAAGGATCTGTCAGCGCTGCAGACTCGCTTTCAGAAGCTTGAGCCTGACCACGCAGCAGGGAATCCAGGGTAATTCCAAACGCACTGAGCGCACCAACTTCCAACAGAAATTGACGTCGGCTTCCAGTTTCGCAGTTCGAAACCTTTTGCGGGAATAGTTTCAGCATCGGAAACTCCTTTAGTGTGGCAGGGTCCTGATATTGCAGGAATTAATGAGGGAGGGATGTTTTGTCAGGGTTGTTGGTTTCTTAAGTAACTATCATAATTGTAACCGTTTATGTAAGGTAGGCAAACATTAAATCGGCTTTCCGATGGGAAATTAATAAGATGGAATTCGCCAATCAAAAAAATCACTCCTTGATCGCTTCAAAATTGAACGATAAAATGAAGTAAGCGGACGACTTCCCAGTACAGTAGTGTAAACATGACAGTTGTTGTTTGCGTCCGCGCCTGCCTGAAAAAATGATGAAAACAGCGAGTTTTTTTTGCTTTCGCGTCATTTTATTAGTATATTTAAGTATAAATGGCGTTTTATGTTAAGCCATTAACTTCCCACCTGAAACCACACTCAACCTGCCACCCTGCCTGTAAAAGGTTTTCTGCGACTTCGTATTTTGTGCTGTGAGTCCGGTTCACTGCCTAAGGAATCTTCTCTGATGAAATGCGACCCGCTCAAGAAAGTTGATCTTATGTTCGACTGCAAACCATTTAAGAAAAGAAATCTGATGTCTCATCGAATCCTGCTGATCACAGCGTTTCTTGCTACGGTTCTGCTGCAGAACGTCGCTCCTGCTGCAGATAGAAAACTGCAGGTTGCGCCGCAACAGATCGTGCTCAACGGGCTGCTGGATTATTTTCAGGTCCAGGTTCCCGTTGAAGAGAACGGCAAAATCGTCGGCGATCTGACGCATCAGTCTACCTTTACCAGCCTCACTCCTGATCTGCTGGAAGTCAACGCGGAAGGACTCGTACGTCCGCTGGCATTTGGTAAGGGGAAGGTTCAAGTCGCTCATGCCGGGCAAAAATCAGAAATCAGCGTGGAAGTCAAACCCCGCGCGAATGGCAAGAATGCCAGCTTCGTGAAGGACGTGGTCCCCGTGTTGAACAAAGGGGGCTGCAGCCTGGGAGGCTGTCACGCCAGTCAGTTCGGTAAAGGGGGCTTCAAGCTCTCCCTGTTTGGTTATGCTCCCGAACAGGATTATCCGGAAATGGCCCGCGATGACCGGCAGCGCCGCGTTTCCATTCTGCAACCGGAAAACAGTCTGATTCTGCAGAAAGCCTCCATGCAAATTGCGCATGGCGGCGGTCGACGTTTTGCCAAAGACTCTTATGAATATCGTATTCTGGAAACCTGGATTTCCGAAGCGGTCACTGAAATCGATGACAAGGAACCAACGGTGGTCGGCATGCAGCTGACCCCCATGTCGCGGCGATATCAGCAGGGAGACATCCAGCAGCTCCGCGTCATCGCCGAATACAGTGATGGCACGAAACAGGATGTGACCGCACGGGCACAGTATGACAGCCTGATTGAAAATATCGCGACGGTCACGCCGCGGGGAAAAGTCGAAATTGTCGGAGCCGGCCAGACTGCCATCATGGTACGTTACATGGGACAGGCAAAGATCTCGACCGTCATTTCACCCTATAAAAACGAAGTCGATCTGGCGGAATTCAAGCCGAATAATTTCATCGATGAACAGGTGAAGCAACGATTCAACGAACTGGGACTGGAACCTTCGCCGCTGTGCAGCGACGAAGTCTTCATCCGTCGTGCCTTTATCGACACGATTGGAACGCTGCCCAAACCGGAAAAAGTCAAAGCATTTCTGGCTTCAAAAGCCCCCGATAAACGCAGTCAGCTGATTGATGAATTACTCGGCCTGACCGGGGATCCGGCTCGTGACATTTATGTGGAACCCTGGAGTGCCTACTGGGGCATGAAGTGGGGCGACCTGCTGCGAAATAACCGCAATAAAGTGGGTGATGGCGGGATGTGGGCTTTCTCCAACTGGATTCGCCAGTCGCTGCGGGAAAATAAACCGGTCAACGAATTCGTCAACGAAATCATCACCGCGCAGGGATCTATTTATGAGAACGGTCCGGCCAACTATTTTAAAATCGCATCCAAACCGGAAGACCTGGCAGAAGCCACGTCTCAGATTTTCCTGGGGGTCCGTCTGCAGTGTGCCAAGTGCCATCACCACCCCTTCGAGGTCTACAGCCAGAAAGACTATTACAGCCTGGCTGCTTTCTTCACGCGGGTCGGTAATAAAGGGAGCGTCGATTTCGGGGCCCTGGGAGCGGATACGGTTGTCAAAGTGAAAAGCAGCGGATCGATCCGGCATCCACGCACGAAAAAAACAATGGAGCCGACTCCGCTGATGGGTGAGCCCATCGATACGACCTCTTACCGCGATTTCCGTCGGCCGCTGGCACGCTGGATTACCTCTCCCGAGAATCGTCTGTTTTCCAAGAACATGGTCAACCGTTTCTGGTCTTATTACATGGGCACCGGCTTTATTGAACCCATTGATGACATGCGGGAAACCAACCCGGCTTCCAACCCGGAACTGCTGAATGCATTAGCCGATCATTTTGTCGATTCAGGCTATAACCTGAAAGAACTGATGCGGGTCATCATGAATTCCCGCACCTACCAGCTTTCGTCTGAACCTTTGCCGCAGAATGTGGCGAATACCCGTTTTTATACACACTACAACGTCAAGCGATTGCCGGCGGAAGTCATGCTGGATGCGCTGGATGATCTGACTGGATCGCAGGAACGCTTCCGCGGTGTTCCCCAGGGAACCCGGGCGATTGAATTGCCGGACCCGAATTACAGTTCGTACTTCCTGGATACGCTGGGTCGTCCCAAGCGTGTGATTACCTGTGAATGCGAGCGCGCCAGTCAGCCGAACCTGGCACAGGTGCTGCAGGTGGCTAACGGCACGTTAATTAACACCAAGCTGGCGACGAAAAACGGACGGATCGAATCGCTGTTAAAAGCCAAGGCGCCCGATCATGAAGTCTTCACTGAAATGTATCTGGCCGCCTTCAGCCGTTATCCGACGAAACAGGAACTGGCCAACTGCGATCAGATCGTGAAGACCTCCAAAGATAAACGCGAAGGTTACCAGGATGTGATGTGGGCCATCAGCAACAGCCGCGAATTCCTGTTCAACCATTAACACAGGTTTCTGAAACAGACAACAGCCCGTTTCCGGTACATGGAAACGGGCTGTTTTTTATCTGGTATCAAGGCGACTTCTGTCGGATTTAAGGCTGCTTCTGCTTTTTATTTTTCTCTGCCTCTTCCTGTTTACGGTAATATTCGGAGAGGATTTTCCCTTCGTAGCGGGCGAACTCCCAGGCAGGCCAGCGCGGGGCTTCCGCCTGAACTTCATCAAAAATCGCCTGCATCTGCTGCTCCATCTTTTTCAGGATTTCCTGCTCGCTTTCCGCACGGTCGGTGGTCTCGGCGATATCGCTCTGGATGTGATACAGTTCGAATCCTTCCAGCTTCGCATTTTTGACAGCGTCAATTTCTTCCGCCGTAATTCCGCCGGACGGTTTAAGACTGGGGACATTCAACTTCGCCAGCAGCTTCCATTCACCATCACGGATCGCCACTTTGGCATCGTTGTGGGCCCGGTTAAACTGCCAGTAGAGCGGCCTTTTCCGCTGGATCGGTTTGCCTTCCAACAGCGGTAATATGTTTGTCCCATCCAGCACGCGATCGGCCGGAGCCGGGATGTTTGCGACGGCACACAGGGTCGGCAGGATATCCACGCCACATACGGGAACATCGCTGGTGGTTCCCGGCTGGACATGCTCGGGCCATTGCACAATACCCGGTACACGAATCCCCCCTTCATATGTCGCGCCTTTTTTATCGCGCAGTGGTCCGGAAGAACCGTGCGGGTGACGCCGGGTGATGGCCGGCCCGTTGTCGCTGGTGAAGATGATCAGTGTGTTCTCCCGCAGTTTCTGATCTTCCAGTGTTTTCAGGATGCGGCCAAAAGCGTCGTCCATCTGCGTGACGTTCCCGTGATGTGCGGGCAGTGTGGAACCTTCAGGCGCGGTATAAAGTTTGCGAAAACGTTCGGCACTGGCGATGGGTTCGTGGGGTTCATGAAAACAGACAAACATGAAAAACGGTTTTTCTTTATCGCGCAGCTGTGTCAGCCATTCTTCTGCTTCATTTGCCACCAGCTGCGACGCGAAACCCTGCAGCGGACCGACCGGTCTGGCGTTTCGTACGAAGTTAAACGGGTTCTCGTGAGTGGGCAGCGCATTGTTCTGCGTGGAGAACCAGTGATCGAATCCGTGATCGGAAGGCTGTGGCTGTCCCACCATGTTGAACATCCCATTGAGATGCCATTTGCCGACGTGACAGGTCGCGTAACCCGCCTGCCGCAGTAATGTCGCGATGGTGATTTCACGTTTGCGGACATGCATCGGAGAGAGCATGGGAATCCAGTTGTAGATGCCAACGCGAAAGGGGGTGCGGCCCGTCATCAGGCCGGCTCGCGAAGGGGAACAGTTGGGATGTGCTGCATAACAGCTGGTCAGCTTCAGTCCTTCTTTGGCAAAGCGATCGATATTCGGACTTTGAATCACCGGATGACCATAACAGGCCAGATCGCCGTAGCCCAGGTCATCACAGAGCACCACCATGATATTTGGTCGCGCGGGAGACTTTACAGAAGCCGTTGGTTCTGCTGCGAGCGATTCGTTCGTGAACAAGATACTGATAACAATGATCAGCGCGAGGAAGAGGTTTCGCATTATGATTGCCTTTCTGAATCTGCCGTCTGCCACCATTGTCAGTGTGGCAGCATCGCAGCGGTTGAGATTGCTCGTCATTAATACTTAAAAGCAAAATCATCCGAAATGCAATACAAGGCCTGTAAATACATGAAAACAGCCCCTTGCACAAAATGCATGCAAGGGGCTGAATCAGGTTTACACTTTTTAATTCAAACGCTCAGCCGGATGTTGAGGCCAGGCTGAGACGAGCGATTATAATGTGTCCAGGTCTCTGCCATCAGCGGCAGTTCCGGCGTTGTTACCTTTGATTTCGCCTGTGGCAGGATTATAAATCCAGCCTACAGTCTCGGTTCCATCTTTGGCTGCTTCATCAGGTGCCGTACCGGCAACATCGGTGACGATCATGACTCCACGACCACCAGTGAACGGGTTGGGAGGAAGACTGCCAATCAGGTAGGGACCCAGTGGTTTCGTTCCGACGGCACCGGTGGTTCCATCTTTATCGCTGGAAAGCAGCAATGAATTACGGAAATCATCTGGATCGGTCGAACCGTCGCCAGGATATTTTCCATCATGCTGGAACTTGTAGACCTGAATCTGGCTTCGCAGAGTCTGCAGGTCCTGAACGAGTACTGATTCTTTGGCATCATCGTTAGTTGAAATAAACTGCGGTAAAACGGTTGCAGCCAGAATTCCAAGAATTACGACCACAATCATAACTTCAACGAGCGTAAAACCAGCCCGTCGATTCTGCTGTAGTGTTGCTTTAGTCATTGTCCTTCTCCGAGATTTACGAATGTGCGATTCACTTCGTGTTGATTTAAATGATTCGAGGTGTTCCTCATTGAGTTCGCGCTGGAACAGGTAACCCCGGTTTGTTACAGGATCAGATTTGTGCTGGGAAAAAAAATTAACTAACGTATCAGATCCTCTGTCATTGGCCCGATCAGAGGGGACACCGACTGAGTGGCCACACAAAACTTATGTTTTTTATCAAGCGAGTCAATTGAATTTCAGAAGAATAAACGCCTGGCGGCGTGCTTTGTGAGGGTTGCAGTGATTGTGTTGATTTGCGGGCAAAACCTTGTCCAAAATGCAGTGAAATCAGTGATCAAGAGTGGATCATTGCTGACGGATACGTCGAAGGAGAGCGACGACTGATCAGTCGTTTGGAATCGATCGTGCGGGAAAGAAAGGTTGTGTGGCCATGGAATTGATGTCAAACCTGTTCCGGATATTAGTGGTAGCTGTGCTTTTTCAACAGGTACTGCGAGCCGAGTTACCCGCGTTATGCTATCGAACAAACACATTTCAAGTTTCCTTGCCGGAGGGTTCTATCACAGGCGAATCCAGCCTGCGCGAACATACCATTGTCTGGCATCCTGAAAAGAAAAAATATTACCTGCTGGCAGACGTGATTCCGCTGGCCAGTGATGATCACCCCAATACCTATAATACGGAAATCCATTTGTTTTCGAGTCCGGATTTAGCTGCCTGGCGTTACCATGGTGTTGCGATCAGAAAAGGAACTGCAGCAGATGACTTCGATCGCTATGGTGTGGCCAGTCCCGTTGCAGCGACTCTGGTCGATGGCGTGATCTACTGCCCTTATAGCGCGCGTAAAACCAGACAGTTTACCGGGCGGAGTGCAGGCCTGGCCTGGTCGGGCGCTGATCCGGAACAGATTCCCTGGAACAAATCCGGTCAACCAGTTTCAGATCTGCCCGGCGAAGACGATGATGTCGCCCTCATATCGAGAGCCGGGGATGACCGCTTTCATCTGTATCACCGTACGACGGGAGCCGATGGGTATCAGATCGTATACCGCGCTTCTAAAAATCCGCGAGACAAAGCATCCTGGTCCAAAGCCATTCCCGTGGCGGCACCGCCTGAGATGGTCCGTGCCCAGGAACTGACAGGAGCGGTCTTTGTCGATGGGCTCTTTCACCTGTTTATCATTGAGCATTTTCAAAAAGGAAGTGCCCAGATCGCCCATGTCGTATCACAGCAGCCCGCTGGTCCATTTCGGGCATTTCATAAAAATCAGCGATATCTCAAACCTGAAGATCAGCCACGCAACATCATCTACAGTGGGCATATTACACCTGTGGTCAGGCAGGGGAAATGGGACGCCTTTTTCTGGACGACCAGCCAGCAGGGAAAACGTTATGGTTTGACCGGGCATCCAGTACGACACAATCCATAGCAGGTCTCTCCTGGAAGAACTGTTGCCTGATATGAATACGAAAACAGGCCGCCCGAGAGAATTCAGGCGGCCTGTTTCATTACTTCGGAACTCGCATTTAATGTACGCGTTGACCGGGGACTGCTCCTTCGTCCGGTGAGAGCAGAAAGACGTCTTTCCCACCCGGTCCAGAGGCCAGCACCATGCCTTCACTTGTACCAAACCGCATTTTGCGGGGCTTGAGGTTGGCACAGCAGATCACCAGCCGACCGACCAGTTCTTCCGGGTTATACGCACTCTTGATGCCGGCAAACACATTGCGGCGTTCATCGCCTCCCAGGCTGAGCGTCAGCTGCAGCAGCTTATTGGCTTCGGGAACCGAGTTCGCTTCCACAATCCGGGCGACGCGCAGATCAACTTTGACGAAATCATCAATCGTACATTCTTCCGACATCGGCTCCTGCTCAAGGGCCTCTCCGCTGTCGTTCCATTGTGAGGCGGCTGCTTCACTTTCAGCAGCGGCAACATCTTCTCTTGCTTCTTCAGTCATGGCTTGTACCTGTTTTTCTTCTATTCGTTTAAACATATGCTGGAATTTATTGACGGCCGTTCCCGCGAGGGGAGATTGTGCCTGATCCCAGTTTACAATCGGATCATTCAACAGTGCGCCGGTCTGCTCGGAGAGCTGCGGCAGAACCGGGGTCAGATAGATCACAATCTGCCGAAACAGATTGAGCGAGATCGTACAGATATTCTGCAGTTCTGCCTGTCGGCTCTCGTCCTTGCGGAGTTCCCACGGTTTTTGATCTTCAACATACTTATTCGCCCGATCCGCCAGCGCGAGGATTTCTCGCATTGCGCCATTGTAATCACAGGCTTCATAAGCGGCGGCAATCGCATCGCTGCGGCTGGCGGCATGCGCAAACAGACCGCCGTCCTCGGGATAGGCTGAGGACAGTCCCGTATTCGCCACGAACTTTGCCGAGCGACTCGCCAGATTCACAACCTTACCTACCAGGTCCGAATTGACTTTCTGAATGAATTCGTCCAGATTCAAGTCCAGGTCGTCCAGTCTCGGTCCCAGTTTGGATGCGTAATAGTAACGCAGGCAGGCAGGATCGAGATGATTCAGATAGGTGGAGGCTTTAACGAAGGTCCCTTTCGATTTGGACATTTTTTCGCCATCCACGGTCAGGAATCCGTGAATGTGGACTTTCTCGGGCAGATTGAAACCAGCCGTCTTGAGCATGGCGGGCCAGAACAGCGTATGAAAATAAGTAATGTCTTTGCCGATAAAGTGATGCACTTCGGTCTCGGGGTTCTTCCACCACTGGTCGAAGTCTTCGCCGTGCTTTTCACACCATTCGAGGGTGGAGGCGATGTAACCGATGGGCGCGTCGAACCAGACGTACCAGTAATTGCCCGGGCTGTCCGGAATTTCAAATCCGAAGTAAGGCGCGGGGCGGGAGATATCCCAGTCACGCAGTGGGTCACCCAGGAAGTGCCCTTTCAGATAGTTGGCGACTTCGGACTGCAGATGTTCGCCTGACTGCGTCCATTCATCCAGAAAGCCGTGCAGGTCTTCAATGCGGACAAACAGGTGGCTGGCGGTGCGCAGTTCGGGCGTGGTATTTGACAGCGTGCTGATCGGATCAGCCAGGTCGGCGGGTGTGTAGGTGCTGCCGCATTTATCGCAGTTGTCGCCATACTGGTCGGGGGCTTTGCATTTGGGACAGGTCCCTTTGACAAAACGATCTGCCAGAAATGTATTTTCCTGTACGTCGAACAGCTGAGTCACTTCTTTCTCAACGACCAGGTCGGCGGTGCGTAATGCTTCCCAGATTTCATAACACAGCTTGCGATTCTGCTCGCTGTTAGTGCTGCCGTAATTATCGAATTCGATGTTGAAACCGGCGAAGTCAGTAATGTGTTTCTGCTGAACATCGGCGATCAGCGCTTCTTCTGACCGGCCTTCCTGGCGGGCGCGGATCATAATCGCTGTTCCATGCGTATCGTCTGCACAGAAGAAGCGGCAGGCATGGCCGCGCAGTTTCTGGAACCGCACCCAGATGTCCGTCTGGATGTATTCCACAAGGTGGCCGATGTGAATATCACCGTTGGCGTATGGCAGAGCCGCGGTGACTAAGATGCGACGTTGGGTCATAATAATTCCGAAAATGGTTAATTCTGGTCAGGCGTCTGAACGAACGTGTTCTAATCAGACACGGAAAACGAGGCAGGGTTCTCCCGAATGGCCTGCAGATCAATGCTCGCAGATACGAATTTCGTGCCCGGTTGAGCTTTGATTGTTCAATGGGCGTTGATTGTACGCCCCACAGCCTGATCCCGCAATCCAGCCGAAAAACAGCGAAAATCAGCCGCTTAAAGGTTCGCGCGGGTCATCATCAGCGGGCTGTCCGAAGAACACAGGGCTTTCACCAGATCCAGCTGGCTCACGATGCCCACTTGTTTGTCATTTTCAAAAATGGCTCCGTAAGCGGAAGAAGAGTTTCTCAAAATATAAAGAGACTCCAGCATACTGAAATCAGACTGCAGACGTGGCATGTTATAGACGGCGGGAATAATGGGTGACGGCGAGGTGATCAGATCGACCAGTTTCAGGTAAGAAGTCCATTCACTGGAATTGCCTCGGGCACGAATGGGGATGAATGAGAGCTGATTCCGTTGTGCCAGTTGAATAATGTCTCCCGCGTCTGTGGTACGCGTGACTCCCGTAATCTGATTCTGTGGGATCATCAGCTTCTTCACAGACTGGGCCGCCGTATTGAACATGCCCCGCACCAGCTGCTTCTGCGAATTACTCAACAGGCCTTCCAGGTGTCCTTCTTCCAGCACTTTCACCAGGCGTTGTCGTCCCAGGACCAGCTGTGCCGGCTTATTGCGATCGGGCGAAAAACGTTCCAGGTAACGTGTGATGGCGACCAGCGGGGTGCTGATCAGCCAGAACGCCCGATAAAAGAAATCGAACCAGCGACTGTAACGTTTCAATAACATGGAAGGCGAGCGGTAGTACAGATTTTTGGGTACCATTTCACCAAAGATAAAGATGATCGGCGTGAAGAGAATCGTGGTCACGATTTCTGCAGAGCCTCCTGATTGCTGAAAGACTTCGGCAATACCGATAGAAATGGCGATGGTCGTCAGATCATTGGCCAGGTTATTTCCGATCAAAGTGGTCGCGACAAAATAGCTCGGGTTTTGTGCATACCAGCAGAGCCGCTTGGCGATCGGGTCTCCCTCGTTCGCATCGATATTCAACCGCAGAAAGCTGACGCGATAGAAGCCGGTTTCTGATCCACTGAACAGGGCCGATAGCCGCATGCCAATGGCAAACAAGGCCACTGCACCAAGAAGAGGAAGCCAGTTCAACGTAGAATACAACCTTCAGCAAGAATAGAAACACGAACACTTTTCGGACGGAGCACTCTCCGACTGTCGTGAATTCTCTTGAAACCACGCGCAACTTGCAAGAGGTGCTTCATGAACCGTCCTGAAAATCAGTTACTATTTTCCCGCTCACAGAATGCAGGGACTACCATTTTTGTGATTGATGACCTATGTTTTAGTAACAATACGGTTGCCCAGACTTCGCATTTTGACATGAGTGCCGCCAGAACGCCTGCCGCTCCGCCTCTGGCTCGATCAGGAAGTCACGCAGCTGTAAAGATACTGCCCTAAGTTGCTATTCAGTAAAGATTTAACCTGACTCAGTTTAAATAAGTGGATATTTATGAAAGTTCAACAGTTTCTGGAGCATCACGGAATTAAAGAGAATCCGTTCGGGCAGGAAGACGCGCAAAGCGATCACGTTTTCAAGGAATTCTGTCTCAACGGCACGCATCATCCGGTCTGGGACAAAATATTTTCCAATCCGACCAACCCGTCCACATCGGTGGTGTTCGGGGAAAAAGGAGCCGGTAAAACCGCCATCCGCATGCAGATGATTGAGCAACTGCAAAAGCACAATACAAGCCATCCCGAAAATCGTGTACTGGTGATTGAATACGACGACTTCAATCCCTTTCTGGACTGTTTCCGCGAACGCTATTCAGGACGCAATCGCCGTCCCGAGCGACTGCTCTCTCACTGGCGGTTATGGGATCACATGGATGCCATTCTCTCACTCGGCGTGACGCAATTGATCGGTGAGATGATTGAGCCTGACGAATCTGCTGATAACAACATCAAATCCGTTTCCAAAGCACAGGTGGCGAATCTGACGCACCTGGAAAAACGGGACCTGCTGCTGCTGGCGGCGTTCTATGACAACAGCCTCGATATGCCAGCCGTTCAACGCTGGAATCGACTGCGGAAAAAATTGAAATTCTCCTGCTGGAAAACGGAATGGGAACGGGCCCTGGGTTTTCTGGTGACGGTTGTCACGGTCGGATTGGTGTTTTACCTGGGTAACTGGAAAGATTTCAGCAAGTGGTGGATCTGGCTGATCATGTTTGCCGGCTGGGCACCCTGGTTGTGGCGACAGACAACACTGCTCTGGAAAGCCTGGCGCGTGACGCGCGAAGTCCGCGTCTTTGATCATCTGCCTAACGCGCTGCGAAAAATTCTTTCGCGCATCGAGCGGCGGGAACTTGCCGGACAGCCAATCCCCTATCGGGACCGCAGCGATGACCGGTACGAACTGCTCACCAAATTTCAAACCATCCTCAAAAAAATGGGATTCACGAATATCGTGATTCTGGTAGACCGGGTCGATGAACCGCATCTGGTCAATGGCTCGGCGGAACGCATGCGGGATCTGCTCTGGCCCATGTTCGATAATAAACTGCTCAAACATCCGGGCATCGCGTTCAAGCTGCTGCTCCCCTCTGATGTGGTCTACTATCTGCAGCGCGAAGAAAAAGAATTCTACGAACGTTCGCGGCTGGATAAGCAGAACCTGGTGACATCACTGGACTGGACCGGTGAGTCATTGTATGACGTCGCCTGCGATCGCGTGCGGGCCTGTGCCATAGAACCCGGCTCCAATCTGTCCATTAAAGATCTGTTCGATGATTCAATCTCGGAACAGGAACTGATTGGTCAGTTTGCCCAGCTGCGGGTGCCCCGACATTTATTCAAGTTTCTGTATCGGCTGATTGTGGATCACTGTAATCGTTATACCGTGGATAATCCCAACTGGAAAATCAACCGGGAAACGCAGCAGAAAGTGCTCAGCCTGTTTCAGCGGGACCTGGAAGCCTTTGACCGGGGCATGGGAACAGGTTGAAAATGGTCTGCGCATCCGGTAGCTTTAATGGATAACCAACCCCTTAAACAGCCCACCGGAATCAACTGAATGCAAACCAATCTCAATCGACGCGAAATGCTGGCGGCCGCCGGCGGTCTCCTGGCAGCAGGGATCGCTGCACCTGCAACCGTTACCGCGGGTACGAACCGCTCGCGCACCGCTGCAGAACCATTTGGTTATTGTTTCAACACCAGCACCATCCGTGGTCAGAAACTGGGGATCGTCGAGCAGATCGATCTGACGTCCCAGGCCGGCTACGATTCGATTGAACCCTGGCTGCGCGACATCGACGAATATGTAAAAGCCGGCGGCTCGCTGTCAGACCTCAAGAAACGCATCGACGATGCCGGACTGACGGTTGAAAGTGCGATTGGCTTTGCCCAGTGGATTGTCGACGATGACGCTGCAAGAAAAGAGGGGCTGGAAGTTGCGAAGCGGGATATGGACACGCTCCGTCAGATTGGCGGCATCCGCATTGCGGCCCCTCCGACCGGCGCAACAAAACAGACCGATCTCAATCTGTTCAACGCCGCAAAACGGTATCGCGCGTTGCTGGAACTGGGCGACCAGATGGACGTGATTCCCCAGGTCGAAGTCTGGGGCTTCTCCAGTTCATTGTCGCGACTGGGTGAATCGATGTTCGTCGCCATTGAGAGCGGGCATCCCAAAGCGTGTCTGCTGCCCGATGTCTATCACATCTACAAAGGGGGGTCTGACTTCGCCGGGCTCGGTCTGCTCAGTGGTTCTGCGATCCAGGTCTTTCATGTAAATGACTATCCCGCCAATCCACCACGTGAGACCATCAACGATTCCCACCGCGTCTATCCCGGCGATGGAGTGGCCCCTTTGACTGAGATTTTCCGGATGATTCATCAGGCCGGCTTCCGCGGAACGTTATCGCTGGAACTGTTCAATCGCGATTACTGGCAGCAGGATCCGCTGGAAGTCGCGAAGACAGGACTGCAAAAAACGAAGGCAGCCGTCCTGTCGGCGAAACTCGATCAACCGGTCAAAGCGGACTGATTCGTGAAACGTATTGCCCTCCTGTTTGAGTTCGGCTCTTTGAACGGAGGCGAACATTCGATGCTGGCAGTACTCTCACGGGTGCATGGAAAGTCGTTCGAGTTTACGGCCTTTTGTCCTCCTGGAAGTCTGTTGCAGTCTGCGCTGGAACAGATCGGCATTGAGTGTCATCCCGTTTTGTTTCACGATGCACACGGGCAGCGCCTGTCGCGGGAAACAATTGGGAATCAACTCATTCCCGTTCTGAAGTCTGGGGCCTTTGATCTGCTGCATGCCAACAGTCTCTCAATGTCGCGACTGACAGGGGCACTCGCCACCCAGATACCGGTTCCCTGCTCAGGGCATCTACGGGATATCATCAAACTGAGTCGTGCCGCGATTCACGATCTGAACCAGAATCAGCGGCTGGCAGCAGTCTCGGCGGCGACCCGCGATTTTCACGTCGGTCGGGGACTGGATCCTGATCGGGTCACCGTCTGTTATAACGGCGTCGATGTCGAACACTTCCAACCACGACCGGCGACTGGTGCTTTGAAACAGGAACTGGGACTCGCTCCAGAGACTCAACTCTGTCTGACCATCGGTCAAATTGGTTTACGCAAAGGCCAGGATGTGCTGGCGAATGCGGCCCGCTTGCTGGCAGAGCAGGGGGATCAGCACACGCATTTTCTACTGGTGGGAGAGCGTCATTCGCAGAAACAGGAGAGCATCGACTTTGATCAGGCACTCGATGCTGCGTTTGAGCAACCAGGTTTGCAAGGTCGGCTGCATCGACTTGGATATCGCGAAGAGATCAACTTCCTCATGAACGAAGCCGACCTGCTCGTGCATCCTGCGAAACAGGAACCCCTGGGGCGGGTACTACTGGAAGCGATTGCCAGTGGCTTGCCGATTGTCGCGACTGAAGTGGGGGGGACGCAGGAAATCGTCACGCACGACGTTTCTGCCTTGCTGGTTCCCCCGGGCAATGCTGAGTTACTGGCAGACGCGATGGATCGGGTGTTAAATGATCCCGGTCTCAGCCAGTCACTGGCACAGTCAGCGCGGTTGCAGTCTCTGGAACTATTCACGAGCGAACAGGCGGGTGAGCGTTTGAAAGCGTTCTGGGATGGTTTGACTGGTTGAGTCTGAGCGACCGATCTCAGGGGCGATCGTTAGGGTGGAATTCTTCCCAGCGTTTCCAGGCGTAAGCCCATTCCATCCACAGTCGCAGCACGGACCAGAGGATCCGCATTTTGCTGAGTTGATCGGGGGGCAGCTTGCCCTGCGATTCGACAGCATTCTGGGTGGCTGATGCCAGACCCCAGTGACTGGCCAGTTCCCGACAGAGATTGTCGGCTGTCAGATCAATTTCCGCTTCTTCTGAGACAAAGCCGGCAGCGTCCGCCATCACGAACAGTTCAAACAGTTGGCTGCGATAGGGATCCAGCTCCAGTGGCTTGGTTTCTGCTTCTGCTTCGCTGACTAACCTGGCCACTCGCTGGATGATATCATTGGCTAATTCACGGGAGGCAGAAGAGACATTGTTTGCGGAGTCACGAGACATAGGACTGAAAATCACTCTCAAAATAGCAGGATGGATGAAACAGATAACAAAAACACACCCTGATCCAGGGGATCAAGGTGTGTTTAGAGAATATCGAATTTGTCACTGTTCAGCAACTACCACTTAGCTGCGAATCCCCTTGTGGGATTTATGGGAGCAGGAAGATCAGACCGGTTGCTGTAAGTCCTTCAGTAACTGCTGCTTTGGTATTCCAGGGGATTCCATTGATGCGTTTCGGAATATTAGGTTCACCCGGACGATAAAATCCCAGAGGATACATTTTTTTCCTCACGGGGTCGATGCTCATCTGGTAAGGCAATGCGAGTAACTGACCGGTGAACCGGCCGACGGAGACAAATGGCTGTACCAGATCGCGGCGTGAGTAACCATAACGTTCCAGGTTGGGATCTTCAAAATAGAGTGGGTTATAATTGATGTCAGAAGCTTCCCAGGTATAAATGCTTTCGGTGAAGTTACGACCCGAGTAAGGTTCATGGCTCAATTGGAATTCGCGAGGGCAAGCCAGGATGTGTTCCCCCTGCTCATCGGTAGTTTTACAGGGTTTGCCGTCCGGTCGCGGGCACAGGTTGCGACAGGGTTCGTTTTTGGCAATTTCAGGATCAGGTTCGTAGTTGAAGAACGGGTTGATGCCGGCAATCTTCTTCAACATATGAGGCGTTTCGTCTTCCAGAAAACCTGGAGAATTAGGATCCAGGCCAGGCACGGGATCAGCAGGTTCATATGCATTTTGTGTATTGATGTAAGTCGAACCTGCGGTTTGAGTATCCGGGAAGACCGGTACAATCTGCTGTGGCTGACTGACAGGAGCCGGTCCTTTGAATTCCAGATTTTTTGCTGTTGTCGTTGGTCCAGACGGATTCTGTTCCAGGCCGATCGTTTTATAAGGTTCTGCTCCCGGTGCGACAGGCGTGCTCACCGGTGTGCTGAAGCTGGTTGCTGCCGGGACATTGTTAAGTGCACCAGTGGCAGCCGGTGTTTGCGGCATGTCATCGGGAATCTGGCGGAACTCGGGAACGAATTCCAGTTCATCACCGTTGCGGCTGATTTTACGCTGCTCGCGACGATCTTTGCGTTCCTGTTTTTTCAGTTCGCGTTTGTTCTCTTTCGCCAGCGATTCCCAGCGTTCTTCGGGAGAACGGGTTTTGAGTTCTTCCCAGGTTTGCGCTGTCGAACTGGACTGGGACAGAAACGGATCGGTGGATGTCGCAGGCTCACCAGCAAATGAGTATGGGCATGATCCCAGCGTGAGCGTCACGGTCAACAGCCACCGCAGGCGGCGACTATTCCATGGGCGAATGCTCGGCTGTGTAATTTGGTGCTTCTTGAGTAACTGCAATATCATGCGGATGGTTCTCCCTGACCGTTGCTGCTGAAACCTGAATAAATCGAGCTTCGGTACGCATTTCCGCGATAGACTGGACACCCAGGTAACCCATGCCGGCCCGTAGTCCTCCTACAAGCTGATAGAGCAGATTCTGTAGCGGGCCTTTGTAGGGCACGCGACCTTCTACTCCTTCCGGAACGAGTTTTTTAGCTGTGTCCTTTCCATCTTGATTAATAGAACTTTGACGGTAACGTTCGCTACTGCCTTTAACCATCGCTCCCATTGACCCCATACCACGATAACGCTTGAAACTGCGTCCCTGGTAAAGTATCAATTCGCCCGGACTCTCATCCAGACCTGCGAGCAAACCTCCCAACATCACCGTATGGGCACCCGCTGCCAGTGCCTTGGCAATGTCTCCACTGTATCGAATCCCTCCATCTGCGATGACCGGAATTCCCGACCCCTCCAATGCCTTGGCGGCATTGGAAATGGCCGTTAACTGCGGTACACCGACACCGGAAATAATTCGTGTCGTACAGATTGAACCAGGACCAATGCCGACCTTGACGGCATCTGCACCCGCATCTGCCAGGTCACGGGCACCCTGTTCTGTCGCCACATTACCGGCAACGACATCGATGTCCCATTGCTTTTTGATTTCTCTCACGGTCTCGATCACATTGCCTGAATGGCCATGTGCACTGTCAACAACCAGGAGATCAACCCCTTTTTCAATCAGTAAAGCGGCTCGTTCATAATCGCGTACACCAACGGCAGCTCCCACTCGCAGCCGACCTCGTGAATCTTTAGAGGCCAGAGGGAACTGCATCGTCTTGTCGATGTCTTTAATTGTTATAAGCCCCTTCAGTTGATAATTTTCGTCAACCAGCAGAAGTTTCTCGACCTTATTTTCTAATAATATCCGCTGAGCCGCTTCAAGCGTTGTATCTTCTTTAGCCGTTACAAGCTTGTCTTTCGTCATAACCTCGGAAATAGACTTGTCTGGAGTGTCTAAAAATCGCAGGTCCCTACTCGTTAAAATTCCTACAAGCTTCCCATTTTTCGTGACGGGGACACCGCCGATATTCCTGCGTTTCATGATTTCGGCAGCTTCAGCGACCGTGGCTTCCGGCGGCAGAGTGACAGGATCGACGATAACCCCATGTTCACTCCGCTTAACCACGTCAACGAGCATCGACTGCTGTTCGGCTGTCATATTCTTATGAATAATGCCAATGCCCCCCTCCTGGGCCATCCCGATCGCCATGTCACTTTCGGTCACCGTATCCATGGGACTGCTGATGATCGGAACATTCAGAGGGATATTTCTGGTAAGCTGTGTGGCAACACTGACTTCCGATGGCATTATTTCACTGTATGCAGGTTGCAGTAAGACGTCATCAAATGTAATTCCCTGACAGATAATGCGATCTTCCATTGTTCCTCTCCTTAACACGACGCTTGAATATTTTTGCTGTTTATATGTAATTTAATTCAAAGTTATTTTTGATGAACGCATTTTAGGCACTGCCTGGAAGGCAGGCAATTTTTTTACCGTTTTGCCTGTTGTGCGATCTGTTCCTGAAACGAGTTAGCCAGTTCAATCAGTTCGGGAACATTCAGTTCTTCGGCCCGTGTTTTTTCTTTATCAATCCCATGTGATAACAGGATTGCGTCGACGTCCGCTTTGGGTAGCTGTTTGCTGTACATCCCCACGAGGGTACTCCGCATCAGTTTACGACGATGCTGAAACACTCTGCGGAGAAAGTCCTGAAAGAAGACCCGGTCGACAATCTTCTGTTTGAGTGGCGGGTTGGGGGTGAGCTGAACGATGGCCGAATCGACTCCGGGACGCGGCCAGAAGACCGTTGGCCCCAGTTTCTTCAGCAGCTTCACAAAACACTGTGACTGCAACCAGACCGACAAGGCACCGTAATTGGACGAGGTTGGCTTACAGGCCATCTTCAACCCGAGTTCGTACTGAATCGTCACAACCATGCGATTCCAGGGCAGGTCGGAGGCCACGATATTCGAGATGATCGGCGTCGCCACATTGTAAGGCAGGTTTGCCACCAGCTTGAGCTGACTGCCCGGATGCGCTTCCAGTTGAGCAGCAATTTCATCGAGCACGATCGGGGACATATGGTTTTTATTTTTTAACGCATCACAGTTCAGCAGCGTGATGTTGTCGTATTTCTGTGTCGCTTCCTGTGCCAGGGTGTGCATGTTGCGGTCGTATTCCACCGTGATCACATGCGCTGCCTGTTGCGCCATGAAGGTGGTCATGCCTCCCGTGCCGGTTCCGACTTCAAGCACAATATCGTTGGGCTGGATATGGCCGTGTTCAACAACGTACTCGATGATATTCAGATCGATCAGAAAGTTCTGGCCCAGATCAGAGCGCGGGTTAAAGCCATGCCGCTCAAAGAGCTGCATTAAATAAGATCGAGTCTGCCTTTCATCTTCTTTCATTGAAACCATCTGATGTTATGGGAATCAGTTTCTGTACATACTTCCCGAGGATGTCCGTTTCGATATTCACGACGCTGCCCACCTGTTTCTGGCCCAGGGTGGTCACTTCCAGCGTATGCGGTATCAAAGCAATACTGAAGGCTGCCGGCTGGCATTCCACAACTGTCAGGCTGATCCCGTCAATCGTGACCGAACCTTTCGCAACCATCTGCAGTGCTAATGCTTCCGGTACATTGAACCACATCGTGATCCACTCCCCATCCCTGTCGATCGATTTGATCGTACCGACGCCATCCACGTGGCCCTGGACAAAATGCCCGCCCAGCCTGCCGTTGGCTGCCAGGGGACGCTCCAGGTTGACTTCATCGCCCGGTGCCAGCAAACCCAGGTTGGTTTTGGCAAGGGTTTCCGCACCCGCCTGAAACTTCAGGAAGCCGACTGCGATTTCAACGACCGTCAGGCAGCATCCGTTGATGGCCACACTGTCTCCCATGTGGGCATCATTCGTTATCCATTCCGGAATCGCAAGCGTTAAATCGATGGCGGAGCCGTCCTTCTCCAGAAGATGAACGGTACCTCGACCCTCGACCAGTCCCGTAAACATCGGTGACAGTACCTTCAAGGTTCGATTAAAGGGGGAGTTAAACGTCCCAGTTTCTCAAATTTGTTTCGATTTGTATAGTCGTCCAGAGACAACTTCTTCCCAAAAAGCACGAATTGGAGACGAAAACGCGAAATAACAGAACAGAACCGGGATGGCCAGCTCCTGAACCAGAAACACCAGCGCCATCGAAAAGACCAGTTGCAGCACATGGCGACGGCTGCGCTGACCTCTGAACAGTTGATTAAAAACATGCGAATAACGAATCCGCGAGACCATCAACGCCGCGACCGCCAGTGTGATCCAGGGGAGCGACCAGGCGACCGCGGGGATCAACCAGTCGGCAATCGACTTGGCCAGGGTATCGTGTTCCGTCTCCGCCAGTTTGTAGATTCCCCGCATCGCGATGAGAAAGGAAGCCACAACTCCTGCAGCGGCTGGTGAAGGAAGACCGCTGAACCCTTCATGCGTATCTTCCTCTTCTGTTTCCACATTGAATCGCGCCAGCCTCAGGATCGTACAGACGGCAAACAGCAGCGCAATGACCCATAACAGCCGGGGATGATAATCCGTGCGAAACTGGACCATCTGCAGCATCAGAAATGCCGGCGCTACTCCGAAACTGATGGCATCACACAGGCTGTCGAGCTGGGCACCAAATTCACTGGTCTGGTTGGCCCAGCGGGCGGCGCTCCCATCGAGCGCGTCAAACAGCATCGCCACAAAAATCAAAACCGCGGCGATAAACAGGTGCTGATTTTCAAATGAATTATACAGGCCCGGTGAAGTTCCCAGCATGCGGGTCAGACCACCACCATTGGCTGCCTGTCCCAGATATTCCGGACCGACCTTCGCCGCATAGGTAATCGCACCAAATCCGCAGGCCGCATTTCCCAGTGTCAGCAGCGTCGGGAGCACGGCGATCAGTTTACGCTTCTTTGTCATCATTGGATGCCTTCCCCATTGGTGTCACACTCTCTGCAGCATCCGTGTACTTTGCCAGAATCGTCGATCCTGCCAGCAGTTTATCACCTGGTTTGGTGAGGATTTCCAGGCCTGGTTCCCTGGGAAACACGATTACCGTCCTTGAGCCCAGTTTAATCATGCCAAACTGCTGGCCCTTTTCTAATTCATCGCCTGGTTTGATGCGGCAGACAATGCGGCGGGCAATCGCGCCGGTAATCTGCTGCACCAGCATCGGCCGGTTTGTGGGTGCCGGCATCTGCAGGTAAACTTCCAGACGCTCATTCTCGCGCGTTGATTCCGGTCGCAGTGCGTTCAGACATTTACCCGGTTTATAAGCGAGTTTGATAATCTTCCCCGCGACTGGCATGCGGTTGATGTGCACATTGAAGATCGACAGGAAAATGCCGATCTCAATCGCCGGGCCGCCTATGTATTCATGATGTTCGATTTCTTCGATCGTATCAAACGTGCCATCGGCGGGAGAAACGATGACGCCTTCGCCCGCCGGAATCGTGCGATTCGGATTGCGAAAGAACCAGACAATTTCCAGGCCGAACAGAAGCAGAGTGAACGCCAGCAGCCAGCCGAAGATCGCGACCAGGCCCGATGCCTGAAAGGACAGCAGCAGTCCTGCCGTCAACGCGGCACCGCCGAAGAACAGGGTGGAGAGCACGATCAGTTCCGCCAGCCCTTCCCGCGCAAACGGGAGCCGACTGCGATAGGCAAACGGATCATCAGCAGTTTCCCAGTAGTACCCTCCCTGATTTTCATGGTACTTCAGATCGCGCGGATCGAGTACTTCATGCGGACAGGGATTGAAATCCCCCTTGCGACTGCTCTGCATCTTCTGCACGTAGCCGCGCCGAAATGTCTTCAGCCAGAACCGCCGCCAGCGTCCCCAGAGCATCTCCAGATTGATAATGATCCCGCCGCCCGGCTGAATCGTAGTCAACTGGGGGTCCATGGCTTCCACGTTCAGTAGGGGATAGGACGTGCCAGAAGTCTCTGGGTGATTGTGTTGTGAAGTTGAACTCATCGGAAAACGGTTTCGAACAAGACAGATGGTAAAGGCATTTTAAATGAAGGTGACAGACCGCGATTCAGCCTGAGACCGGAACAGAACAGTCTAACAAGTCTCATAGTGCCTGACGAGATTCGGGATTCCACCCTGCAGTGAATTATCCGTAATCCTCGATCCCAAATCCCCGAATCGAAAAAAACAGTCCATTCTGACAGCATTATCACGGGATGGTGTTCAGTCGGAAAGCCATTCCATTCAAGGGTTTTCGTCATTCAGGGAGCCTTTTTGACCTGTGTGAGAACTCTCCGGACCTTGCAACAGAGTGACTGCCCGGGTGCCTGAAAGATTCATACAATCTAAACCCAGTCATTTGAGCTGACACCCTGTTTCTGCTAAAAAGATGCTTCTCTGAGAGTCTTTGTATCGAACAATGTTGATGTGTTGCACAATCAGCTGCTCGAGTTCATTTCATAGAAGTAATTGAGGAAACACAAACGATGAGTATTGCCATTAGTTCCGTTCATGCCCGTGAAATTCTAGACAGCCGCGGGAACCCCACTGTGGAAGTGGATATTGAACTGGAAGACGGAACTGTCGGACGCGCCGCTGTACCCAGTGGTGCCAGCACGGGGATGCATGAAGCCTGTGAACTGCGTGATGCAGACAAAAAAGATCGCTTTCTGGGCAAAGGGGTTCAGCAGGCCGTCGAAAATGTGAATACAGAAATCGCGGACGTTCTGGTCGATCTGGATGTCTGTGATCAATTACTGATTGACCGGGTCATGCTGGATCTGGATGGAACCGAAAACAAATCGCGCCTGGGTGCCAACGCGATCCTGGCCTGCTCGCTGGCAGCTGCCCATGCAGCAGCACACGCTTCTGATCTGCCACTGTTCCGTTACCTGGGGGGCGTCGGTGCCAACCGTCTGCCCGCTCCGATGATGAACATCATCAACGGTGGTGAGCACGCCAGCAACGGCATCGACCTGCAGGAATTCATGGTCATGCCTCTGGGCTTCGACAACTTCAGTGATTCTCTGCGTTGCGGTACCGAAATTTTCCATTCGCTGAAGAAAGTGCTTTCTTCCAAAGGTTTGAGCACTGCCGTTGGTGACGAAGGAGGATTTGCTCCCGATCTGCCCAACAGTGAAGACGCCATTGATGTCATTCTGACAGCGATTGAAAAAGCAGGCTACAAAGCCGGCAATCAGGTGAAGATTGCATTGGATGCCGCTTCGACTGAGTTCTATAACTCGGAAACCGGTATCTACACTGTTGAAGGACGCGAGTTCGATTCCGCCGGCATGGTCGACTTCCTGGCCTCCTGGGTTGATAAATATCCCATCTGCTCGATTGAAGACGGTCTGGCAGAAGATGACTGGGAAGGCTGGAAACTGCTGACCGACCGCGTCGGTGATAAAGTGCAACTGGTGGGTGACGACCTGTTTGTAACCAATCCCAAACGTCTGCAGCGTGGGATCGATGAAGGTATTGCCAACAGCATCCTGGTGAAAGTGAACCAGATTGGTACGCTTTCTGAAACCATCGAAGCCGTTCAACTGGCTGGCCGCAACGGTTACACCGCCGTCATGAGCCATCGTTCCGGTGAAACAGAAGATACCACCATCGCCGACCTCGCCGTCGCGTTGTGCACCGGTCAGATCAAAACCGGTTCCGCCAGTCGAACTGACCGGATCTGCAAATACAATCAGCTGCTCCGGATCGAAGAAATCCTCGGTACCGAAGCTACCTTCGGTGGCACAATTTCCTGATCGCTGCCAGGTTCAGATCATGTAAAACTCCTCTCTGATTCAGTTCAGAGGGGAGTTTTTTTACGTCCGTATTCTTGAACCCGATTAACCAGTCGTCAGATTGGTAACAGGCTGGATAACCCGTACTGTTTCACAGCGTATGAAGAAGGCTGCCTGTCGTGGTCGATTTTGATTAAAGAGAATACTGGTGTCGTTTCCTGCTGTTTTCCACCTGTTCAAACCGGGCGTGTTTATTGTGTCAGTCAATCAGAATCAGAATGAAGAATCCCGCATCGGCTGGATGATCTCGCTCACATTCTGGATCCTGTTATTTATTGCCGCCAGCCTGTTTGCGGCGGTAGTGCTGGCGCCCCGCTACCTGTCCTATCTGAATTTGCGCAATGAGTATCTGACCAACCAGGTTCAGCTGGTTTCGCTGGAAAATCAGGTGGAATACCTGAAAGAGATTGCCCATTCCCTGGAGAACGATCCGGAGTTCCGTTCCGAAGTCGCCCGCGTTGACTTTGATGCCACCAGTCCCGGGGAAGAACGCATTGCCGTCGAGCCGGACCATGCTTTGGATGTTCCCCAGTGGAATCCAAATCAGAAAGCTTCTGTCACCAGTCGAGCCTGGTATATTCCCATGCTGGGGGTGCTCAGCGAAAATCAGAATGTGCGGTCTTCAATCCTGTTGACGGCGGCGGTGATCATCGTATTAGCGTTTACGTTTCTGCATGAGTCCCAGACGCCTCAACTGGAAACGGTCACCAGGTCAACGCGAAATCTATTCGCCGTGCTGCTTTCACGTTATCGAGTCAGTGAAGAAGACCCGGAACCAGAGTGCTGATCGTACCGGTTTTAATCATTAGTGCAGGTTGTGTTGCTCTGTCCGATTGTGCCAGGTAGTCTTTTATTTGTGGTCCTGAGTATTCTGCTCAACAACCTTGTTCTTCGGGTTGTGTCTGCAATAGCTGCCTGCAGTCGGGAATCTCACTCAAAGCTTCAGCTCGAAAACAAAATCATTCTGGCTGATGTAAGCTTCCAGACGATCTGATTAATAGTCACATTTGAGCCTGTGTTCAGGCCAGGTTTGAGGCAGCGTCTTCAGGTTCCTCGAGATCAAGACTGTTCAAGACAAGACGCAGCTGTGAAATGGGACCTGCTTAGGAAGATTCATCAAAGAGGATAGCGCGGTATGAGCAAGGAGTTGAATAGTACGATCTCAATGGTGAGAGAGTTGAGATTAAGAAGCTGGGCACGAACACATTATGTCACAGCTGATCAGCGAAAAGAAACTTGGAATCCTGTCGTATTAGATGAAATGAACATAAAGGATCAGGAAATGTCCGAATCAGAAGAGAACAGCGTGAACGTCCGTGTTTCGTCGATGTTCGTACCCCTGGCTCCCGCTGTCAGCAGACGCCTGGATGAAGCACACGTGGAAGCATCCGCGCCGCATATCATCAAAATGCATGATGTGGCCGCCCGTCGTCGTGATCATCTGGTTGAAGATCTGATGGCTGAATAATTTAATCATCAGTCATACCAGGCCTGGTATGATCTGTTACTTTCTGGGGCCGACATAGTCGTTCACAAAGGCATCCAGAAGTAATACATCCAGGCGGTCCATCTGCTCTGACTGTTCATCGCCAGTCTGCAGAGGCGGTTCAGAGTCAGCCGCAGCGGTGATGCGAATTCGTTTCGGCTCGATCCCTTTCTGTATCAGATACAGCATCACGGCCCGTCCCCGCTGGTAGGTCAGAATCAGCTTGTCGTGAATCGGTGAGTCGGCTGGCAGCGGTTTGACAGATGTGTGGGACCGGAGTTCGATTTTGTTTGGTTTCCCGGCCAGTTCTGGAATCATCAGGTCCAGTTTTTCCCGGCGTCTGGCATCCAGGTCGATATCGGTCTGGTTGTAATACAGGGTTCGCCCCACTGGGACGGGCACCCCTTCGCGCGTCCGGTAGACTCGCACGTCCTTGCCTTCCAGGGAACGGGTTTTGATCCCCCCGCGACCACGGTCGGGGCTGTCTGTGTAGGCACCCAGCATGCTCATCTGTTCGACCAGCGAGTTCATGGGGAAATATTTTCCCGGCGGCGAGATCGGACCTGTCCGATACCCCGTATATGACTGAATGGATTCCAGGATCGCCCGGTATTTTTCATCATTCACGATTTCACTCAAAGAAACCAGCATGATGAAGAAGGTGAGAAGCAGTGACATCATGTCACCATAGGTCACCACCCACTCCGGGACTCCTGGTGGGGCGTCGTCTTCCATGACAAGCTGCTCCTGGAGCGTTTTATAAAGTAGGTTAACAATCGGCAGATTCTGCCGCTCGGTTTTGAACAACAGGTTCTCCTGTTTACAGAATCGACAGAGAAGCCGGCGAAACTTACCCGGTTTTTTCCAAACCAGTTGACTTCAACCGGTTTTTTAACCCGGTTGAGAGTAAAGAAGGGATGACTGACTATCATTGTCACAGGCACAAAAAGTGCCTGAGTTCATTGACGAATACAATAAATATCTACAACATTAGGGTTTAAGCAGGAACGAGCAGGTCAGCGCAAACATGTCAGACGAAGTTCTGAGCTTCGGGTCAAAGAAAAGGAAGTGGTCAAAGGATGTCGAGCCCCCTCATCGTGCAGCAGTCCGAGTTTATCGCGTTATGTGATCAAATCCGGGACGCGGGCATCGTTGCATTCGATACCGAATTTGTGTCAGAGTTCACGTATCGGCCGGAACTCTCGCTGCTGCAGTTTGCCGTCAATGGCCAGGCTGTCGCCGTCGATCCTTATGAAATGGATGATTTATCCCCCTGGTGGGATATCATGACGGATGATGACACGATCATTGTCGTACATGGCGGTCGTGAAGAAGTTCGTTTCTGTCGACATTTTTCCGGGAAGAAGCCCCGGAAACTGGTCGACTTGCAGATCGCCGAAGGCCTGCGTTCGCGGAGTTTTCCCATTTCGTATACCGCACTGGTCGCACGTGTGCTGAATGAAAAAGCGGGGAGTAAAGAGACTCGTACCGACTGGCGACGCCGACCACTGACCCAGCAGCAGATCAAATATGCACTCGATGATGTCAAGTTCGTGCTCAAGATCTGGAAAATACAGGAAAAGGAATTGATCGACCTGGGAAGACTCGACTGGGCCGAAGCCGAGTTTCAACGGATGATTGATGAAGTGGATTCCGAATTTCATCGGGAAAACTGGCGACGCGTTTCAGGATTGCATAAATTGAAACCGCGCGAGCTGGCAATTGTACGTGAGCTGTTTGACTGGCGCGATGAGGTGGCTCAGGAAAAGAATCAGCCGGCACGCAGAATCCTCCGTGATGATCTGTTAATTGAACTTGCCCGGCGCAAACCAGCCACGCCTCAGGACCTGACGGCGACCCGGGATCTGAACCGTAAGAATATGTTCAAGCTGGCACCCGAAGTCGTGCAGCGAATCGCGAAAGCACAACAGACACCCAACGATCAGCTGCCGCAGTTGATGGAAAATCCGAATACCCAACAAAACCAGGACGAACAGGTCATCGGTAAGCTGTTGGGAATTGCACTGGCGAATCGTTGTGCCGAGATGAATGTCTCACAAACGCTCGTGGGGACTTCAGCCGATTTGAGACACCTCGTTCGATACCATGTCTACAAAGAAATTTCTGACGAACGACCACGACTGATGGCAGGCTGGCGCGCAGAGGTCTGTGGCGATCTGTTAACCGATGTCCTTGATGGGAAAATTTCAATGCGGGTAGCTGATCCGGAATCCGATCATCCCCTGCATTTCGAACGACTCAGCTGAAAGCAAAAAATGCTCTCGGTGCAAGACAGGGAGGGTTTCGATGAAGTCTGTTGCAGGGTTGGCAGTATTACTGGTTTGGGCAGCAGTGTGTACGGCGGCAGAGCCGGCTCCCGAGGAAGACTATGAACTCATCTCCGGGATCTGGGTTCGCAATGATCACGACGCCAAAGGATCGCCGCTGCGTGTCGAACAGGAGTTGACCCGCGATTTCTCAAAAGTCACCGTCTACGACAGACTGGGACGACGCATACATCACCATCAGGCAAAGTACCGTCTGCAGCGCATGGACGATGCCAGTCTCTTTATCTATTACGATCTGGAAGTTCTGGAAGGCCCGAACAAAGGCAGGAAATCACCGGCACCGCAGTCTTTTATTTATCGCGTCAAGGACGACCGGTTTATCCAGGTCGAAGGCATCCTCAATGGTGACAAATTATCCCCAAAGTTGATGATCTGGTGGAAGAACAAGCTAGTCAATCCGCCGCGCGAAAGCTGATGGTATAACAAATCGTTACTCTAAACCTGCGATGATTTTGCCGGCCAGCGTTTTTCGGTCTTCCGGCTTTGATGCGGTCATCAGGGATTCATAATCCTTTTGGACAGCGGATGCTTTCTCAGGTGCCTGCTTCTGCAGTTCTTCAAAGTCGGCACGCAGCACGTCCAGTCCACTGCCACCTTCGCCGGTATCAACGACGACCTGCAGATTCGATTTGAAGGAAGCAATGATGGCTGCGGATGAAGGAACCTCTGGTTCTGCTTCGCCGGAACAGCCTGTCATCACAGGGAACATCAGCGCCAGACCCGTCAGGAGCGCAAAGAGCGATTTCATGTATCTTGCTTTCAATTATCAGATAAGGGATCAGCCTTGTGTGGAAAAACAGCATGAGAGTCGAAATTCCCATGCTGCTCATTGAATCTTAAAACACTTTCAGGCAGTGCGCTCTAGATCGCATCACATTTCACCAAAGCGTCTGTCAATCTAATATATACTCGAGCCAAATGCCCCTGGAGACGCTACAGTAAAACTGGACACAGTCTAGAACTCGCCCAGAACGTTTCCGTCCTGAATCGCACCCAGATTCTGCCAGGTTGTGTTATCAATGTTGGCACTGATGAACCGGGTGGCACCATCGCCCATCAGGACATGCACACCACCGACGTGACGACTGCGGGCAGGGAACAGGCCAGGGGCGTCATTCGTTCCACAACTGGAGCAGGTCACACAGTTCGGATATTCAGAGTTCGGGTTGAGCAGTGTGTTGAACACGGTCAGACCGCCGTTACCGTAAACCCAGTTGGAACCGGTGTCGCCACGAGGAGCAGGTGAAGCCGGAGGCGAATTCTTTTTCGCCAGGCAGGAGGCACCCCAGTTTTTGACATCGTTGTAACTTGGGAAGGAACTGGCAGTGCTTCCTCTTGAACCAGCGCGGATGGTATCACCTTCACCGATGAGGGAGGCATCGTTGTTACCGTCACCCTTCATCAGTTCGCCGGCTGCAATGATATTGGAACTGCCGTCCGTGAGATCACGGATGCGAATCGCTTTACGGTAGTTAAACATCCCCACCTGGTGCTGCAGGTTTGTGGGGCTTGTATTGGTTGAGGGAGCAAAGCCAAACCAGAAGATCGAGGGACCGGCACAGACGGCATAGTTGTTGCCTGGACCTAATCCATATCCGCCACCATTTTGAATGTTACTCAGATCTGAAGGACACAGAAACGCCGGAATGACAGCGCGTTTGACTGTATCATTGGGCGCCTGGTTAGGGGCCAGTGAGAAGTTGAACTGGTTGTAAACGTTCGCCTGGTCCAAGAAGGGGAGCAGCATGGTCTGGGCTGAGAACGAGAAGTACGAATAGTTTCCATATCCGTAAGTAGAGTCGTTCTGTTTTTCAAAGTTTGCACGTGGAAAAATACCATGGGTTTCATGATAGTTGTGCATCGCCAGCCCGAGCTGTTTCAGGTTGTTTTTACACGCACTGCGGCGGGCTGCTTCACGGGCCTGCTGGACAGCAGGTAATAACAGGGCGATTAAAATTGCGATAATAGCAATCACAACCAGCAGTTCAATCAGGGTAAAACCCCGACGGCGACGAGACGTAATCTGAGCGTTCATGACAGGCTCTCTCCAGTTTGCAGGATAACTTGCAGGAAAATTTCGGGTCTTGTGAGCGGTCAAAACCCGGCAGGAAAAGTTAATAAGTTCAGGGGGGATCCAGGTAGGAATCAGTTAAACTGATGCTCAACAGGTAATTTTAGCATCCGCTAAAACCAGAGAACAGCAGTTAATTTCAAAAAACGTTGATCCAACGCGGTGTGCAAATTCTAGCAATTTTTAAGAGACGGAGAAATGTAATACTTAGGGTTGTTTATTTATCAGCCGCTCTGCCTCTTCCAGGTGCTTTTCAAACTTTTCCTGCTCTCTGCTTTTCTCGACGCGCGCATTATCCAGCATGGGATACAGATAGTCCCGCGTGGCCCAGTACAATTGTGTTTCCATTGGGAAATCCGAGCCGGCTGTCGCTTCCAGTTTTTTGATAACGGGATCGATTCTGATGTGGACACTCTGCTTAAACGCATCCCATTCTGTATTACTGGCTTTCTGTTGCTTAAGTGCCAGAAATTCCTGATGAACGGCTTTCACCTTTTTGTATTCCAGATTTCGCCCTGCATTCACCAGCAGCGCATAAGCAGTAACCAGGGCCAGAACTGACAGCACAATCCCGAACGGAAATCGTTTCTTGCGGGCAGGGAAGGGAGATTCGGTATTCATAATCTGAACTGCGAAAAAATCTAAGGGAGTGGACTTCTTATGGCATGCAGTCAAGGCAGTCCCGAACAGCGGAAGCTCGTATTAGCCTTACTTTTTATTGATCAGTCGTTCCGCTTCCTCCAGGCAATTTTCAAATTTTTCCTGATCTCGAGCTGATTCCGGCCCCGGATTATCCAGCATCTTGGGAAGATAATCCCGCCCGGCCCAGAGCAGTTGCTGCAAAGCAGGATAGTCTGAACCGGCAGAGCTTTCCAGATCTTTGATGACCGGATCCAGTTCGGTATTGGCTTTCTTTTTCAGGGCAGCGTATTCAGCAGGTCCTGCCTGCTTTGACTGTAAGGCCTTGTATTCCTGGTAGAAGGCCTGGAACTTGGCGAATTCCTCTTTTCCACTGGGGGAGAACAAATCACCCAGAGGGACAAAATACAGAATCGCCACTAAAGCAATGACGCCCCCCAGTCCGCCTAAAATTTTAGGATCCATCAATGGTCCCAGCGCTTCCAGGGGATTGGAACGCTGCACTTGAATTTTCGGTTTCGCCCGTGCCACGGGTGGAACAGCAGCAGCTACAGGAGCTGCAGGCATTGGTGCCAACGCCGCAGCAGGAGCGGCAGTAACAGGTGCACCCGTTGTATTTGATTCGGTCTCAGTAGCCGCAGTATCTGCTTTTACTTCTGGTTCTGCTTGTTTCGGGTTCGGCTTTTTGAGTTGCAAAGCTTCGATCTGCCAGGCTTCAAACCACTCCCCTTTGCGGCCCAGCTTCAGCAGGTCGGTCGGTTCGACTCGATCCTGTTCGGCCCACATCTTGATCTTGTGCGCTTCAATCGGACCGTAGCCCATGCCACCCAGTTTGCAGTACCACTTTTGTTTGGAACGGACTTTCAGAATCGGTGGCGGAGGAGGCTCTGCCGGTTCCTCAGCTTCAACCACATTTTCTTCGGTTGTCGCAGTCTGTTCTGAAGCAGATTCACCCGACGTCGGAACCAGCTCTTCGACCGAATCCTCTTCCGAATCGATGACGTCCAGATCACTGCCGGAAGAACTCAAAAACACAACAGTACGCGCGGGCACCCACTCCGGCTCTGCTGAAGATTTTACTTCATCATTGGGCGCCAGCTCACCATCAAACAGCATCTTCATCAGGTCGTCAGCCGACATCGGCCCCAGTTCATGATTCAGTACGCGACAGTACCATTGAATCTTCTGGTACTTGCTCCGCACGGCTTCCAGCGTAGCAAACCGGGGGAGCTGAGATTCCAGTTCGCTCGAGAGTTTGTCTTCTTCTTCGACAATGGAAAAACCATCCAGGTTAGGCATGTCGGGTTCTGACTCGATTCCAAACGAGGAATCCACAATGGAAAAATCATCCAACGATGGCAGTTCACCACTGGAAGAGGAATCGAACAGGCCTCCCATGTCCTCGGCAGCAAACCAGTTTCCGGATTCACCACTGCGGATTTCCATTTGAGGAGTCAATTCGCCCTGTTGTGCCATGGCAAATAATTCTTCAAATGAAATGGGACCTTCGGTTTCAGTTGAACGCTTAAAGTACCAGCTGTCGCGTGCCATTTTAATTTAACAATCTTCGTCCGCTTGAAATGAGAGGGTGTATTCAAATACAGGTAGGGATACGCGTTGATGGACGCGCCCTGCCTCTTATTTTAGCGGTCAGGGTAGGGCGCTTATCTATCGTTTTCCACCGTATTTTTCTAAAAACCGGCAAATACCAGCCAGAACCATGCGGATCGGTCTATTCAGACCGGGAAGCACCCTGATTCACAGGCCCTGGATTGCAGATTGCGTGCAAATGTCGTCTTCCGAGGCAACGAACGATCATATCGGCCCCCGTGAGATCAACGTTGAACCAGGCCTACGATTTCATTTCAGCCGCGTTTCGTTTCCAGGAAAGTGCGGACATGAAGAACAGAAACAGGACACAGAAACAACAGACGCCTGCAAACCAGTCACCGAACCGGGTGTAAAGACTGCTGCGATGATCCAGGGGAACCGAATCGACGATTACCGCATTCAACGATTTGTTCCAGCGTCCTGTCTTCGGATTCACCAGTGTGCTCCGTTTCTGGTTATCCCAGTCGAGGAATAAATCCGGCTCGCGAATCATGCCGTCACCATCGATGACTGCCGAGATCCCCGTGTTCACGGCGCGGACCATGGGAGTCCGGTTCTCCACGCAACGGAACGCAGAGGTAATCAGGTGCTGATCCAGTTCGCTTGAACCATGAAACCACCCATCGTTGGTCAGATTGACCAGGCAGTCGATGGGCCTGGCTGTTGCATCGGGAGTAGCCACTGGTTTCAGCATGGAGCGAACCAGGTGCGGCACCGTATCCTCAAAACAGATCAGTGGTGCGAAGTTCCAGTCCTTGTATGCAAAGTTGGCAGCATGTTTGCCCGGTTCGATTCCAAACGAGGCACCATAGGGTGAGAAGATCTGCAGGAAAGGGAGTGTATCTTTCAGAGGCATGTATTCACCAAACGGCACACGGTGAATTTTATTATAACGACCGTGGATGCCATAATCTGGACGAACAAAGACAGCGGAGTTGTATTGTTCTATTTTTTCATCACCGGCGGCGATGACATCCATTCCGATCACCAGTGCCGCATTCGCTTCCTGGCTCATGTTTGCCAGGACCTTGCGAACCGAGGGATCTTTCCATTTCTCAAGTGGAACTTCCGGCGCGACCTCACCCAGTTCTTCAGCCGTTTTCCCATTGCTCTCCAGCAACGGCCAGCGGAACATTGTTTCCGGCCAGACAACCAGGTCTGGTTGATCACGAACGGCGGCGCCCATCAACTCGATATGTTTCAGGTAGATGGCACGCCATTCGTTCGGGTTATGTTTAACGGTAGATGGAAAATTCGCCTGAATTAAAGCGGTTCGCGGCCCATCCTGAAATTCGGCCTGCGAACGTCGGACATAACCATAGCCGAGGACCGCAAAGAACAGGCCCAGGCATAAGGCTGTCTGCAGGATCTGCTTTCCGCCGATCTCATTCAGTTTCTGATCTTCTTCCGTCAGCTTCATCGGAAACAGTTTCAGGCGGATCAGCAGTGAGTTGGGTAACAGGCAGGCAAAGCAGGCAGCCATCATGACCACGATAAAGCTGACGCCATAAGCGCCGGTGAGATCACTGATCTGAATCAGTTCGATCCAGCGATATTGTGTGTGGCCGATATAGTACCAGGAGAACCCTGTCAGCAGATAAGCCCGCACGTATTCCAGGCCGACCCACACAACCGGCGCTGCGGCAGGCAGGGGAATGCGAAACTGATGGACGGCGATGCGCGACAGCATGACAAACAATGGGAAGTAACACGCCACATAAATCGCCAGCGCGATCCAGGCGACATACATCGTCGGGTGACCCAGTCGCATCCATTGAAAGGCTGCAACGGTAAACAGCAGACCGCCGGAATAAATGGCCGTGTACATCAAACGCGTTCTTCTCGGAATGCGCACCAGCAGCAGCAACGGGATCAGACAGACCCAGCCCAGCGGACCAAAGTCGACCGGAGTGAAACTGGCCCACATCAGAACGGCTGACAGGAATGAAACAAAAAACGCGCCCCGCGCCGGAGCCGGAGAAGTTCGCGCGGTGTTGATGATATTTTGTACGTCCTCACCCAGGGGCTGATTGTTTTGCTCTTTCGGTTGTGAGGGGAGTGGCTCAGACACAGGATGCGGTTCCAGCACAGGTTCATCAGAGGAAGATTGTTCGAAGGTTGAAGTCGTTAAACTCATGATTTCCATCCTTGGAATTCGGTGACTGCCTACGGGAGATTTCGAAATCCCCCGGCCAGGGAAACATCCTGTTCCCGCGAAACCGTTCCGGTTTTTTTAGTTCATACTACGTGACTTACTACGTTTATTTCCTGATCCGGATGGGAGGCAATGACGTTAAATACCCAACGGATCGGTCTGATTGGCGTGGTTTTTAATGAAATCAGCGATTTAAGAGTAGATCAATCAGGGCGGAAAGTCTCGCTGCTACCATAAAAAGACGTCAACTTTCAATCCCGCCTGATAATGTTGATTTCCCGTGGGAAACAACGCCACCGCATTGGCTTTCACTGTCGAGTTTAAATCAGCAGAACCCATTGTTATCAAAGGGGATACAGTGGATTCTCCGGCTTCCCATTCCAGTCGCGCCGGCTGATAGGTGGGCCGGTTGCCGCTGGTGTGATAGTCGTTCTTGAGTCGCGCCTGCTGCACTTGAGGTCTGGGTGAAGGGAATCCCATAAATTGACGGATCGCGGTTCGGACGAATAATTCGAAGCAAACCATGCTGCTGACAGGGTTTCCGGGCAATCCAAAGATGTAACAGGGATCTCCGTCGGACCGTTCCAGAATACCAAACCAGAGTGGTTTTCCTGGTTTCAGGTTCACCATATGAAATACCTGTTTCACTCCCGCCTGCTCCAGTTCGGATGGAACCAGGTCCCGTTCGCCCGCGGAAATTCCTCCGGACAGCAGCAGAAAATCACTTTTCAAGCCTTCCTGTATTTTGGAACGCAGATGGTTCCGTTCATCGCGGGCAATGCCCAGTGGCTGCGGTTTTGCATCCGTCTGCAGTATCTGTGCGTGCAACATGACCTCATTGGAATTGCGGATCTGCCCCGGCTCTGGACTCTCTTCAGGAGCCACCAGTTCATCTCCTGTCGCCAGAATCGCGACAGTGGGGGCACGTCTTACCTTCACTGTCGGACTACCGGTCTCCGCCAGCGCACCAATCTCCTGCGGTCGCAGTAAAGTGCCAGCGGCGAGGACAGGCGCACCCGCTTCGAGTACCGACGACTGGGGGAGCATGTTTTTGCCCGGCGAAACCGGCCCCGTGTCGATCTTCACTGAGCGGGCTGCTTCATCAATCTGGCAATGCTCAATCTGCACAACGGCATCTGCGCCTTCAGGCAGAGGCGCGCCCGTCATGATCTGCGATGTCTGACCCGACTGCAGCGAAATGGTGGGAACCGAACCGGCGTAAATGATTTCCTGGATCTGCAGCGTGGCTTTTCCATTCTGACAATCACTGCTTTTCACGGCAAATCCGTCCATCAGCGCTTTATCAAACGGCGGGATGTTCAGGTCGCTGACCGTGCCCTCTGCCAGTACACAATGCCAGGCTTCGAATAATGTACGCTGTTCGGGAGACGCCGGTTTCACGGTTTCCAGAATCAGTTGAAATGCTTCTTGAGCTGACAGCATGCGGGGGTGTTCCCTCTCCTGTTTTAAGTGGTACTGAGTTGTTCTGCTGGTAGCTGCAGGAAGTTTTTCAGTAAAGTCAGCCCTTCCAGAGTCAAAAAGCTTTCGGGATGAAACTGGACGCCGTGTACTGAAAAATCGCGATGCCTCAGCCCCATGACCTCTTTGGGATGACCTTCTTCCTCCACCCAGGCACAGATTTCCAGTTCCTCCGGACAGGATTCTTCCGGAACAATCAGGCTGTGGTAGCGGGTTGCCTGGAAGGGAGAGGGAAGATTCTGAAAAACCCCCGTTCCATTGTGGTGGACCAGAGAGACTTTTCCATGCATCAGGCGCGGGGCGCGAACTACCTGGGCTCCGAAGACCTCCGCAATACACTGATGCCCCAGGCAGACACCCAGAATCGGGATCTTACCTGCGAAATACTTAATGACCTCTTTGGAAAGCCCGGCTTCGCCCGGTGTGCAGGGACCCGGGGAAATGATGATTTTTTCCGGAGCAGCCGCTTCGATTTCGGCGATCGTGGTCTGATCGTTCCGCGCCACCTCCATCTTCAGGCTGGGATCGATTTCGCCGAACCGTTGTACCAGATTATAGGTAAATGAATCGTAGTTATCGAGAACGAATATCACGTTACACCTTATTAGTAAAGTATTTACAGTATCGTCGCAGCCGTGCCCCGCTTCATCGGGGTGAACTGGGTCCTCTGTCGGAAACAGGATTCAGTGAACTCCCCGGCGGTAAATCGGCTCGACTCGCACTTATCATAATCAACTGTCTGGGGAAAAGCGAATTGAGTCCGAGGTTTCATCTGAGCCTGCAGTTAGGGCATCTCTGTCGTTAATGTAGACAAGCGGGTAACTGCTTTGTTCTTATGAATTTTGATGTTGACGAAAAATGGCGAAAATTGTTATGACCCCACTCCTTATGTGATCAATTCAACTCAGATCGTGTTTTTATGTATACTGTTTCTGGCCGCGTTCATGCGTAGTCAGAAGGGGATTCTTTGGGGGTTAACGTTGAACTCCATACCGAAATTGAAATGGCTGCGGAATTATTCCGTCACGCGACGCCAGCTCTTTTGGATGGTGGTATTTTTGCCAATTTTTTGCGCGATTTACTACCTGGCTTTCTGGCTGCGCTTTGAAGGCTCGCTCAACACCGACGGTGTGCTGGGCGAAAATGGATTTCGCATGTTTCGCTCCACGGTCCTGTGGGCGGTCGGGTTGAAAACTTTTACCTTCTGGAGCACGGGCGTATATAAAATCCGCAGCCGTTATATCACGACGCGGGACGTCTTCAATCTGGCACGGGCGGCGACCATCAGTTCCGCGGCCCTGGTCATAGTTGACTATCTTGTCTTTCCTCAATTCATGCTGCCCCGTTCCGTATTCCTGATCGACTGGGGTTCCACCATCCTCGTGGTCTGTGGCTTCTGCGCAGTCATTCGCATGGTGCAGGACAGTGGCCGCATCCTGCGACAGCAGGAAAACTGTAAGCCAACCTTTATCATCGGGGCCAATGAATCCGGGGCCGCTTTGCTCCGCATGATTGAACGCAATAAAAATTCCTGTCTGCGGGTTGTCGGTTTTCTGGATGATCATGCCAGTCGTATAGGCACACGGATTAATAACGTTCCCGTCCTCGGGTCACTTCAGGAAATGTGTGCCCTGGCGGAAAAATATGAAGTATCAGAGATCCTGTTGCCGGCGGATGAATTCCCGGGCAAAACAATTCGAAGCCTGGTCGAGGCAGGAAACTCTGCCGAGATCAAAGTACAGGTTCTACCCAGTTACCAGCAACTGCTTTCGGGCAAAGTCGAGATGAAGCCGCGGCCCGTCTGTATTGAAGACCTGCTGGGCAGAGAACCGGTTGAACTTGATATGCCCAGCATTCGCAACTGGATGGACGACAGAGTTTTAATGGTGACCGGTAGTGCAGGAAGTATTGGCTCAGAAATCTGTCGTCAACTCCTGCAGTTTTCTCCACGTAAACTGATTCTGGTCGACCGTTCCGAAAACAGTCAGTTTTATCTGGAACGCGAATTACACAAGCTGGGATATGCCGGTCGTTTTGATGTGGTGATCGCTGATATCAATGATTCCAGACGAATTCGATCTGTCATGCAGGAGTTCCAACCCGATATTCTATTCCATGCAGCCGCCTACAAACATGTCCCGCTGATGGAAAGTAATCCGGGCGAAGCTGTTAAAAATATAGCCCTGGCAACCAAACATCTGGCAGATCTGGCTGAAGAATTCGAAGTCGATTCGTTTGTGATGATTTCTTCTGACAAAGCCGTTAACCCGACCAATGTCATGGGGGCCAACAAGCGGATTGCCGAACTGTATGTGCAATCGCTGGCCGCGCGTTCGAAATGCCACTTCGTCACAGTTCGCTTTGGAAACGTGCTGGGCTCAGCTGGCAGCGTCGTGCCGATCTTCACTCAGCAGATTCAGAATGGCGGCCCGATTACGGTTACCGACGAACGCATGCAGCGTTTCTTCATGACCATTCCGGAAGCCTCGCAACTGGTGATTCAGGCAGGCGCCATGGGCCGCGGCGGTGAGATCTTTGTTCTCGACATGGGTGAACCGGTCAGGATTACCGACCTGGCAGCTGACCTGGTACATCTCTCCGGCCTCAAACTGGGCGAAGATATTGAGATCGAATTCACGGGGCTCAGACCAGGGGAAAAACTTTACGAAGAGCTGCATGTCGATGGCGAAAAGCATTTGCCCACATGCCATCCCAAAATTATGGTTGCTGAAAAAGTCAGTTTCAGCGAACAGTTTATTCTGGAAGCCTACGAGAGGCTTTCCCGTCTTACGGAACAGTCTTCACCTCTGATCCTGGCCGAGATTCAACGCATTCTGCCGGAGTTTCAGCCTTCTTCACTCAAGCCGCTTCCGGATACGCTCAAACGCGCCGCCTGACAGCATCCTGCGTCTCGCACGGATGCAGTACATTGCCTGTTTTGCCGCCTGCGCTTTTCATCGTCGAGGGAATTTGTTAGTTATAAGATGATGAGAAGTGATCGTTTTATGGAGAAATTTCAGTCTTCCACGGAAACGAAGGTTGGTTATGAACAGTGCGCTACGGTTTCTTATCCCGCTTACCCTGCTCGCAATCGGCAGCATCGGTTGCAGTAACGGTTCCGATTCCCATTCACCGCAGTCGGATTCTACAGCAGACTCAGGCAGGTTGTTCGGCGCCTCCTTTCAGACCATGAACAATCCGTTCTTTGTCGATCTGGGTGAAGGTTTGAAAAAAGAACTCGAGGCGAACGGCGATCGCCTGGTCATCCTGGATGCACAGTTCAATTCTCTCAAACAGAAGAACGATCTCTCCGATCTGATTCTGCAAAATGTCGCCGGCATTTTTGTGAACCCGGTCAACTGGGAAGGCCTGAAGGGATCGTTGCTCGAAGCCAGCCGAAAAAAAGTGCCCATCATCATCGTTGATGCGCCGGTGAAAAAAGCGGATGAAGATCTGATTGTCTGCACGGTCGCTTCCGATAATGTTCGCGCCGGCGAACTGGCGGCACAGGCACTTGCCAAAGTGAATCCCAAAGCCAGGCTTGTCGTATTGCACCTGTCGGTCAACAAAGCCTGTATTGATCGTGTTGCAGGGTTCAAAACGGAACTGGAAAAACATCCGGAGATGAAAATTCTCGATGTCCAGGAAGCCCAGGGAACGACAGAAGGTGCCCGCCCTGTGATGCGCGACCTGATCGGCCGCTACCCCGATCTGGATGCCGTCTTTGCGATTAACGATCCCAATGCACTCGGCGTGATTTCTGCGCTCGACTCGGCCAACAAACTGGATCAGGTGACGATCGTCACTGTTGACGGTTCTCAGGCCGGGATCAAGGCCATCCAGGCCGGCAAACTGCATTCGACTTCGGCGCAGTTTCCCCGGGAGATCGGCAAGATCGCTGCAGAAAAAATGCTGGCACATCTCAAAGGGGAACCGGTAGAAAAAGATGTAAAAGTGCGCGTGGAACTGATCACAGCAGAAAATGCGGAGCAATATCTGGAGCCCCAGTAAATCATGTCCGTCGCCAGCGCCGCGCCTCTCCTTCGACTCCAGGGAATTACCAGACGCTTCGGAAACGTCACGGCTCTGGATGATGTCAGCTTTGCGGTAGCAGCGGGTGAGATACATACCCTGCTGGGAGAAAACGGTGCCGGGAAAAGCACGCTGATCAAAATTCTGGGAGGCATCTATCAACCTGATGCCGGTGAAATCTGGTCGGGTGAAAAACAGGTTCAACTCCGCCAGGTCACCGATGCCGACCAGCTCAAGATCCGGTTGATTCATCAGGAACTCTCGCTGGCCCCCAATCTCACGGTTGCCGAAAATATATTCCTCGGTCGCGAACCCGTCCGATGCGGCTTACTGCAGCGCAGGGAAATGAACCGACAGGCTGAAGCATTACTGACGCGACTCGGGCTCACCGAAATCAGCGATGTGACAGCAGTCGTATCACAACTCAGCACCGCACAACAGCAGTTAGTCGAAATTGCCCGGGCACTCTCCCAGGAGGCGCGGGTTTTGATTCTGGATGAACCAACTTCGTCACTGTCGGAAACGGAAGTCGAAGCACTCTTCACCACGCTGCAACAACTGAAAGCGCAGGGTGTCGGCATCATTTACATTTCGCATCGTATGGAAGAAGTCACGCGCCTCTCAGATCGGATCACAGTGCTGCGTGATGGCAAAACCGTAGGCACTGCGAAAACCGGAGAGATCGAACCGGCGACCCTGATTGAGTGGATGGTGGGACGCGACATCAAAGAGCATTTTCCCCGTCCGCCGTACGAGCCGGGTGAGATCGCATTGAAAGTGGAGGGGCTCTGTTCGGCTTACGTGCAGAATGTCTCGTTCGAAGTCCGTTATGGGGAAGTGCTGGGGCTGTCTGGCCTCGTGGGGGCAGGTCGCACCGAGTTGGCCCGCGCCCTGTTTGGCGTGGATCGCATTCTGGCGGGGTCTGTTTCCATCAATGGAAAACCGGCACAGATCAACAGCCCCCGCGATGCCTTAAGACAGGGGCTGGTCCTGGTTCCCGAAGACCGTAAACATCAGGGGCTCATCACAGAACAGTCAGTGGCGTTTAATATCACACTCCCCTGGCTGAAAAAATGGATTCACGGGTTTCGCTTTGATAATCAGAGTCGTAGTGAAATCGTGGCCCGCACGATTGAGAGTTTTGGCGTGCGCCTGTCTGACCCTCAACAACCCATCCGCGATCTTTCCGGCGGCAATCAGCAGAAGGTGCTCGTCGGTCGCTGGATGGAAGAACCTCCCAAAATCCTGATACTCGATGAACCCACGCGGGGCATTGATGTCGGTGCCCGCGAAGACCTGTACCGCCTGATTGGCGTGCTGGTCAGCCAGGGGATGGCACTGATTCTGATTTCGTCTGACCTGGATGAGGTTCTGAATATTTCGCATCGGGTCGGCACCTTTCAGGCGGGACGACTGACGGGCATTTATCCGGCTGAGAAAGTCACCGCAGCACAGATCATGCAGAAGCTGACAGGAGAAGAAGCGTGAAAGTAGTCAGACAAATGGTGCCTCTGCTGGCGGCAATTATTATTTTACTGCTGCTGTTCCGCATCTGGGTTCCCACATTTTTATCGCCGGAAAACATGCTGGATCTAACGCAGCAGATCTCTGTTAATACGATCCTTGCGCTGGGCATGACGCTGGTCATTCTGATCGGCGGAATCGATCTTTCCGTCGGTGCGATGGTGGCGCTGGTAGGAACCACAACCGTGTACTGCCTCTCGGCTATTTCCGGTGATACGCAAAATACAGGCTATCTCCTGCTTTCCATCCTGGCCGGTCTGGGGGTGGCATCGCTCTTTGGAATCTTTCATGGCATTGCGGCTGCGAAAACAGCAATGCCTCCCTTTATTATTACCCTGGCTTCCATGCTGATCGCCCGCGGCTGCGCACTGCGTTTTAACAGCGGCCTGCCGATATCGATTGGAGATCAGCAGACCTTTTTACTGGCAATCGGCAATGGGCGACTTTTTGACGTAGTGCCCGTTCCTGTGGTCATCATGCTTACGCTGTTTGTGGTGATGGCGCTGCTTCTGCATCGCACCCGCTTTGGTCAGCATGTCTATGCGCTGGGAGGCAATCGTGAAGCTGCCCTCTATACAGGTATTCCAGTAGTACGTGTAGAGGTAATGGTTTACCTGATCTGTTCGGTTCTGGCGGGGATCGCGGGCATGATTCACACTTCCCAACTGTACTCTGCAGAGCCCGGCTCAGGAGAAATGTTTGAGCTGACTGCGATTGCGGCGGTCGTTGTGGGGGGAACCAGCTTTACGGGAGGACGCGGAACCATATTTGGCACCTTGATTGGCGCTGTTATTATCGGTATACTTGATAAAGGTCTTAATCAGGCTGGCATTCATTACTCACTGCAATACATAGTAAAAGGGGCAGTGATTCTTATTGCCGTTTATATTGATGTGCGACGCAATCGATCGACGGTTTGAATTGAGAATCATTTCTTTGTGTGGGTTGTAGTGGTTATGTAGACGAAGAAGTCTGCAAAAAGGTTGTCATTTTTTATGACGAGTGCAAAGTCGTGAGCTAGACTTGCTGTGTACGAATGGGCTGGGATGCCCTTGAGTACCTGTGATCGTGTTTTGCCCCTTACACAAAGATCGTCGCCATGACAGCTTCAAAACCGCACTATATCCGTCGTTACCTCGTAACGGTTGTCTTACTCGTTCTCCTCACGCCATTTCTGATTTATGGTGCCCACAAAAGCGTGGAAAGCATGTCGATTGCCCCGGAGAAGTGGGCTCCCGACTTCATGCAGTCCAGGCAGAATTACGATCGGTTCTCCAAAGATTTTGAGAGTAACGATCTGATTCTCATCAGCTGGCCCGGTTGTACCGTTGATGATCCGCGATTAATCGAATTTGAAAAACAGATTAACGCACCGCGGACGACCGAGTTCGGCGAAACCCATGAAACGCTCTTCGACCGCATCGTCAGTGGTGCCGGGACACTCAATTCGCTGACGGCGCCTCCTCTCAAACTGCCACGCGAAGAAGCGCTGGAGCGGTTGCAGGGTGTACTCGTCGGGAAAAATCTCAAAGACAGTTGTGCCGTCATTATTTTAACTTATCGGGGTAACGAATTACGGGCCCAGTCGATTAATCATGTTCTGGATGTGGCGGAAGAAGTCTGCCAGATCCCCCGAGAAGAATTTCACATTACCGGACCTCCCGTGGACGGGGTCGCCATTGATCAGGCAAGTATCCATAGCGTCAACCTGTTTGGTGCCTTATCAGCAGTATTGGCCACGGTACTCTGCTGGTTCTGTATTCGTTCGTGGATGTTGACAGGCACGATTCTGCTGGCCGGTCTCTTCGGTCAGGGTCTGGTACTGGCGATGGTCTATTACATGGGGTATTCATTGGATGCCGTGCTGATCATTACGCCTTCACTGGTCTTTGTGCTCACCATTTCTGCCGGCGTGCACCTGGTGAATTACTACTATGACGAATTATTCTCCTCGAACGCGAAATCAAAAGAGGAAGCAGAAGCTGCCGTCCGCAATGGATTTTCCAAAGGCTGGTATCCCTGCCTGCTCGCAGCAGTAACGACTGCGGTTGGCCTGGGATCCCTGATGGTCAGCCAGATCAGCCCGATCGCGCTGTTTGGTCTGATCGCCTCCGTCGGATTACTGATCACGCTGGGAGTGCTGTTACTGTTGCTCCCCGGAGCCATGCAACTCTGGCCGCCACAACAGATCTTGAAAATGAATCGCGAAGGACAGACCAGCCACACTCCCCGCTACTTTACTCGTATCTCAGCCTGGCTGGAAAACATTCCTCGCCTGTTAGAACAATATTCCGCCCCGGTCTTTCTCTCACTGGTTCTGTTGATGGCAGTTTCAGCGTATGGACTGCTGTCGATTCGCTCCTCTGTCGATGTGCCCTCCCTGTTTCCACCCGGCAGCCAGGTGCTCAGCGATTATAAGTTTAACGAAGAACGCATGGGACCGCTGATTCCGGTCGAAGTGATCATTGAGTTTGATAAGGACTGCAAAAAAACATTTCTGCAGCGTTTGCGGATCATCGACGAAATTGAACAGACTATTGATGATATCGACGGTTATACCGGTACCATGTCGGCAGCGACATTCGGACCCAATCCGGTCGAGCACAATGGCTTCGAATCGATCTTTCGAAAAGTGGTCACAAATAAAAAATTACAGGAAAATCGCGAAGCGGTAATCAGTTCCGTCTATCTGTCTGATAACGGCGGACGAGAATCATGGCGCATCAGCGCGCGTGTTCCCGCATTGGGAAAAATTGATTACGGGGCCGCCCTGGCGCAACTCAAATCAACATTACAGCCTGCACTGCAGGAGTATGAAGCGGATGGCGTGCACCTGACTGCGTACTACACGGGAATCATGCCGCTGATCCACACCGTACAACAGTTGATCTTACAGGATCTTACCTGGAGCTTTCTGACTGCGTTCGTGTTGGTGGCACTGATGATTATCATTGTCCAGCGCAGTATCGTGACCGGCCTGCTCAGCATGCTGCCTAACATTTTCCCGATCGTGGTTGTGTTCGGAATCATGGGCTGGATGGATATTCCCCTCGATATTGGTGCCGTTATGACAGCCAGTGTCGCGCTGGGAATTGCTATCGACGACACACTGCATTTCCTCTCATGGTTCCGTCGTGAAAAAGGACTGAATCAAAGCAGCGAACAGGCTGTTCGCTCAGCGATGAAGCACTGTGGACGCGCGATGATTCATACCACTTTTATCTGTGGACTGGGTCTACTGGTCTTTGCTTTCAGCGATTTCATTCCGACTCAACGCTTTGCCTGGATGATGCTGGCTCTGCTCACGACGGCATTGATTGGTGATTTACTCTTCCTGCCGGCAATGCTGGTTCAACCGTTCGTAAAACATCTGCAGTTTGCCAGGGACCGATTTCCCAAAGGAATGGAAATCAGAGCGACCACTTATTCCACAGAGTGAACTCGGAGTTCATTCTTAAAGTGCATCCAGGTTCGCATGCTGCCCCATTTTATGCAGCATCTCGCGGCGTTCCTGGATTCGTTTGACCAGTTCAATTCGCTGCAGTTCATGGCGTTTTTCAATACGTCGCTGTGCCTGGTAAAATGCACGCAGTAAGCTTTTCTGATCCGGGTTGCCATCCTTGAATTTTGAGAACAGTTCTGCCATCGCTTCCGACCCCAGACCGTTCTTCAGAATGTCATCTTCCAGTGAAAGAAAAACCCGTGCACTGCCCGGATCTCCCTGGCGTGCGGCCCGGCCCGTTAGCTGCCGGTCAATTCGCGCCGATTCATGGAGCTCAGAACAGATGACATGCAGCCCACCCCGTTCGGAAACACCTTCACCCAGCAGGATATCCGTCCCACGTCCCGCCATGTTGGTCGCAACAGTGATCCGGCCCGGCTGGCCTGCCTCTTTGATAATAGCTGCCTCATTCTCATGATTTAAGGCATGGAGTACTTCATGCTCCAGTCCGGCCTGCAGCAGCAGTGCAGAAAGCTCATTCGACAGATTCACCGATCGCGTTCCAATCAGGACGGGTCTGCCCTGGCGATGCATGTCTGCCGTTTCCTGGACGATGGCGTTCCACTTTTCTTCCGCGGTCAGAAAAACCTGTTCCGGGTGCAGTTCACGGCGGGAGGGACGATTGGTGGGAATGCTGATGACGGGAGTCGAGAAGACTTTTTTCAGTTCGCTGGCTGCGGATTCGGCAGTACCCGTCATACCTGCCATCCGAGGATAGCGGGCAAACAGTTCCTGCACGGTCGTTTGGGCGCCGACCTTGGTGGGAGTGGTAATTTCCAGCCCTTCTTTGGCTTCAATCGCCTGGTGGATCCCGTTTTGCCACATCCGTCCTTCCGCGATACGCCCGGTGAATTCATCGACGATTGACACCTTTCCATCCCGGACGACATATTCGCGTCCATTCTGGAAATAGTTCTGCACGCGCAGTGCCCGTTCAGAAGCAAGATAGGCGGTTCCCGTGTCCAACGTCGAGGGCGCAGCCTCCTGCATCAGCATTTCCCGGACGAGACGTCGACCTGCTTCTGTCAGTTCCATTCCCTTTTGTGGTCCATGGTCGGTGTAGTGTTCGTTTTCCGTCAATCGCGATGCATGCGCAGCCCCCCATTGACAGACGCTCTTCATCTGTCGTTCTTCCCGACTGTCCTGCTGACCGATAATCAGAGGCGTTCGCGCTTCATCAATCAGAATACTGTCGGCTTCATCGATGATGACCATATAGGGTGCTCGCGGATTGACCAGCAGCTTCGCTGTTTTGTCGTTCTGTCGCCCGAATAACTGCTGGCGGCGTGTGTTGATCGACATTTTCTGGCCGGGAATACTCAATAGATCGCGCAGGTAATCAAACCCGAATTCCCGCGCGGTGCCATAAGTGATGTCACAATCGTAAGCATCACGACGTTCGGCAGAAGATGAGTTGGAAGTGATCACTCCCACGGTCATCCCCAGCGAGTGATATACGGGGCTCAGCCAGGCTGCATCGCGTTCTGCCAGATAATCGTTGGCTGTCGCGATATGGATACCTGCTTCGGGTAAGGCATTCAGGCAGAGTGTCAGCGCCGCCGTCAGAGTTTTACCTTCTCCTGTCTGCATCTCAGCGATGGCACCATCGTGCATCGCGAAAGCACCAAGATATTGTACCGGATAAGGTGTAAGCCCCAGGTGCCGCTGCATCTGTTCGCTGACAATCGCAAATGCTTCCGGTAGAAGATTCGTCAGTGATTCTCCACTTTGAACACGGTAACGCAGGGAATGCCATTCATCAAACAGCTGGGCATCAGTCTGCGAATGGTATGCGTTCCGCAGGCTCTGGATCTGGTCGATCATGTCCCACCAGAGAGCTGGTACTTCATTTTCGCCCGTCAGCAGAAAACCACGAATTCGATTTGTCAGTGAGGTGATAAAGTTTGCCACGATGACTGTTACAATCCTGACAATGAAAAAGAGAGTGTAGACCTGATTATTTTAACTGAATTGCACTACTGATTCGATCCTTTTTATCCCACCAGCGAAATGAAGGTCCAAAAACCGGCTCGATGTTTCTTTTTTGCAACGGTTGCATCGAACCAATGTGGTGTTCAGGAAACAATTTAGGGATTTGAAGTGCGAATTCAGTTCAATTCGAGTGAATTACAGAAAAACGCATCTTTCATGCCGTGAGACAGGCAGAAAAGCGAAGAGCCGACTCCGAGAGAGGGATGCAGGGGGGACGTACCAGTTGGCAGAAACAATAGCGAAAGCCAATCAGACAGGAAAGAGTCCGATTGAGTAACCGCCCTGGGATGAGTCTTATTTGCGGGGAGAGGCCTGTTTGGATGTGGATGGTTTCTGCTGACGATCTTTCAGACGTCTTCCATTTTTCGTCGTCGGTGCGCTGACCAGGGGGTTTTCTGTGCCGTCCAGAGGCTGACCGGGCTTGATCTCAGCCAGCCGCTGCTGCGCCCGCGCACCATACTCTTCGGAAAGTTCGAAGCCCACAAACTGTCGCTCCAGTTTCTTCGCAACCGCCAGCGTAGTGCCACTCCCCGAAAAGGGATCGAGAACAACTTCTTCAGGATGAGAACAGGCACGAATAATTCGTCCCAGCAACTGCTCGGGCATCTGGCAACCATGCCAGCCCTGTCGCTCTTTAAACGTCCCGTTGATCCGGGGGAAGTACCACGTATCTTCCTCCGACTGGAAACTCTCGGGGATGTCCTGCGGCCTTAAGATCCAGGTGTCGTCGGGCAGGCGGCCTTTCGGGTTGGCACGTTTATCGCCGTAGACCAGCTGTCGCGCAGAGGGAATACGGATTGCCGGATCGTCTGCATTGAAAGTAAACTGCTTTGGATCTTTTACCATATAAAACAGGTGCGCGTGTGAACGGCTGAATTTGTTTTTGCAGTTCACACCAAAGGTATAATACCAGATCACCCAGCTGCGACAGGTCAGTCCCAGTTCACGCTGCATCATGACTTTCAGCTCAGCGGCGTACTCATCCCCAATCGCCAGCCAGAATGTGCCGTCCGGCTTCAACAGCCTTACTACTTCTTTCAGCCAGAGATTGCACCAGTCCAGATACTGTTCACTCTCCAGCCGATCTTCGTACTGATCGTATTCGTAACCGATGTTGAACGGAGGATCCGCAAATGCCAGATCGATCGACTCCGCTTCCAGTTCCTGCATGCCTGCGATGCAGTCCTGAATGTGTATCTGATTGATTTTTGTCATAGGGAAACTGTTATCGCGGTCGGGAGAGAATGGGAATTCATTTTTTTCTGCGAATGCGTTTGTAACGAACATTACAGCCGATCGCAATGGTTTCCGACGTTTTCGGCTGTTTCCCGTTTAGCGCCGCTGCAATGGCCTCTGAAACGTAGTCTTGATTGACTTTACTGGCATCGGTGGAATCATCCATGGCGCCCATGTAGATCACCTTGCGCTCTTTGTTTAACACAAAAAACTCCGGTGTCCGTGTGGCGCCGAATTCCTGCCCGATTTTCTGACTTTCATCAAACAGATAGGGAAACACGAATTTCTTTTCCGCCGCCTGCTCTTTCATTTTTTCCAGGCTGTCCGCGGGAACCAGATTCACATTCACGGCGATCACAGCCACGGGAGAATCTTTGGCAGAATACTTTTGTGCCAGCTGGTTGAGACGACCTTCATAATCCACTGCATAAGGGCAGCTGTTACAGGTGAAGGCGATGACCAGTACCTCTTTATCCTGAAAAGAAGCACTCGAGTACGATTTGCCATCCGTCGCCGGCAGCTTGTCCCAGGTCGGCGCTTTATCACCTACGTCCAGTACGGGATTATATTTTCCCGCATGGAGCGGAGACGCCATTGTCAACAAACAGCAGGCAGAGAGAGCCAGCAGTAAAGAGATCTGTCGTGAAGCAGACATCAGTTCAACCTCAAATTAGTCGGGGAAAAATGTCAATCGCCGTTTTACCAGGGGACGTCGAAACGAACTCGCTCTGCCAGCTCCTTCAGCAGATTTGCATGGTCGCGGTGTACCAGCAGTCCTTCACTTAAGGAACGCTGTGTCTGTTCCCATTCCAGTTCTCCCGGCAGACGGACTGGCTCATTTTCGTTGACCGTACTTAGCTGATGAATCGCTTTAATCGCGGAGTCCAGCTCAGCATGGAAATGCTCTTCTTCAACAAATTGTTTCAGGTCGATCACATAGAAGAAATGTTCTGAGCCTTCGATTTCCGGCGGTTTGGTTTTATTGATCGGCAGTTTCCCGCCTGCCAGTGCGCCTGTCAGAATTGAACTGACCATCGCCAGGCCATAACCGCGTGGACCGGCTGCGGGCAGCAGGGTTTTGACAGTCGAAGAGTCGGTCGTTTCTTTACCTTCGTTGTCCAGGGCATAGCCGGGGGGGACCGGCAGACCATACATGGCCTGCGTTTCCAGTTTACCCCAGGATGTTTTCGCGCACGCCATATCCAGGACAAATGGTGCGCCTTCACGTGTCGGCACGCCCCAGGCTATGGCATTGTTGGCGGTGGCGCCCTGTGTACTCCCGTGGGCGGCCACAGTGGCTCTGCCTGTGTTGGTAGTGCAGTATCCGATCATGCCTGTTTTCACCGCCATGAGAACATACACGGCGGCAGCTCCAAAATGATGGCTGTTTTTAACAACAACCGTTCCCGTGCCGACTTCCCCCGCTTTTTTAATCGCCAGTTCCATCGCCCGAGTCGCTGCGACGTGTCCCATCGACTTGCTGCCGTCCAGGACTGCGATGGCCGGCGTTTCTTTCAGGGTCAGAATTTGGGCCCGGGGGTCGATGTCACCCATGTCCATTGAATCCAGATAGCGTTCGGTTGTACGACTGCCGTGCGAATGAATGCCGCGCAGGTCGGCTTCAATCAACCGGTCGGCAGCGATTTCCGCTTCGACCTCAAACATCCCCATGCGAACAAACAGCTTGACCAGCAGTTCTTTCAGGGGGCCCAGGGGAATCTGAACTTCCTGGGATCGATCCTGAGGCGGTGCAAAATGATCCGACGACATAATAGTGGTTCTTTAAGTTAGGGGCAGAACCCGCGCACAGCTCAATGAGCGCGGGAAGGGATTTATTCCTCATCATATAATAACCACTCACCAATTCCAGCCTGATTCGCCACCGCCGCCGTTTGCCCGCAAGATTTTTAATTTCTGGAATGATCTTACTGAGTTTTCCCAGAAGTCCCAGGCGATCGACAACGATCAGGATTTACTGTACTGGTGAATCTAGATCGCGTAACATCAAGCATCGCGTCTCCTGATCTGTGATTCTCGGTACAAATGGTCCAGGAGACGCTACAGTAAAAATGGGAATAGCCTAATTCGTCATATTTACGTCAAACGAGTTATCTCCTTCACTGATATCGACGGTTAATTCGCTTTTTTTCGGATCACGATATTTCAGTGGGATGTTTTTATACTCTTTTTTGGTTGAGACCGGGATGGCATCCTGGGGAGGGGCTTCGGGAGGGGGGAGGATCGTTACGGCGTATGTTCCTGTTTTTAATGAATCCGTAATAGAGTATAGTCCTTCCTCTGTGAGATCTGCCGAAGCGCCGACGCCCAGCTCGGAGGAATAAAAAGAGATGACTCCCTCCGTGACAGGCGCACCATCATAGCTCACAGTGCCTTTGACCTGACCCGTGGGAATTTCTGGCTCCCCCCCGCAACCTGCAACCAATAACACGAATCCCAAGAGAACGCAGCAATATTTTAAACTCGACTTCATGATGGATACCTTAGCCAACTGTACCTGGTGTTATTACACATCGTTCATCGCTCTCTGATACGTGCTGGAAGCAGAGAAAGCATGAGTGTGCTGATGAATGTTATTTCAAACTGACGCCTCGATCATAACAGCGTCCCTGGTCTGCAGGAGCATATTCTGTCAGCCAGGGAGACGCTATGGTTAAATGCGACGCGTTCTAGAATTCTCCGATGACCTGTCCATCATCACGGACACAGAGTTGTCGCAGCGTCAGAAAGTCAAGATTCTCGGAGACAAAGCGGACACCTCCATCTGCCAGCAGTACATGAATACCGCCGGTGTGATAGGAGTTGAGAATCGTATTTCCAGAGTAGGCACTGTTTGAGCGGGGGACTGTACTGCCACCTGCCTGGCCTGATTTCGCGTTAATGGAAAAGGCAACCGTGGTCACACCTGCCACGTGATGCGCACCGGTTCGGGTTACAACATCGCCTGAAGAAGACCAGCCGCGCCAGCCGCCATGATAGTTGGTACGCCAGTCATTTCCGGATACGCTTCCGGATTGTTCTGCAACGATGATCGTGTTCGATGTGCCGTCTGTCACATCGCGGAAACGATAGTTTTTACCGGGGACCAGTAATCCGTTATTGCAATACACGCCATAATCAGCAGCGGTAGAACAGACATTGGAGCGACCGGCGGGGTCAGGGGTTGCCCCGCTGATGCCGACATAATCATGGCACTGCAGTCGATCGTAATTGCACATGCTGCCTGAGGGATTGTTCGGGTCCAGTGGACTGGAAGGACACTGAAAGACAGGAATTTTCATTCCGACAATAATCAGATTCGTATTGCTGGCCTGTTGGCCGTATGAGCTCGAGGAATTACAGCCGGAAGCCCAGTGACCGGAAACATTCAACTGATTGAAAAGAGGGGCCTGATCCATACTGGGGAGTAAGCCATAGCGCCAGTTGGGACGGTTACCATGAAGAGCGCCTACGGGAAATGCACTGTAAGTTTCGTGATAATTATGTAATGCGAGTCCGATCTGCTTCATGTTATTTTTACAGGTGCTCCTCCTTGCCGCTTCCCGGGCCTGTTGCACTGCAGGAAGTAACAGCGCGATCAGAATGGCGATAATAGCGATAACGACCAGCAGCTCAATTAAGGTAAATCCTCGTTTTGATTTGTTTGGCGAGTTCATAGGATGCCTCTTCATTAAAGGAGTGGTTGCAAGGAAGGAAATAAAATTATTAGCACATGCTGGAGAGTCCAGTGGATTCCCTGGCTTGTCTGGTGTCTTGGGAAGGTATGTAGTGGGGAGTCTGGAGCCCGGTGATGGTTCGCGGGGGAAAGTAATTAATAATTCTTAATAAGTAATACTAAGAATATAAACCACAGCTTATGTTCTCGCAACAACAAATCAGAGCAGCAGAGCCGTTTTTGCGGAAACTTTTCGAGATAGAAAAATGCTAAATGGAATCACGGAAATGAGATACATGCCGATGATTTCAGGGAGACCGGCGGGGTATCAGTGGACTTTCCAGAATACAACTCAGAGATGAGGACCAGCACTAATTCTGCTGAATTATACAGAAGTGTCTATTATTTCGCAGACAAATCGACGCGAATGATTTCTTTGTCGTTGCGGGCGAATACACTTTTCATTGCGAACGCAGGATGTGACCAGATCGTCATTCGCCGCTGGACCCGCCGCGTCGGTTCGATCAGTCTGGCCCGGCTCAGTTCTTCGTAACCCGCGGGAGTCAGATTCGCGATGATCAGATCCCCCTGTTCGTTGTGCAGAAAGTAACGGTCTTCATGGGGAATGATAAATGCATTCCACCAGCGGCCTTTGCCTGTGGCCTGTTCAGTTTCCCACAGTCGTTTTCCGTTACTCGCATCCAGGCCTCTTAACTGTCCGTAACTGTCGACGCCATAAATGTTCTTTCCGTTGAAGACCGGCGTCATCATCATTGGATGCAGCCCATCGGTATTGATTTCGCTGTCACTTTTGCCTGCCCAGATGATTTTTGCCTGACTGCCATCCGGCGAAATTTCGATCATGCGCGGACCATTATAAAAGCTGGCCACAAATAACCGGTTTCCTGCCTTGCGTGGTGTGGCAATGCTCAGTCCATAGCGCACGCCATACGGGACTTCCCAGATCAGTTTTCCATTCTCGGGATTGATCGCCGAAACCGCCGTCGGATGCCAGACGATCAGTTCCCGCCGACCGCCAAATTCAAAGATGACGGGAGGCGCGTATCCCACGGCTGCATCTTCCAGCGCACGCCACAGCTCTTTTCCGGTCTTCCTGTCAAAACTGACAATCAGTGAATTCTGCTGGCCTCCGACCAGGGTGATGAGTTGCTCTCCCTCGACCAGCGGCGAAGCGACCATGCCCCAGGTCGGGAGTCGTGTTCCAAATTCGGCAACAAAATTCTTATTCCAGAGAATGTTACCGTTCTGCGCATCCAGGCAGAGCAGATGTCCCTGCGCTCCAACAGTATAGACGCGACCATCGTTAATAACGGGTGTTGAACGGGGACCCGCCGGATAGCTGACGGAGTACTCGACCGGATACTCATATTTCCAGATGATCTTTCCGGACTCTGCATCAAGACATAAAACGCGTTCAAAGCTGACCCGCTGTTTGAAAATGCGATCGGTCACAAACACGCACCAGCGGGAATTCACTTCAGCGACCGCCGGTCCCGCGTAACCTTCACCGATGGGCGTGGACCAGACGCGGGGCAGTACACCGGACGTGGGTAGAGTTTTGACGATTCCGGTTTCCCGCCAGACCAGATCGTGCCCTGGTCCTCCCCATTGAGGCCAGTCATCACCGAAGCCCTGCTGCGATACGAAACTGAAACTGAGTACGAACGCGAGCAGACTGCGTGAGATATTCATGATGGCCTCAAGGTTTGAACAGATCAAATTATTTCACTTCGTGGACCAGGAGCATGTCGTGTCCCTGTGAGGTCCAGTCGGTTCCGGAGATCAGGACAATCTGGCTCCCCGTTGTCAGAAAACCATGTTTTTTGCCGTAACTGGCGATAAACGCCAGGATTTTGGACGGAGACTTTTCGACGACATCGGTCAACAGTGAAGTCACACCCCAGTATAAAGTCATCCGCCGCGCCGTTGCCGGTCGATCAGTCAGTGCGACCGTCGGGACGGTTCGTCTCTGTTTCGATAACGCCATTGCTGTTTTACCTTCATGGGTGCAGGTCACCATCAGATCGGCGTCGAGTTTTTCCGCAGTGATTCCGGCTCCCATCGTCACGGCTTCCGTCACTTCGCGGGCATACAGTCGACGGTTACTGGTGGCTTCTTCGGAATGCAGATTGGAAGACAGAATGCGGGCCGCCTCGCGGACGATGCGGCTCATCATTTCTACCGCTGCCAGTGGACTCACACCCACGGCCGTTTCACCCGAAAGCATCACGGCATCGCTGCCGTCCAGCACCGCATTGGCCACATCGCTGGCTTCCGCCCGGGTCGGGAATGTGTTGAACTGCATGCTGTCCAGCATCTGTGTGGCAGTAATCACAGGGACGCGATATTGATTGCAGAGATGAATGATCCGTTTCTGGATGATGGGCACACGTTCGATATCGACTTCCACACCCAGGTCGCCACGTGCCACCATGACAGCATCGGTCAACTTGAGTATCTGTTCGATATCACTGACCGCTTCGATTTTTTCAATCTTGGCGACGACATGCGGCGCGTCTTTCGGATTCAGCTTCTCAATCTCTTCTTTCAGCTGTCTGATATCGTCGGCGGAACGCACAAAACTGAGGCCGATGTAATCCAGGCCGTGTTCGACAGCCCAGGCCAGATCGCTCAGATCCTTCTCTGTCAGGCAGGGGGTACTCAACTGCACGCCGGGCAGATTTACTCCCTGCTTACTGCGGATAATCCCTTCCCGTTCCACCACGCACTCGACAAATTCGTCATCGGCTGATTTCTCAATAACCCGCATGGCGACCATTCCGTCTGCCAGCAGAACGGGATCACCCACGCGCAGGTCGCCGATGAGCGATTCGTAAGTGCACGTCAATTCCTGTGGATTATCGCTATCCAATCCCTGTATAAAGCGGAAGCGCATGTCCTGTCGACACGTGATTTCATCACCCGGGAGTACACCCAGGCGAATCTTAGGGCCGGACAGATCGCCTAAAATTCCAATCGGCTTTTCCATTTCAGCCGAGATCTCGTGGATGTTTTTCACAATCTCCGACAGCCATTCATGTTTGCCGTGGGCAAAGTTCAGACGAAACAGATCCACGCCGGCAATAATCAGTTTCTGCAGCATTTCCCGCGAATCGGAAGCGGGTCCGACCGTGGCAATAATTTTTGTTTTTACCAGCGGATGTTCGGCGTAGTGTTTTTCGTTCATCATGAACCTTAATAAAAGATATTCCATTAACAAGTCGTTGTGTGCGCACTGACTTGCTGTTTAGCCTGTGTCCCGTCTTACTAAAACGTCTCCAGGTCTATAATAGTTTGAAGTCGCTACTGTTAAATGTTATCTGCTCTGGAAGCTACGATCAGTTATTTTAGTTTGTCTGAAACCATTTCTGATTTACCTGTTTGACCGGCTCTCCCGGTTTGGCAATCTGAAAGCTGCCTTTGAGACTGACAGTAGTCGGTCGAATACAGGTTTTATCATTACAGGCCTGGTACTTCACATTCAGTTCCAGCTGTTCTGCCTTACCTGCTGCTGCAGCTGGAATCGTCAAGGTGCCGCGGATGATAGCCTGTTTTTCATAAACCTGCAGCGGTTCATCGAACCCCTCCACAGTAAATGCGTGGCCGGCCGGATATTTGACTTGAGACAGTGTGACCTGCTGATTCGATTTCACCGTAAAAGTTGTGGGTACCATGAAATCGGGTTTCGCAGGATTTGCATTGATGTGCCAGCCATCTTCGATGGTGAGCACAATCGCTACCCGGCAGGTTTTTCCTGCGGGCAGTTTATCAACAGAAAGATAAGCCTTGGCAGCAACCAGGTTTTTCTTCGGGGTCACCTGACCCAGCCCGGCTACCGCCAGCAGTTCCAGTCCCGGTGTGACGCTGGCCAGTTGCTCTGAGTTCGCTGCGAACTGTTCCAGTGATCCAAGTGCAAAGCCTGCATCTGAAGTGGGGGCAAGCAACGCAGATTGCTTCTGAGCTGGCGGCGTTGTCAGGAACTCTCCCACCGCCTGTACCAGTTGGGCACAGCGATTCGGATAGCGTTTGATGACGCGTCCAAACAGCTGCAGCGTCTGATCTGCATGCTGTCGATATTTGGGATCGCCTGTGAGTTGCGTTAGCTGAATCAGGTTCCGGGTACTGATACTGTTGCCGGAAGGAATTGCGGCGTCGTATGCATTTTTGGTACGTGCAATCAATTGTTCGTGATCGTGTGTGGTGAAGAAAAAACCGTGTTCTTTCTGATCCCAGAACAGTTTGATCTGCAGGTCGGTCAATGCCTGCGCCTGATCCAGCCACTGCTGTTTGCCGGTCGCTTCATACAGGGCGAGCAATCCCTGCACCAGGAAGGCATAGTCATCCAGGTACGCGTTCAGCCGCGCCTGATCGGCGCGATAGCTGCGATACAGGTGCCCCTGCTCGTCGCGCATCTGATCCAGAATAAACTGGGCCGCTTTTTCGGCGGCAGCTGTATAGTCGGGACGTTTGAGGATCCGACCGGCATTTGCCATGCCTGTGATCATCAGCCCGTTCCAGCTGGTCAGAATTTTATCGTCTTTCAAGAGTGGCTGTCGCTGATTGCGGACTGTATGCAGTTTCTTGCGCATTGCCGCCAGTTGCGATTCCAGCGCTTCCGGTGTCGTCTTCTGTTTTTCGGCCAGTGCTTTGAGTGCCGTCACACGATGCAGTACGTATCCGTGTTCAAAGCGAACCGGTTCGTTCAATCCATAAAATTCAGCGAACAGGGGATAGCCTTCATCCAGGATCTCTTTCAGTTCTTCCTGGGACCAGGCATAATGTTCGCCTTCCACGCCATCGGTTTCGGCATCCAGTGCAGAATAAAATCCTCCCTGGGTGTCGGTCAGCTCTCGCAGAACAAAATCGATGATGCCTGCGGCGACCTGTTTGTATTGTTCGTTGCCTGTCTGTCCGTAGGCTTTCGCATACAGCGATGCCAGCTGACCGTTGTCATACAGCATTTTTTCAAAGTGGGGCACATGCCAGTAGCGGTCGGTGCTGTAACGGTGAAAGCCGCCTCCCAGATGATCATAGATGCCGCCGTTGGCCATGGCATCGAGTGTCTGATACAGCACTTTCGCCGATTCCGCCGACGTACTCTCCGCATCCATTGATTCGATGTCGTACTGCAGTAATACCAGCTTGGATGACGTGGGGAACTTGGGCCCGTTCGGACTGACTTCTGAAAAATCGATTCCGCCATATTCCGAATCAAAACTGGCATTGATCGAACGCACGCCTGCTTTAACCAGCCTGTCTTCAATTGGAATGGCTTCTGTCGCTCCCTCTTCTTTCTGCAGCCGGGCGACTTCTTTCGCGATGATCGTGGCGCTCTGTTGGACCTTCGCTTTATCGCCGCTCCACAATTCATTCACTTTCTGTAACACGCGGGGAAAGCTCATCTGCCCACCCTGATCGGTCGGCGGGAAATAGGTGCCACCAGCGAAAGGTTCACGATCGGGGGTTAAAAACATCGAAAGCGGCCAGCCTCCATTATCAGGCGCACCGATCAGATGAAAGTAAACGCTTAACGATGTCATATAGATATCATCGATGTCGGGCCGTTCTTCCCGATCGACTTTGATATTCACAAAGTTCTCGTTCATATACTTCGCGATTTCGGGGTTCTCAAAAACCAGCCGTTCCATTACGTGGCACCAGTAACAGCTGCTGTAGCCCACAGACAGAAAAATGATTTTGTTTTCCTGCTTCGCTTTCTCAAATGCTGCCGGTCCCCAGGGATACCAGTCGACTGGGTTGTGCTGGTGCAATAACAGGTACGGGCTGGTCTCTTTGGAAAGACGGTTGGTAAACATGGCTTTGTGTTTCGTCTTTTCGGATTCGGTTGCTTTGGTTTTCGAATCTTCGCCAGCAGAATCTTCACTGCCAGATTTTTCACTGGCAGACAGGTTCGCTGGTTGCCAGTTGGAAACAAAGAATAAGATGGTCAGCAGGAGAACAATCCACCATTTCATATTTTTATGCAAATCCATTTTATATTTCCTTCGGGGGGCGGGCAGAATAATCAATGCCCGTTTTACTTTACATTTCAGTCTGCGCCGGCCAACCGGTCTGCAGCTGGTCCAGCCGTGGGTACCAATATCTTATCCGATACCTGTCCAGTCGACTATATAATAACAGAAGAAAAGAAATTCAGCACATTACTGCGACAATGTCTGAAACCAGATTACCGTTTTCAGGCAGGCACCGTGATCTGTTGAAGAATCTGGCGAATAATCTCCGTGGCGCGGTTCCGCTGGCTTTCACGAACCAGAGAACGGGTAATCACGCGGTGTGCTAACACCGGTACTGCCAACTGTTTGATATCGTCGGGAATGACATAATCTCGCCCTTCGGTAAATGCTTTCCCCTGAACGGCATGCGAAAACGTAATCGCACCGCGTGTGCTCACGCCCAGTGTCAGCTCGGGGTGATTGCGGGTCACATCCACAATTTCCAATATATAGTCGGTCAGGGAATCATCGACCCGGACATTTCGAACCGCCTGCTGCATCTCGCGCAGTTGTTTCACCGACAGGACGGATTGCAGAGTATCGACGGGCTCACCATTGCGATGCTGAATCAGAACTTCACGTTCGATGGCCCGATCAGGATAACCGATATCGATACACATCATGAAGCGGTCGAGCTGGTTTTCCGGCAGGGGATAGGTGCCTTCAAATTCGTAAGGGTTTTGCGTAGCCAGTACGAAGAAGGGGGGTTGCAGGGTGATCGTCTGGCCTTCCACACTGACCTGACCTTCATTCATCGCTTCCAGCAGTGCGCTTTGAGTACGGGGAGGCGTGCGGTTGATTTCATCTGCCAGCAGTATATTGGAGAAGATCGGGCCTTTACGGAATTCGAACTCACCGAGACTCGGCAGGAAGACGTTCGAGCCCAGGATATCAGAAGGGAGCATATCCGGGGTGAACTGCACTCGTGTGTAGTTACAGTCGAGACTTTTGGCAATTGCTTTCGCGAGTGACGTTTTACCGACGCCGGGGGCATCTTCAATCAGAACATGTCCTTCCGCCAGCAAAGTGACGATCGCCAGCTGAACCACATCCGGTTTGCCAATGAGGACGCTGGAAATGTTGTCATGCAGTGTCTTAACCAGGCTGGCCGTTTCTTGCTGGGAGCTGACTTCCATTAAAGATCCATTTTTCTGTTGAGCATTGATGTTGATACAACGGAGAGCACAGTCGGAGTATCAACGTTCAGAAATACAGGATTCCCACATTGATTTCAACTGACAGTCTAACTGGTTTCGAGGGGATATGGAATTATATAAAAACAGAGAAAATAATTCTGTACAATTGTCTGACAGACTTCCATTATAGAGAAGCCAATTGTAAAGAAAACCAAATTTTGATAACAATCGCTACTCGTAGCAATCATTTACGAAATCCAGGTGCATTATCTGAGTGTTCTGACCTTGTTTACTGACTATGAACACGCATGCTCCTGCATTTCAACGTCATCATAAAATTTCGATTCATCAGGATTATACTATATGTCGGGCTCAAATCAGTCGGTCGACCAGTTCGCCTCTCTCACACGACGGTCTTTTCTACAGTCAGGAGGGATGAGCCTGGCTGGCCTGAGTCTGTTAGATCACCTGGTACTTCAGGAGTTGTTGGCCGCGCCTGCCGCTGCAGATCAAAAGGTAGAAACCTTAAACCGCTTCCCGCGGATGGTGCAGGAATACTTTGTCGAACGGGTCAGGGAACAGGAAGCCAAAACCATTCAGCGACTCGATGCGTTAAAAACCAAAGCAGACGCTGAAGATTATGTGGCCTCTGTGCAGAAACGCATCCGCGAATCCTTCGGCCCGGAACCCGAACGCACTCCGCTCAATGCGCGGATTACCAAAACGACAGACCGCGATACCTATACGATAGAAAATGTCATCTTCGAGAGCCGCCCCGGATTTCTGGTTACGGCAAACCTGTATGTTCCCAAAGGCATCACCAAACCCGCGCCGGGGGTTGTGGGAACCTGCGGACATTCGCATAACGGGAAAGCAGAGACCGCTTACCAGTCATTCTCTCAAGGCCTTGCTCGCAAAGGTTATGTCGTATTGATCTACGATCCCATCGGCCAGGGAGAACGCGTCCAATACAGCGGCGCTGATCTCAAATCCACGGTAGGCGTCGGCGTCCGCGAACATTTGCATGGCGGCAATCAGCAGTTTCTGGTCGGTGAAAATCTGGCAATGTGGCGTGCCTGGGACGGAATCCGCGCTCTTGATTATCTGCTGACGCGTAAAGAAGTCGATCCTAACCAGGTCGGCGTCACCGGGAATTCGGGAGGCGGGACCATGACCACCTGGCTGTGTGGTGTGGAGCCACGCTGGACGATGGCGGCTCCCAGTTGTTTCGTCACCACCTTCCGTCGCAACATGGAGAACGAACTCCCCGCAGATACAGAACAGTGTCCGCCCAAAGTTCTGGCGCTGGAACTGGATCACGCCGACTTCCTGGCGGCGCAGGCACCAAAACCGGTTCGTATTCTCAGTAAGGAACGCGACTTTTTCGATGTGCGGGGGGCGCGGGAAGCGTATCTGCGGCTGAAGCGACTCTATAAACTTCTGGGCCACGAAGACAATGTCTCACTGTTCGTAGGGCCAACCTATCATGGTTATTCGCAGGAAAATCGCGAAGCCATGTATGAATGGTTTAACCAGGCAACCGGCATTTCCAGTGAATCACAAGAGCCGAAGCTGGTCATCGAGAAAGATGAAACACTCTGGTGTACCCCGAAAGGTTCAGTCGCAGACATCGGTTCTAAACCACTACACGTTTTTACGGCAGAGCAATCGAAAGCACTGGCGGCGGAGCGAAAACCAAAATCAGGCGCTGCCCTGCAGTCGGCGGTCGCGGAAACATTGCGCTTGAAAAACATCGAAGGAACACCCGATTATCGCATCCTCAGAAACCGGGGTGGCAAAAATTATCCGCTCAAAAATACCATTGCTTATGCCGTGGAAACAGAACCGGGCATTCAAGCCATCGTGTACCGGGTGTCTGACGAAAAACTTTATTCCCGACCCCCTCAAGACGCCGGCAAACAGGCGACTCTGTATATTTCTCATGTCTCAGCCGATGCAGAATTGCGGGAAGAGCCTCTACTGAAAACTGCCAGTGAGGACAAAAAACGCATTTTATACACCTGTGACGTGCGCGGAGTAGGGGAATCGATGCCCGACACGACCAATGCGAATTCCTTCTTCACACCGTATGGCAGTGATTACTTTTATGCGGCCCACGCGGTCATGCTGGATGACCCGTATGTCGGCCAGAAGACCTTTGACGTCCTCAGAGTTCTCGACTGGATGGCCGCCAGCGGACATACTGATATCCATCTGATCGGTCGCGGCTGGGGTGCATTACCGGCGACGTTTGCCGCCCTGTTCTCGCCGCATGTGAAACAGATCACATTAAAAAATGCACTGACCTCGTTCAGCGACATTGCAGAAACCGAACATTATGACTGGCCGCTTTCTACATTGGTGCCGAACGTATTGACCGTTTTTGATATGCCAGACTGTTATGCTGAACTGAAATCGAGTAAAGGGCTTACGCAAATTGCTCCCTGGGGGGCAAAAGGCGCTGACAGCTGAGAACTCCTGCCAACAGCCTTGCATCTACCCGGGTACGCCCGTCACAATAGGATGAGTTAACACCGGCGGGCTTCACTCTTTTCTCTGAACAAGAAACTGGCATCATTGTGAGCAGCGATCCTAAGATGGAAACTTCCGATCTGGAATCCGTTGAAAAACTACACCAGGCGTATCAGCGGCTTCTGCAGGAAGTGAACCGTGTGATTATCGGCCAGCAGCAGGTGGTGGAAGAATTATTGATTTCCCTGCTCGCAGGCGGACACAGCCTGCTGGTCGGCGTTCCCGGGCTGGCAAAAACACTGATCGTGCACACGCTGGCAGATACGCTCAATCTTTCCTTTAACCGCGTTCAATTCACACCTGATCTCATGCCGGCTGATATTACCGGGACCGACGTGATTCAGGAAGATAAGAGTACCGGCAGTCGCGATTTCAAGTTTCTTCCCGGCCCTGTATTTTCGAATGTTGTACTGGCAGATGAAATCAACCGTACGCCTCCCAAAACACAGGCAGCGCTCCTGGAGGCAATGCAGGAACACCAGGTGACGGCCGGTGGTCGAAAACACAAACTCCCGGTTCCATTTTTTGTACTGGCGACTCAAAATCCGATTGAGCAGGAAGGCACCTATCCCCTGCCGGAAGCGCAGCTCGACCGATTCATGTTCGAAATCAAAGTCGAGTATCCCAGCGAAGAAGAAGAATTTGCGATTGTGAGACAGACGACGTCTGATGACTCGTATTCGGTGAAGAAGGTATTGGATCTGGATGAGCTGTTGTCTTTTCAGTCACTCGTGCGCAAAGTCCCCGTCGCCGACCATGTGATTCGATATGCGATGCAGTTTGCCCGCATGACACGCATCATCCCAGGCAGCGATACGCAGGCGGAGGAAGCCCCGGACTTTATTCGTGAGTTTGTCAGTTGGGGGGCCGGCCCGCGTGCCAGCCAGAATCTGGTACTGGGTGCAAAAGCCCGTGCGATTCTGCATGGGCGGATGTATGTGAGTACCGATGATATTCGGGCAGTCGCACATCCCGTGCTCAGGCATCGTATTATTACTAACTTCAATGCGGAAGCCGAGGGGATGACTCCCGATAAAATCGTGGATCGACTGATTCAACTCATCTCGGTCGACTCCTCTCAGGAAAAACTTGATGGACGATTACCGCAAGTATTTAGATCCGCAGACGCTCGCTAAGGTTCAAAATCTGGATCTGGCGGCGCGACAGATTGTGGAAGGCTATGTTTCCGGGGCACACAAAAGCCCTTTTCATGGTTTTTCCGCCGAGTTTGCGCAGCATCGGGAATACGCGACCGGCGATGACCTGCGCTACGTCGACTGGAAGGTCTACGCCAAATCGGATCGATATTATCTGAAACAGTATGAAGCCGAGACCAATTTTACCTGCTACCTGCTGCTTGACTGCAGTGAATCCATGCGGTATCGCTCTGAAGGGACTGCGCTTTCCAAGTGGGAATACGCGCGGCTGGTGGCCGCTGCCCTGGCGTATGTGGTTCTCAAACAACAGGATGCCGCCGGGCTGTGTACGATCAATGATCACGTGGTTGATTTTCTCAGGCCGGCCAGTCAGCCAACCCATCTGAAACAGATATATTATACCCTGGAACATACGGAAGCAGCAGGCGAATCGGGACTGGGAAAAGTCTTTCACGAACTGGCAGAACGCATTAACCGTCGCAGCCTGATCATTATCATCAGCGATCTGTTTGATGATCTCGATTCGGTCATGCTGGGATTAAAACATTTTCGCCATCGCAAACATGATGTCAGCCTGCTGCAGGTGATTGATCCCGCGGAACAGGACTTCCCTTTCCAGGAGCCGGTTCTCTTTCGCGGACTGGAAAACCTGCCGGAACAGATGGCGGAACCACGCTCACTCAAAAAAGCATACCAGGCCGAGTTTGAAAAATTTCTCAAAGCAGCGCAGCGCGGCTGTCGCGATCTGAATATGGACTATGGACTGGTTCGTACCGATCAGTCTCTGGATATGGCACTCTCAACATTTCTCTCACACCGTCAGTCACGAGTCGGTTCTTAAGTTGTATTGATTCAAATTTTCATGAACGCTTTTTCCTTTCAGCCTCTGTTTGCTTTTGGTTTCGCCAGTCCCTGGCTGCTGATGGGACTGGTGGCGGCTGGAATTCCCATCCTGATCCATTTACTGCATAAGCGAAAATTCATCGAAACCGAATGGGCGGCCATGAAGTTTCTGCTGGCGGCGACACGGAAATATTCCCGGCGGGTGCGGTTCGAGCAACTGTTGATCCTGCTGGTCAGGTGTCTGATTCTGCTGCTGCTGGCAGTCGCATTTTCGCGTCCTTACTGGTCTCTGCAAGGCGCCTTTTTTGAAAGCGCCGCGCCCGTACATCGGATTCTGGTCGTGGATACTTCCTTCAGTATGCGCTGGCAGGGAGAGGAAGAGACCCTGTTTGAAGAGGCCAGAGAAATCGCGCGGTCGATTGTATCATCTTCCCGACAGGGAGACGCGTTTCAACTGATTCAGATTTCCAGCGCTTCGCCACAAAAAGTGATTTCCCGCCCCTCTCGACAACAGACCTATGTGCTCGATGAAATTTCAAAACTGCAACCGACACAGGAGTTCGGTAATGCCGGGCAGGCGCTGCAGGCGGCGCTGGAATTTCTCGGACAGGCTCAGGAACTGGCGCAGAAAGAAGTGATTATCATCAGCGATTTTCAGGCGGAGAGTTGGGCTCCCCAGCAGGCCGAACAGGGAAATTCACGCATCCTGTCATTAATGGATGCTTTATCAAAAAAAGCGACGCTGATTCTCAAAGATGTCGGAGTAACGGAGGAATCGAATCTTGCCATCGTCGATTTCAACAGCAGGGCCGTATTTGCCACGTTGAACCAGCCGGTGCGTTTGAGTGTCACGCTGCATAATTTTGGTCTTCTGAACCAGGATGCGGTCAACCTGCAGTTGTACGTCGATCAACAGCTGGTCAATCAGAAGCAGGTGGACCTGCCGGCGAATACTGACACTCAAGCGGAGTTTACCCATCAGTTTACCCGGGTGGGCGATCATCGACTGGAAGTTCGACTCGCCGACGATCGACTGCCGTTGGATAATCATCGCTGGAAGGTCATGCCCGTCAAAAAAGAAATCAACGTGCTGCTGGTCAATGGCAGACGCTCGACGGAAGCGATGGGCCGCGCCACAGACTTTCTGGAACTGGCACTCTCGCCTTCATTGCAGGAACAACCCTGGCAGGGAATTATCAAACCGCATGTGATCAATGAAGGCGAACTGGCGACCACCGAGCTGAGCCTCTACGATGCAGTTGTTATTTGTGATGTTGCTCTGTTTACAGATCACGAACGCGATCTGTTAAAACATTATGTCAGTCGCGGAGGCGGGCTGATCTTCAGCCTCGGCGCGCAGGTGAATGTCAAGAATTATAACCAGACGATCTTTCAACCAGGGCAGGGGCTGTTATCCTTGAAATTGCTGGACCGTCGAGGCGACGCCCGCAAGCATACCACACTGTTTGAATTTGATCCCCTCCAGTACCAGCATCCCGTTATTGAAATCTTTAAGGGAAATCCTGACGCCGGCCTGGAGACCACACATATCTACGAATACTTTCAAACAGAGCTTCCCGCCGATCCGAATACGCGACTGATTTTGAATTATGATACGAATGATCCGGCAATCATCGAGGGTTCACTCGGACGGGGAAAAGTGGTCCTGATTACCACATCACTCGATCGGCTCTGGGGGACATGGGCGATCTGGCCCAGCTTTCCGCCGATGGTGAACGAACTCGTGTTGTATATTGCGACGGGTAAATGGGGCAGTCGCGAAGCCCGGGTGGGACAGCCTCTGGAAATCATGACCCGGGAAAACCAGCTGACACTTTCTCCCCAGATGATCGCGCCCGACCAGGAGAAGTATCCGCTCAGAAGCGTTCTCGACAGTGAGGATGAGTCCCGCACAATTACCTTCCCGCAGACTTTGCTCTCTGGAATCTACGAACTGGACTGGGGATCGGCGGCCATGGAAAATACACTCTATGCCGTGAATGTTTCGTCACAGGAAAGTAATTTGAATCATATTGGTCCCCAGGTGATCCCACCACAGTATTTTCGTCGACCCGAGGGAGCTCAAAGTCAACTGGCAGAAGTGCCGGAAGAACGCAGTACACAGGCAGGACTGGCGGAAAACCTGTTGCTGACCGTGCTGGCTCTGATCGTGGTTGAACAGTTGCTGCTCTGGCGATTTTCCGCTGGTGCATTGACGTTTCTGGCAGTGATGCTGATCTCCGGACTGAGCCTGTTTTTCCTGCGTTGACCGTCAGGGAGTCTGTGATTTTCTCAACGCCTGTGATATACTGACCCGTCCGAAAAGTTGATTCGTATCCAGAATATGAGGAAATGCAATTCGTAATGAGCCTGAATAAAAAACAGAAAAAACAGATTGACGTGGCCCGTCAGAAAATTCAAAAGCTGCGACAGCGACTGACCGGCGCCAAAGAGCAGATGGATGACCCCCAGGAAGTCAAAAATCTTGAACAGGAAATCGCCGTACAGGAAGACCTGATCAAGAAAGTCCAGGAAGCTTCCTGAACAGTGTCCTGCAGATATCAGATCCATTCACCAGGTTCGACTGAAATTGAATGGAACGCATTTAAACTTAAAGACTGAAGCAGTGCCAGGCTCGCATCCTCCCACAGTGATTGTGGTACATCCCAAAGAACGCAAAAGTAAATGCACCGTGCAGCCTTTGCGCACCAGCGAAGACTTTGTCTTCTGGAAGTTCCCCCGTAAGGAAGCCGATCGCATACAGGGATACGTGCGTCTGGGACTGGATGGCCCCCTCATCAGTCCGGCGGATGCAGACTCGGGTCTGCTGGTTCTGGACGGAACCTGGCGTCTGGCGGAGAAAATGGAACCCGATTATCGGGAACTTCCCGTTCGCAGCCTGCCTGACTGGAAGACCGCATACCCGCGTGTCTCTAAACAGTTTGCAGATCCTTCAACCGGGCTTGCCACTATTGAAGCCATCTATATTGCTTATCACCTGATGGGACTGGAAACAACCGGCCTGCTGGAAGGTTATTACTGGGCAGATCAGTTTCTGGAACTGAATCGCGATCAACTGACGTAATTCTGAATCATTGTGATATGAATGTTTACGTGACCGGCTCTGCCTGTGCACGCGATCGATATTTCAGAATGATGTTGCGGAGCTTCTCCCGGTTGACCGGTTTGGTTGCATAATCCGTGCAGCCGGCGTCGATACATTTCTGCCGATCCCCGGTCATGGCATGCGCGGTCAAGGCGATGATGGGAGTCTCGATTCCCAACTCACGCAGTTTTCTGGTGGCGCCATATCCATCCAGGACCGGCATCGACATATCCATCAAAATGATATCAAACGGTTTGCCTTGTTGCTCGGCATTCAGTGCCCGCCTGACTGCGATGTCACCGTTTTCAGCCAGTACCACGTGCGTTTTCTCTTTTTTCAGCAACATGGAAATCAGACGCTGGTTATCAACACCATCTTCTGCCAGCAGGACAGTACAGGGGCCCAGTTTCATTGTTTCTGAATCACCTGCAGGCAGTTCCGGATCTTGCTGGATCACTGGTATTTGTCTGAAATCGTCCTGTGGATTTTCATGAAACTTCAGTGTTTCCGGGTTGCCAATACCAATGGTCAGCGTGAAGACGGTACCTTCACCAGGCACACTTTCACACGTCAGATCGCCACCCAGCATCTCGGCCAGTCGCTTGCTGATAGCCAGTCCCAGGCCGGTTCCACCGAACTTACGCGTGGTGGAAGAGTCCGCCTGGACAAACGGTTGATAGAGCATGGCAATCTGCTCGGCTGTCATGCCGATACCCGTGTCACGGATTTTAAATTCCAGCAGGGGATCATCAGCAGAAGAATTTAAAAACGATGTTTCCACTGAAACTTTTCCCCCATCGGGCGAGAATTTGATCGCGTTCCCAATCAGGTTAATCAGAATCTGTTTGAGTCGTGTCGGATCACTTTGAATCTCAACCGGGAGGGCACCCTCAAATGACAGCTTAAAGTGCAATCCCCGGAGTTCCGCCCTGACTTTCATCAGTGACTGGATTTCTTTCATTTTTTCCAGCAGGGAAAATTGAATGGTTTCGATCGTCAGATTTCCCGATTCAATTTTGGAGAGGTCGAGAATGTCATTGATCAGTTCCAGGAGGTAATGCCCGTTACGTTTAATTACGTCCAGTAACTGAATGCTGCCCGGGCGGCCCCAGCTTTCTTCAATCAGCAGATCGGTGTATCCCAGGACGGCAGTCATCGGCGTCCGGATTTCATGACTCATATTCGCCAGAAATTCACTCTTGGCCCGCGAGGCAGCCTCTGCATCGGTATTGGCCTGTTTCAGTCGTTCGGCTTTTTCTTCCAGTTCACGGCGGGTCAATTCCAGATTTTCCGTCCGGTCTTTCAGTTCATTTAAAGCCAGATCCCGCACTTGTGAAACTCTGTTATATTGTTTTGCAATCAGGCTGACATCACTGTATTCGTCCATGTCATCTCCCAGCTCGGTATCTCCCTGGATATGCAGTTCCATCAGATTCAACAAGTCATACATTTCTGAAGTAGCACCATGCTCTGCCATATTCAGGCCCAGCTTTTCTTCATCTTTGGTTGCACGCAGTCGAACAAATTTACTGATGATCCGTAAAGTGACCCAGCAGAAAGAAAAACACCAGATGAAGCAGACACTACAGCCCAGTAACTGGATCAGAAACTGTTCCCATCGGGAATGTGTCAGGAGCTCGGCGGGAATAAACAATGCGACCGCCAGTGTTCCCCAGACACCCGCAAAACCGTGCACGGGAATCACGCCGATCGTATCGTCGAGCTGGAAACGCTCCAGAACCCAGACACCCGCTTCCATCACAATCGCTGCGATAATTCCAATCACCACAGCAGCTGCAGGCGAGACCGCATCACAACTGGCGCTGCTGGCGACCAGGCCTGCCAGCAGACCATTCAGTATGTTTTCGATTTCGATCTGTTTCTTCTGATAGAATTGCCACACCAGCATTGTGATGGCACCACAGGCAGACGCCAGAAAAGTATTAATAAAGATTTGCGGTACATGCGATGTAAAACCAAATTCACTTCCGCCGTTAAATCCAAACCAGCCCATCCAGAGGATAAAGACACCCGTTGTCGCGAGGGTCAGATTGTGCCCCTTCAATTTTTTTGAACCGGATTGTTTATCGAATTTTCCAATTCGAGGTCCGATAATCATGATCGATGCCAGCGCTGCCCATGCTCCCAGTGAATGGACGACTGTCGAACCACTGAAATCCCGGAATCCCAAAGACTCCAGCCAGCCGGGCGCTTTTCCGGTGAAATGACTGGTCCAGGCCCAGTGTCCAAACACGGGATAGATGATCCCGCCCAGCACGATTGAGAGAATGAGATAAGCGGTAAAGCGCATCCGTTCGGCTGAGGCGCCGGAAGCGATGGTGGCGGCAGTCACACACAGCATCAGTTGAAACAGGAAAAACGCGGATAGAAATATATCGGAACCGGAATTCGTGAACGGGAAATGAGTGGTGCCGATTAACCCACCCGTTGTCGTACCAAACATCAGGCCAAATCCGAATATCCAATACAGGATCCCCACAATACTGACGTCGACGACATTTTTTATGGCGACGTGAATACTGTTTTTAGAGCGGGAAAGACCAGATTCCAGACAACAGAAACCAGCCTGCATAAACAGGACAAATAGACTGCAGACCAAAATCCAGAGAATGTCAATTTGTTGATGAAGTTCCATGATTTCGACTCATGTATCTGGCGAAGTAGTTAATCACAAGCTTCCCGAAATTCCAGACGTGCTCTCATACACAGTCTCAAGGAAGTGTTTCAGTTTTCAGAAATAAAACAGATCGCTGTTTCATTCACAAAAAGCTTATGTTTTTTTTTGTCAACATGTGCCTTAGATCAACATTATTGCAGTACCTGTTCATTCTGCGGTCTGATTTGCGTGAAATCCCTTAATACATAAGGAGGGGAACGTTTTAACCTGTATAGATGAACGAAATTGAGGAATTAAATACCTCCTTAAGTAAAAGCGTTTTCTATATAGCCACTTAGAGAAATTCAAAGCGTTTATTTCAGCCTGTTATTAACGGCTTAAAACATCAATTCGGTTTAATTGTTCTGACAGGAACCACTCAAAGGAAAAAATACCGCAGCTCACTGCACTGGATGCTAAATGCAATTCGGGCCCGAAATACTTACCGTACAAAAGTGTCTGATTTGGAGTTGATGGCTTGAAAGTCATCCGGATGTTTCCGTAAAGCATGGTATATATCGGAGTGGTTCCCGTTCTCTGACGTTTCAAAGCCGGTTCTGGTACTTTCTGGTCTGCCTTGCTTGATTATTTTGCTGTGCTTGTTAACGTTGGGAAGATTTGCGCAGATAAAGGTCTCCGAGCCAGAGTATAGTGTACATTAGCTGTGAAAGTGATCCGAGAAAGTGCCCAGACGAGACGACATTCGTAAGATTTTAATCATTGGCTCCGGTCCGATTGTGATCGGTCAGGCGTGTGAATTTGACTATTCTGGAACCCAGGCCTGTAAGGCACTGCGGGAAGATGGTTATGAAGTCGTGCTGGTAAACTCCAATCCGGCCACGATTATGACCGATCCGGAAACAGCACATCGAACTTATATCGAACCGATCACCTGGCAGTATATTCAGAAAGTCATCGAGATCGAAAAACCCGATGCCCTGCTGCCGACGCTCGGCGGTCAGACCGGCTTGAACGCTGCGATGGATCTTGCCCGTCGCGGCATCCTTGACCAGCTGGGCGTGGAACTCATCGGTGCCAAAGAAGCGGTCATCGCCAAAGCAGAAAGCCGTGACCAGTTTAAAGAAGCGATGACCAAAATCGGGCTCGACTGTCCCCGCAGTGCTGTCGTACACAACATGGAGGAAGCCAATGCGGCAGTGAAGGACATCGGACTGCCGATCATTATTCGTGCCAGCTATACCCTCGGGGGAACTGGTGGCGGCGTGGCTTACAACCGCGAAGAGTTTGTAGAGAAAGTCCGCAGCGGTCTGGCCCTCTCTCCCGTCAATGAAGTCCTGCTGGAAGAATCTATTCTCGGCTGGAAAGAATACGAGATGGAAGTCATGCGCGATCAGGCCGATAACGTGGTCATCATCTGCGCTATCGAAAACTTCGATCCGATGGGCGTCCACACCGGTGATTCCATCACCGTCGCGCCGGCACAGACACTCACCGATAAAGAATACCAGCGGATGCGCGATGCCACTATCGCCTGTATGCGTGAGATCGGCGTCGAAACCGGTGGCTCCAACGTTCAGTTCGCCGTCAATCCTGATACGGGCCGCATGACGATCATCGAAATGAATCCCCGCGTCAGTCGCTCCAGTGCCCTGGCTTCCAAAGCAACCGGCTTCCCGATTGCCAAAATCGCCGCGAAGCTGGCCGTCGGTTATCGACTCGATGAAATCCGAAACGACATCACCCGCGAAACGTTTGCCTGTTTTGAACCAACCATCGACTACGTCGTCACCAAAATTCCCCGCTGGACATTCGAAAAATTCCCGGATGCTGACCCGGTTCTGACCGTGCAGATGAAATCCGTCGGCGAAACCATGTCTATCGGTCGTACTTTCAAAGAGTCTCTGCAGAAAGCGCTGCGAGGCCTGGAAATTGGTCACTTCGGACTGGGGGGCGGTAAGAAGGATCTCTGGGGAACTGCCAAACAGCCCTCCAAGGATACGATCCAGTCCAAACTTTCGGTTCCCAATGAAGAGCGGATTTTCTATGTCCGCTATGCCTTCAAGCAGGGAATGACTACGGAGCAGATTCACGAACTGAGTGATATTGATCCCTGGTTCCTCAATCACATCAGGCAACTGGTAGAACTGGAAGATCAGATCCGCTCACGATCCCGCCTGGAAGACATGGACTACACCGCCATGAAACAGGCCAAGCAGTCCGGCTACTCCGATAAACAGCTGGCCTTCTGGCTCGACTCGACCGAAATGGATGTCCGTCAGTATCGCAAAGGGCTCGGTATTGAGGCGACGTTCAAACAGGTCGATACCTGTGCCGCCGAATTCGAAGCCTTTACACCGTACTTCTATTCGACCTACGAACAGGAAGACGAAACGCCGGGCAATCCCGATCACAAACGCCGCATCATGATTCTGGGCGGCGGACCGAACCGCATCGGGCAGGGGATTGAGTTCGATTACTGTTGCTGTCAGGCTTCCTTCGCGCTGCAGGAACTGGGCATCGAAAGCATCATGGTCAACTCGAATCCCGAAACCGTTTCGACTGACTATGACACTTCGGACCATCTGTTCTTCGAACCATTGACCACCGAAGACGTCCTCAATATCTGCGACCGCATGAAACCTGATGGCGTGATCGTGCAATTTGGCGGACAGACGCCGCTCAACCTGGCGCGTGGTCTGGAAGCCGCCGGCGTCAACATTATCGGTACCAGTCCTGAAATGATCGACGCGGCCGAAGACCGGGAACGTTTTCAGGCGATTCTCGAAAAGCTCGAACTGCATCAGCCTCCGAACGGCATCGCCACGGATACCGAAAGCGCACGCAACGTCGCCAGCAAAATCGGTTATCCCATCCTCGTACGTCCCAGCTACGTGCTCGGCGGACGCGCGATGGAAATCTGCTACGATGAAGAATCCCTAGTACGCTACATGAACGAAGCCGTCAATGCGTCTCCCGATCATCCGGTGCTCGTCGATCGCTTCCTGGAAGATGCCATCGAAGTTGACGTCGACGCCATCTCAGACGGGATTACGACGCTGGTCGGTGGCGTGATGGAACACATCGAAGAGGCCGGCGTTCATTCCGGTGACTCTGCCTGTGTGCTTCCGCCGCACTCGCTCCCCGAGTCGGTCATCAATGAAATCAAACGCGCGACACACGCCCTGGCACGCGAACTCAAAGTCAAAGGGCTGATGAATATCCAGTTCGCCGTCAAACAGACTGACGATGAGTACAAAGTCTACATCCTGGAAGTGAATCCCCGTGCCAGCCGAACTTCGCCCTTTGTTTCCAAAGCGACAGGAATTTCTCTGCCCCGCATCGCCGCTAAAGTGATGGCAGGCGTCTCTCTGCTCGAACAGGGAATCACACGCGAGCCTGAACCGAAACATACGTCCGTCAAAGAAAGTGTATTCCCGTTCTCCCGCTTTCTTGGCGTTGATATTATCCTCGGCCCTGAAATGCGTTCGACGGGCGAAGTCATGGGCATCTCAGACGGCTTCGCGATGGCATTTGCCAAAAGTCAGCTCGCCGCCAGTACCAGCCTGCCTTCCGAAGGCACCGTCTTCATCAGCATGGCCGATGTCTATAAAGACATGATCATTGAACCGGCACGACGGTTGATCGAACTGGGTTTCAAAATTGTTTCGACCTCCGGGACCGCACGTGTCCTCAAAGAAGCAGGCCTCGAAGTGGCCACCATCAAGAAGCTGAAAGAAGGGCGTCCCAACCTGCTGGACATGATGGCGAACCAGGAAGTCCAGTTCATCTTCAATACGCCCAGCGGCAAAGGTTCTCGAACCGACGAAGGTAAAATCCGTTCGGCTTCGGTCTCGTACGGCGTGACCTGTGTGACCACCATCCCCGGCTGTCTCGCGGTCGTTAAAGCGCTCGAAGCACTCGCCGAAGATGCAACTCCCCAGGTTCGTGCCCTCCAGGACTGGATGGCAGACATGTGATTCACGAGGTTCAGGGAATGTCCTTCTCAGGATGTTCCCTGAATTTCCACCCGATGAGGGCAGACCCGATTTACCGGTTCCGCCGCTTCCGTGCTGCATAACTGTCGCGACGTTTCTCGGCATGAAACACAAAGTAACCGTCAATCTCGTGCACTTCGGTTCCGCCGAAAATGCTGGTCAGTTTCTTCTGGTACCACAGCCGTCGACGAGTCACCATCACCAGCTTTCCGCCGATCTTCAGACGATTGAAGCCCTTCATGATGAAATTCTTGGCGACGGAAAAATCCTCATGGTAAGGCGGGTTGGACAGAATCCAGTCGAAGTCGGTTTCCTGATGGTCGCGAAAACCGTCGCTCTGCAGAACCGTCACGCCTTGGGCAGCGTTACGTTCCGCATTCATTTTTGACACGCGTACTGCGTCTGTATCAATGTCAGTCATCACAACATTTTCAGCACCAACGATCTTCGCTGCCAAAATTCCCACCACGCCACATCCACAGCCCAGGTCCAGCACTCGCTCGCCCGGCGCAAACGTCACCGTCGAGAGCATCGCTTCCGTACCCCGATCCAGTCCTCTGGGGGAGAACAGTTCGGGCGTTGTTTCAAAGCTGAACTGCTGATTATGAGAGGTAATGGAAAAGCTCATGTAGATTCGATAAGTCTGGTGATTGACAGGGTTTTCTGTTAAGAATCCAGATTCGCAGGGATTCGATGATTGTCTGGACTCACTGTGAAGATTACGTTATGACCTGTATCTTCAAGGGAACCATACACTTCCGGCAAGAGATTATCCACGGCAAGAATCAGTTTTCCTGTCAGACAGGTTTAATTTCACCCGCTGATATCTGAGTGCTCAAGGATCTGGCGAATGGAAAAAGTCAAGCAGTCACATTTTAAGCCCGGCTTAACCACCTGGATTCTGACGAGTCTGGTACTGGGGATAATGTGTGGACTCTTTTTTGGTGACTTATGTTCGCCACTCAAAGCGGTCGGCGATGTCTTCATCGGTCTGCTGCAGATGACGGTTTTGCCTTACATCACGCTTTCACTGATTTTAAATCTGGGCCGCATCTCAATCCGACAGACTCGCAACATGGCGTTGACTGTCATCGTGCTGCTGCTGATTCTCTGGTGTATCGGCTTGTTTAGTGTCTGCCTGATGTCGCTTTCCTTTCCCTTCTGGCAGAAAGGCGCATTCTTCAGTACCAGTATCATTGATGGGCCGAAGACCGAAAGCCTCTACGACCTGTTCATCCCCTCGAATCCCTTTTTCTCACTCGCCAATAACGCGGTCCCTGCGGTCGTACTATTTTCCATCGGCATGGGCATCGCCATCAGTGGCATTCCCAAACGCGAACGCCTGCTGGAACCGTTGTCCGTCGCCGTCAATGCCTTGATGCGACTCAATCGTATGATCGTCCACGTTTCGCCCATCGGAATATTTGCCATCGTTTCCTATGCCATGGGCACGCTCCCCTTTGAAAAATTTGGATTGCTCCAGGCGTATCTGATTACCTTTTCCGCTGCCACACTCCTGCTGGCGATCGGCATTCTTCCGATGCTGATTTCGGTCTGTACCCCGGTTCGTTACTGGGATGCCCTTAAAGTCTCGCAGACCGCGGTTATCGCATCGTTTGTACTGGGCAGTACCTTTGCCGTTCTGCCTCTCATAGTTGAAGCGGCCCGTGAAATTCTGGATCGCTATCACCTGGAGAAAAAAGATACCGGCGGCTCACCCGATGTCCTGATTCCGCTTGTCTTTCCCTTCCCCGATCTCGGACGCATCGTCGGGTTGATCTTCATTCCCTTTTCTGCCTGGTTTTATGGTACCAGTATGCTGCCCGAAGAATATCCCCGCTTCCTTTCGCTGGGCATGGCCGGTTCCTTTGCGAAACCAGCGGTCACCATTCCCTGGCTGCTCGACCTGATGCACATCCCGCACGATATCTTTCAGCTTTACCTGGCGGTCGGCATCTACACCACTCGTCTGGGGGATGCCCTGCGTTCAGTTTACCTGTTTTCCTTCGCGATCCTCGCCGCCGCTTCGCTTTCCGGCACGCTTAAAATTCAGTGGAAACGTTTCATCTCCTGGTCATTGTTTTCATTGTGCGTCGCGGGTGTCGTCATTGCCAGCATTCATGCGGTACTCAACTACACTTTCAAGGATGTCTACCAGTCCAAAGCACTGATCGCCGATCGTCAACTGCTCTTTCCCGGCGTTCAAGAGATCGTACTGAAAGAATCCGCTTCCAACCCCGATCCTATTCAGTCCGGCGAAACCCGCATCGATCGCATCCGCCGCCGGGGGACCATTCGACTGGGCTTCGACGCCAAGCGGCTCCCCTTTTCCTACTTCAATGATCGCGGACAACTGGTCGGCCTCGACATCGATATGGCCCATCGACTGGCACTCGACCTGGGAGTTGATATCGAATTCGTTCCCTTTACCCCGCAAACACTGGTCACTCAGTTGAATCAGGATCATTTCGATCTGGCCATGTCCGGTCTGGAAGGCACGATCGAACGAGCCACCGCGTTCCCCGTCGCCGATTCTTACATGGATGTGACGCTGGCACTGGTCCTGCCTGACTTCCGCAAAGTCGATTTCCTGGAGTTCGACAAGTTACGCCATTCCGCCGATCTGAAAATCGCAGTCGTCGCCAACAGTTTCTACGACGAAAAAGCCCACGAGTTCTTTCCCAATGCGAGCTTTGTTTCCATCAACTCGGAAGAAGATTTCTTTGAAGGCAATGCCTCTCACGCTGATCTGCTGGTGACCAGTGCTGAAACAGGTGCCGCCTGGACGCTGCTGTATCCGAAATTTTCGGTGATCAATCCCTTCAAGAAAAATATTCGCGTCCCCATGTATTACCTGGGCGCTCACGATATCGAATTCGAAGAATTCATGGAAGTCTGGCTCGAACTCAAAAAGAAAGAAGGCGTCTTCGACACGCTCTACAAATACTGGATTCTCGGCGAAACCATCAACCCCGCCCCCCCACGCTGGTCCATTATCCGAAACGTCCTGCACTGGGTGGATTAACGAAAAATGAAATAGAGCCGTTCACAGCGGCGAACGCAAACAGATGGGTAGGCCCGAATGTAATTCGGGCCGAGCGCAGCGAGCAGGAAACTGTCAGAGAAAACGTTGTAAAAGTGTAACCCTGCGAATTTCAATCTCCGCTTCGTCTCCTTCGTGATAGAAAAATTTGTCACGCGCACTCTCTTTCTGATACACTCTACCAGCGAATGTATCCGTTTATTTTGCATGGAAATATGCAGCGAGGCATGTACTATGGTCGATCGTCTGTCATTCACAATACGACTACTGTTACTTTGCCTCTGTTTACGGTCACCAGTATCTGCAGCAGAACCGGTTGACGATCAACAGCGTCAGCTGAACCCCGAAGAAACGCAGCAGACACTCGTTTTCCTGGCGAAGCAGCTCACCGCGAATCTTGATGCCATTCATACCTGGCAGGGAACTTATCTATACAGCAGAGAATCATTATTCCATCGGAGCAGGTTTGAGCCCCCCATCTGGAAGACGACTTACTGTCTGCTCCCCTTCTGGCTGGATCAAAGGCAGGATCAATTGCGTGTCAATTATACTCTGGCAGAAAAACCCAATGAACTCGATCAACTGCAACCACCAATCAAAATCGGGAGCCCGCTGAACGTACAATGGATTATGGTCAAAGGAGAAGAGTGCCTGGAACTGAGCGAAAAACGCTTCGGCTCCGTCTATGGGTTTCCAGATGAGATTCAGAAACAGATCGGCGATGGCAGGATTCTGTTTCGAAAGTGGAAATCCGAATTAGAACGGGACGGCCGATTCTTTGACCCCAGAAAAAAAGTGTTGGGAAATTCCTCCGGCAGCTATGCCCACACTCTTGAGTTATATGCAAATATACTCAGCGGCGCAGAGGGAAAAGAACAACAGGAGAAGTTTTCTGAACGGGTTGCCATCACGGAATTCAAACTCAAAGACGGGCAAAAACAATTCATTCTTAAAACCGAGTACAATCCCCGGAAACCCAATGGCGTTCCCAGAATCAGACAAATGACTTACGACTCCCGATTTAGTTTTAATCCAGTGAGATATGAGCATTTACACGGTACTGTCGCGGATCGGATTCAGACATACTCTTATCAAAAAGTTGACGGCATTTCTCTTCCTGAGAAAGTTGTTACTGAGTACTTCCGTCCCAAAGTGTCCGGTAAACGGGAACTGACCTCACGACTCACTTATACGTTGATCGATTCAAAATTGAATCAACCCATTGACGAGAACCAGTTCAAAATAAAATCATTCAACCTGCAGTACGGCGAACGCATGCTGGACAGAACGAAAAACAGTGCCTTCATTCAAGGCACCGATGGACTCGTCCCCGCAGAAGAATTTCAATACAAAAAATAAGACAAAGAACCATTCGCTTTCAGCGATCTGGAAACAGCGGCTGCTTGAAGTCAGCCATAATAACCGTTCGTGTCATTTCGTGTTTTTCGTGGTAGAAAAAATCGTATTCCATTTTTACTTCGGATACACGCCCACACGTTTTGCCCAGGCTTCCCACTTCTGAACCAAATCGTCTACGATCGCCCGCCTGCGTTTCGCCAGGTTGTTCAATTCGGTGCGGTCCGCCTTGAGATCATACAGTTCCCACTTCTGTGGCTGATAACCTTTCGCCGGCGAAACGCCACGACCCACCAGCTTCCAGTCGCCCGCTCGCACAAACGCATTGCTTTCGTGCTCGATGAAAATCGGCTCGGTCCGGTTGAGCGGATCTCCCTGCATAATCGGTCGCAGTGAAATACCATCCAGCGCCGGGATTGGATTCCCATTAAATGTCTCGGGATACTTTGCTTCCGCCACATCAATCAGTGTCGGCATAATATCAATCAGCTGGGCCGGTTCCGTGATCCAGCGTTTCTCCGGTATGATCCCCGCCGGCCAATGCATGATGAACGGTGTCGATGTGCCCCCTTCATGTGCGAAATGTTTATACAGTCGGAACGGCGTATTCGATGCATTCGCCCACGCTTTGCCATAGCTGTTGCTGTGATCGAGATTGCGTTTTTCCACATCGTAGAATTCGCCGCGTCCCAGCACGCCACCCTCGGCACAGCCGCCATTGTCCGAGAGAAACAGAATCAGTGAATTCTCGTACTGTCCGCTCGACTTCAGTGAACTGACGAGTTTACCGATGTTCTGGTCCACGCGATCCACCATCGCCGCATAGATGGCCATCTTAAGATCCATCTCATCCTGTTTTTTTTCAGTTAAAGTATCCCAGGCAGGTACTTCAGAGTCTCGAGGTGAAAGCTGCGTACTCGCCGGCAGCAGGCCCAGCGATTTCTGTTTCGCCAGACGCTGTTGGCGGAGTTCATCCCAGCCGATCTTGTACTTGCCGCGATATTTCCTGATTTCCTCTTCATGTGCCTGCAAAGGCCAATGCGGCGCGGTGTAAGCGAGGTACAAAAAGAAGGGTTTGTCCTGCGTCTCTTTTGCCTGTTGATGTTCGCTGAGAAAGCGAATCGCATAGTCCGTGTACGCGTCGGTAGTGTAGAAGCGGCGGTCTGTGGTACTCGCAGGGGTTTCGATGTCTTCATTCCCGAATGTCATACCCCGCGGTACGACGGGATGAAAGAACCGGGTCGCTCCCGAGACACAGCCGAAAAATTTATCGAACCCGCGCTGCAACGGCCAGCGATCCTGCGCGTTAAAGCCCAGATGCCATTTGCCCGTCATCAACGTCGCATAACCAGCCGGCTTTAAGACTTCCGCCAGCGTGACGCACTTGCGATTCAGGTAACCCTGGTACGCCGGTGGTTTGGAATAACCGCGAGTATCGCCGGGCGGGTTGGTCATCCAGCCAATCCCCGTCTGCTGCGGATGCAGGCCCGTCATCAAAGTCGCCCGCGTGGGACAGCAGCGACCTGAATTATAAAACTGGGAAAACCGCACACCACCCGCGGCCAGCGCATCGATATTCGGCGTTTCAATTTCGCCGCCATAACAGCCGATGTCTGAGAAACCCATATCATCGACCATGATCAGAATGATATTAGGTTTGTCAGCGGCCTGCGCGGTGAAAGTCGCCAGGCAGACAACCAGAGCAGCAAAGATTATCCGAACCATGAACAGCACTCCCTCCTTCTCAGAAATTCATCAGGTTTTCGGAGCGGGTGGCCGCGAATGCAATTCGCGGTTGTCATCGACAACAGGAAACTGTCAGAACACGATTGCAGACTGGAAAGACGTTACCGACCTCTGTTGAATCCTCTGTTGTTATTTTCTTCAATATTCGAAGATCACACGGTCAGTTTCCTGCTCGCTGCGCTCGGCCCGAATTTTATTCGGGCTCACCCCACTCTGTATCATAAACAGCACAATTCTGAACGGAATGGCGCCAGCCACCGGTATTTTTTACAGGCCCGCAGTAAATACCGACAGCTGGCACCGTACCGTACTGTTTTGTCGTTTCGTGATCTCGTTCCCGCTTACTGCCACAGCGAGCGGAAATACTTCGCATCGACGGCGGTCTGATCCAGGCATTCCTGGGTCGACAGTTCCTTCCAGCTGTGACGTCCTTTGTATTCACTGTGCAAAGAGAATGTTCCTTCATAACCCAGCTTCCGCAGGGCGGCGACGTAATCGGGAATGGGAGAAATTCCATCAGCGACGGGAACCGTTTTGACTTCCCATTTCTGGTGACCATTCTTGTCGCGACCCTCGCCCCGTTCCCAGGAAAAATTCTTGACGGCACACAGCGCGATCCAGGGGGCCAGCAGATCGAGTCCCTGCCTCCAGCCGTCGCCACTCCCCTCTTTGACCATATGCAGCATATCTACATACGCCCCGACTTCCTGAGGCGAGTAATCCTGTATCAACTGATACAACTGTGTGCCATGCGAAGGCAGAAACGCATTCGAGTGCACATGCACGCAGGGCAGGATCTCATATTTCTGACACAGCTTCGCAACCTTGCCGATCTTTTTTGTGGTCTCTTTCAACTGCTGCGCCAGAGTGCCAAAGGTCTGATAGCGGTAGTAGCCAATTTTGACACGATCGATTCCCTGTTCCTGCGCGGTCGCCAGAATGCGTTCGGCGTTTTTATCGGGCTCGTCGATCATGGTCGTCAAAAACAGGACTTTCACGCCCGCCTCTTTCGCCGCCGCACAGGCCTGCGGCAGTTCTTTCTCCGCGTTTTCGGGCAGAATGTGTCCTTTGGGTCGCACGGTCAGATCGAGTCCGTCCAGGCCGATCGACTTGAAAGCTTTACAGACATCAGGGATCGGCATGTCCTGGAAGCTCTTGGTGAAGGCACCCAGCTGATAGGCGGCGGCCGGCTTTGATTTCGTTTTGGAATCCTCGCCTGCCTGTAAGCCGTGTTGTGACTGCAGGATACCGGCGACTGCTGTACCCGTTAATACCTGCGCGGCGGTCTGTTTCAGGAAATCACGGCGGGGAAGCCGATTATAAGGGGAGGGAGTATTCCGCATGTTGAAAACCTTCTTTATGATCCGTTGTCCTGTAGATTTCGAGGAAAGCTATTTTATAGTAGTATGAACTGAGACCGACCCTTTTTCTACCAGATTTGCCTGATTTACTGAAATCGAAAGAGATCCCCGTTGAATATGTCCGAGCCGCTCACCCTCGTTGCTACTACCGCTTTCGGCCTGGAAGCCGTGGTTTCGCGCGAACTGAAACAACTGGGATACGAAGAGCAGACGATTGAAAATGGCCGCATCACCTTTCAAGGCGATCTTGCTGCGATCTGCCACTGCAATCTCTGGCTCCGCAGTGCCGACCGGGTTCTGCTCAGCCTGGCGGAATTCACGGCGCTCGACTTTGATGACCTGTTCGACGAAATTCGCGACATCGAATGGGAACGCTGGCTGCCCCCTTCCGCCCAGTTTCCTGTCCGAGCCACCGCAGTCCGTTCCAAAATCAACAGTCCCAAGAACTGTCAGAAACTGGTTAAGAAAGCGATTGCCGAACGACTCAAGGAGCACTACATCAAAGACTGGTTTCCCGAAGATGGCCCGCTGTACTCGGTCAGCCTGTCGATTCTGAAAGACAAGGCTTCCGTCTGCATCGACACCACCGGCCCAGGACTGCATAAACGCGGTTATCGCAAGCTCGCCGCCGGCGCGCAGATTAAGGAGACGCTGGCAGCGGGTCTGGTCCAGCTCAGCTATTGGAATCGCGAACGGCCGTTTGTCGATCCCTGTTGTGGTACGGGTACGATCGCCATCGAAGCCGCCCTGATTGGTACGAACACGGCGCCGGGCCTCAACCGGGAGTTTGCCGCCGAAGGCTGGCAACAGTTGCCCCCCGAAATGTGGGAAGCGGCCCGCGAGGAAGCGCGCTCGCTCGCACGAACTGATATCGACTATCGACTGCAAGGCTACGATATTGATCCTGCCATGATTCGCATGGCCCGCTATCATGCGCAGCAGGCCGGCATGGAAGAATTCATTCATTTTCAGGATCAGCCACTTTCCGAATTCAGCACACCCCGCAAGTATGGCTGTATCATTACCAACCCTCCGTACGGCGAACGACTGGGCGATAAAGCAGACGCCGAAGTCATTTACCGTGAAATGAAACGGGTATTTGCGCCACTGGAGATGTGGTCAATTTATGTAATTACCTCGCATCCGGGCTTCGAACGCATTTACGAACAGAAAGCCCGCCGCCGCAAACTGTATAACGGTCGGATAGAATGCATTTACTATCAGTTTCCCGGCCCTCCTCCGCCGCGGAAGAAGTCTCCCTGGGAACAGGCGGCTGGGACACAATCCGATTCAGCTGAGGAAACAGATGACGTCGATGAAACGCGGCAGGAAGAAGTTGCGTCCGAGCCGAACGTCACTCCAACCGAAGTGGTAAGCGAGAACCCGGCTGCTGCAGAATCGATTGAGTCGGTTCCTACAGAGTCTACTCCAACTGAAGATTCTGCGGAACATGATAAATCGAATGAAGAAACGGAAGACAGGCAAGAGTAACTTCAGGCAGACCACATGTTGCGAATGTTCTTGCGAATGTCTTCAGCCGTCGTTTCGATCTCGGCTTCCTGGGGAGTATCCAGCGCATCGGCACTGAATGCCGGGCGTCGCTGAAACAGCGGGATCGTCTTTGGAGAAACAAACCGCGTCAGCTGGGCATAACTGTGTGCCTGGTTCCAGCGGCGGTTCTGGAAATACTGCCGATGAGGAAAGCAGACATACAGCCAGTTTTTCGCCCGCGTCAGCGCGACATAGAACAGGCGGCGTTCTTCGTCGATCTCGTCTTCGCTTTCCAGTGACATCTCTGACGGAATACTGCCATCGGCGGCCTGCAGCACGTAGACCGCGTCCCATTCCAGACCTTTTGAGGAGTGGATCGTACTCAGTACCAGGAAGTCATCATCGTCCGCACCGCTGGCGGCAGAGACATCCTGCGTGGAACTGGGCGGGTCGAGGGTAATCTCTTCCAGGAAACTCATGCGACTGCTGAAGCGGCTGGCAACCTGTTCCAACTGTTCCAGATCCCGTTGACGCGATGTCGCATTATCGTATTGCTGGTCGAGCAGGGGACTGTAAAATGTGCGCACCTGATGCACTTCCGCCGAGATGCCCCGTTTTTCTGATTGCGGCGAACTCAGGTTTTTCATCAGCCGTACAAATAGAGGCCAATGCTCGACTGTCGCCGCCGGCGGTTTGAATTCCGACCAGGCATCAAAGCGAAATTCGGATTCCGCCAGCAGGTTCAACAGTTGCTGTGCTTTTTTCTGACCGATGCCGGGCAGCAGCGTTAATACGCGTAGCCCCGAGACCGCATCGCGGGGATTTTCAGCCAGACGCAGATACGCCATCAGGTCTTTGACGTGCGCAGTTTCAATAAACTTTAAGCCGCCATATTTGTGATAGGCGATATTGCGTCGCGCCAGTTCAACTTCCAGCGAAAGACTGTGGTGTGAAGCCCGGAACAGGACCGCCTGCTGATTCAGGGGAATCCCGGCTTCCCGGTGTTCGAGCACCTGCTGCACGACGAAGTCCGCCTGTTCGTTATTGTCACTGCAGTCGACCAGGCAGGGCGCTTCCCCGCTGATCTTGGACGACCACAGGTTTTTCTCGTAACGTTCGTGTGCTTCGTCGATAATCTGGTTCGTCGCCTGCAGGATGGGTTGCGTGCTGCGGTAATTTTCTTCCAGCGTGACGACGGTTGTTCCCTCGTATTCCTGGGGGAAGTCCAGGATGTTCCGTACGGTCGCCGCCCGAAAGGAATAGATTGACTGTGCATCGTCGCCGACGACGGTCAGTCCTGCACCGTCCGGACAGATGTTTTTCAGAATGCCCGACTGCAGGATGTTCGTGTCCTGGTATTCGTCTACCAGTACTGCTTCGAACTGGCCTCGCAACAGTTTGCCCCCCGCGGGATCAGCGGCGAGGGCATGCCAGAATAAAAGCAGGTCGTCGTAATCGAGAATGTTCTGCTTTTCTTTGCGATCCACAAACGCCTGAAACAGTTTCTTCAACTCGTCAGCATGTTCCAGGCACCAGGGATAATGTCGCTCGAGGATCGGTTCCAGTTTGGAACACGTATTCACACAGCGGCTGTAGATTTCCAGCAGGGTCCCTTTGCGAGGAAACTTCTTGCCGTTATTGCCCAGATCGAGTTCACTGCGGAGGGCGCTCATCAAATCTTCCGCATCACTGCGGTCGATAATGGTAAAGTCATCGGGTAGTCCGATGGCCTGTCCGTAACGCCTGAGCAGTCGCGCAGCCGTTGAGTGAAATGTGCCCCCCCAGATACTCCGCGATCGAGCCGAGGCGGTATTCTCGCGGCCGGCGCTCATCGCCCGCAACAGCGCATCGACGCGCCGGACCATTTCATTCGCTGCGCGGCGGGAAAACGTCAGCAGGAGGATCCGGCTGGGATCGATGCCTTGCGCAATCAGGTACGCGACCCGATGCGAAAGTGTGGTCGTTTTACCGGTCCCCGCACCAGCGATGATCAACAGCGGGCCCGTATCGTGGCAGGCGGCTGCCTGCTGCTCCGGATTGAGCTGTTTGAAAAGGTCTTCCAGTTGTGGGGGGATTTCTGACATCCATGCCTCGCCGAGGTCGAAAGAATTGCGAATCTGCTTTCTTTCTATTTTCGCCAGACAGACGCTGACCGCAAGGGGCGGAAATCAAAAATGTTGCTGAACGACTGTTTTTCCAGATTATTGAGCGTCGATCAGAGTTCCCGCAGGCGGACATTACGGTAATGTGCTTCGTTCACGAGATTTCCATGAATCTGTAATGCGATGATGCCTTTCAATGGAATCTGGGGATCTGCTTCCGTAAAGTCGACTGTTTGTACATCGTTAATCCAGATGCGAATACGGGGGCCTTCACAGCGAATGCGATAGCTGTTCCAGTCGTTCATGCGGACAGGCAGATCACGCAGTTCTGCTGGAGGCCCTGCCAGGATCTTTTTGCGGCGGGATTCATCATACAGGCAGCCCCAGTAGCCGGTTCCCAGGTCCGCCTGGTAGCCGCTGACTTCGTGATGATCGGGAATTTCCGCGGTCCGAATCTGCACGCCGGCATTGGTTTTATCACCCAGCAGTTTGAATTCGAGCTTGAGCTCAAAATCATCGTACTCTTTGTTGGAACGGAGAAACTCATTGCGTTCGACTTTCTCGGTCAGGCTGCCGGCGATGATTTCACCATCTTCAATACGAAAGATCTTTTCGTTGCCATGCCAGCCATCGATTGTTTTTCCATCGAACAGCGACTGAAAACCGAGTTCTTTCTCGCCCTGTTTTGCCTGTGCAGAGATCCGTTCATGCTGCTGGGCGGCCCGCTGTTTGAGACCGTTATTCGATGTGGAAGCGATGACGCGTTGTAACGCAGCGGCCAGCAGTTCGTCGTCAATCGGAGTTCCCCGTTCGGCCCAGGAGACAATCGTCGTACTCGCAGGGACGTTCAATGATTTATCCTTGAGCAGTGAAACTGTGTAGTTGACGATCTGAGGCGTCGGGTTACGGCGGAGCACTTCAAACACGAGTTTCTTTTCATCGTTACGTTCGGCAATCGCCAGTGTATTGCGGCAGACTTCCAGACGCTCTTCCGGCGTCATGTTCAACTGCCGGGCGACGCGGATGTAGCCACGCAGCGAACGGATTTTGTACTTGTTGTTATCCAGTGTTTTCGCCAGTTCCAGCAGGGGGGGCGCGACGTCGATGGTCACCCATTTCCCCAGCAGGTCGGTCGCTTTGTTCTGCAGTGCGTCGTCATTCGAACGGGCGGCTGCCACGACGGTCTCTAGCGCGGTCTCACCTCCGATGGCCGCCAGCTGGTCCAGCAGAATCAGCTTCTGATCAGTGGTCGCGCCTTCGATGCCGCCGGCCAGTGCCTGTGCAGTCTCTTCCAGCGGCAGCCGCGAGCAGGCAGCGACGAGTGCCTGGCCTGCGGGAGAGTCGGGACTGGATGCAAGGGTGAGCTTGATTAATTTCGGAAGATCATCGAGCGAAGTGGTGCCGCCTAAAGCAGAGATGGCGGCCTGCTTCACTTCAGGGTTCGAATGATTCACCAGTTGCAACAGAACCGGAGTGGCTGAACTGAGACGACAGCCACCTGCCAGCTTGATGCCCGCCAGTTGCGATTCGCGAGTTTCACTCTCCAGCAGCTTACGGATACTGGTGTCGATGCGTTTTTCAATTTCTGCAGAAGGCTGACTGGAATTCAGTTTGACGATCACCGTTTCCGCAGCACCGGCGAGGTCGGCGTCTTTCTGTTTGACCAGTGCGAGCAGGGAGTTCAAAGCCTGAGTTTTCTGTTCGTCATTCGCAACAGGCGCCAGTTCACCAATTGCAAAAATCGCCTGCAGTTTCAGTTCCTGGGAATCGCCCGAGGTCGCTTTAATCACCGTGGGCAGGGCAGATGGAGCTTGTAATGTCCCCAATGCAGCAACCAATAAGGCTTTACGTTCTTCAGGTAATCTCGGGTACGTTTCAATGAGAGTAGACGAAGATATTTTTCCCAGTTTCTGAGCCGCCTGCAGACCGGCACGGAATCGCTGCAGGTCGTCCGATTTAAGCTGTTCTGCCAATAGTCCCAGACCTGCCTTGCCCTGCAATACGATTGACTGTTGCGTCGCTGCCAGCAGGATATTATCAGGCAGATCCATTTTCTGTACGGTATTGACCAGTGTCAGTGCCAGCTGATTATCTTTGATATTTGCCAGCGACTTTGCACACATCAGGCAGGCAAATCCAACTTCCTGCTGCAGTTTCGCATCTCCTTTACCGAGTGCCAGCAGCAGAGCCTTGGCAGCTTCCGACGTACCAATTTCGCCGATCGCATGAGCGGCGGCGATTGCGACGTTTGTGTTCTTGTCTGAGAGCAGCGGAGTCAGATCGTCGACGGCTCCTCTGTCCTTCCGTTTTCCGATCGAATTGATCACGCCGACCAGCAGATTGCCTTTAACGGTTTTCAGTGCATCCCGCAGTGCTTTGTCAGCTGCCGGACCGGGGATGTTTTCCAGAGCCGAGCGGGCGTAGGTTGCCAGCTTTTCATCGCCCAGATATCTGGCGATCGCGGTTGCCGACGAAGCATCACCAATGGCGGCGAGTCGACGACAGGCCATCGCTTTGTCGTAGGTATCCGCGTCGGAGTTGAGTACTTTAACCAGGCGGGCGGCTTCGGGAGCATTTTTATCAGCAGTAGATTTATCAGCGGCAAAATTCATTGTCGGTGTCAGCAGCAGGCTGGTCACACACAGCATGAAAACGGAAAATCGACAGATCAACATGAGCACAAAATCCTCAGGGGAAGAAGACGTTATCGGAAATATTCAAATTCGGTTGTTGAAGCAGGTCGCGAATCAGACGGTCCACGGTTCGCGCATCGCACGGCTTCGCATGCGATTGGCTTCCTCGTCGTTCACAAATTCTTCCGTTACCGGATCGAACTGCACCTTGCGTCCCAGTTTCCAGGCAATCGCAGCCGCGTGGCAGGCGATGTGTGAGCGGGCCATCACATCTTCGTTGGCCGCGGGCTTGGAACGCGTCTTCACACAGTTAAAGAAGTCGCGGACATGAAACTTGGGTGAGGTTCCCGGAATCGAACTGGGGGAAGGCAACGAAGCCCGCAACTCATTCGAAGAGACCGCAGTCTGTCCGGAGTCACCCGTTTCGACCCAGCCGGCTTCCCCTTCAAAACGAACGGGGCAGGTTCCCAGGCCGAGCCAGCCATTGCGACGCATAACAAGCTTAACGCCGTTTTCGTAGACGCATTCTATGACGTTGTCGTCAGGAACGTCTTTGGGTTCGTAGGTGACGGGCATCGTATTATCGGCTTCGAGTGCCCACTGGCAGATATCCAGCGTGTGTGCACCCCAGTCGAGCAGCTTCGCACCGGAGTCAAAGTCGTAATGTCCGCGCCAGGCACCATCCACATACGCATGGTTATAAGGACGCCACGGTGCAGGGCCGAGCCACATGTTCCAGTCAACGACTTCCGGATCGGGCTCTGGTTCCGCAGGCAGCCAGTCGTGGCGATCGATTAACTGGTAGATCGAAGCGTGGACGGTATGAATTTTTCCCAGCTGTCCGGTCTGCGCGAGTTTAGCGGCGTGGCCAAAGTTGGAAACATTGCGGCGCTGTGTGCCCGCCTGGAAGACGCGACCGGTCCGCTGAATCGTTTCCTGCAGTCGTCGTGCCAGCTCAATGGAGATCGCACAGGGTTTTTCCGAGTAGACATCTTTGCCGGCTTCGGCTGCCATCATGGAAGCGGTGGCATGCCAGCGGTCGCCCGTGGCAATCAGGACGGCGTCGATATCATCGCGGGCCAGCAGTTCGCGGAAGTCGCGATAGGTGTCACATTTCTGATCGCCGTTGGCTTTGTCGGCCATTTCTTTAACGGTCTTGCGCTGATCAGCGCGGACATCGGCGATAGCGACGAAGCGGACATCGGGCTGCTCGAGCATGTGACTCAAAACATAACCGCCACGTCGACGAATACCGATTCCTCCCAGAATAATCCGTTCGCTGGGAGCCACAGTTCCGTTCAGGCCGAGTGCCGTGGCCGGAATGATCGTGGGGGCCGTGAATACGGTGCTGGCGGCGGCTGCCGTCTTCATGAAGTCACGACGATTGAGAGCACTTTTCTTCGTCATCTGTTTCTCCTCGTTAGCCTGGGGGGAAGAGTCGGCTGATCTATGATTCAATGATTATAGCGGGTTGGTGAAACCAGTGTCTGCCTGGTTTTGTAAATTGTAATCGACGGGCCAACGTGCGTCTTGGAAATTCGAGGCGAATTTGTGTATATTTGGCGCATTTCTGGTCTCGATGATTTGTTATGAATGTTTCGTTACAACAGCAGTTTTTCAAAAAAGTCCCCGGTATTGCGCAGACCTGTCGCCTGTTCGAACATCTGCCCGATGTGTATCTGGTGGTGAAAGACGAACGCGGACGTTTCATCAACCATAATGCAGCGCTGTTGAGCTGGCTCAAGGTGGAATCGGGTGAAACGCTGATCGGCAAAACCGACTTTGATATTCATGCCCGCGACCAGGCGGAAGCGTATCGTCGGGAAGATCGTCGCGTGATGGAAACAGAAGAACCGCTGGTTGATCTCGTGCATCCGGTGACGGGCGGCGAAGGGACGACGACCTGGTTCCAGGTGATCAAAGAACCGCTGTTCGATGTGCGCGGCAATGTGGCGGGCATAGTGGGCATGATGCGCGACTTCCGCCGGGCGGGGTTGGCGATTGCTCCTTATCTGGAAATGCAGCGCGTCTTCGATTTCATCAATGATCACTTTCAGCGCGAAATCACCGTGACCGAACTGGCGGCGTTGATGGGACTGTCCACCAGCCAGTTTCAGCGAAGGTTCCGCAAGCTGTTTGATACGAGCCCGGCGAGTTACATCAGTCACGTTCGCGTTCAGGCCGCCTGTCGACTGCTGACTTCGACGACCGCCACGATTTCACAAATCGCGAACCACACCGGCTTTTACGATCACAGCCATTTCTCAAAGGTCTTTAAGTCACATACCGGTGTGAGCCCGACCGTTTATCGCCGTCAGTATCAATAGCCACTGATCCGTTTGTATATAATGAATTCTCTCGAACCGATTTTGCCCTGTTCTTGTCCCTCTGCTATGATTGCCGCGACTGTTTCAGCTGCCTGCCGACTTTCTGATGTTGATTTTTAAGTGAGAGCAACCGGACTAATGGGAAAACAAATACCCGAACTCGAAGAACAGCATATCAAATTCATCGCTGCACAAAAGCTGTTCTTTGTTGGTACCGCGACCGCCGACAGTCGCATCAATGTGTCGCCGAAGGGAATGGATTCATTTCGTGTGCTGGGGCCGAATCGTGTGATCTGGCTGAATATGACGGGTAGCGGCAATGAGACGTCGGCTCATGTTCAGACGGACGGACGCATGACGGTGATGTTCTGCGCGTTTACCGGCAAACCTCTGATCCTGCGGCTCTACGGGCAGGCACGCGTCATTCACCCTTACGATGCCGACTGGGAAAAACTGTTCGCACAGTTTCCCCCAATCCCCGGTGCCCGGCAGGTATTCGACATGAGCGTCGACCTGGTACAGACCTCCTGCGGCATGGCGGTTCCCTATTTTGATTACGTCGAGGAACGCGAACAGCTTGCCACCTGGGCCCGCAAACAGGGAGAAGCCGGCATCCACCAGTACTGGCACGATAAAAACCAGCAGAGCCTGGACGGCATTCCGACGCATATTCTTGAGGGGGAGTAAGGCGAATCGAAAATGAAGATGACTAGCCTGGGTCGCCTCGACCGGTCACTCGGTTACATTTTCTGGTTATGTCGATTCATTGGGGGTCAGTACCCAGAACATGCGTTGGCTGTAGAAGTAGTCTGTGACTGCCCATGCAGCAGCAGCGAGTCGTTCCCGGGCTACTGCAGAAGGTTGGTTGTCAAGCAGTACTTCAACGATGTGATTCGTGTTGGGCATGTTTGCATAGAACAGGCGGCCCCAGTGAACACATCGATCAGGCTGCAGGCCGGGAATGACCTGGTCGAAAATCGGCATCAGGTCATCGGGTGGCGGGACATCCACGCCGTTAGCGGCTTTGCGGACTATGTTGCCAAGGTGCAGAGTCCACAGTTTGCCGTCGATCTTGTGTTGTTCTACGATCACTTGCGAGTCATCAACGATCCCCCAGAATGCACTGAGAAGTACATGCAATGTGCCAGTACAGAAGTTTTGTAGAGACGAACGGAATGCAGTGTTCGCGTCTTCGCCGAAATCGGAAAATGATTCCACGATCACACGATCGTGCGACAACGCAACCTCCACGTCCATTCGCAGCTTACAACCGCCATTGACATACTGTGGATCGTCCGTTGTCGCGCGACATGCGGGATAGGAGCCGTTCGAAGTGAGCCACCCGTCGGGGGTGCGCGTTGCTTCTACGCCGTGGTCAGTGAGTAGCTGCTGGAGCGTTGCTGTTACGTCAGGCATACGATCTTTCCGCATCATTTGGTGATCTTGTAACTATGTAAAATGAGAATACTTCAAGCGTGGATGGCAGTCAATCTCAAGCCTGGAACAGAGAGGCATCAAATCTGTAGCGCGAAATGCATTCGGGTCTATCCATTTTTTCTACCACGAAATTCTCGAAAACACACGAAAACAAAAAGTGAGTAGCCCCGAATAACATACGTGACGATTCGAGGGGCACTCTATTTAATTCTTCGAAACGGCGCCGACTACTTCTTTGTTTCCGGTATTTGGCAGTAAGCGTTGTGCTTCCTGCAGGACGAATTTGGGATCCATGAACGGTTCGTAGCTGATGTCCTGCCAGACGACGTTGCCATTGCCGTCGATGATGAAGGTTCCATGCAGAGGCTGCTTTTCAAAATCGTCGTAGACGTGGAATGACTTGAACACGTCCAGTTTGTCATTGGAAAACAGCGGGATAGGCAGATCCCCTTTGTCGTAGTTTTTGATCGACGTTTTCAAACCTTCCAGGTTGTCCGTGCTGATGGCCATCAACGGGAAGCCGGCCTGTTCAAATTCCTGCACCATGGGAGCGAACGCCTGCAGCTGCTCGGCACAATGTAGACAGCTGAAACCCAGGTAGAAGATCAGCACGTGTGGCTTGCCGCGAAATTCATCGGAGCGGCGTACTTTACCGGTGGCGTCTTTCAGTTCCCAGGTGGGAGCAGGGCTGGGTTTCCAGCGGAAGGGACCGAGTGAATTCAGATCGGGACGGTCGCCTACATCGGTGGCGACTGTCGTTGCAATCCGCCAGTCCGGTTTGAATTTCAGTTCCGCGGCGATCGGTGCCAGTCTGGTGAAGAGCGGCATGTCGAGGTCGATGGAGGCGGAGATCTTCTGCAGCTTTTCGAATTCTTTTTTCGCTGCGTCTTTGTCACCGGCTTCCCAGAGCAATTCCACGAGTGTCGCCTGCGGGTGAACTTCATTTTTATGAGAGCCAATCAGTTTGCGTAACGCTTTCTCTGCTTTTTTACGGTCGCCAGATTTCCATTGTACGGCGAGCAGATAAACTTCATCCGCGCCCCCCGCTTTCTTCAGCAGCTCATAACCCGCTTTCAGATCACCTTGTGCAATCGCCTGATGTCCCTCCAGGGCTTTGATGCTCTGTTCCAGTTTGCGGACGCGTGAGAGGTACGGTTTCGCTGCTGTGTTTTTCGCTTTATCAATGATAGAGGCACGACTTTCGTCTGGTCTGAGTGCGACCAGTGGTTCCGCGGTCAGACTGGATTTTGCTTTGGCTTCCGCTTTTTCAACGGTTCGTTTGCGTTCAGCAGAGACGTCATCCAGTCGCTTTTTCAGTTGAGCCAACTGGGCATCACCCTGTTTGATATTTTTTGTCTGGTAATACGCCAGTCCCAGGTAGCGCAGGCGGTTGATCTGTTCTTCTTCCTCGTCGGTTGGCTCTAAATACGGGGTCTGGCTCAAAGCGATCAGGTTGTCCCACAGTTCGTAAGTTCGCAGCACCTGCAGCAGTCGCATCCGTCCGTACTTCGCACTGCCTCGTTTTTTGAAGGTGTTATATTTGGGATGCTGTGGCAGCTCGGTCATGTTTTTGGCGAGTGCGAGGGCATCGTGGACGCGGCCGATGAAGATCAGGTTGCGGATCAGCCATTCGTTGTTGTGCGCATAATTGTGGATCTGGTCTGGCATGACAGCGTCGCGCATCATGTGTGCGTGATCGACGCGGGCCGAGGCTTCCTGCTGCCAGACCGCATCTTCATAGCGGTTTAATCGCGAATAGATATGACCGGGCATATGCCACATGTGGGCGATGCCGGGGGAGGATTGTCCACAGCTCGCCGCTGACGTCAGCGCCTGTTCCGGTTTGCGGTGATCCCACAGATGAATGCGATAGTGATGAGCCGGGTGCATCGGGTTCTTTGCGAAGATGTCCTGCAGAAGTGCTTCGGCAGCGATGTAGCTGGTGCTGGCAGAACGCGAGTTATACAGGTGCACGGCCAGAAAGGCCTTGGCTTCCAGATCATCGGGGTACGCGAGGATCAGATCTTCCAGCGCTTTGGTATAAGCTTCGTTACGCTCTTTGGATTTTTTCTTATCCGCGTTGATGTAGGCTGTGAGCGCTTTAATGTACTGCTTTTCGCGCGGGCTGGCTTTGTCCAGCCGTTTGTTGGCTTCTTCGATGAAGCCTTTGGCGCGTTTTTCATTTTTCAGATTACACATCGCAGCGCCCCAGAATGCCATGGCACAGTCGGGGTCTAAATTCGCGGCGTGACGGAAGGAGCGTTCGGCTTCCAGGTACCAGAATCCGTGTAACTGGCCGAGTGCCTGGTCGAGAAACTTCTGTGCGGCCGGATTCTTCACCGTCACATCAAAGTGCACATCACCGGTGCCCCCCATCAGGTAGGCCTGACGGCGGGGACCTTCATTAAAAACTTCGCCATGATACGAGTGACCAGCCAGGGTTTCCTCGGCAGATTTCGTTTCCGTTTTCTCCACGTCTGTTGCTGCTTTGTCGGCGCTGTAAGCCGTTGTCAGCGGCAGGCAGAGCAAGCTGGCAGTCAATATAAGAAAAACACGATTTCTACGCATGGTCTCGGGCAGGAAGTTGTTCATGTGAGTCAACTTTTATGAGAATGAGGATGGTGGTTTATCTTCAGGAGAGAAACTTGATGTAGAACATGCCATTTTACCGAGACCACTTGGGGAATGTCGATGCTTCCGGGTATTTTCAGGCAGTAATTTCAAAAACCCCGATGGTCTGCTTTTGATCGTAAATCTGATTTTTATTGCCTCCGAAATATGTACAGTGTAGGATATGACGAATATGGTCCGAGTCGTATTTACTGCCAACCTGGAACGTCATCTCAGTTGTCCGGAAGAGACTGTGTCCGGCACTACGGTGCGGGAAGCATTGGAAGCGGTGTTTGAAACGCAGCAGCGGCTGCGCGGCTATATTCTCGATGATCAGAGCCGGCTGCGTCAGCATATGGTGATTTTCGTGGACGGCCAGACGATTGTCGACCGGGTCCATTTAAGTGATTCCATCTCACCCGACAGTGAGATTTATGTAATGCAGGCACTTTCCGGCGGATAACGGTTTTCCCGTTCGTTACATTTCTGTCATCAACCTTTCTAAAGGCATTCGCGATGAGTTCTCAGGTTCAGATTGCGACCCGTAAAGGTCTGTTTCAACTCGACCGCAATTCAGAAGGATGGAAAATTCGACGTCACGATTTTCCCGGTGAAAATGTTTCGATGGTCCTGCATGACTCGCGGGATGACACGACGTACGCTGCGTTGAATCATGGTCACTTCGGGGTCAAGCTGCACCGCAGTCGCGATGCGGGTGAGAACTGGGAAGAATGTGCGGTGCCCGTTTATCCGGAAGGAGCCAAAAAAGCTCCCGATCCGTTTACCGAAAATGCAGAGCCTAAACCGGCCAGTCTAAGCGAAATTTGGTCACTGGAACCGGGGGGCGCCGATCAGCCCGATCGTCTCTGGTGTGGAACGATTCCCGGTGGCCTGTTTCGTTCGGATGACCGCGGTTCCAGCTGGCAGTTGGTAGATTCACTATGGGATCTGCCCGAACGCTTGAAATGGTTTGGCGGCGGCAAGGATGATCCGGGCATCCATTCCATCTGCGTGCATCCCCGGAACAGTCAGAATGTTGCGGTCGCAATTTCCTGTGGTGGAGTGTGGATTACTGAAGATGACGGTGCCAGCTGGACCTGCAAGGCGGACGGATTGCGGGCGGAGTATATGCCTCCGGATCTGGCGCACGATCCCAATATTCAGGATGCACATCGCATGGTGCAGTCACCCACTCAACCGGACCACTTCTGGATTCAGCATCACAACGGCGTATTTAAAACGACCGATGGGGCGCAGTCGTGGCAGGAAGTGACCGGAATTCAGCCTTCCGTGTTCGGCTTTGCAGTTGCCGTCCATCCGCATCTTCCAGATACGGCATGGTTTGCACCCGGCGTGAAAGACGAGTGCCGCATCCCCGTCGATGGACGGTTCGTGATTGCCCGCACGACCGATGGAGGCGCGACTTCAGAAGTGCTTTCGAACGGGTTACCGGGCGAACACAGCTACGACATTGTTTATCGACATGCATTGGACATTGATGAAACCGGTGACTGTCTGGCCGTCGGTTCGACGACCGGCAACTTCTGGATCACCGAAGATGGAGGCGACAGCTGGCAGACGATCTCTACCAACCTGCCTCCGATCCATTGCGTCCGCTTTGTGAAGAGTTAATCCCGTTTCTTCAGTTCCTGTTCGATGAAGCGGGCGGATTCTTTGCCTTGCGCTGTTGCGCCTTCCGCATTGAAATGCACGTTGCCCGGTTTGGTCCACCATTCGGCGTGATGTGGTTTGGTGAAGGCGTGCAGATCGTTGACTCCGATCTCGGGATAATCTTTCAGGACTTTCCGAGCGACCTCGTTGTACTTTGCAGCGTCACCGGCGATGCGTCCTGCTTCTCCTTCGGGGACCGGGGTAGTGGTTACAAAAATCAGTTTCGCTTTGGGAGCCAGCTCTTTCAGATAGGCGATAATGGCACGCAGGTTTTTTTCATAGTCTGCGGTGGAGGTCACCTGCTTGCCGTTAACGCGATCCAGTTTTTTGCCGTTCATGTATTTCAGGTCATGCAGGCCGACGTTGAAATGAATCACATCCCAGTCGAAGTCCCAGTGGCCGGCAAGTTGGGGATTGCGCATCGTATCGTGCATGGTTTTCATTTTGGTGATGACCGAAGACGAATCTCCGCCATTGCAGTACAGTCGATACACGTTGGCTTTGCCCTTGAGGGCGTCGCGAGTGGCATCGGTATAGGCGATGGAGATTGAATCGCCGTACAGAAAGACATTGGGCAGTTTGGGGTCGTTCTCGACAAACTGAAAGGTGGGGCGCTTGTTGAACCGGGGAGAACGAACCAGTTTTTTCCAGGCATCGGACGCCTGTTCTTCTGCGAATACAACAGGAGTGCCCGCGAGCAGGCAGGCGGAGAACAGCGTAAGCAGTAGGATGGATTTCATGATGCGTCTTCTTTTATTAATGGATAATCGGCTGGAACAGTAAGAACGTCAGTTTATTAATACTGATCTATTCTGGTGAGTTCGCATTCAGAACAGCAAGTTGATTTGCTGAGGAATCCATAAAAAACCGGCATCTCAGTAATACGGGAATTCGCAGTAGATTTCAGTTGGGAAGGGAAGTGGTAATCAATAGAATGGGAGTCATCATCAGTTCGAGAACCGGAACTTAAGGGAGTGCTCGCATGAGAATATTTTGTCTCTGTTGTCTGTTAATTGTGTTCGGCTGTGAAAAACCGAAGCCGGAAGTCGCAACGGCTGCCGTGGAACAGGGGGAATCAGCATCAATCCACAGTGAGAGTAAAACGGTTCTCCCACAGGCGGGGATGGGGATCATGGTCGGAGAGGTCACCTCTGAGACGGCTCTGGTACAGGTGCGTTTGACGAAAACAGACAAACTCGTTGACCGCGATGTACCGGGTATGCCGGGAGTGGTCATCTTTTCGCTCAGCCCCTACGAAAACGAAAAGACAGCTTCAAAGCACGTTGATACCCAGGTTGTGAAGGCCGCTGCGGAGCATGATTTTATCGCGCGCGCCGCATTTAATGGTCTGATGGCTGACACCGAATACGAGTGCAAAACCCGGATCGGTGAAACAGAGGAGCAGATGCACGCTGGTCCCACGGCGCGGTTCAAAACATTGCCTGGTGCCAGTAAAACGACGCCTGTTGATTTTGTGGTGGTGACAGGGATGAACTATGCCAAGTTTCACGGCGATGATCGAATCGATCAAAAACAGCATCTCGAGGAAAACAACACAAAGCTTCCGCAACCCTATTCCGGCCCGGACAAACACCTGGGCTATCCTGCGTTGGAGACCATTCTCAAACTGAAACCAGACTTCTTTATTGGCACCGGCGATAATGTGTATTACGACACACCCGATAAGCCCCGCGCGAAAACCATTCCCGAAATGCGGCAGAAATGGCATGAGCAGTTTGTGCAGCCCCGCTATCGGGATCTGTTTGCCGCAGTACCCACCTACTGGGAAATTGACGATCATGATTACCGAATCGATGACGGTGATAACACAGGAGATCATCATCCCACGCCGGCAGAAGGGCGTGCGATGATGCTGGAACAGCTGCCCGTGGCACCCATGCTGGATACTGAAGCGAAGACGTATCGTACGCATCGGCTGAATAAAGACCTGCAGATCTGGCTGCCGGAAAACCGCATGTATCGCAGTCCCAATGCCATGGAAGACGGGCCGGAAAAATCGATCTGGGGTGCCGAGCAGAAAGCGTGGCTGAAGAAAACGCTCAAGGAAAGTAATGCGACATTCAAACTGCTCGTCTCGCCGACACCCATGATTGGCCCCGATGATCTGCGCAAGACCGACAACCACTGTGACATCGGCGGATTCCGCCATGAGCGGGATGAGTTCTTCAACTGGCTCAAGGAGAATGGGTTGGATCAGCAGAACTTTTTCATTGTGTGTGGTGATCGTCACTGGCAGTATCATGCCATTGATCCGAGTGGATTCGAAGAATTCTCCAGCGGTGCACTGGTCGATGCCAATTCACGGCTGGGGCGCAAGGCGGGTGATCCGAAATCAACGGACCCCGAGGGGCTGATCAAACAGCCTTATCTGCAGGATCCGCGTTCCGGTGGGTTTCTGCTGGTGAAGGTCACTCCGTCGAATAAAAAGGATCCGGCGACCCTCTCCTTTCTGTTTCACGATGAAAAAGGAAAGCTGCTCTACCAGCACGATGTCCCCTCAGGTGGAGAAAAGCCGGCAGAGCAATAAGAGCGGCTATTCCTTGAAATCAGTGTCGGCAGTTTTCAGATCGAGGGGTTGTATCCAGATATTGCGATAGCGGACGTCGTGGCCTTCGCACTGCAGCTTAATACCGCCGGGTGTGTCGGTGATACCGAAACCGTTATCATTGCCTCCATCCAGGCCGGAGTTCGCGCCGCCCCAGACTTTATTGATGGTAACGTTTTCGTGGACTTTTTTCCCGTTGAAGTACATCGAGACTAAAGGCTTCTCGACGAGCTTGCCGTCTTTGAACCGGGCCGCGCGAAAGGTGATGTCGTAGGCGTTCCATTTTCCTGTGCCGTTATAGGCATGGTAGGGTGACTCGGTTTCGTTGATGACGGCTGCCATGCCGTGTTTTGTCTTGTCGCCGTCCAGAACCTGAATTTCATAGCGATTCTGCAGATAGACGCCGCTGTTACCCCCCGGTTTGGAAACCAGAAATTCCACATGCAGACGGAAGTCGCGGAATTTCTTTTTTGTCACGATGTCGGCGGTTCCGTATTTGCCACCTGCTGCAGCCGGGTCATCTGACATGACGACTGTACCTGCATCGATGGGATCTTCCACCACTTTCCATTTGATGGGCAGTGAGGAACTGAACCGGGGACCCTCCCAGTAAGTCCATTTCTGATCCAGCATTTCCCGGCTGCCGTCCAGCAGGATTTCTGCATCGGTGGGGGCTTTGGCACCAAGACCGACGTCGGCCCGTACACTCGAACAGGGCGACAGGAGTATCAGTGCAAACAGAGTCGTAATCAAGGCTGTGAAACGCATGGTGAATCCTCATGAAACCGGAAGTGTGATATCAAAGTTATATTATGTGATAATTTTGAGTACAGCACAAACAGAGAAATCAATTTGAAGCGTTTCTGAACGAAAGTTGAGTTGCAGTTTAAGGCTGCTGCTTTATTGGGCAGTCTGGACCAGACAGACACTCAACAGGCAGAGCCGATTCGTGATATTTTTTAATTCTAAAAAGAAATGTAAGTCATATCAGCAATTTATGATGTGAGAGTGGGTCTTCGCTAAGTCGAAATAATTCAGCAGTTTTTGGTTCTTGAAAAAAAGTGGAGAGCGACAACCTCGATTGCAAAGTAGCGGATTCAATCTGGTTTTTCACTGTTCAACAGAATCGTTGCTTCGTCCGGGGAAGCTGATTAGGCATGAGATTCGCATATTTGATATGTCAGCTAATTGGTCCGATGGCAATTTCTGCATGATCGTTAGCACTGGTTTTATTCTCACTTCATTGTGAAAGCTGGAGAGTCGAAAAATTTGAGTTGAGATATAGATTGAGAAGAGACTGGCTGCATCCCTGAATACCCCACCCTCTTTCATACCTGTTTTCCGCTAAAGAAACGAACTCTCGCATCCCGTATTTATTGAAGGAAAAGTCCATGTTGAGCAGGCACAAATTACGTATACGTGGTTTCACGTTGATTGAATTACTGGTGGTGATAGCTATTATTGCCATTTTGATTGCGTTACTCTTACCGGCAGTGCAGCAGGCACGGGAAGCCGCCCGCCGCAGCACCTGTAAAAATCAGTTGAAACAGATCGGTCTGGCGCTTCACAACTACCATGATAACTATCTTCGCTTCCCGATTGGCGAGCAGTTCGGACGCATCCGACCTAACTGGCGTGCACCGATTCTACCTTTCCTGGATCAGGCACCCGCTTACAACCAGATGAACTTTGATATCAGTACCACCGTGGGTGGTTTCATGTCAGAGAACAGTGGCGGCTCGTATGGTTATGGCACAGGTGCCGGAACGAACGAAGTATTAAAAACGTTGCGGGTTCCCGTGTATAACTGCCCGTCGAGTCCGTTTTCCAATTCGTCCAACGAGAACGGGATGAACAATTACGACCAGGGTCAGACGATGGACTACGTCGGGATTGCCGGTGCGACACCCGCTCCGGGCAGCAGCTCAGGTTCCTGCTCTGTTACCGGGGCTGGCTATGGGAACGGTACCTTCTGTAACAATGGATTGCTGGCTCCCAATGAAAGTTTCCGAATCCGTGATGTCAAAGACGGAACTTCGAATACGATGATCGTGGCTGAGCAGTCAGGCCAGGTGAATGGGAAAGACTGCCGCTCTAACTACTATGGCGGCTGGAGCGGAATCGGAACGACGTCCAAAATGCCTTCACTGGGTTCCGGTTCTGCCTGGGGTTCAGGAACAACGACTGTGATGTATTCCATCAACAGCTTCTGGACTTCCGGTGCACCAACTGAAGCCAGTGCTCCCTATGGGGCCAATACGGTTCTGAACTCCTTTCATACCGGCGGAACCCATGTTCTGTTGACTGATGGAGCTGTCCGCTTTGTTTCTGAAAATATTGACTTCAGTACCCTGGCAAATCTGGCATCCAAAAATGACGGTAATGTTTTGGGCGAGTTTTAGTCGTCACTCAGCATGGCAGTCTTAAACTGAGATTGAAGGCACGGTCCCCGTTCGTCAGGCCAACGGGGGCCGTGCATTGTTTTGTATTTTATCAACTGAATGATATCTGGAATCACTCTGAAATGTTTACACAGATTTATTTGAAGCGATTTTTTCTGTACTCCCTGATGCTGTGTTCCAGTTTGTTGCTGGTCGGCTGTGGAAAAAGCAATGCAGAAGACAAACAGCGTGCCCACATTACCGTTACCGTGACTCACGATGGTGCACCTGTCACCGAAGCGGAACTCCGGTTGATGATGGACGGTAAAGGCGAGGGAGCCATGGGCGTATTGAACGAAGCGGGGCAGACGGAACTCTCTGATGTCGTGCTCGGCAGTTACACCGTGACGGTGACTCCACCGGAGGGGACTCCCGACAATCCGGCTCCGAAAAAAGACTACCCCAATATCCCCCAGAAATACCGCAGTATGAAAGATACTCCACTCAAAGCTGATGTCAAAGCGGGCGCGAATGAATTAACGTTCGACCTCAAAAAATAAGTCAGCTGTTATTCTGATAACCCCTGCCTTGCTCTTACAGGAAACTGCTTTTGGCAACCCGGACACAGGTCAATGGTGAAATCCACTGCCTTCTGTCTGGGGGGTGTGCTGAGGATGAGAAGCAAAATAGTCTATCGCGTGCTGCAGGTCATTCAGCAGCATCTCTGCCATATCGCGTGTGAAACCTTCTTTGCAGACACACCGTAATACCGCGAGGTCGTCACGGTTTTTGGGGAAAGTATAAGCGGGAACCAGCCAGCCCCGTTCACGTACTTTATTTGAAATATCAAACACGCTGAAATTGGCGGTTTCATTGGTGGTAAACGCAAACACGGGAATATCACTTCCATCTGAGATCAGATCAAATGGCCCCAGTTTCGCGATGCCGGCAGACAGGTGCAACGCGACATCCTGCGATGTCTGGTGGATGTCGCGATAGCCTTCGTGACCCAGCCGCAGGAAATTATAATATTGCGCCACGACCTGATTACCGGGGCGGGAAAAATTCAATGCAAAGTTAGGCAGGTCCCCGCCCAGGTAGTTGCAGTGAAAGATCAGTTCTTCCGGCAGTTCGGCTTTCTCACGCCAGATAATCCAGCCAACGCCGGGATACACCAGCCCGAATTTATGTCCGGAGGTATTGATCGATTTCACCAGCGGCAGCCGAAAATCCCATTCGAGATCCGGTTGCAGAAAGGGCGCGACAAATCCGCCCGAAGCCGCATCTACATGAATGGGAACTTCCCAGCCGGTTTCGGAATTGAGTTTGACCAGCGCGTCATTGACTTCTTTAACGTTTTCATAGCGACCATCAAACGTGCTCCCCATGATCACGACGACGCCAATCGTATTCTCGTCGACGAGTTTCAAGGCTTCTTCAGCGGTCAGGCAGTAGCGGTCCCCTTCCATAGGCACGAACCGTGGTTCGATTTCCCAGTAACGACAGAATTTTTCCCAGCAGACCTGCACGTTAATGCCCATGACCATATTCGGTTTATCAGCGGGTTTGCCTGCCGCTTCTCTGCGTTTCCGCCAGTTCCACTTGAGGGCCATCCCGCCCAGCATGGCTGCTTCACTGGACCCGATTGTAGAGCACCCAACGGCGTTTTCTTCGGCAGGGGAATTCCAGAGCTGTGACAGCATGTTGGTGCAGCGCAGTTCGATCTCTGCTGTCTGCGGATATTCATCCTTGTCGATCATGTTTTTATCGAACGTTTCTGACATCAGTTGCCGGGCTTCGTCTTCCATCCAGGTGGTGACGAAGGTTGCCAGGTTCAGCCGCGAGTTACCATCCAGAATCAGTTCATCGCGAATCAGGTTATAAGCCACCTTGGGAGGCAGACCTGCGTCTGGCATTTTGTATTTGGGAACGGGCTCCTGAATGAAGCGTCCTCCATACGCGGGAGTGATGAAGGATTCGGGGTCAGATGGATGCAGATTGTTCTGGCCGTGCAGCATGAAAGGTGCCCTCCTGGTAGATCAGTACGGATTCAATGTTGAGTGTACTGCCATCCTACTGTCTGGCGCTGAGATTTGAATGAAGATCGGGAGAGGGATCTGTTTTTCTGCAAATTTTATGTATTGCAGCCGACGGCGCACTGGCCGATGATGTCCAGTTTGTCATCGTTCAGATAGCAATAGCGGTTGATCCAGACTCCGTCCGGGCTGATGTCAGTCGCGACCTGCATCCGCGTCCGAAAATCTTCGGTGGGACCATACCCGTGCGCGAGTGCATAGATAGGCATGGGACGTGCCAGCTTTCTGGCAGCCAGGATTTTACGCTCCTGTGCCAGCGGGCCTGCGATGTGGGGTTGATCGGGGCCCGGGTAAGAGACGTCTGCCAGGCGTGTGGGGTGAGCCCAGTCGGTGATATCAAGAAATTTGAAGAGTGCGCGGACCAGCAGCGTTTCTGACAAACCGGGATTGGCCGCCAGAATCTGATCACCGTACGAACGCAACATCATTGACCAGTGCATCCCATACAGTTTCACACTTACCGAGTTACAGTATTTTGCTGCCAGTGAGTAATTCATGCCTGACAGTATGGACCAGGGGGGAGGAAACGCACTGGGGGCCAGCTCGACGCCGGCTTTACCACAGTCATCCATTGTGTTCCGGAATCCCGCCAGCAATTCTTTGGAAAGCTGGGCTTTCATCAGCAGCATTTCAGAGGCTCCGGGATAATGATCGTTCAGCCAGAGCGGGAAATTGGCGGCCTGGTTCTCTTCCGAGAGCCAGTTTTCCAAGTCATAATTTGTCAGACCACCGTTGAATTTCTGGTACAATGCCTGTGAATCAGACTGCATTTGTTCAAAATCGTATCCCAGGCGATCTGCTGCCTGGCGGGCGTGGTCGCTGAAATCGAAAAACGCAGAATCCAGAAAATAAGGCGGATACTCGGGCCAGTCAAAACGCAGGCCGTCGATCTCAGGATATTGACTGAGTAAATCGCGAATCAGTGCATGCTGGTATGCGATAATATGCGGGCTGGCCAGGCTGCCGTTATTCGCGACGCGTCTGCGGGGCAGTGATCCATCGGGCAGGCGGGGGATGTCTTCTTCGACCGGTCCACCAAACTGCACACGATACCCGGGGGGAATTGCTGCCTGGACCTGGAAGTAAACTTCCAGTCCCCGTTCATGCGCAGCTTCAATGAACTCTGCAACGACATGACCTGCGCTGTGAGTCAGTTCATCCGCTTTCGCTGGCTGATAGCGCAGGCCTGAATAAAGTGATTCATCGGGGACGAAGCTGGGCGACGTTTTGACCCACAGTTCCCGTTTACCTTCCCACAGCGGTCGATCCAGCAGGCGGACCTGTCCGGCACCAGCGTCGGCGGGGGGCTCGCGCACGCCTGTCTGCTCGTCAGCCAGTTGCATGACATAAGGCGAAGTGGAAACGGCCGTGACGCCTGCGCGCTTCATAAGATTGTCGAGAACCGTTTCGACTCCCTCGTACTGCAGGTACTCCGGTAAAACCGTCACGCCGATCTGTCTCTGCTGGCTCATGGTTTCCTCGCAATGAAGCAGAAAAAAACTCTGTACTTGATATCTTATAGGCCTGCAAGATCCTTTCTCCAGCCCGCCGGAGAGATTTTTTTTGACTTTACGGGTCCCCGGGCAATTTGTTGCAGAAAGCGACGAGGATAAAAGTGGCAACCGGGCCCAGTAAGAGGGACAGCAGAAACCAGGCCAGGCCGCTGCGGTTCTTTCCTTGTGCCAGGCCGGCATTGATCAGAGCCAGTGATCCCCAACCGACCAGATATCCTGATTCCTGCGGGATTTGTGCTGCGAATAACATGCTCGGATTCCTCCTGAAATAATCAGACTTTTTCTTGCCGGGTGAGATCAGATTCTGTCGTAGTTTTAGATTTCTGGTAAAAACACGAGCCCCGACAATCTGTGATTGTGGGGCCCGGAAATAGAATTCATTCAAGTGTCACTGGTTATTCAGTGATAATGTCGTTCACAGTTCCACCACTGGGAATCATCGGCAGCACATGTTCCTGGTAGGTGCAGATCACATCCAGCAGGTAAGGTTGATCCGAGGCCAGCATCTCTGCCAGGGCGGCCGGATATTCTGCTTTGGAGCGTACCTGTCTGGCCTGCAGTCCAAAGCCTTTGGCGATGGAGACAAAGTCGGGATAGGTGGCTTCAGCATGTTCGCCGGAGCCTTTCCCTTCCCATTCCGGATGGTGCACGGGCCCCAGGTAAGTGTGAGCACGCCGCCCTTCCATGAAGCGATCTTCCCATTGCACGACCATACCCAGATGCTGGTTATTCAGCAACAGGATTTTGACCGGCAGATTCTCAGTGTGCAGTGTTGCCAGTTCCTGAATATTCATCAGCATTGAGCCATCGCCGTCGATGTCGACCACGAGGTCATTGGGGAACTGTGCCTGGGCACCCATGGCAGCGGGCAGGCCGAAGCCCATCGTTCCCAGTCCCGAACTGCTGAGCCAGTGGCGTGGTTTGTTGAATTTATAGAACTGGGCTGCCCACATCTGGTGCTGACCCACGCCTACGGTGATGTAAGGGTCTCTCTCTTTGCTCTGCTGCCAGAGTTCGTGAATCGCGTACTGCTGTGACATGACGTCACCCAGCTCAGGATATTTCAGCGGGAATTTCTCTTTCCACTCTTTGCACTGAGCGAGCCAGCTGTCGACTTGAGGCAGGTCGTCGTCGGTGATTGCTTCGTTTAACTCGGTCAGAACATGTTTCAGGTCTGCATTAATCGGAATATGCGCTTCTTTGTTCTTCTGCAGCTCAGAAGGATCAATGTCCACGTGTACGATTTTTCCATGTTTGGCGAACTCTTCAAGCTTCCCTGTCACGCGGTCATCAAAGCGTACGCCAAATGCCAGCAGCAGATCAGCTTCGTTGACGGCGTAGTTCGCATAGACGGTTCCGTGCATGCCCAGCATATCCAGGCTCAGGGGATCCTCGCCGGGGAATACACCCAGACCCATCACGGTCGTGGTAACAGGAATATTGGTTCGTCTGGCAAATTTGACGAGTTCTTCAGAGGCGTCTGAAATAATCGCCCCGCCACCAACATACAGAATTGGTTTCTTGGAACGTTTGATGGCTGCCAGAATCTGTTTGATCTGCTCGGGAGCCGCTTTACGCATTTCAGGACGATAGCCGGGCAGATAAGTATCCGGATTGTAATCGGGTTCTTCATCCAGTGTCGCCAGCTGACAGTCTTTCGGGAAGTCAATCAGCACGGGACCGGGACGTCCTGTATTCGCGATGAAGAAGGCTTCCTTCACGATACGGGCGACGTCTTTGACGTCGGTCACCATGTAGTGATGTTTGGTGATCGCACGGGAAATTTCCACCATGGGAGTTTCCTGGAACGCGTCACTACCAATGACGGCTTGAGGCACCTGGCCGGTGATGGCCACCAGGGGAATCGAATCCAGTTTCGCATCTGCCAGAGCGGTGACCAGGTTGGTGGCACCGGGACCACTGGTTGCCATACAGACGCCGACTTCGCCGGTCGTACGGGCAATCCCCTGAGCAGCAAAGCCGCCCCCCTGTTCGTGGCGGGGCAGGAGTGTGCGGATATCGTCTTTGTATTTCATCAAAGCCTGGTGTAACGGCATGCTGCAACCACCGGGATAAGCAAAGATGGTTTTCACGCCCTGCCGCACCAATGCCTGAACCAGAATCTCAGCGCCATTGATTGTCTTCGTTTGCGTGTTTTTTTCGTTGGCAGTGGCCACTGTTTCACCCTTCTGTTTCGATAATCTCTAATTGTCTCAAATTAAATGACGGGATCGACCAGATTTCACTGTCACCGGTTCGAATCCGGCTTCTGGCAGATCGCTGTTTCGCTGTTACCACAACAGACAGATACGTAGACGCACCGCGTACGCCAAATGTTCGTTCTGGTTTTCAATCACTTGATTGGCGGTCAATTCTATCTTCTCTCAGGGACAATAACGAGTCATTTCCTGCCCAGAATCCAATATTCGTCGAGAGACACGCCTCTTAAACCGCCTCAGCAAACAGGTTACAAAGACTGTTTCGATTGTGCAGGTTAACGCGTTCAATCCAGCAATCGCGTCCACGACAGACAAATCATCTGCGCGATGAGATAACTAAAATAAATTTAAGTGTATTGATATTAGTGGTTTGTGAAGATTTATTGTTGCTGGATTCAAGAGGGGAACCCGATTTCGCAGGAAAGGTTTGTGAGTGGGATTTGATTTGATATGATATATAAGCGAATGTTGAAGTGAATTCGTCATTTGACACAGCCGACCAGTAATAGAGAGCGGCGACATGCGTCTGCTCAGATCCCACCTGAACTTCCTTCCCGATATCAGCGAGCTGAGGTGTTGAACATGAATGATCCAGCAAATCTGATGCAGGCGACGCTTTCCCGACGATCGTTTCTCCAGTCTGGATTTCTGACTCTGGGTGGTCTGGGTCTGGCGGATCTGTTGCGGCTCAGAGCCGAAGCTGCTTCAAATTCAGGATCCACTCCGGATACCTCGGTAATTCTGATCTGGCTGCAGGGCGGTCCCAGTCATATGGAAACGTATGATATGAAACCCGAAGCGCCGGTGGAATATCGGGGTGAATTCAATCCGATTCATACGAATGTGCCGGGCATGGATCTCTGCGAGTATCTTCCCCTGCATGCGAAGGTGGCAGATCGCTTCACGTTGATCCGTTCCATTTCACATGGCTTCGCCAATCATGCGGGCGGTGCCGGTCGCTTTCTGTCCGGCCGCGATCCCTTAAGACCACTGGAACGTACTTCGCAGTTTCCCACGATCGGACCCATCGTTTCCAGAATGCGCGATCATGTGAATATTGGCATCCCGAATTATATCGGAAACCAGCCTAATGTGTACGGCGGCGGCAGTGCCTACCTGGGCGAGTCCGCGCTTCCTTTCGTTGTCGGCTCTGACCCCAACGCGAAAAACTATCGCGTTCCCAATATTACCCTGGACGATAAATTGAAAGATCGTCTGGATGACCGCGTCACATTGTTGGCTTCTTTTGACAACATGCGCCGCGATCTGGATCAGAACGGTTCGCTGCAGTCCATCGACAAATTTAACAGCCGCGCCCTGGATATGCTGACCAGTGATAAATCACGCGATGCGTTTGACATCACTCAGGAAAGCGAAGCGACCCGCGATAAATATGGCCGCCACAAATGGGGACAACGCGCCCTGCTGGCCCGCCGTCTGGTCGAAGCAGGCAGCAGCTTCGTCACGATGCAAATGCAGAACCCGGGTGTCACAGGTTGTGCCGGTAACTGGGATATCCACGCCGTCAACGGGCACCTCTACGATGACCTGCGGGGACGCCTGCCGATCTTTGACCGTGCGGTCTCTGCGCTGATAGAAGATATCTACGAGCGTGGCCTGGACGATAAAGTGATGGTCATTGTCTCAGGCGAATTCGGTCGTACGCCCCGCATCAACCCGCAGAAAGGGACTCGTTCCAAAGTCATGCAGCCCGGTCGCGATCACTGGCCCGGCGCGATGTCGGTCCTCGTCTCCGGTGGCGGCATGCAGATGGGGCAGGTCATCGGTTCCACAACGGCCAATGGTGCGTATGCGAAAGACAACAAGCTCGATCCCAACGATCTGCTTTCCACCGTCTACCGTTTCCTGGGCATCGACCAGAATCACGAATTTCTCGACCACAGCGGCCGTCCCATGCCGATCCTCCCCAGTGGAAAACCGATTGTAGAATTGAGCTGATGCGGGGGATTATTGTTTGCGGGAGAGAGAGCGTGCGATCCGTTCCGCTTCTTCGAGAGATATGGATCCAGAGATAGTGAACTCACTCCCAACGGCATCATGAATGGTCGGGGCCATGATGATTTTTCTATCGACCAGAATTGCCAGAGGCTTCGAGCGATGTTTCTGGCTTGCCTTCGAGATCAACGCCGCGCCTTCTTGATTCAATTTCACATTAATAGTGGGATTTTTGTATTGGTCCAGATTGACCTCAGCTTCCAGAAAGTGTTCGTTGGATAATACGGGTTCCAGTGGTAGCCAGATAGAATCCCCCGTTGCGTGAATGACGTGTTCTTCTAATCCCTCCCCAGGGCTGGTTTCTGCCAGGTAAAATTCCACTTGAACGTCTGGTTGTAACTGACGCTGCAGAACTTCAGATCCGCCAGCAAAATCATCACTGGAATTTCCTGGATGAGAATGTTTTCCTCCGGGGAAATCTGCAAATGGGTCAAAGTGCACTATCAATGCCCAGCTTCCGTAAACCAGAATCAACAGCACGTTGAAGAACACGGTATTCCACCAGGATCGGGAAGCATTGACAAACTTCTCAAAAGCGTTTGGTTCGTTCCGTCGGATGCAACGCAGGCTTGAGAGGTATTTACGTAGTGACCAGGCCAGCAGCAGAAATGCCGTTGCTCGAAATAAATGGCCAAAGACAAGCAGTCGACCGCTGTGGGAATCGATCAGGAGAATTCCCGGTTCGACTTCGTAGCGAAGCTGAAATAGAAACAGAAGTGTGGATAAAACAAATCCCAGGATCAGAAACACATACACGATAGATGCGGCTGGCAATGACCGTATCAGGGGAGCCAGCATATGCTTTGGTTCCGGAGATGTGGGCGTTGTGTCACTAGTCGGTTCCGAGTCAGTCATTAGTAGCGCTCCGATTGGGGCTGAAGGGAAAGTCAAGTGAATTGTCGAGCCCACCCTGTCTGTATCATAAGGATACTGTCTATGTTTATCCTTCGGTCGTCTGTGAGCAGAATACGAGATAGTTGCCGAACGGATCATAGAGATTGAGGTCTGTATTCCTGCCCTGATAGCGTGGATCAACGGCAATCGGCTTGGGGTAATTCGCGTTTTTCCCAATCAGGTAGTCACAAAAATTCTGCAATCCCAGGATGGGGATATTCACTTCGGCAGTGGGAGTCTCCTCCGTGGCATGTCCGTTAAGATGCAGGAGGGCTTCCCCCAGATGGATCTGCATATACACGGGCGCTGCCGGAGAGAACCGTGATTCCCAGTCGACCTCAAAGCCCAGATAATCCAGATAGAAGTCCTTCGCTTTCGCTTCATCGAACATTCGTAAAACCGGGATGGAAGATCGGATCTCGAATCTATACTCTGATTCATTCATCACAAGTATCCTCAATCACAAAAAACAGATTTACCGGATGCTACAGTTGGCTTGCCCAACAGTGCTGCTGCAAGCAGGAATTTATATCGAAACCGCTGACCACAATCGTACGACCAGCCTGCAACCTCCTGCTCGCTGCGCTCGGCCCGAATTGCATTCGGGCTCACCCATTTCTGAAGAGTTTCCTACAGTTGATTGCTGTTTCTCAATCACTGTTGGCGAGCCAACAGTGCCACACAATACGAACATAGCCCTCAATCTTTCCCAGCCGGCTTCCGTGGAAACTGCGTCTCCAGTAATTGTACCGCTTTCTCAAACTCGGCCTGGTTCGTCGGATGTTCGATGATGTTTGTGTTCTCTTTCGGATCGCGACTGTGATCGTAAAGTTCCCGCGCGATGATCTTACCCGTGTTGAATTCGCGCCATTCCGTGTAACGATAGCGGGGGGTACGCACCGATACACCCATGTTCTCGGGTTGCTTTTTATAATACGCGGGCCGTGGATGCTGTGTGTAGGCGGCTGGTTTCACTGACTGCGTCGGGTCTTTTAATACCGGGACCAGGCTCTTACCCTCCAGCTTTCCGGGGGAAGGGAGTTCGCATAATTCGACCAGCGTCGGATACATGTCGAGCAGTTCGACCAGTGCGTCCGCTGTCTTTCCCGCCGTCTTCATATGTGGTACCGAAATCATCAAAGGTACGCGTGCATCGTTTTCGAAGTTGGACGTTTTACACCACAGGCCATGTTCACCCAGATGGAAACCATGGTCCGACCAGAACACAATAATCGTATTCTCGCGCAGTCCCAGGCGATCCAGTTCTGCCAGTACTTTACCAATCTGCGCATCCAGGTAACTGATGCCCGCCAGGTAACCGGTCCGTAATTCGATGATCTGCGCATCGGTCAGCTTCCCCTCCACGGCTCTCAAAATTTCCCGACTGTCATGCAGCGCAACATCCGGTACGTTTTTCGGAGGCTGAGGATTATCGGGAACCGTAATCGGACTGTCTTCATACAGGTCCCAGTATTTCTTAGGCGGATTGAACGGCAGATGCGGTTTCCAGAAGCCAACGGCTAAAAAGAACGGTTGCTGTTTCTGCTTGAGGTCCTGCAGTGCTTTGACGGCGAGATCGCCGATGCGACCATCAAAGTAAGCCGAATCAGGTACGTCGCGACTTTCGGATCGCGGCGCTTTCGCCAGGTTGACCGGCAACTCCCGGTTATCGTTTAGCATTGGCTGATCATCATCGTGTCGCGCAAAATGCATGACGGCAGGCACACTCCACGAAGCGGGATCGCCTTCGATCTTCTGTCGCCAGTTATGAAAAATCTTGCCGATGTTCTGGGTGAAGTAACCGTTCTGCTTAAACAGTTGAGGCAGTGTGACGATATTCGGGTCAGCTTCGCGGAAGTGCTTCGGCAGATTCCAGATCTGCAGGCTGTCCGGTCGGCGGCCCGTCATCAGTGAAGCCCGCGACGGATTACACAGCGCCTGCTGGCAGTAGGCCCGTTTGAACAGCACGCCTTCCGACGCCAGTTGATCCAGATGCGGCGTCTTCACCAGGGGATGCCCGTAGCAGGCCAGATCGCAGCGCAGGTCGTCCGTGCCGATAAACAGCACGTTCGGTTTTTCGACTGCCTCAGCTTCTAAACCGAGAGCAGAGCAGAAGATCAGGAGTAACACAACTACCCGCGGAGAGCGACGTCTGCCAGTAAAAATCATGAGCACAGGCTTTCAGAGTGAGAATTCAGAACGATCAGAAGAGACTCTGTTTTCATTCTGCAGCCCGCAGAGCGATTCCGCAAGCATTGATTTGCAGAGGCTCAAATTTGCGGAATAAATTTATTTTGTAAAAAAACAACGCAGAGAATAAACAAATAATTTGTTTGACAGTGTCTGATAATTGTATTACTGTGTTGATACAGTTCTAAGTGAGGTTTTCCCAATGCAGATTCAATTATCAGAAGCGGATGGCACGCCTTATTACCAGCAGGTTGTGAACCAGGTCAAGTTTCTGGTGGCCTCCGGTCGTCTCGAGGCCCATGAGCAGTTGCCGTCCGTCCGCGGGCTGGCACAGCAGCTGACGATCACCCCCAATACCGTCGCGCGAGCCTATCGCGAGCTGGAAGCCGAAGGGGTCGTGATCTCGAAACGCGGTGCCGGCGTTTTCATATCTAACGGCGTTTCCCCCCTGTCCAATAAAGAAAAACGCCGCATCCTCAACGAACGCATGGATGCCCTGCTGACCGAATCGCGTCAATTGGGCGTAGATGAAGAGACCCTGTTGAAATTACTCCGTCAGCGGAGCCAGAAATTTGATTCACATCAAGAGGTCGAAAAATGAGCGAACATGTCATTGAAGTCAGCAATTTAAGTCGTCACTTCGGCAAGAAACAGGCGTTGTCCGACGTCAGTCTGTCTGTGCCTGAAGGCTGTGTGTTTGGACTGGTCGGCGAAAATGGAGCAGGCAAAACCACCCTGTTGAAACATGTGCTGGGTTTTTTGAAGCCACAGCAGGGGAGCGTGCGCGTGTTTGGCCTGGACCCGGTGGCCGACCCGCCTGGCGTATTGGGAAGGATCGGACATCTCTCGGAAAACCGCGACCTCCCGGCCTGGATGACGGTACGCGAACTGATTGAATTCACGCGGGCCTTCTATCCCAAGTGGGACCCGGTTTACGCGGAAGAACTGCGGATGATGTTTGAGCTGTCACTGAATCAGAAAGTGCCCACCCTGTCGCGCGGGCAACTGGCGCGGGCCGGCCTGCTCGTCGCGCTGGCACATCGACCGCCGCTGCTGGTGCTGGACGAACCTTCGTCCGGCCTGGATCCGGTGGTGCGTAAAGACATTCTGGACGCCATCATTCGTACGGTCGTCGATGAAGGGCGGACGGTGCTGTTCTCCTCACATCTGCTGGACGAAGTACAACGCGTCTCCGATCAGATCGCGATTCTCGATCAGGGCAAACTGTTGCTCACAAGCCCGCTCGACGAAGTGCTCGTCTCGCATTACCAGTTGACGGTCCGCTTCCTGGAACCGCAGCCTTATTTCCCGCAGTTAACCGGCGCACTGATGTGGTCGGGTTCCGGCAGAGAGTGGAAGATTGTCTGTAACGGTCAGAAACAGGAACTGGAAACGGAGCTGGAACAGCTGGAAGCCGAGATTCTCGATCAGACCGCACCGACACTGGAAGAAATATTCGTCGCCCGCATGAAATCGGCACAACGTGCTTCTGCCCGGGAGTAAAACCATGACAGACGGTCTGTTACGGGTTACAAGATATTCTTTGAGTATACACCGGCGAAGTGTGTTTGTGATCACATTGGTTCTGGTACTGCCTCCACTAGTGCTACGCTTGCTGCCTCCACAAGGGTTACGGTTCATTAATCATTTCCTGCTTCTGTTCATTCCTCATGAAGCTGCTTCATTAGATGGGCATTTCTTCTTCGTGGCATTCTCCGGATTCCTGTTTCTGGCACTTTGTTTGGATGTATTGGATCGTACACAAAAAACGATGGCACGGATCCCTGTCGCGACAGCAGAAATTGTGAGTGGTTTAATTCTGACTTCCTTGATCATCACAGTCGTAGTCAGTCTGGTTTCGGTTGCAGTTTACCGTCAGTTTATTTTCGGAGAAACGAGGTTTAATGAACGCTGGCCTGTGTTGGGGCCAACACTGTTTCTGGCGACAATGGTTGTCGTCATGCATTGCGCTTTCTGGCACTTGAAGGCAATCGGCGTGTTCAAACTTATGTTCTGGCCCTATTTTTTTATTGGGGCCATAGGCTGGTTTGTGACTCGCTACTCTCCCGGCGAATCTGGCGGATTCTTCGTTCCCTGGAAACAGGTTACACCTGTGGAGATTCTGACGATGTCTGCCGTCTTTGTGGTGGCCTGGTTCGGGGCGATTCGCTCTTGTGCCATTGTGCGCTGTGGCGACGCGGTGCCTACTTTGACCTGGGAACGTTTAAAAGCTGAACTGAGGAATCTAAGGCACAGTGCGTTCATCACAGGACGAAAACACCACGATTCCATCTCAGCTGGCCTTGCTCAACTGTACTGGCGAGATTCCTGTCGCTCGGTAACTCTGATCATCGCTTTGTTGGGCTGTTTTGTTTTTTTTATCAATCTGTCCAGTTACTTGTATCACGCGAGTCAGGGGAAGGTTGAACTGGATCCTGTCATGAGCCCCATGTTTGGTCTTTCCGCATTATATTCGATACAGGGTTCTATCGTGATCTTGTCCGGGGGCCTGATGAATTCCCTTTCGACCCGAAACCAGTCCCAAATGAAAGGTTATCTGGCAGGAGTGCCTCTTTCTGATCGGGAACTCTCTGCTGTCCTGCTACGTTGTATTCTGAAATGTGTGATCCTTTCTTTATTGTTTGTGGTGATTCTGGGACTGGGAGGCAGTTATATCGCCTTTGTACTATCACAAGGGATGGATGTCATCAGGCAGTGCTGGCAATCTGTGGTGACCTTTGAATCAAAAAGTGAATTGTTAATCACTGCCGGTTACGCTCTGCTGGCATACTGGATCTTTGTTGCGAATAGTATCTCTTTGTTTTGGCTTAATTCTACGTGTTTCGCAGGGAGAGTGATTCTATTACTTCCGCTATTATTAGTTGCTTCAATATTTGGTATTTTTTATCCAGTGTTCGGCTTTGTTCTCCTGCTACTCTTTGTCGGACTGAGTTGGTCTGCCACTGTAATCGCTTACATTCAAGCTTACCGTGCCAGACTGATCGGTATGCAGGTCATCTGGCTGGCAGCGTTGTTTTGTCTAATCGTTCCTGCCTTCTACTGGAATTTCTGGAGCTACAGCGAATTTCCTACGAAGCTGTTTCAATCATCTTCGCTGGTATTCGCTGTGACCCCCTTCGCGACGATCCCGCTGGCGGTTTCGTGGAATCGGCATCGATAATTGTTTTAGGTGCAACCAATGTCATCTGCCTTTGTTGTGACAACTCGACTGATCTGGAAGCGTGCCTGGCCGCAGGCGCTGTGTTGTATCGTGGCCTTTGTGCTGTTTCCGTATGTGGTTTTGAAAGTGATCGCAGTTGCGGAAGAGTTCGAGGGACGTGTGCACGTCGACATCTTTAAATTTGGCTTCCTCTTTGGCTATTATATGCTCCTGTCCAGCCTCGTTTTTCTGGTCACCGCTGTTACCCTGACAATAGACTTTCAGAAGTATTTTCTCAGGATGCCCATCCCGTCTCGTACCATCGCCAGCGGGATGATGTTCACGGCAGTGACGTTGTTTCTCTCGATGCAGCTGGGGACGAATGGATTCTACCGCCTGCTGTTCTTCGATCAGAACTGGCTGTCCGATTACTGGCCGCTCACGGGAACCCTGTTATTTCTCGTGACGCTCACACTGGTTGGGTATGCTGATTTCTGGTTGATGCAGGCACCCAGTCTGACGCGTCTGTGCGCCTCGGTCAGCTTTATCGCTGGGATGCTGGTCTGGTTTCTTTCCCGGTTTTATCCCGATGGCTTTAGCGGAGCTGTGGTTCCCTGGACCCGGGTGATGCCGGGGGAAGGGGCGGCCATGCTCGGCGTCTCGCTGGGAGCCTGGTACCTTGGAACCGCTGCCTTCGCACAGATCCGTTCCGGCACGTCACTTCCCAGTCCCGCCTGGGAGCGTATGAAACAATGGTGGAACACACTGGCAGTGGGGGCGAGTTCTGACAGAGAGACCGATCCCCATTCGCAAACCGCGATTGCCACACTGAAGCAGGTGCACTGGCGGAACTCCTGTCGCAGTGGGGTGCTCATCGGATTCGGTCTGGCCGGGGTGACATTTTTCTGTAATCTGGCTGCCTTCTTTATCTGGGCAAAACCGGATGAGTTTCTGGGGCCCTTGACCTATCTGCCTGCGTTGTTCCTGACCGGCATGTTTCTGCAATTTGCTGTTGGGGCACTGATGATCAAGTTCGGGGGGACGCTCACATTCATAGGGAAGCAGCAGATGAAGGACTATTGGGCTACCGTCCCTCTCACAGATCGAGAACTTGCGGCAGCGTTGATGCAGAACATTCTCAAGTCCGGGATGCTGGTGCTGCTGGCGATTGTTCCCGTCGGCCTGGGAGGGAGCTATCTCCTGTATGCCCTAATGCAGGGACAGGGAGTTGTCAGTTCAGACTGGCAGTTTCTGGTCGAACATCAGCAGGTTGCGGATGCGATCTATCTAATCGTCTTTGTAATGTTGTTTTTCTGGTCTATCATGCTAAATTTCACTGCAGTCGGCTGGTTTCCCCGACCCTGCGTTGGCTGGTGGGTTCTACTCGCGCTTCCTGTTCTGCTAATTATTTCCTGTTCCGTGAGTGAACTGTTGCCAGTCTTGCAGACGCCAGTGATTCTACTGGATGCCTGCCTGATCCTGGGGGTAACAGTTCTCGCTTTTCTGCACGCGTATCGCTCTGCGTTGATCGGCGGGAAGACGCTCTGGCTCTCGGCCTTTTTCTACCTGCTGATCAGCATCGCCTTCTGGAATTACTGGGATTCAGACCTGTTTTTCGACCGGGTTTTATCGTCTGCCTTGCTGGTATTCACCGTGCTTCCCTTCGCGACGATCCCGCTGGCGGTCTCGTGGAATCGGCATCGGTGACCTGTGGATTACTTTTTTCAATTGTGATTTGGATCAATGAGTTTGTGGTGAAATCATGACACATCTGCTCTTTGTCGTTACAAAAACATTTACGAAGCGTGCCTGGCTGGCAGGGGTGCTGGCGGTTTGTTTGCTCGTACTCGGGCCGCTTTCATTGCGTGAGCTGATATACTTCCTGGATGGGCCGACAGACTCCGGCAGTGTGAAACCGTTTAATTTTCACTTTTCATTTCTGGCTGCCTCCTGGGTGACCTTTATTGCCGTTTGTCTGCATGCGCTGCATGGTTCGCAGCAGATGATTCGAGGCCTGCCGCTTTCCTCTGCCAGGATCGCCAGCGGCTTGATGTTTTCTTCAGTGGGAATCGTGGTTTTGCTCAGCCTGGTCACGAATGGCCTGTATCGGCTGGTGTTTTTTGACGAACACTGGCTCGCCGACTATTGGCCCGTGTTGGGGCCGCTGTTGTTTCTTTGCACGCTGGTGATGGTCGGTTATCACTGTTTCTGGAGTATGCACGCGCCCGGTTTTCTGAAAGTCGCAGGCTGGGGGACGGCTTTTGGGTTGCTGTTTTTCTGGTTCGTCGCCCGTTATTATCCAAACGGTTTTGCCAGAGGAATCGTTCCCTGGAGTCATGTGACGCTGGGGGAATTCGTCACGCTGCAGTTGGTCAGTCTGGTTGCCTGGCTGGGGGGAGTTCGCGCTTTTGCGAACATTCGTAATGGCGCCGCAACGCCGTCGCCACAGTGGGATCAGGCGCAACTCTGGTGGACCTCATTGATCACCGGCAGGATTCCCGAACGGATGTCGGTCCCCCTCTCACGGAAAATGACACTCGCCCGCCTGCACTGGAGTGGCTCCTGTCAGCGGGCCGTCATTGTGGGCGGCGTTTTATTTGGTGTTGCAGTACTGATTGTGAATCTGGCTTCCGTCGCGATGTATGATGCCAGCAGTCCTGAGTTGAATCACCTGCTGGAGCTTTCGGGAACATTTCAGATCACCACGCTGGTGCTCTCCGGCATCGCTGCGATTGGTGTGGTGATTATGCTGGCAGGCAGCCTCGCCGGAACCGGTAATACGGAAATGAATCGCTTTCTGGCGATGACGCCGCTCTCTGACAGGGAGTTGTCCGCGACGCTGTTCGGGAATATGGCGAAAACAATCCTGTTTGTCGTGGTCCTGATTCAACTGGCGCTGCTCTTCAGTTACGCCGGTTTTATGTTGATGCAGGGGACAGAGATCTTTCACACAAAATATGACTTGAATGAATGGCTCCAGCAAAACCTGATCTATTCCAGTGTCGCAATGATCGGATTCTGGATTCTGGCTGCGAATTTACTCTCACTCTGCTGGACCGGCCGCCAGTGGCTCTGCAATACGGTTGTGGGCGTTGTGATCGTGGGCAATATTGCTTACGTGATAATCGAGCAATTGCTGCTAGCGAGCGGGAGCTATCAGGCCGTGCAGGCTTTAGGAACAATCATTTTCCTGGTTTATTCGCTGGTGATCATCAGTGCCACCATCGGCGCTTACCTGGATGCCAGCAAACGTTGTTTAATTCAAAAGCGAACCAGACAAGTGGCATTGTATTTCAGCCTGACTGGACTGGTTCTGTTCGAGCTCTGGATGTCTCAACAGCCGACAATGCCGGATCACTGGATCGGTTTTTTAGGATTGACGGTTCTGTTGGCGTTGATCTTCGCGCCCTTCGCCACGATTCCTTTAGCGATCTCCTGGAATCGGCATCGCTGACTGTTTTCTGAATGGAATGAGATGTGTGTGGTTTGTTGGTTTGAGTCTTAATGAAATAAAGAGGTGTCCCTGATGTCATCTGCCTTCTTAATGACGACCAGAAATTTCTGTAAACGAGCCCGCCTCGGAGCTTCACTGGCGGTAGGTGCCCTGGTACTGTGCCCCCTGGTCTCCCGGATTATCATGCAAGTGCAGGGATTGCGTCTCGAACATCTTGAGCAGAATGTGTTTGATTACCATTTTGCTTACCTGGGTGTTTCATACATTTTTTTTATTGGTGTCTGTCTGCAAGCGCTCACCGGCAGTGAGAAATTCTGTCTGGGTCTGCCTGTCTCTTCGACTTCGATTGCCACCTGGATGATGCTCTCGATGGTGGGGCTGGTGGTCGCATTACAACTGGTGACCAATGGTCTGTATCGCGTTCTGTTTTTCGACGATCGCTGGCTGGCGGACTACTGGCCTCTATTGGGACCACTGTTGTTTATGGTGACCTTGATCCTGGTGGGACACGCCGTTTACTGGAGCCTGCACGCACCCAGCCTGACGAAATGCATTTTCTGGTCAGCCGTGGTAGTCGCGCTGTTCTGGTGGTTTATTTCCCGCTACTTCCCCAATGGATATAACGAGGAAATCGTACCCTGGCGTACCGTCACGCTGGGCGATTTCATTTTGATGCAGCTAGTGTGTATCGCTGCCTGGTACCAGGGGACCCGTGCGTTTGCCCATGTGCGGAATGGCACGGCGCTGTCCAGTCCCCAGTGGGAACAGCTTCAGCTGTGGTGTAATGGTTTACTGACAGGCTCGGTTCCTGAGCAGCCGATCGTTCCCCTCTCGCGGAAAGCGGCACTGGCCCGATTGCATTGGCGCGATTCCTGCCAGCGTACGGCGTTACTTGCCGGAGTGGGATTTGGAATGACCATGCTGGTGATCAATCTGCTGGTCATCGCCAACTTTGATCCCTCCCGAACCAACCAGAATAATTTCAGTCAACTGGTAGAAGTTTTTTCTATTTCCTCAATGTTCTTTGGTCTGATTGCAGCAATTGTTGCCGCCGTCATCTTAGGGGAAGGGACGACGGGAGCAGGGCGAACTGAAATGAAGCAATTCCTCGCCAAAGCGCCTCTAGTGGATCGAGATCTGAATACAGTTCTGTTCCGTAATCTGCTCAAAACTCTGGGACTGACATTTCTGAGCATCGTCGTTGCGCTGGGTTCCAGTCTGATTGTCGCCGGGATCTGGCATGGAGCCGAGGTGTTTCAGGTGCTGCTCTCTCCCGTCGTTCGGGGAGGGGGCTCGATTCTGCCTGTGTTTTTACTGGTCATTGGTTTCTGGGTCATCGCGGCCAATATGATTTCTGTCTTCTGGACCGGTCGTTCCTGGTTTTATTTTACGGCCATCGGCGTCTTCTTCGGGGGGATTGTCTTTTATATCATTCTGATGAATCTCGGAGATACTCTGTTTCGCAATTCGATGCTCTATCACTACATGACAATCGTGCTGCTGTTGTTACCGCCTCTGTTGATTTGTGCGGGAACCTTCGCCGCGTATATGGTTGCCTGCCGCAGGAAACTGATTTCACAGACAGGCTCAATTATGGCGCTGGTGCTCTGGATGTGCTCTGTCACTGGAGTTCTGATCTGGATGCTGGAACGCTCTCAATATTATCACGGTGTTGTCTGGGGGTTGTTGCTGATCTACGCGACGCTGGCAGCTTTGGTTCTCGCGCCGTTCGCGACGATTCCACTGGCGCTGTCATGGAACCGGCATCGGTAAATCCGAGTGGAATGAATAACTGAGCAATGCGCCTGACTACGATTATGATTAATAGAAACTGAGGTCCCCTGATGTCATCTGCCATGATTGCGACGACAAAAAGTTTTTGTAAACGTGCCTGGCCGGGCGCGTCAATCGGCGTGGCAACGCTGGTGATTGTGCCTTTGATGATCAAGATTCTGATGCATTTGCAGGGGTACCGCATTCCTTATAATGACCAGGAAATCTTCAGCCTGCATTTTACTTACCTGGGAATCTCCTGGGTCATTTTCCTGTCGATCACGGTGCGGGCACTGGCCGGCAGTCAGAAATATTGTCGCGGGTTACCAATCTCTTCCCGCGCCATCGCGACATGGTTGATGCTGGCGATGGTGGGACTGGTGGTTGTGTTACAGCTGGCAACGAATGGTGCCTACCGGGCTCTGTTTTTTGATGAACGCTGGCTCGCCGATTATTGGCCCGTACTGGGGCCCCTCTTATTCCTGGTGATGCTGGTTCTGACTGGACACGCGATTTACTGGACTCTGAACGCCCCCAGTTATACACGCATCATTTTGAGCATGGGAATCATTGTGGCGCTGTTCTGGTGGTTCCTGTCACGATACTTTCCCCATGGATTCAAAGCAGAAGCCGTTCCCTGGAGTCATGTGACGCTTGGCGAATTCGTGTTGATGCAACTGGTCAGTCTGGCTGCCTGGTATCAGGGGACGCGCGCCTTTGCCAGTGTCCGTTCCGGTACTGCTTTACCCAGTCCACAATGGACACAGACCCGCAACTGGTGGGACAGCCTCACCACCGGCGCAAGCTCCAGCGGACATACGACGTTAGAGTCGCATCGGGCGGCACTGGGCCGCCTGCATTGGCGCGACAGCTGCCAGCGTGCGGTCATCATGGGTGGGGGACTGTTTGGTATTGCCGTTTTGGTCCTCAATACGACGATGCGAAATGCCAATGGTTCACATCCGATTAATATCACCGAGGGCTTTATGCAAATCTATCTGATGTTCTCGATCATTGCTGCGCTCGTAGTCGGGCTGGTCGCCGGTGAAGGAACATGCGGACCAGGCAGAACCGAAATGAAAAGTTTTCTGGCGGTCACTCCGTTATCAGACCGTGACTTCGCGGTCGCAATGTTCGGAAACCTGGTCAAAACAGTACTCTATGCCAGTCTGCTGATACAGGCGGGATTGATGTTAAATATGCTGGTGTTCGTCGCCCCCGGCATGCTTCAGGGAGACCAGGCTTCGATTATAATATCCAGAGGGGCCCTCTACTGGTTCGTTTTCAGCGTGTATACCCTGGCCTGTTTCTGGACGATTGCCGCGAATGTCATTTCTGTGTTATGGACCGGGCGTTCCTGGTTTTATTTTCTGGTGATCGGCAGCATTCTCGGCTGCTTCGGGTTGTTTGTCTTTATTGTCAATTCAACAGATCGTGTTTCCCATTCCCCCAACAATCTCTATTGCCAGATGGCATTCTTCCTGGTGCTTGCGTTCCTGATCTTTGCTGGTTTGGTAACCGCTTTTGTCACCGCCTGTCGCAGGGGGTTGATGAAAGTATCGACCGCAGGAATCGCCGGCGGGCTCTGGCTGATCGGTTCTCTAACCGCGATCTGGCTGAAATTTCCTGCGCCGACAGGATTGCAGGAGATGCTGACTCTCAGTTTGTATGTCTTTTTCCTCTCGCTGTTTGCCCTTGCTTTTGCGCCCCTTGCCACGATTCCACTGGCGCTCTCGTGGAACCGGCACCGGTAACTCTACTGTTCACAAACGATTACGTAGCCGTCTTGCCGTCCTAAATCCTGTGAAATTCTCACTTTCAACGCAATTCCCTCTCGATAGTGACTTGCAGTCCTGAGCTGAGCAACTAAAAATAAACAGTTCAGGCAGTTTCAGGGCTGATCAGTCAGCGTGCACATTTCAAACTGTGGATGCCTCCTCCCCTGAAACGGCTTTCTGTCATCCTGTATCAGCTATCTGAGTCGTTCCATTGAGGAGAAATCATGGCGTCTGCAACCTATCGGAATTTTACGAGGATCCTGTCATCGGGGATCGTGATCACGCTGGTTGTCGGTTTCACTGTTTCCCTGAGCCAGGCTGAAGAACAGGTCATCAAGGTTCCCCTCGGTCTGCCTCCGATCGAATTTCCGGAAGACAACCCGCCCACTGTCGAAAAAATCGCGTTGGGCAAACAGCTGTATTTTGATAAACGACTCTCGCGTGACAATACCATTTCCTGTGCCAGCTGTCATTCTCCAGTGAAAGGTTACAGCAACGCCGATCAGTTTGCGACCGGCTTCAAAGGCCAGAAGGGGGGCCGCAATTCACCCACAGTGATCAATGCCGCCTACAATAAATTTCATTTCTGGGACGGCCGTGCCGGATCGCTGGAAGAACAGGCGCTGGGCCCGATCGCGAATCCCATTGAAATGAATTTGACGACCAAAGAAGCCGTCGAACGGATCAACGCGATTCCCGGTTACAAAAAACAGTTCCAGAAAATTTTTGGCTCTGACGCGACGGAAGAAAATATCGCGAAAGCCATCGCCACGTATGAGCGTACCATTCTGTGTGGCGATGCCCCCTACGATCGTTTTAAAGCGGGCGACAAGAAAGCCCTTTCGGAATCGGCACAACGGGGCATGCAGCTGTTTTTCGGAAAGGCTGCCTGTAGCTCCTGTCATTCCGGTCCAACATTTACTGACCATGCCTTTCATAATATTGGAGTGGGCATGGATGCAAAAGAACCGGACGCCGGACGCAAAGCCATCAGTAACCTGGGCGGCGATCATGGCAGCTTTAAAACGCCGACCGTGCGTGATATCGCCCGATCTGCTCCTTATATGCACGATGGCAGCCTGAAGACTTTGAAAGAAGTTGTAGAACACTATAATAAAGGGGGTATCCCGAACGAATTTCTCGATGAAGAAATCTTCAAACTGAATTTAACCCCGCAGGAAGTGGATGACCTGGTAACCTTCATGAAGGAAGGCCTTACCAGTTCGAATTATCCTGAGCATAAAGAACCTGAGCTACCCTGATTGAAACTCTCTCGGCGGATGTCTCATACCTGAAGACGAGACGCAAAACTAATTGAAAATCCCCTTTTCAAAGGAAGATGAACACCATGCAGTGGAATTTACAACGAATCTTGAAAGCAACCGCATTCTGCCTGACCGCAGCCTGCCTGATGCTCGGAAGTTCTTACGTCGTTGCCGATGAAAAAGGTGACAAAAAAGGCGATGACAAAAAAGAAGTCAAGAAGGAAGAGCCCAAAAAAGAAGCTCCTAAAAAAGAGGAGCCCAAGAAAGAAGAACCTAAGAAAGAGACCAAGCCTGCTCCTAAAAAGGAAGAGCCTAAAAAAGAGGAACCCAAGAAGGAAGAGCCTAAAAAGCCGGCTGTCACTGTAAAAACTCTGGTGACTAACCTTGAAAGCCCCAGCGGGATCGCCATCCAGGATGGTACCGGGCACGTCTTCGTTGCCAGCCGCTATGGCGTGTATCGCTATGACGCCAAAGGGAAAACCGTCGATCTCGAAATCGCCGGGTACCCGACCGACGTCTACGGCAAAGGCCCTAAATATAACATCGGACCTTTGGGCGTTGCCTTCATGGATAAAGATCATCTCGTCGTAGGTGACGGCAGCCGTCCTGATGCTGAAGAACTAGTTCGCATCTACAAGGTCGGCGATAAACCTCTGGAAAAATGGGTCAAAGAAGACACCGCTGTTCAGACCCTGGGTCCCATCAAAGCCGGCGATAAATCTGCCAAAGGCGAAGGTAACTTCTACGGCGTTGCCGTGGGTGATGGTGCTATTTATATCACCTGTAACGGTGACGACACCAAAGGCTGGGTTGCCAAGTCTGTGATCAAAGACGGTAAAGCCGGTCCGCTCGAACCCAGCATCGCGACCAAAGAAGCAACCAATGTCGATGCTCCTGTCGCCATTACATTCTCTCTGGATGGAAAAGAACTGGTTATCGGCCAGATGGGTGAAGTCAATGTCGCCGGCGACAGCCTGCTGACCTTCTACGATCCCAAAACAGGTAAACTCACCAAGAGCCTGAAAACCGGTCTGAGCGATATCGCTGGCCTGGCTTACAGTCCCAAAACCAAGAAACTGTACGCCACTGATTTCTCCTGGGTCGACGCTGCCAAAGGGGGACTGTTCGAACTGAAAATCGATGGCGATAAAGTGACCGCTGAAAAAGTGATCTCACTGGACAAGCCAGCGGCCATCGCTTTCGACAAAGAAGGTAACCTGTATCTGACCGTCTTCGGAACTCAGGGGAAAGATCCTGAAAAATCTCCCGGTTCACTGGCAGTCATTAAGGCTGGTCTCTAAAACAGACGCTCACAATGCGGGTTGTTTCGATCTTCGATCGACCCGCGTTCTGTTGAAAATAATATTTCTATCACCAATATTTTGAAGGTAAGTAAAGACTAATGACAGTTCAAGTTATGCAACCCGCTCCTGATTTTGCACTGCAGGGTTACGATCGCGCCTCTGATTCATTCAAGGACTACAAACTGGAAGACTTCAAAGGCAAATGGGTTTGCCTGTTCTTCTATCCGCTGGACTTCACGTTTGTCTGTCCTACAGAGTTGATTGCATTCAATGAGTCACTGGGTGAATTCGAATCACGTAACTGCCAGGTGCTGACCGCCAGTACAGACAGCAAGTACTCCCACAAAGGCTGGTGCGACGCTGATCCTCAACTGGGTGGCCTGAAATACCCGATGTTGGCCGATGGCACTCACAAGCTGTCCCGCGATTACGGCGTGCTCAAAGAAGACGCTGGTATCGCGCTGCGTGGTATTTTCCTGATCGACCCAACCGGAGTCTGCTCATGGCTGGCCATTCACGGTTTGAGCGTCGGACGAAACGTCGAAGAAGTACTGCGTGTTCTCGATGCCCTCCAGACAGGTGAAAACGTTCCCTGTAACTGGAAAAAAGGCGAAAAGACACTCTAAGCCGTCTGGCATTCGTCAGCGAAATTTAAGCAGGAGGCTCCCATCAGGGGCTCCTGCTTTTTTTATCGCCCGCGTTGGGTGGCACCGTTGGCTTGTCCAACGGTGAGGGGAGCCAGCGGTTAAGCCACAACAGATAGTACCATTCGTATCAGGGACATTCACTCGCAATGTTCTCTCTGTCCCTCATTACCTCCCGCCGGCAATATCGATGAAGCCACCTGTAGTGTAGCCGGCTTCATCAGACAGCAGCCACAAAATCGCATACGCGACTTCCTCAGCCGTGCCGCCTCGCTTTAAAGGCACATTGGCTTTCACACGCTCAATGCGGTTCGGCTCCCCGCCACTGGCGTGCATTTCCGTATCGATGAATCCGGGGCGCACCGCATTCACGCGAATCCCTGCCTCGGCGACTTCCTTTGACAAGCCTGTCGTAAATGTATCGATGGCTCCTTTCGAAGCGGCATAATCCACATATTCAAAGGGCGAACCAGCCCGTGCCGCCAGCGAAGAGACATTCACAATCGCACCTCCCGGCCCGCCGTTGAAAGTCGACATCCGCTGGATCGCGGCCCGCGCACACAGGAAGCTGCCAAACACATTCGTCGCGAAGATCCGCTGCCAGCGAGCTATGTCCATCTCGGTCACAGGCATCTGCTGTTCCAGAATTCCCGCGTTATTCACCAGCGCCGTCACCGTTCCCAGTTGTTCGTCTGTCGTCTTGAATAGTCGTTCCACATCCACTTCTTGAGATACGTCCGCCTGCACCGCGATCGCAGTACCTCCCGCGTCTTGAATCTGTGAAACCACCGCTTCCGCTGACTTTTGATCGCTGCGATAATTCACACAGACAGCATATCCTTTTTGCGCGGCCTGCCGGGCTGTCGCCGCTCCAATCCCTCGACTTCCGCCTGTAACGATGGCAACCTGTTTCATAGATTCATCCATTCACTTTAGCAAAAGAAAACTCCACTGTCGGCATGCCTGCTTCCATGAATTATAATGATCTCGCTCCAGAATTAAATACATCCGTGTTCACGCTGGTGAGAGGTAAGTCGCTGGGAACCCGCAGTTTGAGTGTGAATCTGAAATTCATCGCTTCGTTTTTACGTGACTTTCGACCTGTCTGCTGCTACCTTAAAATAATCAGAATCTGATTCGCAACCGACCCAACTGAGGAGAAATCCGTTGAAGTGCTCAGCCTTTTTAGTCCGATTATCATTACTCTGTTTGCTCACCTGCAGCTTGGTCTCCTGCCTGGCTTCCAACCAGGCCGATCAGAAAGAACAACAGACTCAAAGCCAGGACCAGCAGGACAAGCTTTCGGTCTTGCTCATAGACGGACAGAACAATCATCGATGGCAGCAGACGACGCCGCTGCTTAAGAAGATCCTCGAGAATTCGGGTAAGTTCACCGTCGAAGTCTCCACCACTCCCGAAGGCATCCCCCGCAAGCCACGCGTCCCGACAGGCAAAGATCAGGAAAAGTACGATGTCGAGCAACTCAAACGCTGGGAAGAAACGGTCGCCCGCATCAAACAGGAGGCACCCGAACAATGGAAAGCCTGGCGGCCTGATTTCAGTAAGTACGATGTGATCCTCAGCAACTACAACGGCGAAAGCTGGCCCGAGGAAGTCAAACAGTCGTTCGAAAAATATGTCAGCGAGGGAGGCAGCTTTGTCGTCGTGCATGCTGCCGACAATGCATTCCCCGACTGGCCCGCTTACAACGAAATGATCGCCGTTGGCGGCTGGGGAGGCCGCGATGAAAAATCGGGTCCCATGTTACGTCTCCGCGAGGGAGAGTGGGTCGAAGATACCTCCGCCGGACGGGGAGGCACACATGGTATGCGGATTCCGGTCGTCGTCAAAGTCCGCCAGCCCGAGCATCCCATCGTGAAAGGGCTGCCCCAGGAGTGGATGCATCCCGCTGACGAAGTTTACGGCAAACTCAGAGGTCCTGCCAAAAACGTCAACATCCTGGCAACCGCCTACTCCGAACCCGAACAGCGGGGCACCGGCGAACATGAACCGATCATGATGACCATCGACTACGGTAAAGGTCGCGTGTTTCATACCACGCTGGGGCACGACGTGACGGCGCTCCAGGGAACCGGTTTCCAGATTACGTTACAGCGGGGAACTGAATGGGCGGCGACAGGTGAAGTTACACAGCCCCTCCCCAAAGTCAAGTGGAACGATCACGAACCAACGGTTCAAGAACCTTAAGTTGCAGTAATGTTCTTAAGCGAGAGTGAAGCTACTCACTGGCGTCACTCTCGCTGATCGGTTTACGCAGCTGTACCGGTTTCGTCTGGTTTTTTCTCATTCGCAGATTCAGCATTTCGACGGCCACGGAAAACGCCATTGCGAAATAGATATACCCTTTGGGCACATGTACGCCGAACCCTTCCACCATCAGCGTCACGCCGACCATAATCAGAAACGACAATGCCAGAATTTTAATCGTCGGATGATCATCCACAAAATCGCCGATCGGTCTGGCGGCGAACAGCATCACGAGGACAGACAGGATAATCGCGACCGCCATCAGTGAAACATGGTCCGACAGTCCGACCGCGGTAATCACCGAATCCAGCGAAAACACAATGTCCAGCACGCCGATCTGCACCAGTATCGAACCAAAACTGGCCTGTGCTGTGTTCGATGCTGAATTGGCATGCGAACTACCTTCCAGGCTGTTATGAATTTCATGCGTTGCTTTCGCCAGCAGAAACAGGCCGCCTCCAACCAGAATCAGATCGCGTCCGGAAAATTCCCATGCGAATACAGAAAACCAGGGTTCTGTCAGACCCATCACCCACGAGATCGAAAACAGCAGAATCAGACGCGCCACCATCGCCAGGCCCAGTCCCAGCGATCGGGCCAGATCCCGTTCTTTTTCGGGCAGCCTTCCCACGAGAATGGAGATGAAAATGATATTGTCAATTCCCAGGACGATCTCCAGCGACGCCAGAGTCGCCAGCGCTATCCAGGCTTCCGGGCTGGCCAGCCATTCAAACATTCTCACTCCAATCGGTAAAGGTGAAATTCAAAACGTACCGGATTATACACATCCGCTCGAATCTGAAAAGCAGGAGAACGACGGGTATGACAGTTTGGCTGACTGAAAATTCATATATTCGCATAGATTACCTGAAAAATCGTAACACCGGCTGACTCACACTCCCCTTTACGGTTCCTGACCCACTGAATAAAAACGGTTCGATAAATATATCTTGACGCGCTGTCGCGATTCTCGAAACTGCGTTGAACTGTGTCGCGCGCGTGTCCAGTTCTACGAGCAGTGGATGATTCAGCACCTGCGCGACAGAGCCCCATAAAAGTCCCTTGTTTGAACACCCTGGAATCAGCCAGCGCTGCCACCTGTTCCCGATGAGCAGTTCCAATACCTGCGGGTCGACACCTTTCGGCGCGACATCGCTTTGCAGTGGCAAGCTGTCCGCCAGCTTCACACCAGTATCGCAGCATATCGCCTTGACTGGTGAACGCCGTTCGCGAAAATCTTCAATTCGTAAACATCGCCAGTCAGAGCTTCCGTTCACGCATCTCACAACCAGAAACCACAACAGCAAAGTACCGATCTGCATCAAAGTCACATCCTTGAACAGGTATCGCGCGCCGCGCTACACCGATCAGAACAACAGCTGGGTCCGTCGCAGCAAATTCAGTCGATTCTAGATCGCAACACATTTAAATATAGCGTCTCTCAATTTAATCTACTCGGGCCAGACAGGCCTGGAGACGCTCCAGTAAAACTGGACACAGTCTAGCCGAAAATCAGGACAGACCCTCAGATAAACACCAGCCAGCAGTGATATGAGCAGTAAACCACTTGTTTTCAAGGCATTCGAAATGAAATGTGTGGATGGAATGTGAACATTAATCACCTTTATTTCGCCGGCAGATCTTTAAGTAATCTTTGTAAACGCTCCAGACTGGGGTTAGTATACACGTCCGTAAACAGTCAGTGTCCAATTGTTACTAGAACAGATATTTCTTCGATGTTCTCATTTCCGTGGTTAACTGTCCTGCAGCGCCAGTACCGAACCCGATTCAGACGAAATGCCCGCGCGAGATTAAGCCGGAATCAGTACAAGTGCGCCCCTCGAATTTCAAGCGCCCCGCCCCGCCGCACAATCGAGGTTCTGGAAGATCGCACGCTGCTGACTGCCTTCACTGTGGTCAACACCAACGACTCAGGAGCAGGCAGTCTGCGGGCTGCCATCGAAGCTGCCAATGCGGGTGGCGGGGCCGACACCATCTCGTTCGACGCCGCACTTGCCGGTCAAACGATTGTGCTCACAGATGAGTTATTAATTTCAGATGATCTGACGATCACAGGCCTGGGGGCCGATCAATTAACCATTGATGGAAACGGTGACAGTCGGATATTCAACCTGAATAATGGGATTGCAGATGAGGCAGTCACAGTCGAAATAACTGGTCTGACTCTGACAAATGGATCCGCGGATAGTGGGGCAGCGATTATCAGTTACGAATCACTGTCTCTTTCGGGGATGGTTTTCTCAGACAACATAGGATCCTCTAGCGGAGGGGCCATATACTCCGATGACTGGCACCTCTCAATCAGTGACTCAGAATTTCTGCGAAATACATCCCGGTCCGGTGGTGCGATTTATAGTCAGTCAGTTTTTTTAAACGTGGATCGTGTCACTTTTACAGACAATACTGTAACTGGAAACAGGTACGGTACAGGAGGAGCCATCACTAACATTGCTGGTTCAATGTGGGTCACCAACTCATTTTTTTCTCAGAATACTGCATCTCGACTGGGGGGGGCAATCCATAATTCGCAGTACAGCAGCGCTCAGATTTCCAACACGGTCTTCTTGCAGAACAGGGCTCAGAGTGGTGGGGGAATCAGTAGTCTGGAAGCGTTTCTGAATGTGGCAGATAGTACGTTCACGGAAAATCAGGCAACCGAAAACGGAGGTGCTGTATTTGTTAATGTTTATGAAAGCGTTGTCATAGGATCACAGGCCACGATTTCAGGCAGTACATTCTCTATGAACTCGGCAGGAGATTCTGGAGGAGGGATCGCCAATTATTACGGAACTCTGATCGTGGAACATAGTTTCCTGCATGCCAATAAGTCGCTGGATATCGGTGGTGGCATTGACAACAGAGGAACTCTCACACTCCTCAGCAGTACGCTTTCTGAAAATACCGCCGACTCTTTTGGTGGGGCCATTTCCAATATACAGGAGGGGACTGCGACGATTTTTAACAGTACGCTCTCCGGAAATACCACCTTATTTCTGGGGGGTGGTCTGTACTCAGTCACTTCGTCCCCTGTCACGATTATCAACAGCACGATTACGGGTAATTCCGCTGTAACCTCAGGCGGCGGGCTTTACGTTCAAGGTTCGAAACCACAGGTTTCCAACACGATCATCGCCGGAAATCTTGCGAATACGAGTGCACAGATCTTTGGAGCTGTGACCGGGGTAAAAAATATCTTTCAGGAAAGTGTTGAAAACCTGATCGACCCCGTCCTGCGTTTCAACGGAGGGGCAACTCCCACCCATGCCCTGCTGGCAGGCAGTGCGGCGATTGACGCGGGCAGAAATAATGCAGCCACTCAGGTCGGCCTTAACACGGATCAACGGGGGGAAAGCTACGCGCGAATCAACTCGGGAACCGTTGACATCGGGGCGTATGAATTCAACGGATATACCCTGGTTGTCGATACCCTGTCCGACGAAGATGACGGTAACTATGCCACCGGTCAGCTATCTCTGAGAGAAGCGATCCGTCTGGCTAATGAAAGTCCTTTTACAGAGACGATTGTCTTTGACGAATCCCTTTCCGGGCATACGATCATTTTCAGTCAGGAAATTGCTATTACTGACGATCTGAAAATCATCGGACTGGGCAGAGATCAACTGACCCTCGACGGGAACGGCGACAGCCGCATTTTTAATATCAGTGACGGAGTCCAGCAGACCAGAATCCTGGTCGAAATCAGTGGCCTCACACTGACGAATGGCTACGCCGAAAATGGTGGTGCCATCAGTTGTCTCGAAAATCTTTCAATCGTGGATTCGACGATTACCGGAAATACTGCCCTGGAAAACGGGGGAGGCATTGATAGCGACTTCGGTATTGTGACGATTTCCAATTCCAGTTTTACTGCAAACCAAGCCTCACGAGGCGGCGGTATCAGCAGCGATGCCGGACTACCGAATGTCTTTTCGAGCGTCTTTAATATCTCCTCAAGTATCTTTGCTGAGAATATTGCCAGCGATAAAGGGGGAGGCCTTTATGTATCTGCCTATGGCATGGAGATCTATGATTCTGATTTCACACGCAATTCAGCCGAATCAGGAGGTGGCATCTTTATTCAATGGGCATTCAACAAACCACTGATTTATAATTGTCGATTCACTGATAACACGGTGCTCAGATCTGGTGGCGGCATCCACAATGCGACTAGCGGTTTGAGAGTCTATTATTCCAGTTTTACAGGCAACGCTGCCACAGGAAGCCCGTACTGGGGGGTAGGTGGAGGCCTGTATAATTCGGGATATTCAGTGCAGATATGGGGTTCGATCTTTTCCTCAAATACAGCGAGATCGGAAGGGGGAGGAGTCTATCTTTCCGGAGAGGCGGACATCGGGTACACGCAATTCTCCGGGAATTCCGCTTTGTATGGTGGCGGGCTTCATTATTCCGGAAATACATTGTCAATTTATGATAGTTCTTTCATTGAGAATGTTGCCTTGGAAAATGGTGGAGGCATCAATCATCAGGGACTGGAACTGGAACTGGAATCGATCCGCTTCATCGGGAATACTGCAGCAGAGTTCGGTGGCGGTCTCTTCAGCCAGGGAGATCTGCTGGTCCAACGCAGCTTATTTACTGAAAACACAACGGGCACTTTCGGTGGTGCTGTATACGCCAACTCCTTTGGAACCACTACGATTTACAATACTACACTTTCCGGAAACACGGCATTCGACCAAGGAGGCGGCTTTTATTCCAGAAGCAATTATCCAGTGACCATCATTAATTGCACAATAGTTGGAAATACTGCGACCAATAAGGGGGGTGGAATTGCGATTTATAACATCAAAGGCAAGCTGCCGTCTAACATGGTTTCTCCCATGGTTACAAACACGATTGTTGCCGGAAATACTGCAGCCTCTGATTCCCAGGTTTCAGGACCATTTTTCAGTGACAGTAATATTATTCAGGACAGCATCCAGGGACTGCTCGATCCGGTATTGAGAGATCATGGCGGCCGGACAATGGAGCACGCCTTGCTGCCAGGCAGTGCTGCCATCAATGCTGGTAACACTTCGATTGTATGGCTGACAGGATTGCATATCGATCAACGGAGCAATGCGGAGATTCCTCGAGTTGTCGAATGGATCGTTGATATCGGTGCTTTTGAATATCAGGGACCTTTTACCTATTTTGATTTACGTGTTGTGGAGACAGAAACTCCAGTCGCAGGCAATGGTGAGACGGAATCGATTCCACTGGGGCTTAGCGTAATTGATGAGTGGCAACCATACTGGCTGGAAATCTGGGTCAGTTCGTCCACGTTAGAGTCAGGCATATTCTCTGTTTCTCTGAATTTCAATTACAACACTGCGATTACTACCGCCACTCGTTTTGAATTCGGCTCAGCCTTCACACTGAACCAGATGGGAACCATCAAAGACCAGTTGGGAATGATCACAGGGTTGTCCGCTGAGAGCAGTCTGACCGATGTCGGCGACGATCAATACGTTCTGTTTGCCCGCATTCGGTTTGAATCAACGCCAGAGGATGGGATCGATCTGGACAGCACCAGACCGTTTCTGACTGTCGCCGGTACTGAATTCTCTATCGATCAACCAGAGATCCGCTTTGTGGGAGGCGCGGAAAGTGAAGAAATTATTTATGCCTTATCTGACTTCCAGATTCAGGCAAACCCGTTTGATTTGAATGATGATGAGCGGATTAATTTTCGTGACCTGCAGATCTTTATGAACGCTTACGGGTCGCAAGCAGCCACACAAAATAATAATCTGAGTCAGTTCATAGACTATAACCAGAATGGACGTGTCGATCTGAACGATCTGATTCTCCTGGCCATGAAGTACGGTACGACCAAAAACGAAACAGAGTCGAGCACTGTTCCGGTGAATGGAGATCAGCTGTTAATCGTAGAAGCTCCCGCAATATCAACCCAGGTGAAAACACGAACGGTCACGCAGAACGCTGCAGAGACAGTACTGGAATCCGTCGTCGAGCAAATCAGTCCCCCGCTGACGTCTGATCAACGTGAAACACTGGAGGCAGTGAATATCGAAGTCGTCGATCTGGCAGCAGGCACTCTGGGCCGCGCCGTTCCGGGCACGATTTATATTGATGTCAACGCCGCCGGGTTTGGCTGGTTTGTCGATGCGACTCCTACGGACAACAGCGAGTTTTCCTCTTCCAGTGAACTTTCGTTAATCGCATTACCCGACAGCGAAGCTGCCGGGCACGTCGACCTCTGGACCGTCATCCTGCATGAACTCGGACACCTGCTGGGCTACGAACACGCTGAGGAAGATGTGATGCAGGAGAGTCTGCTTCCAGGCGAACGACACCTGGCGGACTGGAATGACAATACGGATCAGTTTTTCATGGAATTTCCCGCAGAATCAGTATTAACGTCGTTTTAGTGTCCTTTTGAATTCTTCTTTTGATGAAACTAACGCTAAGACAGGATAAATACGTTTGTATCCTCTTTAGTCTATGGTAGTATACGACTTACTCTACACAAAATACTCAAATGTCCTCAATTCAATTCAGATCTCTCATTTTAAACTCACCACACACTACTCATTCCAGTCAGTCGTGATGACACGACAGTTAATCGGAACCGAGTTCCCGCAATACAATCGGATTGTTCTAAATATGTTTATACAACAGTGGCTCACTTCGTTGCAGAACCAGCTCCGTATACGCTCGACTCGCCCTCGACGCGGACGTCATTCCCGGAATCAACGGCTGAAAACCCCGTCCGCCCAGGCACTGATTTCCCGCAATGTTGTCGAGTCTCTGGAAGACCGTACATTGCTGACTGCATTCACGGTTTTGAATACGGATGATTCCGGCGCGGGCAGTCTGCGCGACGCCATCGAAGCCGCCAATGCAAATGCCGGCGCAGATACGATTACGTTCGATGCTTCGCTGGCGCTGGCGGGGAAGACGATTGTGCTGACTGACGAGTTATTGATTTCAGATGATCTGACGATTACTGGCCTGGGGGCGAATCTACTCACACTGGATGGCAACAACAACACTCGAATTTTTAATATTGATGATGATTCCAGTTCTTCAACAATCACAGTTGAGATTAGCGGTCTGACGTTAACAAACGGGAATTCCAATACCGTTGATACTGAGTTGGCAGATAATGGTGGCGCCATTTTCAGCACCGAAAATCTGATGATTGAGAATTGCATCTTCACAGGCAACACTGCCGGATCGGGTGGAGCTATCTATGACGATGCCAGTTCTTTAACGGTGCGAGGCAGTCAGTTTATCGGGAATACGGCAGAAGAAAGTGATGGAGGGGCCATCTATCACAAAGAAACGTTCCCTTACCCGGAAGACGGTGAACGGTTATTGATCGAAAACTCTCAGTTTATAGGCAATCATGCCCTGTTCTCAGGGGGAGCGGTTCTGCTGCGCGATGGAATCTGTATCGTCAATGGCAGTACCTTCACTGAGAACACGGCAGAATTTCCCGGCGGTGCCCTGCGAAATATCTTCGGCGACCTGACTGTGAATGACAGCAGTTTTATCGAGAATCATACCGATTTCAGTGGTGGGGCGATCGCAAACGGGGGGACGCTGTTCGTTTCCGGTTCGACTTTTGACAGGAACACGTCGGATGTCAATGGCGGGGGAATCTACAGCCAGGGAGCGGAAAGCGTCACTATCCATAACAGTACATTTTCCGGAAACAGCAGCGTGTTCGACGGAGGCGGGATTTTTGCACTCGGCAGCAAGCCCGTTACTGTCATTAACAGCACGATTGTTGGTAATGTGGCTACCGGAAGTGGGATCAGCAACGGAGGCGGAATCTATCTGTTTAGCACCGACCCTACCTTGATTATGAATACGATCATTGCAGGTAATCAAGCCGACACAGGTCAGCAGATTGCTGGCGATTTCACGGGCACTGCCAACATTATCCAGGAGAGTATCGCTGGTCTGCTGGACCCGGAGTTGAAAGACAACGGCGGTCCCACCAAAACGCACGCGCTGTTGTCAGACAGTGCCGCGATCAACGCCGGAGATAATATTGCTGCGACCAATGCAGGACTGACCACAGATCAGAGGGGAACCGGTTTTTCCAGAATCGTTTCCGGCATCATTGACATTGGTGCTTTCGAATCGCCCGTCGCGGTACCAATCGACCTGATCGTCAGCACGACCTCCGATGTCGTCGATGGAAATTATTCAGCCGGCCAACTGTCTTTACGTGAGGCAATTTCTCTGGCGAATACAACTTCAGGGGCAGATACGATCTCCTTCGATGCCGCGCTGGCAGGACAGACGATTACGCTGACTGACGAGTTATTGATTTTAGATGATCTGACGATTACCGGCCTGGGTGCCGATCAGCTGACGATCAGTGGTGACAATAATACCCGGATTTTCAAAATCGATGATGGTTTTAGTGTGACTAAGATTACAGTTGAAATCGAGGGGCTGACACTGACGAATGGAAATTCGAATGAGTCAGGTACTTCGACCACGGGATATGGTGGAGCCATCCTGAATCAGGGATACCTGACCGTGAAGAACAGTACCTTGAGAGGGAACCGGGCGCGGCTTGGCGGCGGTGCGATCTATAGTAAGTATGGGTCCCTGACAATAGAAAACAGTTTCATTACAGAAAATACAGGAGTGTTTCACGGTGGGGGGGGAGTGTATGTGGCAGGATCCGGTGGCACTGATTTAGTTGTGCGTGAGAGTACTTTCTCATTCAACACTACTGAACTCAGAGGCGGAGCCATCTATATTTCAGCCGGTAACTCATCCATCCTGAACAGCACGTTCTCGGAGAACACTGCAGTCGATTCCGGAGGAGGCGTTTATATTAGTAGTTCCGGTTCGATGACCATTGATGCCTCTACCTTTGTGAAAAATGTGACATCGGGTAATGGTGGCGCGATTTCGAATTCTGGTGGACTACTTGTTGCGAACAGCACGATTTCTGAAAATAGTGCACTTGATTTAGGTGCGGGTATCTATTCTTCTACTACAGCCACTTTCGAAATCGTCAACAGCACGATTGTTTTGAATTATACAAGATCCGCGTTATCTCGCGGCGCCGCCATCTATGGAAGCAACAGCAACTCGTTCAGTATCACAAACAGCATCATCGCAGAAAACTCATCAGGGCAAAGTGTTCAAATCAGCGGGCTCTATGAGGATCAAAATAATATTATACTGGACAGTATCGACGGCCTGATTGATCCAGTCCTGCGCGACAATGGCGGCGACACAGAAACGCACGCCCTGCTCCCTGGCAGTGCGGCCATCAATGCCGGTGACAATAGCTTTTCTACGCACGCCGGTCTCATCACAGATCAGCGGGGAGCAGGTTTTCCCAGAGTCTTTGATGAGACGGTTGATGTCGGGGCTGTTGAATTTCAGACCGCTTATTTGCTTGTAGATACCACTTCCGATCTCAACGATGGTGATTATTCAGCAGGAAATCTGTCACTGCGGGAAGCAATTGAACTGGCAAACGCTTCCTCTGTGGTGGATACGATCAGCTTTTCCAACGCACTCGCCGGTCAGACGATTACGCTCTCTGATGAGTTGTTGATCACGGATGACGTGACAATCATCGGATTGGGTGCAGATCAGCTCACCCTGGATGGTAACGGCAACAGTCGTATTTTTACGATTGATGATGGCAGCAGCGCAACTGAAATTGCAGTCAGCATCAGCGGCCTGACTCTGACGAATGGCTCCGGTGACAACGGAGGCGCGATTCTCAACAGGGAAAATCTGACTCTGCAAGATTCGCTTCTGACTGGCAACACAGCCACCCTGGACGGTGGCGGCATCTACCACGCGGATGCAACTCTCACAATCAGCAATACAGCGTTTACACTGAACCACTCAGATAATAACGGCGGGGCGCTGGCGAATTCCGCTGAGATGCATGTGCAAAACAGCACGCTGTCCGGTAACAGCACGCTTCATCTGGGCGGAGGCATCTATTCCGGTTCGACCGCTACACTGGAAGTGTTGAACAGTACGATCGTGTTGAATGAAGCCACGTCAGATGTCTCTATGGGGGGAGCCATTTATAGCAGCGCTACCAACCCGTTCGAGATCAAAAACAGCATCATTGCAGGGAATACCGCTGCCGGTTCACCACAGATCGCGGGGGGGTACAACGCGTCATTCAGTATTGTGCAGGACGACATCACAGGCCTGATTGATCCGGTTCTTCAAGATAACGGCGGTTCGACACAGACACATGCGTTACTGTCAGGCAGCGCGGCCATCGATGCCGGCGATAACAGCCTGGCCGAGACTGCAGGTTTGGTAACGGATCAACGCGGAACCGGTTTTCCCAGAATCTTTAACGAAGCCATTGATATTGGCGCTGTGGAATTTCACGAGCCCGACTTCGTGGTGGATACGATTTCTGATCTCGATGACGGCGATTATTCGGCGGGGAATTTATCACTGCGGGAAGCGATTCAATTGGCAAACGCTTCCTCAACTGCTGATACCATTCTCTTTGACGAATCGCTCGCCGGTCAGACAATCTATCTCACCAGCGAGTTGCTGATCACGGCAGACCTGAGCATTGTCGGCCTGGGGGTAGATCAACTGACACTGGATGCCGGCAATAACAGTCGCCTCTTTCATATTAATGATGGATACGATACGAAAACGATTACCGTCGAGATCGATGGCCTGACTCTGGCGAATGGATCCACACTCAGTACCGGAGGTGCCATTCTCACGCATGAAGATCTGATTGTCAGAAACAGTACTTTGACAGGCAATACTGCCCGCTTGGGCGGTGGTGCGATCTACAGCACGCTTGCCGGACTCACCATAGAGCACAGTCTGATTACCGGGAATGCATCACAGTTTCAAGGTGGAGGGGGAGTTATGTATTTCCGCTCCGGAGGAACTGGTTTCACAGTCAATGAAAGTACCTTCTCACATAACACGACGGACGGCGATGGCGCTGCCGTCTATTTCTTTGAAGGTGACGCGTCAGTTCGGAACAGTACTTTTGATGAGAATACGGCAGAGGAGAACGGTGGAGCCATCCAGAATAATTACTCTGGATTCATGACCGTCGATTCATCCACGTTTTATAAAAACAGATCGAATTATAACGGCGGCGCACTTGCGAATGACAACGAACTGTTTCTTGTGAACAGCACCCTGTCAGAAAACAGTGCCGATTACCTCGGCGGAGGTATCTATACCTATCGCAATACCACCCTGGAAATCGTCAACAGCACGATCGTAATGAATCACGCAACGTCTTACAGATCCAGTGGGGGAGGAATTTACTCAACGAAGCCCAATGTGATTCATCTTGCCAATACGATTGTCGCAGGAAATACGGACATCAATAATGTTCAGATCGATAGCGGCTACACGGAAACAGCCAGCATGATCACGGACAGTCTCACCGGACTGATTGATCCAGTCCTGCGCGATAATGGCGGCCCCACTAAAACGCATGCACTGCTGACAGGTAGTGCCGCGCTGAATGCCGGCGATAATACCGCAGCGTCAAATGCGGGACTGACCACAGACCAACGTGGAACCGGATTTACCCGGATCCTGGACGACATCGTGGACATCGGGGCCTTTGAAGGTTATGTAAACAACTTTCTCGTGGATACGATTTCAGATCTCGATGATGGTGATTATTCGGTCGGAAATCTCTCATTGCGGGAAGCAATCAAACTGGCAAATGCTGCTTCCACCACCGATACGATTTTCTTTGATGCATCGCTGGCAGGTCAGACGATCACGCTGGGAAGTGAATTGACGATCACTGACGACCTGATAATGACCGGTCTGGGGGCGGATCAGCTGACGATCAGTGGTAACAATAATACCCGGATTTTCAATATAAATAATGGTCAAGCTGATACATTCATCGATGTGGAAATCAGTGGTCTCACACTGACGAAAGGATCTGCCAGGCAGGGCGGGGCAATTTATAATTACGAAAACATCTCACTGACAGACACACTCATTACGGAAAATAGCGCCAGCAATGAAGGGGCAGCCATTTATTCCGGTCAGGGTAGTGTGACGATGTCGGGGAGTAGACTGTCTGTAAACATCGCTGATCGCGGAGCAGGGATCTTTGCGATCAACAGCATTCTGACACTGGATACATCCACATTCTCCGGGAATACCGTGACGAGAGATGGCGCCGCCATTTATAACATTTTCTACATACCATATCCGGAACTGAATCCTTCGACGATTACAGAGTGCACCTTTGTGGAGAACACAGCTGCCGGCAATGGTGGAGGAGTTTATAATTCGGGAGGCATCATCAATGTGAGTGATAGTACATTTTCCGAACATCAGGCTGTTCTGGGAGGGGGGATCTACTCCAAGAGCAATGGTCATTCTGGAAACATCTCAATCAGCAACAGTACGTTTTCTGACAATACCGAGGTCGAATCCGGAGGAGGAATTTATGCTGATGGAATTGGTCTGTCAGTTGAAGGTTCTCACTTCACAGGAAACGCGGCAATCGGAGAAAGCACAACAGGTCGGGGAGGGGGCATTTACAGCATCAATGGTCCTCTCACCATCACAGCATCAGAATTTACGAGTAACACTGCTTTAATTGGTGGCGGAGTTTATTCAGGCACTGATAGTAACCTGTCTGTTTCCGATTCCACCTTTAATCAAAATCAGGCTCGGACAGGAGGAGGGATCTACAATAACCGCTCAGCGATGACGATACACGGTTCCCGTTTTACCGGGAACCAGGCTTTGATCGACCCTGAAAATCCAAGCGTGTCTTCAGAAGGGGGAGCCCTGTTTCATTCTTCTCAGCTGGCAACTCCCCAGGGAGAAAACGATGCATTCATCTCAAATAGTGTGTTTACAGATAACTATTCCGGAACCCGGGCTGCAGGCATCAAGCTGTCTTACAGCTTCATGACGGTCACACAGAGTGTATTTACCGGAAACTCGGTTCAACAGAGTGGAGGCGGGATTCACAACACACTGGGGTACCTGACAGTTCAACAGAGTACGTTTTCAGGAAACACATCTGACACAAACGGTGCAGCCATCAACAGCACAGGGACACTGATTATCTCTGAAAGTACGATTGCTGATAACAGTGCCGAGTACTTTGGAGCAGGGGTTTATGTTTCGACTGCTGGAACAACAACAATTTCAAACAGCACTCTTTCCGGCAATCAATCTCAATCCGGTGGCGGTGCCATCTATTCCAATAGCAGCCAACCTTTGACGCTCATCAATTCTACGGTGACTGGGAATTCGTCCTATAACGGAGGCGGTGTCAGAACCACCAATTCTATTTCGTATTTCGTGAATACGATTATAGCCGGAAATACAGCGACTTTTGATGCACAGGTCAGTGGTAGTTTTACCGGCAGTTACAATATCATTCAGGACAGCATTGCAGGCCTGCTGGATCCCGTTCTCCGCGATAACGGCGGACCAACAAAGACGCATGCCCTGCTGCCCGGTAGTGTCGCCATTGATGCCGGCGATAACGCGGCAGCTACCGCTGCCGATCTCATCACCGACCAGCGGGGGGAAGGTTCCTCCCGGATCATCGGCGGAACGGTCGACATCGGTGCTTTTGAAGTTCAAGCCCCCTTTGCTCAGATAGATTTACGGATCGTCGATTCGAAAACGTCAACTGCTGCCAATGGCGAAGTCAGTGAGCTTCCACAAAACCGGGAATGGATCGATGAGTGGGGCGGCTACTGGCTGGAAATCTGGATCAGTTCGCCGCTGGCAACCAGCCAGGGAATCGGTTCCGTCAATCTGAACCTGAACTATAACACCGCTGTGACCACAGCAACGGCAATTGAATATGGTGCGGCATTTACCATCGGTCAGGCAGGAACCATTAATGATCTTACCGGTGTCATCGAAAATTTGTCTGCTGGAACCAGTTTGACGGATGCAGGCGATGACCAGCCTGTGCTGTTTGCCCGTATTCGTTTTGAGTCTACCGTCGATGATGCCGTCGACCTGGATTTCGAAGCTCAGACACTCAATCCACAAAGTCCTGATATCTTTGTAGATCATTCTGAAATTCTGTTTTCTGGTGATGCCCTCAGTGAAGAAGTGCATGGATCTGCTCCTGAAACTGCCATCTACGCAAATCCCTTTGACCTGAATGATGATGATCAGATTAACTACCGTGACTTGATCCAGTTTATCCGTGTCTTCGGTGCGATTCCTGGTCTGTCTCATGCCAGCCATGCCTGGGCAGCCGACTATAACCAGAATGGCCGGGTCGATTTTCCCGATCTCCTCGCGATGGTATATAACTTCGGCAAAAGTAAAGACGGTGCCTTCCCCATCGATTATCCAGTCAATTTTCCTGATGCCTGGAACCAGCTGCTGACGGTAGAATCTCAACTGCCACCACAGAAAAATGCGAAATCAGTGACACAGGCTACTGCCGAAAACGTACTGGAATCCGCCAAAGAAGAACTCAGTCCGCAACTGAATTCTGAACAGCAGCAGATCCTGTCGGACGTCGAAGTCCAGGTCGTTGATCTGGCAGCAGGCACCCTGGGCCGCGCCGTTCCCGGTACGATTTATATCGACGTCAATGCCGCCGGTTATGGCTGGTTTGTCGATGCGACTCCCACGGACAACAGTGAGTTTTCCTCTTCCAGCGAACTCTCGTTGATCGCTTTACCCGACAGCGATGCTGCCGGGCATGTCGACCTCTGGACCGTCATCCTGCACGAACTCGGGCACCTGCTGGGTTACGAACATGCAGACGACGGTGTGATGCAGGAGAGTCTGTCTGTCGGCGAACGCCATCTGGCGGACTGGAATGATGACACCGATGATTTTTTCATAGAGCTGACTCAAGGGACAGAGATGACAGACTTCTAAATGGACGGGGACAGACCTTGACCGACATCAAACGCAGGATCTGTTTCAATAGACTCAAAATATTTCGATTACAGAATCTCACACTGATACGATGGATCTGATCACATCCAGATCCCTGACCAGGTTTTTTTATATGTTTCGCTCACTTTGGCTGACTACACTGAACCGCCGGCTCCGCAATCAATGTTCCCGCTCCCGGTACTCGCGACGTCACCAGCGGCACGGCGCTCATACCCCCTCCGCACAGACACTCGTCTCCAGCAATGTCATCGAGTCGCTGGAAGACCGCACACTGCTGACCACATTTACTGTGGTGAATACAGATGATTCCGGCACAGGCAGTCTCCGCGGCGCCATCGAACAGGCCAACGCCAGTGCCGGCGCGGATACGATTTCGTTCGACGCCGCGCTCGCAGGTGAAACGATTGTACTCACTACTGAGCTACAGATAACTGATGACCTGACGATTACCGGGCTGGGTTCAGATCAGCTCACGTTGGACGGGAATAGTGACAGTCGGATTTTTAACATCAGTGATGGAAGTTTCGGAACTTTGCTCACCGTCGAAATCAGAGGACTGGCATTGACCAATGGTTTCTCAGATAACGGAGGGGCTATCTCCAATTATGAGGATCTCACCGTCAAAGACTGTTTGTTTTCTGAGAATGATGTGTCAAGTGTCCAGATTCAAAGTGCAGGATTTAATAACGGTGGTGCAATTAGAAATGTGGCTGGTACATTAGAAGTCTCAAACACCACATTTTCAAATAACTTGGCTGTAGATGGAGGTGCAATCTACAACTCCACTGGTACTGTGAATGTAATGAATAGCATGTTCTCAGAGAATATGGCTACGACCACTCAAGGGCAAGGTGGGGGAATCTATGGAATCTATGGCTCTGTCGCCATTACCGAGTGTTCGTTCCTTAGCAACTCAGCATCGGGTTATGGTGGCGGAATTGGCACTCTTTATGGGACACTCAGTGTCACCGACAGTTTTTTTTCAAATAATTCGGCAGGCCCTCACTCTTCAGGTAGTGCTATCTATAATGATGGCCAGATGACAGTGACTCGTAGTGTCTTCTCTGAAAATAGTGAGAAAAGCGCTATCACGAACAGTACAACTAACGGTACTAATGTAGTTATTTCCGACTGTGACATTTCAGAGAATGATGTATCCACCGGCGCTATTTATAATTTAAATGGTTCGATGCTAATTATCGATAGTCGTTTCACTGGTAATAATTCAGTAGGGGGAGGAATTGCTAACCTTGCGAAATTGACAATCGTAAACAGTACCATATCAGCAAATTTTGCTAGCGGTAATGGAAGTGGAATCGATAACTCTGGAGTATTATCTATTATCAATAGTACGATTTCAGGGAATGGTTCCAATACACTTCGTGGAGGCGGAATCTACAACAGTGGTGTAATCGATATTGTAAATAGCACTCTCACCGCGAACAGAGCAAGTTACGGAGGGGGTATATATAATGATTCGTATGGAACTCTTACTGTTTCGAATACTATCATAGCCGGGAATACTGTAGTTCATGAAGGTGCTCAAGTTTCAGGTAGTTTCACAAGTAACGCAAGTATTATCCAGGACAGTATTGAAGGATTGATTGATCCGGTATTGAAAGATAACGGCGGCCTTACTCAAACTCATGCCTTACTGCCTGGTAGCGCTGCCATTAATGCTGGTACGAACAATATCGCCATCGATGCGGAACTCACTACTGATCAGCGCGGAGCCGGTTTTGCTAGAATCATTTATGGCATCGTTGACATCGGTGCCTTTGAAGCGACAGATACCGGTCCGTTACACTTTCTCGTCGACTCTGCCACGGATACCGACGACGGCGACTATAGCGTCGGAAATCTCTCTTTGCGGGAAGCCATCAAACTGTCGAATGAGTCAGCGACGGCGGATACGATTACGTTTGATGCCAGCCTCTTTGATCAGACGCTCATACTTTTTAATGAGCTGGTGATTACAGATGACGTGACCATCATCGGCCACGGAGTAGAGCACCTGACTCTCAGTGGCGACGGAACCCGCCGCCTCTTTCGAATTGATGATGAGAATGCCGAAGCTTCCATCAGTGTTGAGTTAAGCGGATTCACACTGACTAATGGTTTTGCCAACTACTCAAGTGGAGGCGCCATTCACAGTCTGGAAACCTTGTCCATTTCCGAGGTCGTGTTTGCAGACAACCAGGCCAGTGTTTTAAATGGTCCGCTTTACGGCGGCAGCTACGGCGGGGCAATCTACAGTGGCGGTGACCTGACAGTGACGAACAGCACGTTTGTCCGCAACAGCGCAGACTGGTATGGCGGCGCCATTTACAGTACCGATGGTTTGCTGACGATCACGGGCTGCGATTTCTCTGAAAATCAAACGTCCTATGCGGGAGGAGCGATCGTCGCTCAAAACGGTGACCTGGCTGTTTCTTCCAGCACCTTCACGCAAAACAGCAGTGATACCTTAGGCGGGGGAATTTATATCACTCAGGGAGTCTTAACCGTCAGCAAGTCGGTCTTTACTGAAAACAGTTCAGTCACTGGCGGTGCAATCTATCATCAGATTTCGTCAACGTTCCCTCCAGTCTTTACGGAATTGAGCATCACGGACTGTACCTTCCAGGGCAATACGACCACCTCCAGCGCTGGGGCCGTGTATTATTCGTCGGCGCTCACTTTTTACAGCGCCTATCACACTGCTTACATTGAAAACAGTCACTTCTTAGAAAACAGCGGCAGCTCGGGTGGCGCACTGTATCTAAGTGGGAAAAATGTTCTCATCACAGATTCCACCTTTTTCAAGAATTCGGCAAGCTTAAACGGAGGGGGTATCAGTAGTTATTGTGATAACCTGACGGTCCAGAACAGCCTGTTCGAAAAAAATTCCTCGCAAGCCTGGGGAGGGGGGATTTATTCTAAGGGATCCCTGGTGCTGCAGAACAGTACCCTCTCCGGGAATACTGCTCTCGTGGTCGGTGGCGGCATCGCCTTTGATTATATGAATTATCCCTGGGAGATCATCAATTCCACTTTAACCGGCAACGCTGCGGCCAGAAATGGGGGCGGTATCTATGTAATGAACAGCCTGGGCGGTACGATCACCAATTCGATTGTTGCCGGTAATACGGCTGCTTCGGCTCCGCAAGTTCTATACTATGTCACAAAAACAAACAGCATCGTCCAGGACAGCGTGGCAGGCTTGCTTGATCCCGTTTTGAGAGACAATGGTGGCGTTACGAAAACACATGCGCTGTTACCAGGCAGTGCGGCCATCAATGGCGGAGACAATAACGCTCTGAATGATACGAACCTGAACATCGTCAATCGCAGAGCCATCACTCAGGACCAGCGCGGGGAAGGATATGAACGCATTGTAGATGAGACCATCGATATCGGTGCTTTCGAAGTTCAACACACGTTCGCCGAGGTTGAGCTGCGGATAGTCGACGAAAAGACAACCACTCAAAGCAATGGAGAGCAAACTACGCTTCCGGACAACCTCACCTGGATCGACGAATGGACCGGCTACTGGCTCGAAATCTGGATCAGCACACCCGCTGCGACTGACCTGGGAGTGTTGTCTGCAGCCATGAACCTGAGCTACAACACCGCGATTGCCACCGCTGTCAGTATTGAATATGGTCCCGGTTTCACTATCAACCAGACAGGTATCATCAATGATCTGACGGGCATGATTGAAAACCTGTCTGCTGAAACAAGACTGACCGATGTGGGAGACGATCAACGAGTGCTGTTTGCCCGCATCCGGTTTGAATCAACGGACAGCGATGGTATCGATCTTGATCTGGCAGGTCAGCTCATGATTCCGCAAAGTCCTGGATTCACGGTTCACCAGACCGAGGTCCAGCTGGTGGGCAACATCGCCACCGAAGAGGTACAGGGACCCGCGCCCGAAACCCTGGTCTTCGCGAACCCCTATGATCTCAACGATGACGACAAGATCGACTATCGAGATCTGCTTCTGTTTATCAATGTCTTTAATTCTGATCCCAGAGAGACGAATTCCGGCTATGCCTGGTTCGCAGATCTGGATCAGAATCACAGCGTCAACTACCGCGATCTGATCTCCTTCGTCGGTAATTACGGCAGGAATAAAACCAATCAATCAACGGTCAATTATCCTCAGGGTTTCCCCGAAAACCGGAACAAACATTTAACAGTCGATCCCAAACTGTTGCCACAGTTGAATGCCAGGCCCGTCGAACAGGTATCAGCGGAGACGATGTTAAGCAGTGTTGTTGAATCTCTCGACCCGCAACTGACAGCAGCACAAAATGCAAAACTGGCGCAGGTTGATATCGAGATTGTTGATCTTCCCGAGGGCGTGTTAAGCAATACCGTCCACGGTACAATTTACATCGACGTCAATGCCGCCGGCTATGGCTGGTTTGTGGATGACACCCCCGACGACCATAGTGAATTTTATGCGACAGGGCCTTATACTCTGGTATCAGTACCTTATGCTACCAGTAATGTTCTCGGGAAAATTGATCTCTGGACCGTCATCCTGCACGAACTCGGGCACCTGCTGGGATATGATCACGATGACGACGGCGCCATGCAGGAAAGTCTGGCCCCCAGCGAACGTCGCCTGATGGACTGGGAAGCTGAGACGGATGCGTTCTTTAGCACTCTGACCGATGATGCGGAACAGAGTGTCTTCTGAAACGCATTGCCAGTTTGGGGGAATGCTTCGCTTACCCGTTGTGTTTGGGGTAGAATCGGGGTTTGAATCAAATCCAAAGTTCGATCACTACCAGTGTTCAGGAGGCGGAACTTGAATTTTCTGCGCCGCGTCTGTTTCATTTTTGTTCCCCTGTTAATGCTTTCACTGAGCAGTGTTTCTGCTGCAGAACGCCCCAACATTCTGCTGATCCTCGTCGATGACTTGAAACCCGCGCTCGGCTGTTACGGTGATCCGGTCGCCCGCACACCCAACATTGATTCCCTTGCGGCACGCGGGATGCGTTTTGATCTGGCCTATTGCAACCAGGCGGTCTGCGCACCGTCGCGGTTCACGTTGATGCTCGGCTCACATTCAACATCAACCGGTTTATATGGGCTCGGCAGTCAGTTGCGGCAGATCGTGCCCGATGCTGTCACGCTGCCGCAATACTTCGCGCAGCAGGGGGGCTACCGTACCGAATCGCTGGGCAAAGTCTTTCACATCGGGCACGGCAATCACGGCGATCCTTCTTCTTTCAGTGTGCCTCATTTTCACGACAAGGTGATCGAGTATCTCGATCCTGCCAGCACACAGGGGGGAAAGCTTACGCGGGAAGAAGCCTACTTCACGAATCAGCAACTCGATCGCATCAAAACACTCCCGCGCGGCGCCGCCTTTGAAGCGCCGGATGTCGCGGACATCAAATATGCCGACGGACGCGTGGCCGCAGAAACGATTCGAAGGCTCAAAGCCGCACAGCAGCGCCGCAAACAGGAGGGGACGCCGTTCTTCATCGTGGCCGGCTTCGCACGTCCGCACTTACCGTTCAGCGCGCCGAAAAAATACTGGGATCTGTACGATCCGTCACAGCTGCCGCTCCCGCAGTTTGAAGAACTCCCCGCGAACGCACCCCCGGTCGCCGGCAAGCGGGGCGGGGAGATCACCAATTACAGCCCTGTACCAATCGAACCGAACGCGAAGTTCAGCGAGGAACTTAAACGCAAACTGATTCACGGCTATTACGCCAGTATGAGTTTCGTCGACGCCCAGATCGGCAAAGTGCTCACCGAACTGGATCAGCTCAAACTGACTGACGAGACCATCGTTGTGTTATGGGGCGATCATGGTTTCCATCTGGGCGACCTGGGCATCTGGACCAAGCACACGAACTACGAACAGGCCAACCGGATTCCCCTGCTCATCGCAGCGCCCGGCGTCACGGTGCCTGGTTCTTCAACAAAGCAGCCTGCGGAAAGCGTGGATCTGTTTCCCACCCTGGCCGAACTCGCGGGTCTGCCTGCTCCCGAAGTGCCCCAACCCATTGATGGCGTCAGCCTGGTTCCCGTGTTGAAGAACCCCGAGGCCCGGGTGCGCGACCATGCATATCACGCCTACCCCAAACAGAAACTGGGCCGCGCGATCCGCACCGAACGCTATCGCCTGGTCGAATGGCGTCCCTACGACAACCCGAACACCCCCGCCGTCTACGAACTCTACGACTACCAGACCGACCCGCTGGAAACCAGAAACCTGGCAGCCGACCACCCGAAGATTGTGGAAACCCTGAAGCAAAAACTGGCGAACTACCCCGAGCCCCGACCACGGAACCTGAAGTCTGAAAAGAAAAAAACAGCACCAAAGTAGAAGAACGGTTTTACGTTTCCGTATCTGCCAGTTCCTCGACTTCGGTGGTGCCAGCTTGCTTAACGTGTTCCTGATACGCTTTCGCAGCCAGGTAGCGGGAGTAGTAACGCTCGACCGCCTCAATCACTCTCTGCTGGTCTGAATCCATAAACTTCTTGAGGTTAATCTTACTTGGTTTGCCCTCTGCGAGAATGAAATTCAACCTCCCTTTGTCGTCCATATTACACGACTGAATCTCGCTGAATGGCACGGGAGATTCCCAGGGATGGTGCATGATGCCTGCGTGATCAATCGTCAACAAGCCCTCCTCTCCCGATATCTGGACTTCGGGAAATGCCTTGACCACGATCGCCAGTTCGGCGTCAGTCTCGGGCAGAAAACGGTAAGGCAGCGATTCCTCGTGATAGGCGCGGAAACGGTCTTCATACTCCTGCCACTGCGCGTTTTCCAGTTCTTCTGCTCCTTCGATATTACGATACCACTGACCATCGCCTGGGGCAGACAGCATGACCTGGGAATCAGGTGATTCCAGAGTACAGCCCACGGCCTGCATTCGATCGACCAGAGAGGGGTGCGTATCAAAAGGATGCGAGGTTTGCAGAAGTGAAACGTCCGGGGTCGACAGAAAGCTGCCTGCGTAGTGATCAAACCCCAGCGCGATCTCCTGGGACACATTCGCGTTTTCCAGAACTTCTTCCTTGTTGAAGATATCCTGTTCCACTTTCGCACGATAACTCGAGTAGGCAATGATTTTCAGGAGCGCACCGGCCATGTCGGCAGGTGAAGTGACTTCCGTGGCAATGCGATCGGCACGGAATTCACGCGATCGGCTCAAGCGCTTCAGCGAGACTTCATACAGTGCACGGAAGCAGTTCATGAAATAGAAAATCGGCAGAGACACTCCCCCTTCATAAAGCCCGTGCAGATAATGTTCATAGCGAACCAGTAAAGGGGAAATCATCTGCGAATATAACGTATCATTGCCGCTGAAGTGAGCCATTTCGTGGGCCAGCACGGCATCTGCTTCACTGCCATTCATTTGTTTCAGCAGTGAGAGACTGACAAACAGCGATCGGCCACTATATTTCTTTTCTCCCACCGTCAGACTCTGCTCAGTAACGAAGAAGTTGTCATCGATACCGGCAATGACCTGGTCGGGCATCTCGGTTTTGACTTTCGCGCAGATACTGCTGAGTTCCTGCCATAACGCGGGCGAAGAATCCCGCTCGATTACAGTCCCTTCGACAACGGTTTCGTTGTTGAGCTTTATGAAGATCGACTTGATGACAGCCGCGATTGCAGCCAGCGCGAGGATTCCGGCTATGATCATCAACTTGGGAACATAGATATTGAAAAAGAACGCGGTGATCCAGAAGGACAAAGCAAATAACAGCACTCCCTGGATCAGGACCTGCGCGGCACCAAAAATGCGCAGTACGTGCCAACTGACTGACAGGCTCACATACTGGACCCACTGCGATCGGAGCGAAGCCACGACGCAGAGCGCACTCAGCACGAACACAACAATTCCGCCGATAATGGAAAAGAGTGAAAGGCGAATTGCCCAGCGAAACGTGGCATAGTTGAAGGACGCCTGGGAAGTCACCATGTCGGCAAAGTCAGGATGCATAATCAGACGCGAAAGGGGAACGTTGATGTACAGCGCTTCGGCAGCGGCCTTATCTTCTGCGGAGAGACTCGCATCGGCGCGGATCTCCTGGAGTATTTCATTACGGGCTTCTTCATCGTAATGATTCTGAATATACAGAAAGAAGACGAGAGAAACGACGGGGATCAGAAAGATCAACAGAGCAGGCAGAAAGAATGTCCTGGCAAAACCGATCTTGGAAAAATCGTCAGAGGCTTGACTCATCAAAATGCTCCTGCATGGAAGTTGACATTAACAAATGAGCCGACATTTCCCGGACGGAATCTGCTCTTGTCTCACTTCTGGTCAGTCAACTGAAAGAACTGTCAGGTGGTTTTTCGTTCCAAAGAGGTGATGGACATATCGTAAACAACATCGTCCAGATATTCCAGAAATTTATTTGAAACGGCTCCTGCTGCCTGCTCGGTCCTGGAGAATCGACCACTTACTACATCACATCTCACTTAAAGAAGTGTCTCACTGCTTGATGGCAGTTGAATTGAGCAATGCTTTGGTAGATCCAGTTCCATTCTTACCGGTGTTTTTTGGTCCGAGGATGTTATCCAGGAGTTACCGCCAGTACAGAGAGGAACCATAAGACAATGGTTCCAATGGCGCCGCCCATCAAAAACCAGAAAATGCCCCGGGTGTAACGCTCAGTGCCTGCCTGTTTTTGCTGAAGCTCGTAAATGAGCTTACCCTCATCAGAGAGATTACGATATCTGGAGATCTCGCGATCCTCATCATCCTGTTCCCGCATTTTACGTTTGAGGGTCCGTTTTGGTGTCTCGATGACGCCGGTAAGGACAAGAAAAAAAATACAGAATAGCGATACTGAAATAAATGGAATTGGACTGAACGGTGTATTCATCAGCAGGAGGAGACAGACAAAGATAGCAATAAACGCTTTAAAGGGACTTTTCTTATTTCCTGCTTTTCTGGGCATCGCAGTCAGTTCATCAGGCTTCTGGTCAACTGCTTTTTCAGGGGGAGCCACACTGCTGTTGGGAACCTGCATAAGTTTTCCGCAAGCGTTGCAGGTTCCTTTTCTGCCTGCTGCCTCATCTGGCACTTTGATTGGATTTCCGCAATGTGGACAATTGAAATTTATCATGCTGCCTATCCTACAATTCAAGACAGCAGTTGTAAACAAATAAACATGGGTAAAACCGTTCAGGAAAACAGGTCTTTTAGTCATTTTAGTGACCCAGCCAGATCGTAGTTTTTCATCTGCTGTTTCTCCAGACCTGACATCTCAGACTCATCAGCGAAGGGTACCGGACTGTCGATCCCGGAGTTGTGAGAGCCGTTGAGGTAGCAATGTTGCGGCGTCTTCATCTCAAAAAATGAGTCAGCAGCGCAAACAAAAACCCCGATGCGGTGACAAGTTCACTACATCGGGGTTTAAAAGTGGCGGGGACAGGATTCGAACCTGCGACCTCGAGGTTATGAGCCTCGCGAGCTACCGGGCTGCTCCACCCCGCGCTATGGGTCCATAAATGGACTGATTAAGAGCAGTTTCAGATACAAATAACGCCTGTGACAGGCACTATTTAGATGATTAAAAGCCCTAAATACAGTAAGCGAATATCGTTACCGTACGGGGGCATTATAGACAGGTCCCCCGCTGGCGTCGAGTAACTTTGTCTAAATTCCCATAATTCCCTGCGAAGATTGTCGTATCAGCCGTCAATCTTTCGCTAATACGGATTACCAGTCACCTGAGTGGCTCTCGTGCTATTATACTCGCTCGAAAGGGACATTGAGACGATCTGGTCAGCTTGATTTTCGCCGCTTTACTCGTATTCCCACTTCAAAACCCAGGGATCTTTGGTTTTTTCCTGCCAGGCCTTCAGTTTCTCCTGCATTTTAGTCAGGGTCTCCTGATGTTCCGGCTCGAATGCCAGATTCTTCGCTTCCCAGGGGTCGGCTTTGATGTCGTACAACTCGTGCCGGGGTCGGTGCAGGTACGAATAAACGGTCCGCTGTCCATACATCTTGTCACCCCGTTTCAACACACCCTGCCAGGTTGGTGACCGATATAAATCGGAGGCGAACGGGTAGGGGAGTTCATGGGCAATGTTGAAGATGTACTTGTAGTTGCCGCTCAGGATCACACGCATCGGATAATACATGGTGATCTCGTGAAATGTGTGTGAGGCGTAACTTTCATCGAATTCAGGAGCGTGTTCTTTGCCAAGGATCTCCAGAAATGAACGCCCGTGGAACGTGTAAGGCACCGGCTTGCCTTTGCCTTCCACTCGCTTGCCGTTGTTTACGACCGTTTGCAGTTTGGGAACTTTCTTCGGGGTGACATCGCAGTAATCCAGAATTGTCGGTGTCAGGTCAGCCCAGGTGACAAGGGCATCGGTGACGATTCCCTGATTCTTGACGGTCGGATCGCGGACGATCAACGGCAAATTCATGCCTGGCTGATACAGGTTCGTTTTGGCTCCGGGGAACGGGGGGCCGTTATCGCTGAGGAACATCACCAGTGTGTCTTCCCAGTGGCCGGTTTCTTTGAGTGTGTTGATCAGCGAAACGACGCCCTGGTCGAGACGCGAAATCGCCTGGTAGTATTCGGCCAGCTCTTCCTTGACTTCCTGATGATCAGGCAGCCAGGGTGGAACCTGGATCTGTTCGGGCTTGTATTTGACAGGCGTGACACCAGGGTAGCGATCGGGGTTGTCATTAAAATTGGCATAACCGTCGGGGCCGCCACCACGATGCGGGTCGTTGCTGCAGTAGTACAGAAAGAAGGGGCGGTCGTCGTCTTCGGTAATGAACTCTTTAGCGTTGGCGGCCATCACTGCGGAGTTGCGGTTCCCCTGGACGCCTTTATTGCGGTACTCCTGAAACTGGTAAACGTATTCGGGAGCGACGTGATACTTGCCGATCGAGCAAGTTCGGTAGCCGGCTTCTTCCAGAATAATGGGGAGTGACTTCACGGTCGCGTAGGTGCTGAAGTGGTTGTATGAATGAGCGTGGCCGTAATGTCCAGTGGCGTGATTATACAGGCCGGTCAAGATAACCGAACGGCTGGCAGAGCAACTGGCGGTCGTGCAGTGGGCGCGGGAGAAGCGGGTTCCCGATTCTGCGAGCATGTCGATGCCCGGCGTTTTGATGACCTTGTTTCCGTAGCAACCTGCCTGAAAGCCCTGGTCATCGACCACAATTACAATGACATTTTTTTGCTTCGCCGCAGCGGAGACCGGTTCAACGGAGACGAACAGCAGCAGACTGAGGATTCCAAACAGACATCGATTCATGGTGTGGCTTTCTCGCTGGAGTAACAGGCGGGAATCAATTGCAGGAGAGTCGTTAAAATCTTGATTTCATTCTAATCGGCGCGGCAGGCAATCGCAAATCGACATCCGGGAAAGCAGGGGACTTTGCGGGAAACGGACGAAATCAGGGGGGACTGGCTTGAAGTAGCTTCAATTCCTTTCGATAATTAAGAAATTCCTCCCGAGTACCGTCCTTCCCGGAGCTGTCATTGGTATAGCGCGCGGGAAGATTTCAGCCCGATATCAGAATGAAAGCAATGATTATGACTACCATGAAACGCGTCGCGACGATGCTGGCTGTTTTGCTGGCTGTTTCTGCACTCAATTTTGCGGCTGCCGAAGAAGAAAAGCTCAATCAGCCCCCCGAAGGTTACAAAGCCTTGTTTAACGGCAAAGATCTGACTGGCTGGAAGGGTCTGGTTGGCAGCCCTAAAACCCGCGCGAAAATGAGCCCCGAAGAGTTGGCTGAAGCACAGAAAAAAGCTGACGACGAAATGAAAGAACACTGGAACGTCGTGGATGGCGTGATTGTGTTTGACGGCAAAGGCAAGAGCCTGTGTACTGCCAAAGACTACGGTGACTTCGACATGCTGGTCGACTGGAAAATCAAAAAAGATGGCGACAGCGGCATCTACCTGCGTGGTTCACCACAGGTTCAGATCTGGGACCCGGCCGTAAAAGCGGCTAACGGCGTGGGATCAGGTGGACTCTACAATAACAAGAAGAACCCCGATAAACCACTGGTCACTGCCGACAACCCCGTTGGTGAATGGAATACCTTCCGTATCAAGATGGTCGGTGAAAAGGTCAGCGTCTGGTTGAACGGTAAACTGGTGACTGACAACGTCACACTGGAAAATTACTGGGAACGCGATAAGCCGATCTACGAAACCGGGCAGATCGAATTGCAGAATCACGGCAACACACTTTATTTCCGGAATGTATTTATCAAAGAACTTGATTAGCGACATTCGTGTGAAAACCGGCTAAAATGAAAGCACGGGGAGTCCGCTCTCTGTGCTTTCTGTTTTTGACCAACCACCTGATTTCGAAATCTCACCGTATGCTTTCACACGATGCACCATTGGATGACCCGACGGCACTGGCCCGCTTTGGCAAGCTGGATGTGGTCACGCGACTGGTGGTCGAAGGGTTTATGATGGGGCAGCATAAGAGCCCTTTCAAAGGGGCGAGCGTCGAATTTGTGGAGCATCGTCAATATTATCCGGGCGACGAAATCCGTCACATCGACTGGCGGGCCTATGGGAAGACCGGTAAGTATTACGTCAAAGAGTTTGAAGAAGAGACCAACCTGCGTTGTTATCTGCTGCTCGACTGTTCGGGTAGTATGGCGTACGCCGGTAAAACGCTGAGTAAAATTGATTATGCACGCCAGCTTGCTGCCGCGCTGGGCTACCTGCTGTTACGTCAGCGGGATGCCGTCGGTCTGATTACCTTCGACAGCAAACGCCGCGACTTTATTCAGCCGTCAGCGAATCCGAAGAACTTCGGGCAGATGCTGGACATACTCGAAGAGGCACGGCCGCGAAACGAAACGGCAATTTCGACCGTTCTGCGTGAAGTGCAGCCGCTCATTAAACGTCGCAGCCTCGTCGTACTGATTTCGGATTGTTTCGACGAACCCGAGGCACTGACGACAACCCTCAAGCAGTTACGGCATGATCGACATGAGGTGCTGCTGTTCCAGGTGGTGACGCCGGAGGAAGAAGAGTTCCCGTTCAGCAAACCAACGCAGTTTCGCAGCCTGGAGCGTCGAGGCCATCATCAGCTGGTGGACCCGCATCAGTTACGGGCCCGTTACCTGGAGCAGTACCAGGAATTCTGCGCGACGCTATCCCGGCAGTGTGGATCAGTGAACGTGGATTACCTGAAATTTCGGACGACGGACGCGTATCATTTAGCCCTTGGTGCCTTCCTGAATCAACGCACACGCCCCGGACGAAAGTGATAGAGCAAACGTATGTCAGGTGAAAAAATTCCAATCAACCGGACTCTGACAGGCCTGATCTCTCTGGGCTGCCTGGGGATTGCCGCCTATCTGTTCTGGCTGGCGCCACCGGATCAGTTTGCCCAGCAGGATGTGGCCACCGGTGCGTTCATGCGCGTGGGGCTGTTGATGTTTGCGCTCTGGCTGGCACTGCCGACGAGAAACCGGGATGCCGCCTGGGCGAATGTCTCTCCCTGGGTTTTCGTGGTGATCATCATGGCGGTGGTGGGAGTTGCCGTTCGCCCCAAGATTGTGGTACCGTTGCTGATTGTGATGGCTGTCTTCGGCTTCGTGCTGCGACCGCGCAACAAAAGACGCTCGCGGCGCTGACCGGAGCGTACTTCTGAATCGTTTTGATTATTGCGGACTCTGCCCGCGGCTCACCGGCTGTACTTTAAGATTACGTGGCAGCGGTCGCGGTACCTGGTTTCCGGTCTGCGAGATGACATCGATGGGCTTGGGTGGCACGAACCGACTCGGCTCTTCGCCTTTTTGTGCAGCCGCTGCTGCTTCCCGCTGTTTGGCATCGATATAGACCCGGGCAGCGACTTTCAGCAGTTGCGGACGGCGGACCGGCAGCACCCCTTCCAGTTGACCGGCAATCCGTTCCACCCAGCCGGGCTGACGCTCCATCGCCAGGGACATCATATGCATGAAGATCGAGACTTCTTTGAAGTTGCGGTCCAGGATTGCATTGCTGACCGGCGCCAGGATCTTGGCAGCCATCTCGACGGTCTGTGAAGGAAAGGAGACGTACATCGATACCTGGTGTGAGATCGAATCAATCTTCTTGTCTTGGCCGGGAAAATATTCGGTCTGCAGATGCAGCAGGGCTTTGGCCGAGATCGGTTTGGCCAGCAGCGGACTTTTGTAGACGCCCGAGCAGAGCACAATCGTCTCTTTCGGGGTCTGATGAATCACGTCCAGGGTTCCCACCGTGCCATCGCCGGCATCGACTTCATAGGAATAAGGGCCGGTCTGCCACATCTGGAACTCGGACAGTTTCATTTCACGCCAGATACTGACAACCACATCCGGGTGTGCGATGAAAAAGGCATAGGCCGAATGATTGACGTCGAGATGAATTTTCGGCAGCACGCGAAACATGCTGAGATCTTTCAACACGTGTTCGGCATTCGTGCGGTTGGCCTGCGTCATTTGATCCAGCGGAATCTGTGAGAGACATTCTTTTCTCGAGGAGCGGGTTGAAGAACCTTTCGTAAGTAAAGTGATCAGTTCTTCTTCATCAGGAATGCGGATTTCCTGATCGACTTGTTGATTTTTCTGTTGGAATTCAGTCAGCTGCCGATCATCGTCTCGTAAAAGATATTGATCGGCAGCCGACTTCGTCAGGGCCGGGCTCTGGCCATCGCGTTCGTTAGACTGTGGTTGTTGTGCAGAAACAGAGGTGACAGGGACCGCTACGCTGCTTGTGACAGCGATCACCAGAATCGTCATTTTCTGAATGAATTTTGTCATGCTCATCTTCGTCATGTGAGAACCTGTTTTCTTTCCGCGTTCAACTTGTGTTGTCTGGTTTTATGCCCGTCTGTCTGTGTGGCAGTCAGTTTGGAGGTGCATTCACGGGAGGTGCCAGCGCCGGGCCGGGCTCCTTGAGTTCAGACTCCAAACCCGTTTCATCGGGAAACGGATCAGGGGGCACAAAAAGGGAAGGTTCGGGAAGAGGAACCAGGTCATCCACAGTTTCGCCGTCATAAGACTGCGAGCTGCTGTAATCGGTGATTGGAGTGTCGCTGATATAGTGTTGTGGCTGACAGTCATCGCAGCATTTACACCACCAGCGGTTGAAGCGAGACTGACACCAGTCTGGCTTGCCAATACGCGTCAGGTCCCAGGTGGGACGATAGAAGCGGTCTGCATAAAGCTGTGTATCGCTGATGTCATCGATCAGGTTATAGTACGCATTGCTGACCTTGAAACACTGGCAGCCCGAGCATACTATCAGCGGCTGAATCATGACTATGCAGACAAAAGCTGCGCGCATTCTCAGTTTCCTCCCCCATTTGAATGTGACCATCCTGTGTCACAATAGTACCAGTGATGACTCGCATCGCCGGTCGTACAATCGCCTGTACCTAAGGATGATCGGCTATCTTTGAAGAGAAACTTTATCGATTATTCCGAATGGTCTGGTTATCCCTGTGATGCAGGCAGGCAGTATACTTAACCCCTGAAAAACAGGGGGAAACGAGTAAATGTCTGCAGAAAATTTCGAGCCGGAGGGGCCCGGATTCGCGGAATATCCCTTGCCATACGAAGGGTTCTTGCGATTCGGGAAAGAGACTGTGATACTGGTGGTGAAGAAAATGCCACATCCGGTTTCAGGAGATTTTCATGCGCACGTTTGCAAATACGATTCTGTCTATCGCGTTGATACCTACGTTTCTCTCCAGTGAAAATGCGGCCGGAGAAGAAGCGGAGCGGGGAGCTCCCTGGCAGTGTCATATAATAGACCAGTCTTCCCGTGGTGCAGATGGCGTGAAGCTGTTTGATGCGGACGGGGACGGATTGCTCGACATTACGACCGGCTGGGAAGAAGGAGGCATCACCCGCATCTATCGCAATCCGGGTCCTGCCCGGGTGAAAAAGCTCTGGCCGGCAGTCACATTGGGAAAAACTCGACAGGTAGAAGATGCCGCCTGGATTGATCTGGATCGGCAACACGTGAGAAAGGCGGTCGTCAGCTGCTGCGAAGGGAAAACGCGTGCGATTTACGTGCACTGGCCTCCGGCTGAGAAGCCGTTCGAAAATTCGTGGAAGCAGGAAGTGCTGCCCGCATCAAAGGATCGGATGATGTGGATGTTTGCCGTTCCCGCGAAGATTGGTCTCGATTCGCGTGGGGGAGAAGAACTGGTAGCAGCCGGCAAAGGGCCGGGGGCAGAAATTGGCTGGTTTATGCCAAACTCCGACACGCGCGATCTGTCAAAGTACGAGTGGATCACTCTTTCACAGGCAGGCTGGATCATGTCTCTGTTTGCAATCGACATGGATGGAGACGGAGATCAGGATCTGCTGACAACAGATCGTAAGGGAAAACTGCGTGGCTGTCGCTGGCTGGAAAATCCGGGAGGCCCTATTGCGATCATGGGTAAACCGTGGAAGAACCACTGGGTCGGCGGTCAGGATCGGGAAGTGATGTTCGCGCATCTGGCTGACCTGGATCAGGATGGTCTGCAGGACATTCTGGTTGTCACACGCGCACCGGATGAAGTGCTCTGGTTTCGTCGATTGGATGCGGGCGGTCAGAAATGGGAAAAACAGGTCATTCCTTTTCCAGGCAATACAGGTAGCGGAAAAGGAGTGGCGGCAGGTGATCTGGACGGAGACGGTCTGCTGGATCTGGTGCTCAGCTGCGAACATGCAGAGCCACCCAAATCAGGAGTGGTCTGGATGCGAGGCGCCCGCGATGGGAATCAGTTCCGCTGGGAACCACAGGAAATCAGTGGCCCCCGAGGAATCAAGTACGATCGCATCGAGTTGCTCGATCTGGATGCGGACGGTGATCTGGATGTGCTCTCCTGTGAAGAGCGGGATCAGAAGAAAGGTTTAGGAGTGTTCTGGTACGAGAATCCGCTCAAATAGTGTGCTTCCCGTTAAAAGAAAAAGAGTTCGCGCTGGACCGCTTCCAACAGTCGCCTGAGCCAGACGTAACCCAGAGAGCGCGTACCACAATCGATCTGGGGGAGGACCGAAGCGCCGGGGCGGAGTCCTTTGATGGTTTCATGATCCAGCTTGACCGTGATTTGCACAACCGGTTTGCCATCCGCGTCAGGTTCTGCGATTGCAGCGATTTTTTCAATCGTTCCCTGGTAGGTCTGATCGGGATCGGTCAGCAGCAGGAATGAGACGGACAAAGGTTGTTTGTTCTCCCGTTGTGCTGCCAGCACATGTCCGATTTCGGAATCGGGGACTTCCATTTTCAAGACCCAGGGGCCTTTCAGGTCGGCGACGGTCAACAGTCGTTGTCCGCGTTGCACCGGGCGTGCAAGCAGTTTCTCCTGCAGGTCCCAGGTGAGGACTTCACCGGTGATCGGGCTCTTGAGCGTGAGTGCATCCTGCTGATTTTTCAGCAGCGTCGCCTGTTCGTTCAGACTTTTAAGGCGTTCGTTAAGTTCTTCCTCCTCGGCCGTCAGGCGATTGGCCTGTTGCAGTGCGTTCGCATCGGTCGGGTTCAGTCCCAGGCGTGCGGCCTGGATGACCGCCAGCCTTTTCAGCGAGGTCTGGATTTCGCCACGCACCCGGCTGGATTCCAGTTCCAGATCAGAGTCGCGCAGTGTAATCAGTGTCGTCTCTGCGGAAACGTGTTCCCCCTGCCGAACCAGGATCTGATCCACAACGCCGTCTGCTGTGGCAAAGACATTCTGCTGGTCGACGGGTTGCAGGCTTCCCGTCCCTTCAATTTTGAACTCGGCCGGTGTCAGAATCAGAAACGCGGAGAGGGCAGCCAGGATCAACGCCGCTGTCAGCAGTTTGCGGCCCGTCAGCTGTTTTTTTCGGAGCGGGGAATACGACCAGTGTTTCAAAAGAGGGAAAAACGGAAAACTCTCAAACTGCAGTGAATTAAACAAAGCGGTTCCGCCATGGCGAGAGACCGCCAGCCCCCGTTCCAGAATGGTGTGGCTGGAGGGAGTTTCGTGGAATTGTTCAATCACAATTGCCCCGACGGTCAAGTGGCTTTCAGCGACATCGCTGTCAGTATCGCCCGTTGTTTCCTGGATAATATGTGAAAGCGGGAAAATCATCAGTGCCCGGGATCCGGCGAGATCCAGGTATGCATGCAGTGGTTCTGCGATCTGGGGCGGGTATTTTTCCTCGGCCTCCATGATCCAGTAAGGACGGTTCAGGGACTGAATCGCAGTGACCAGGGATTCCAGTCGCTGGACGGTTTCCGAGCGGCGTTCGATGCCTTCGACTCCGCTGGCGGCAATCAGCTGAAATGTCTTGCCGGTTTTCTGTAAAACGGACAGGCGGTCGCAGTCGATCAGTATCCGCCCTTCATTGGCAATGATGAACGCGGTCTGCTCTGTATTCAGGTGCAAATGCACGTGTTCGGAGAATCGTTCAAACTGTTCCCAGAGCGCTTCCAGTTCGCGCAGTTTCTGCAACTGGCTGTGCTGGCAGAAATCCTCCGAGATTTCGCACAATGCACTGATAAATCGGACATACCCTTCCTGCGCAGAAAAAGAGCGGGGAGGATGATGTATGATTTCCAGTAGCCCCACCTGCGGAGTCGGGTGGGCTTCGATGGCGACCGGGCATAGGATCAGATTTTCACCCAGGGGATTGACGCCTCGATGCTGCTCTGACCAGCGTCCGTGTGGCTCGATTGTGTGGGGGCGCCGTTCGTGTAATGCTTCCCGCAGCAACAGGCGATGCTGTTCGATTTCCTGTTCATTCAGAGACGCCCCGACGTTCGTTTCCGGATGCGCGCCCCGCTGTTGTTGTACTACCAGTTGGCCCGCAGCATCAGTTACCCAGAGCACACCCCCCTGCGCAGACATTCCACGAACAGCGCGATCCAGGAGTTCTGAATAAAATTTCTGACTCGAAAGATCCGTGCGCGCGAGTTGAGCCAGTCCCAGTACCAGCTCTTCAATCTCCTGCCAGAGGTTCTCAATTGAAGAAGATTCTTCAGTCGTCATACGTTCTGCTAAAGTGGGGGGTCAGGGAAAGTTGTTTTACGATCAGTGCCGAACCACGTCGGTCTGATCCCGCTGTTGTTTTCATCCTATCACAGCAAACCGTGATCTACTCTGCTTCTCTCTATAAAAGCAGTCAGGCGCACCAAAGTATTTAGTGTACAACTTTAAATCATTGCGCAGCTTCGCTGATTGGTTCAGGTTCCAGTACAAGCGTGATTAAAACATCTGTGAAATTGGGCGACTGGGGGTGGCTGCGTGGGTGTGACCGGCCTTTCGGATAATCCGATTGTGATGAATATTCCGAATATGCTGAAAATTCGCTTTGGGAGGAGGTGTTTCTGTGCCGATGAGTGGAGAGAGAGATTAGCCTTCATAATCAATGGTCCCCTATGACCAGGGAAAATCGATGAACTTTTTCAAAGCCCGGATAATACTTCTGTTTGCTGCAGTAGTGCTGTTGCTGGGCCCAGGGTGCAGTCGTTTTCTGAGCAATTCATTTCAGGAAGAGTTTGTGGAAAGCGATGAGACGTATCAGCGCGCCTTGACTCAGATTGAGTATCCGAATGTGGAAGACATTGATGAGGGTGATACGATAGGCACACAGATGCCCGCGACTGTTTCCAGTCCTGGTACTCCTGAGTATTGGGATCTGTCTCTGCAGGAAGCAGTCAAAATGGCGTTGCAGAGTTCAAAGGTTCTGGGTGATGTCGGCGGTGTGGCATTGAATACACCCGCTGGGGTTCATACCAAATACGATGCCGCAATTACGGAAGCAGATCCCCGTTATGGTGTTCCCGGTGCGTTGAGCGCCTACGATACCACGTTGTCTGCGAGTACATACTTCGAGAAAAATGATAAAGCATTAAACAACGTCTTCTTCGGCGGTGGAACGCGACTGTTGCGACAGGACGCGATGGTGGTTCAGGCGCAGTTGACCAAACGTGCGATGACCGGAACCGAGTTTACTCTGCGTGATTACATTGACTACGATGCCAACAATTCACCTGGTAACCAGTTTCCCCATGCCTACCAGAACAATATCGAAATGGAATTTCGTCACCCACTGATGCAGGGGGGCGGAATCAGTTTCAACCAGATAGCAGGCCCCAGTGGCACACCGGGTATGATCAATGGTGTGATTATCGCCCGCATTAATACCGATATCAGTCTCGGAGAATTTGAAATCGCCGTGCGTGATATGGTGAGTGATGTAGAGAACGCGTACTGGGATTTATACTTCGGATATCGTGATCTGGATGCCAAGATCATGGCCCGTGATTCTGCGCTGGAAACCTGGCGCCGGATACATGCGTTGTATGTGAATGGTCGTCGTGGTGGCGAAGCAGAAAAAGAAGCCCAGGCGCGCGAGCAGTATTTCCGCTACCAGGCTGAAGTCGAAAACGCCTTGAGTGGTCGACTGCTGAATGGAACCCATACGAATAACGGCAGCCAGGGGGGGACATTTCAAAGTAACCATGGCGTTTATATTGCGGAACGTCGTCTGCGCATGCTGATGGGGCTTCCCATTAACGATGGACGTTTAATCCGACCGGCGGATGAACCTTCGCTGGCCAAAGTCGAATTTAACTGGGAAGAAACCCTGGTTGAATCCCTGGAGCGTCGTCCGGAAATTCGCCGTCAACGCTGGCAGATCAAAAAACGTGAACTCGAACTGGAAGCCAACAAGAACTTCCTGAAACCGGAACTGGACCTGATCGGTCGCTATCGTTGGCGCGGATTTGGTAAAAACTTCCTGGCTGAGGGTTCGGATCCCGGTGCATATGAAGGTGCCCTGAATACTCTGTTCGATGGCAATCTGCAGGAATGGCAGATGGGGATTGAACTGTCTGTCCCGCTGGGAAAACGACAGGCACATGCCGCCATGCGACAGGCTGAACTGATGCTGGCCCGCGATCGTGCGATTCTGCATGAACAGGAACGTGCCATCGTACAAAGTTTAAGCAACGCCATTTCTGATGTAGATCGTGCCTACGCGGTTTTGCAAACCACGTTTAACCGCCGTCATGCCGCGCGTCAGGAAGTTGCCGCCGTTGAGGCTGCTTATGAATCTGATAATGCGACACTGGATCTGCTGCTTGAAGCACAACGCCGCCAGGCTGAAGCAGATGGCAGCTATTACCGCTCGCTGGTGGAATATTCACTGGCCATCAAGAACGTCCAGTTTGAAAAAGGTTCTCTACTGGCATACAACAATATTTATCTTGCCGAAGGGGGCTGGCCGGAAAAAGCCTACATGGATGCCGCCGAACGCGAACGTCTGCGAGGCCATGTCCGGAAAATTGCGGATGCCCCTGAATACACGGGTGCATTGTCTCAGGGTGTTTATCCACAATTGTTGACTCCCGGCGAAGTGCCAACAGAGCCAATGCAGCCAACTCCACAAACAGTAGAGCCGACTCCGGAACCAGTGACCGACAACTTCACACCTCCCCCTGTTCCCGGCGTAACGCAGGGGACGTCAGGAAATCCGGAATTCATTCAAGCCATCGATTTTGACGAGAGTCCCGGTGCAGAAAAAAGCATTCAGAATCTGGAAGGAACCGCTCGGGAGAATGAAGGCGAAGTCTATTTTACACCTCAATCCATGGTTCCCCCTGGTCCGGAATCGGGATTGCAGCCGAATGCGAGTGCAGCCGGATTCAGTCCTCTCACAGCGACAGAACCGCAGGCGGGAGCCGTACGACTACCGACTCAGAACCAGCTTGAGGCAGGTGCGCCTTTGAGCGTGGTGCCTGATACGACACCCACACTGCGATCTGCCCGGCAGAATCAGACTCTGAAGTTTCCCCTGAAGGAGCATTCTGGCAGTCAGGATCCTTTTAAAAATTACCGGAACGCAGGGCCACGCTGGGAACCAGTACCCATTCCTGAGACGAAACAGCGAAATTTGAATGATTTTTCTGGTGAAGTGAAACGATTTCCATTGAAAGAGTCGAACTGATCACTGTCCAGCATTCCTTTTGTGTCTCGTGTGCCTGCAGGATCGGATTTCACAGAGCGAAATACGCTTTGATCAAATCGGGTCGGATCAAACTGTCGAGCAAAGTGCGGCATATTTTCGTGGTTTTATCCCAATCTGTTCACCCTGGTAAATCGGGAAGTTTGTGTGAATCCTGAGATTTTCACTAAAAATAGTGTATCAGTGTAACTTGCCCCTTTACCGGTATTGATATAACTTAAGATGGAACAGTATAGTTAAGGCAGTTTTTGATTTTGATACGAGCTGGTGGTCAAAGCATCTCATTTGAGATGTTCTTTTTTTCATACGAGCTATAATAGACTGTGTCCAGTTTGACTCTCGCGTCTTCAGGTCCATGTGGACCGAGTATAATAGATCGAGAGACGCTATGGTTAAATGTGATGCGCTCTAGAAGGCGTGTGTCGCGAGTTCAGGTGAATTTACCCTCGAGACACGGAACCCGGTTTTTTTTCATTACAAGGAGAAACAAGCAATCGAAACAACGCAGAGACTTAATGACCAGATTCGGATCAGTCCGGTACGGGTCATTGATCAAGACGGGGAGCAGTTAGGGGTGATTCCTACCGCTGAAGCTTTACGGTTAGCAATGGAGGCCAACCTGGATCTGGTTGAAGTTGCCTCAGATGCCAAACCCCCGGTCTGTCGGATTATGGATTATGGTAAGCTGAAGTACGAGCGTAAAAAGAAGACCAGCAAAAATACCAAACAGCATCAGGTGCAGCTGAAAGAAATTCGGATGCGTCCGAAAATCGGGAAGCACGATATTGAGTTCAAACTGAAAAGTGCCCGCAAATTTCTGGAACAGAAAGATAAGGTCAAATTCAATATCATGTTCCGGGGACGCGAAAATGCGCACCATGAACTTGGTCGAACTATCCTGGGAGAGATCCAGGAACAGCTTTCCGAGATCGCCAAAGTAGAGCAGGCCGCAACGATGGCCAGTGGACGAAACATGATCATGGTACTGGCGCCCCGTTCATAACAGACTCGCGATCCGCAGAGATCGGGAATAATCTGGTGTTTTAAGAATGAAGCAATGGCCTCGAAGGTACTCAGTGCGCGCGGCTTGTCATGTAGTGCGGCGTTCTGGATATCGCTTATATCGAAGTCCAGGAACCACTGCGATTGCTTTCCAGTACTGCTTCGATGACTTTCATATTCGCGATGGCATCCGGCAGCAGAGTCGGAACCGGTGATGAATTGAGGATCGCCTGCGAAAACAGATCGCCCTGGATCGTATACTGGCTGCAGATTTCCAGTTCGATCTCTTTGATGTCTGTCCCTGTCTGATGCCAGATTTTACAGGGACGGTCGATGGGGGCGTTGAACGGGATTTCAATCTCGATCCGCCCCGTCGTGCCATGAATGTGGACCCGTTGATAGGGGTTGAGCTGTGTCGAGCAGGTGAACGTGGCGGTCCCTCTGCCAAAATCCAGCGTGGCAGATGCCAGGCGGTCTGTGCCCAGGTGCTCGTCGAACTCTACAATGCCGGAAACCCGCTGTGGTTCCGCAGCAAAGATAAAGCGCGAGAGGGAAATCGGGTAACAGCCAATATCCATCAGTCCGCCGCCGCCGATGTCGCGCTGATTGCGGATGTTGCCCGGGTCATCGTTGAAGTAAGAGAAGAAAGACTGGATCGTGCGCAGGTCGCCGATTGCTCCTTCCTGGATCAGTTTTTTCGTCAACTGCCACTGCGGATGATGGCGGTACATGAAGGCTTCCATCACCTTGATTTCCGGATGAGCAGTCGCGCAGTCGAGCAGTTGCTGGCCTTCGGCAGAAGAGAGCCCGATCGGTTTCTCGCATAGCACGTGTTTGCCGGCTTCGATGGCTTTTATCGACCAGGGGACATGCAGGTGATTGGGGAGCGGATTATAGATGGCGTCGATTTCCGGGTCTGCCAGCAGTTCTTCGTAGGAACCATAGGCACGCGGGATGCCCAGTTCGCTGGCGATGGTTTCCGCCTGTTCCCGATTGCGGGAAGCCAGCGCGACGATCTCGCAGAACGCGCCTTGCTGCATGGCGGGAATGACCTGGACAGTGCCGATTTTTGCGGTGCTCAAAATGCCCCAGCGAACGCGTTTGCTCATGATGTGCCTGTGGTGTGAAGTCGAGAAAATGATTTCCGGATCGAATTTTGACTGGCACTTATCATGTTACAAGACAGAACTTGTGTAAAGCGCGGGAGAAGAAAATCAGCCAGGGCAGCTCCTTTTCGCTGCATTCGTGGCTGGTTTTAAAGCTATTCTTTCATCTTCAAGTCAAAGTTTCCTTCGTTCTCTCCCTCTTTCACTTCGAGGGTTAATCGCGAGCTCGTATTATAGATGGCTGGCAGAACCTGTTCTGTTACCTCTCTCATCGTGCCTTCCGGCTCATCCGGGATTTGCACTTTTTCTCCTGTTTTGCGTATCGAAATGATTTCTACTCGATGTTCGCCCACACCCGGTCCGTTCTCCACATCGAATTCGTAATTGCCGTCGACGATATCGGCGACGGTGAGTTTGCTCACCGTATCCACGAGTGGTATGAAACGAATCTTACCGGAAGAAAGCGGCTCACCGTTGACAGTCACAGTTCCATGAACGGCAGCTTTATCATAAGACAGGTCTGAGCCGCTGCAGCCGGATGCCAATATCAAAAAAGATAGAATCAAAAATCGAGCGTTCATAACAGGAGCGTCTTTCGTTTTCAGTTAATATTTTGCGAATCTTACGGTCAGGAGAAGATCGCAATAAAAAAAGAACCAGCCGAGCCGCGCTGAAATAGTCAAGCTCGACTGGATCGGGTTGTTTAGAATTCTCCGAGAACCTCACCATCTCCCATCGATCCCAGGTACCTCCAGGTGGAGAGGTTGATGTTTTCACTGACGAAACGTATCGCGCCGTCAGCCATTCCCATATGTAATCCTCCCTGGTGCGGACTGCCGAAAGAGTAGGTGCAGTCTCTCCAGGCGCCGGGGGCGAATGAAATGACACATTCTTCAATTGATTGATAGGGGGGCATGAATGTGGAGCGGACTGAGTGGTGCATGCCTTCGGTCCAGAATGCATGTCGGCGGCTGACGACGTCACTGTTATCGATGGCCGTCGATCCAGAGTAATCTGTTTTCAGATCGTTGTGTTCTGCTTCCCCGACAATAAATGTCATTGATGCGCCATCTTCGACATCGCGAAATCGGGTCGCACTGTTGGGGGTCATAATCCCCGCTTCTGCGGAATTACTGGTGCCAAAATAGATTCCCCAGAACTGGCCATTACCGGTACCGTACTTATTTCCCGAACTGAAAGCGTAACTGCTGGCAAATGAGGAACCACTGTCAGAACTGTCAAGGTGGCCATCGCGGGGATTGAGTTTGAGGCTCAACAGTCGAGTATTGGCAGAGGGGCATTGGTAAATGGGAAGTTTGGTCTGGTTCAGGAAGGCCGTTTGTGTGTCAGTTTGCCCACCTCCCGATTGATCCGGTCCACCGCCAGTCCCGATGTCAAAGTTGTACAGGTTGTAGAGGGAGGCCTGGTCCAGGAAGGGTAACAGCATCACAAAGCCGGTGGCTCGGTTTTCCAGCCCGGAAATAGTGGAGCCAGGATTGGCACGGGTGTAGTAACCCGCGGGGAACATGCTGTGGGTGTCGTGATAGTTGTGAAGTGCCAGGACAATCTGTTTCAACTGGTTTTTGCAGGTCGAGCGTCGGGCAGATTCACGTGCCTGCTGTACTGCGGGTAATAAAAGGGCAATAAGAATCGCGATAATAGCAATTACGACCAGTAGTTCTATCAGTGTAAATCCCAGCTTCTTTTTCTGTCGTCTCATATCTACTCTCCTTGAATAAAAAAGATTAATCGTAACCAGAAAAGAAATAGAAAAAATGAAGAAGACTCTGCATGAGTGCCTGCTTTGTATGAAGAAATGATGAATGGATTTTTAGAAGAGGGGGGTAGGCCCTGCTTGTTTTGTCTGTTTTAGAGATCAATGAAGCACTCCTGATCATAAATCAAAGAATTCTTATGTTCAAGACTTTTAGTGTAAATTAACGAACTGGACATAAATATGATCTTTCATGTTTAGGTCTGATTCAGATGAGACGTGAGCGCAGTTCAGGTGTGTAAAGGGGGATACCTCCTGTAGGCGAAGTGATTCACTGCAAAGAATGGGAGCGAAGAGGTGATTCCGGGCAAGGCATTCTACTGTCCCCATAAATGAGAATTTCCAATCTGAGACCTCCCGACTCCAAGAAACTTGATGCTGCGCCCTTCGGAATGGATTGCTTACTTTTCAGCTTACTTCTATTCTTGCTGATTAGATGGGGGTTCTTCTCTACGTAATCAAGTGAAAATTCCGCTCTGACCATCGGATGGCACATCAGGCATTCAAGACAGTTTCTGTCTGTTGAGGTGTTTTTTCCTCGAAAGGTCTTATCAGGTAAAGCAAAAATGGATCGTTTTCTGTTTCCCAAATGGGCGAATACAATTGTACCAGTGCTGGGTGCGCTGGGGGCGATTGGCGCCTTGTATGTAGTTGGTATGGTTGCCTTTGGCGCCAGTCCTGAAACGACGGATGTCGGCTATCAGCCCGAACAGCCGCTCCCGTTCAGTCATAAATTGCACGCAGGTAAGCTGAAACTGGATTGCCGCTACTGTCACAATACTGTCGAGGTGGCCGGGCATGCTGCGATTCCTCCCACCAAGACCTGTCTGAATTGTCACAGTGGTGCGGATGCAAACGGTGTTGTGAATACGGTTTCGATTCACTCAACCAGTTCCAAGCTGGCCCCTATTCGTGAAAGTCAGGCGACAGGCAAGTCGATGCAGTGGCGACGCGTGCATGACCTGCCTGATTACGTTTACTTTAACCATAGTGCTCATGTCCGTCGGGGTGTGAGTTGTGTTTCCTGTCATGGTCGTGTCGACAAAATGGATGTAGTGACCCAGGTTAAGCCGCTGAGTATGAGCTGGTGCCTGGAATGTCACCGGCACCCGGAGCCTAATCTTCGTCCGCCCGAGTTTGTAACGAAGCTTGACTGGAAGGCTGAGGGGGATCCGCATGAAGTGGGCGAGCAGGTTCGTAAGGAACTGAATTTGAATCCTTCATCTAATTGTTCTACGTGTCACCGCTAAGGGGTTCGGTTGTGGATAAAAAGTATTGGCGAAGTCTGGGTGAGTTGCATTCCACGCCGGAGTTTGAAGAAGTTTTGCATCGTGAGTTTCCAGTAGCAGCTTCCGAATACCCGGAAGGGGTATCGCGGCGTCGCTGGATGCAGATTATGGGGGCCTCTGTTGCCCTGGCTGGAGCAACAGGCTGTCATTGGGAAGATGAGAAGATCTCTCCCAGTGTCTCGCGTCCCGAGGGTTTGATTCCCGGCGTGCCTCAGAAGTTTGCCACCTTCATGGAACTGAGTGGTCAGGCGGAAAGTCTGCTGGTGACCTGCTATGACGGGCGGCCGATCAAGGTTGAAGGCAATCCCGACTCTCCCCAGAGCCAGGGGGCTTCTTCAGTCTTTGCGCAGTCCGAGACGCTTTCTTTGTATGATCCCGATCGTGCGGTTGGCGTAGTCGAGTACAAGGGGAAGTCCCGTTTTGGTCGCGACTGGGGTGCATTTTTTGAATATTCCGATACCGTGCTGGGTCAGGCGCGAAAGAATGACGGGGCAAAGTTGAGGGTGCTGGCTGATGTCAGTTCTTCCGCTGCCCGCAAAGCGTTGCAGGAGAAGTTTGCCGAGCTGTATCCCCAGTCGAAATGGTATGACTACACCGCCTGCTCGCGCGACAATGTCTACGCGGGAGCCAGGCTGGCGTTCGGCGAAGTGGTTCGTCCGCAATTTGATCTGACCAAGGCGAATATCATCGTCTGTCTGGATGAGGATCTGCTGTCTGAACATCCTGCCTCGCTGAAACATACTCGTGACTGGGCGAGTCGCCGTGATCCTGCTGCCGGGCCGATGAATCGCCTGTATGTAGTGGAAAGCCGCTTCACCACAACCGGGATTTCAGCAGATCACCGTCTCCCCACCCGTTCGGTAGATATGGGGGCCTTTCTGTCCAAGCTGGAAGCACAGGTGCAGGCCAGCCTGTCTGGCAAGAAAGCAGAAGCTGCCAGCGACGATTACGCCGACAAGGTTCTGGCGGCAATGGCCGAAGACCTGGTGGCAAACCAGGGCTCCAGTCTGATCGCCATTGGTGCAAGTCAGCCCGCGGAACTGCAGGCACGCGTTCATAAACTGAACGAGCAGTTGGGTAACGTCGGCGAAGCCGTCAAGTATACCAAAGAGCCCCTGGCTCGTGAGCTGACGGCTGTGGAAGCACTGCGGACTCTGACCGACGAAATGCAGTCTGGTGCAGTCGATACGTTGATTATTCTCGGCGGCAATCCTGCTTATAATGCCCCCGGCGACATCGATTTTGTGACCGCACTGTCCAAGGTGCCGAATGCCGTTCATCTCGGTGAGTACGAAGATGAAACGTCACTGTTATGTAAGTGGCATCTGCCTAAAACGCATCCCTTCGAACAGTGGGGTGATTCGCGTTCTTATGACGGAACGCTCTGCATTGGTCAGCCGCTGATTGAGCCCTTGCACGATGGAAAGTCGGAAGTGGAGCTGCTGGCGATTCTGTGTGGCGACAAGCATCCTGTTGCCCTGGATCTGATCAAAGAAGCTGTGAAGGGTTCTCTGGATTCGATGGCCGTGAATGCTTCCTGGCGACGCGTCGTACACGATGGTCTGCTCAAGGGAAGTTCACTGGAAGCGGTTTCGCCTAAGGTCAAGGAGTTGCCTGCTGCCAAGGCCGTTGAAGCAGGTGAAGAAGACCTGGAACTGGTGTTTTACGCCAGTCCTCAGCTGTATGATGGTCGTTTCGCTAACAGTGGCTGGTTGCAGGAAACACCCGACAGTCTCACGAAGATTACTTGGGACAATGCTGCGATTCTGGCTCCAAAAACCGCCAATGACTTGGGCGTGGAATTCGGTTCTGTCGTCAAGCTGATCCTGGATGGGAAGTCGATTGAATTGCCCGTCTACGTGTTGCCCGGTCAGGCCCCCAATTCGGTGGCTGTGGCTCTGGGTTACGGACGTACTGCCGCTGGCCTGGTTGGTGGCGATGTTGCCCGCGATGTGAAACCGGTGGGTGAAAATATTGCTGCTCTGCAGACTAAAGGTGCGATCGACTTCAAGTCCGGTCTGAAAGTCGAAAAAACCGGTAAGACTTATGAACTGGCGGTTACCCAGGATCACCATGCGATCGATGCTGTCGGCCAGGGTGAAATTGAGGGTCGTGTCGGCCAGCTGGTGCGTGAAGGCGATCTCTCTGAATACGAAGCGAATCCTGATTTTGCCGAAGAACGGACTCATCATCCGCCGCTGATCTCCTTGTGGGATGAAAACAAGGATGGGAAGCCGGTCTACCTGGAGAAGTCCTATGAAGGTCAGGCCTGGGGAATGTCGATCGACCTCTCCAAGTGTATTGGCTGTAATGCCTGTTCGGTAGCCTGCCAGGCGGAAAACAATGTTCCTGTTGTCGGTCGCGAGCAGGTGATCAACAGCCGGGAAATGCACTGGCTGCGAATCGACCGTTACTTTACCGGCGATGATGTGGATAACCCCGGGGTTTCCATTCAGCCGATGTTGTGTCAGCAGTGTGAACTGGCTCCCTGTGAACAGGTTTGCCCGGTCGCTGCGACAGTGCACACTGACGAGGGACTGAACGACATGGTTTACAACCGCTGTGTCGGAACCCGTTACTGTGCCAACAACTGTCCTTACAAAGTGCGTCGCTTCAACTACTTCAACTTCAATAAGATTTACGAAGAGCCCCGCGGCAAATTACAGGCCCTGGTACTGAATCCTGAAGTGACCGTCCGTCATCGCGGGGTTATGGAAAAATGTACTTACTGTGTACAGCGTATCAAGTCGGTTCAGATCGAAGCTAAAAACGAACAACGCCCGATTGAAGATGGTGAAATTGTCACCGCCTGTCAGCAGGCCTGTTCTGCGAAAGCGATCGAGTTTGGCGACCTGGCTAACGAGAACACACGCGTTGCCAAAGCACGTGCCAACTCGCGTAGTTATACTGCACTGTCTGAGTTGAATATTAAACCAAGAACGTCTTATATGGCCCGGATTCTGAATCCGCATCCTTCCCTGGCAAAGCCAAAATCAGCAGGGCATGGACATGGTCATGCAGAAGAACACGCTGAAGCGGATCATGCTGAAAAAGCGGAAAAGCATTAGCAGCGAGTTCGGAAGGCAGGTAGTTCCTGCCGATGTGTGCGTGAGATTAACTAATCCGTTTGAATTTATTGAGCAAAGATATCAAAAGCCATGGCTTCAGTAACGACAGAGCCAATTGACACAATCACCGAAGTGCCCGGTAAGCGAACTCCGCTTGTGACGGGAGCGCACGATTATGGGACCGTCACCGAAGCTGTCTGTCGACTGGCTGAGTGTAAGGCTCCTAAAGCGTGGTATATTGCACTTGGGTTTTCCGCATCCTTAGTGGGGATGTTGTTTGGTCTGGTTGGTTATCTCATTATCACCGGTGTTGGGGTCTGGGGTAACCGGAGCCCGGTATTCTGGGGTTGGCCCATTGTGAACTTCGTGTTCTGGGTTGGTATTGGTCACGCGGGTACATTGATTTCCGCAATTCTGTTTCTGTTCCGCCAGGACTGGCGCACGGGGATTAACCGTGCTGCGGAAGCGATGACGATTTTTGCCGTGGTCTGTGCGGGCCTGTTCCCGGGGATTCATATTGGTCGTGTCTGGCTGGCATACTGGCTGTTTCCGATTCCCAACCAGATGGCAATGTGGCCCAACTTCCGCAGTCCGCTGTTGTGGGACGTGTTTGCTGTATCCACTTACGCGACTGTTTCTCTGTTGTTCTGGTACATGGGTATGATTCCCGACCTGGCGACTCTGCGTGACCGGGCGACCGGAAAAATTCAACAGTTTGCCTACGGCCTGCTTTCACTGGGCTGGAACGGATCCTCCCGTCACTGGCACCGTTATGAACGGGCTTACCTGCTGCTGGCGGCACTGGCGGCACCACTCGTGTTGAGTGTACATACCATCGTGAGTTTCGACTTTGCGGTTTCTCAGCTGCCTGGCTGGCATACAACGATTTTCCCGCCTTACTTCGTCGCGGGTGCGGTTTTCAGTGGTTTCGCCATGGTGTTGACATTGATGATTCCCGCCCGTTCCATCTGTGGCATCAAAGATCTGCTGACCGACCGTCACCTGGAAAACATGACCAAGGTGATTATCGCAACCGGCTCAATGGTGGGTTATGCCTACGCCATGGAATTCTTCATTGCCTGGTATGGCGGTAACCGTTACGAAACCTTTGCTTTCATTAACCGTGCCTTCGGGCCTTATGCCTGGGCTTACTGGATCATGGTTACCTGTAACGTGATCAGTCCGCAGTTGTTCTGGATCAAGAAAATCCGGACCACTCCCTGGATGATTTTCGTAGTCTGTATTTTTGTGAATATTGGTATGTGGTTTGAGCGATTCGTGATTACCGTCACTTCGCTGAGCCGTGACTTCCTGCCTTCCAGTTGGGGTTACTTCAAACCAACCATAGTTGACGTGTTAATGTTGATCGGTAGTTTCGGTCTGTTTATGACATTGTTCCTGCTCTTCTGCAAATATATGCCGATGGTGGCGATGGCAGAAGTCAAGAGTGTGATGCCTCAGCCTCATGGTCACGAAGACCACTGAGTAACTGCAGCAGAACAGCCAGTGTCAGGTACGACTTAACTCATTTGTTTGAATAAAAAAGATTATGGCGACCACAATCGAACAACCAGAAAAAACAAAAGCAGAGCCCCAGCTACTCGGGTTACTTGCCGAGTTCGATGATCCTCATGCGTTGATCGAAGCATCAAAGAAAGTTCGCGATGCCGGTTACAGCAAGTGGGATACTCACACTCCCTTTCCCGTGCATGGCATCGATGAGGCAATGGGCATCAAGATGACCATTCTGCCCTGGATCGTGGCCTGCTGTGGCCTGATGGGGGGGACGATTGCCATCGGTATGCAGTATTGGATGAACGCCGTCGATTATCCATTCCTGATCAGTGGCAAGCCGTTTTTCAGTATTCCTGCCTGTATTCCCATTACCTTCGAACTTTCCGTTCTGCTCTCCGCCTTCGGTGCGTTCCTGGGAATGCTGGGCTTGAACCAGCTGCCGAAATTGTACAATCCGATGTTTAAATCACAGGCGTTTCGCCGTGTGACGAACGACCGTTTCTTTATCAGTATGGATGCGAAAGATGCGAAGTTCTCTGAAATCGATACGGGAGAATTTCTGAAATCATTGAATCCGACCCATGTCGAAGAGTTCTGGTCTGATGTGGAATCACCCAAGCTGCCTCGACCTCTGGTTCTGGGGCTCAGCCTGGTGGGTGTGCTGTTAATCATGCCTCCTGCACTGGTCGCCTACAAACGATCTACGACAACGAATACACCCCGTATTCACATCGTTCCCGATATGGACTTCCAGCCTAAACTGAAAACACAAAACACAACGAACATCTTCAGCGATGGCCGTGAAGTACGTCCGCATATCGAGGGAACCATTCCCCGCGGTCAATATAAAGACGATAATATTCCGTTCTACTACGGTCTGAAAGTGCTGCCGGAAGACCAGGATGTCATCACGATTGCCGTGCAGGATGAACAGAAGCCTGCTGACGAAAAAGCCGCTGATGCGAAACCTGCTGCTGGCGCTGCCGCCGCTGCTCCGACTGAAGATCAGAAACTGGCCAAGCTGCCTTGGGTCACCGAGTTCCCCATGCCGGTCACAGATAAGATGATGGCCCGTGGAAAAGAACGTTACCAGATTTACTGTTCCGTCTGTCATGGTCTGGGCGGCGAAGGTGACGGTCTGGTCTCACTGCGAGCGATGGAATTACAGCAGGGAACCTGGATTCGCCCCGCTTCTTACTATACCGACAATGTCCGCAATCAACCGGTGGGTCGACTGTTCCATACGATCAGTAACGGTGTCCGCAAGATGCCCGGTTATGCAGCCCAGATTCCTCCAGAAGATCGCTGGGCGATCGTTCTTTACTTGAGAGCCCTGCAGAAGAGTCACCACACAGATGCAAAAGATCTTAGTAAGGAAGAGCTCCAGAAGCTTCGAAGTACGAAATAATTAAGTCGTTACCACACAACTTGTTGAATTTAATCTCGTTGTAAAAACAAGAAACGTTATGCAAACTTCATCCGATACTGACAAAAAGATTCCCGTTCAAACCCTGGCTGAGCTGGGCCCCCTCCCCATGAAAGTGGCGCTGGGCTGTTCCGCTCTGTTGCCAGTCTCATTTGCACTGAGTTGGGGATTCACCAACGGGTGGGATCTGTTTGCCTTTTCCTATCTGCAGAGCACGTTTTTCTTTCTGAGCATCTCACTGGGCGCTTTGTTCTTTGTGATGATTCAACAGCTCACGCGGGCCGGCTGGAGTGTGGTATTACGTCGCCTGTCTGAGTTTATCTCTATGGGTGTGATTCCCCTGGCAGTGCTGGTACTGCCCATTGTCCTTCTGACCCTGATGGGAAACCACACGCTCTTTGAATGGGCGGATACCAAGGAAGTTGCTGAAGACCACCTGCTGCAAGCCAAGGCCCCCTATCTGAATACCGGTTTCTTTGCTTTGCGTTATCTGATTTACTTCGGATCCTGGATCTTTCTGGCCCGGTATTTTCTGGGAAAATCGGTTGCCCAGGATGAAAGCGGTGATCCCGAACTGACATTGCTGATGGAACGCCGCAGTGGACCGGCACTGCTGTTGTATGCATTTACACTGACATTTGCTGCGATCGACTTTATCATGTCGTTGAATCCTCACTGGTTCAGCACGATTTTTGGCGTGTATTACTTTGCCGCCGGCCTGGTAGGCTTCTTCAGTTTCCTGGCAATCAGCCTGGTTTATCTGCGCAGCAAAAACCTGTTAAATGGTCCTGTGAATGTTGAGCATCTTCACGATGTAGGTAAATTGTTGTTTGCTTTCAACTGTTTCTGGGCTTACATCGCCATCTCACAGTACCTGCTGATCTGGTATGCCAATATTCCTGAAGAAACGGTATTCTTCCTTGTTCGCCAGACGAAGGGCTGGGGTGTCGTCTCTCTGATGCTGGTCATCGGGCACTTTGCGATTCCTTTTGTTTTCTTCATGTCACGCTGGATGAAACGTAATCCCAAGACACTCTTTTTCTGGGGCGTTTATCTGCTGATCATGAACTGGGTTGATATTTTCTGGCTGGTGATGCCGAACATCGCCTTCGATCATGAGACCTCAGCCATCAGCTTTGGGATGATCCTGATCAATGTCTGTTGTACAATTGGAGTTGGGGGCATCTTTGTTGCCGGAATCCTGAAATTCGCCGGTGAGAAGTCACTGATGCCGGTTCGGGATCCACGCCTCGAAGAATCATTGAAGTTTCACAATATTTAATTTACGTCTGATCAAACCGATCAGTGTCTTCTAGAATAATAGAATAAGAGAATAAAATATGTCGGGTCATAAAGCAGCCTATGATGATCTCGATACAACGATGATCGCGTATGTTGGTGTCGTTGGAACCATCATCACGTTTTTCACTGTATTCGCGGTTGCCGCTTTGAGTAACAAGTTTGAGAGCGATCAGACCGAAATCAAAGTCGTCGAGGCACCAGAGGTGAATTCCGACAGTCTTCTGGCAAATCAGGCGGCTGCCTTATCGGAATACCGCTGGATTGACCAGGATAAAAAAATCGTAGCAGTGCCCATTGACCGGGCGATGGAAATTGTCGTTCAGGAAGAACAGGAAAAGCAGAAACAGGCAAAAACTAAAAAACCATGAAACCGTTTCCATTATTCATGCTGATTCTTCTCTGCTGGGCATGCAGTATCATGCCAGTGCAGGCAGAACGTATGGAGCCGGCTCCCAAAGATATTGAGAAACTGGATGTACTTGAGCATCTGGATTCGAAATTACCTCTGGATCTGGTGTTTCTGGACAGTAAAGGAAAGCAGGTGACGCTGGGTGATTATTTTAAAAAGGATCGCCCCGTAATATTGTCACTGAATTATTCGAACTGTCCGATGCTGTGTTCTTTACAACTCACAGCGCTGGTCAGGGGTTTAAAAGAATTAGAGTGGTCGGCTGATCAACAATATGATTTTGTCTCTGTCAGTATTGATCCCAAAGAGACTTATCAGCGGGCAAATTTAACAAAACAGAAGTACTTTAAGGAATACGATCGTGCAGGCACAGCCGGGGGTTGGCATTTTCTGTGCGGTCAGCAGGCGTCCATTACAAAATTAGCGGAGGCCATGGGAGTTCAATACAATTATATCGAAGAGCGAAAAGAATATGCTCATCCGGCTGTATTATTGATCTGCACTCCCGATGGTCGGATTTCCCGATATCTCTATGGTATCGGTTTTCCAAAACAGACTTTGAAATTAGCATTGGTGGAAGCGTCGGAAGGAAAGATCGGTTCGACCATTGATCGGTTTTTACTGTTCTGCTTTCACTATGATGCAGACAAAGGCCGGTATGCTCCGACCGCACGGAATATTATGAAAATTGGTGGGTTTGCGACCGTGTTTATCCTGACTGTGGTTTTGATTCCCTACTGGCGGGGACGCAAAGGTAGAGTGCAGCTGGAAACGATAAGCGGGCAGACTCATGAAGTGACAGGGGGCTCCTGAACCGTATCAGGCCTCTTTGCCAGAGAATTTGTGTTTTAATCAGATTTGGTTAATACCTTAAATATTTTAACACTCAACAGTTGAATGTGTGAATGCAGATGAAACTATTCATCCCTGAATTATTAGCGAATGCCGAAGCCGGTTTCTGGTTTCCGGCACAAGGTTCCACAGTGGCAGAGAATGTCGATTCTGTCTACTTCTTCATTCTGTGGGTCTGCACGTTTTTCTTCGTGCTGATCGTCGGACTGATGCTGCTGTTTATGGTCAAATACCGTTATCGGCCCGGCGTCGAAGCGGAAAATACCGCTACGCATAACCTGACCCTCGAACTGTCCTGGTCGGTCATACCAACCCTGCTGACCATTGTCATGTTCTGGGTGGGATTTACTTCTTACCTGGATATGCGAACGCCTCCGGCTGCGTCCTATCAGATTGATGTGGTCGCAAAAAAATGGGTCTGGGCGTTCAAGTACCCCAATGGCTGGATCGAAAGCGAACTCCATATCCCACTGGATGAGAATGTGACACTCACCATGGCATCGGATGATGTGATTCACAGCCTGTGGATTCCGGCCTTCCGTACCAAAATGGATGTGGTGCCCGGTCGTTACACGCAGGAATGGTTTAAAGCCATCGCGCCTCCTGTACCGGAGGGTGAAGAATCCGTAGAGTACCCCCTGGAATACCCTTTGATGTGCTCCGAATACTGCGGGACCAAACACTCAGAAATGGTTACCAAAGTTGTTGTGCATGAAACCAGAGGCGATTTTGATAAGTGGCTGCAGGCCGCTGCCGATATTCACAAAAACAAAAATCCGATCGAAGCCGGCGAATACTTTTACAAAAGTCGTGGCTGCATCCAGTGTCACTCGCTGGATGGTTCCATCGTCAAAGGCCCTTCCTTCAAAGGTTTATTTGGAAGCGAGCGGACATTTGCTGACGGAACGACCCGGATTGCCGATGCGAATTACATTACGCAGTCGATTCTGGAGCCACAATCACAAGTGGTTGCCAATTTTCCTCCGGTCATGCCTACCTTTAAAGGTCAGCTGAAAGACGAGGACATTAGAGCGATCATCGCATTCATCAGAGCCCAGAAGTAGTGGGCTGGTGATACGATTTAATAAATAAAAAAGTGAGAATCCGTTTCTCAATTGTGTTTCAGGATTTTTAATCCGACCTTATTTGAAATTAATCAGGAGGCTGGAAGATGGCAACAGTAGTTGACTCCTCCAATCCAAAATCAGATTTCCCGATTCAATACCGCGAATTGAATTATTTAAATTGTTCGAAGGGCTGGAAGAGCTGGTTTTTCACCCTCGACCACAAACGCATCGGTATCATGTACCTGATCGGTGTGACTGTTGCATTCTTTCTGGGGGGGATCTTCGCCGTTCTGTTGCGTACAGAGTTGCTGAGTCCCGAAAAAATGTTTCTGAGCGCGGATGGCTACAATCAGATGTTTACCCTGCACGGTGCCATCATGACCTTCCTGGTGATCATTCCAGGGGTGCCGGCGGCGATTGGAAATATAATTCTGCCGGTGATGCTGGGAGCCAAGGATGTGGCCTTCCCCCGCATGAACCTGGGTAGCTTTTACCTCTGGATGTTTGGTGCCGCCTTCTTCCTGGCTGCCCTGGCATTGGGGGGCCTGGATACCGGCTGGACTTTCTATACTCCTTACAGTATTACCACCAGTACCGCGGTAAGGACCGCGCTGTTGGGGGTCTTTATCCTGGGCTTCAGTTCGATTTTTACCGGGCTGAATTTCATCGTGACCATTCACACCATGCGACCACCGGGGATGACCTGGTTCAAGATGCCTCTGTTTTTATGGGCCCTGTATGCGACAGCACTGATCCAGATTCTGGCGACTCCCGTACTGGGGATTACCGGGCTGTTATTGATTGTGGAAAAAACATTCGAGATCGGGATTTTTGATCCCCGGCTGGGTGGTGACCCGGTCCTGTTCCAGCACTTCTTCTGGTTTTATTCGCACCCTGCCGTTTACGTGATGATTCTGCCTGCCATGGGTGTGGTCAGTGAAGTGATTGCCGTTCACAGTCGCAAACATATTTTCGGATACCGCTTTATTGCTTACAGTAGTATCGCGATTGCCGTGTTCGGCTTTCTCGTCTGGGGCCACCATATGTTTGTTTCCGGTCAGTCGAAAGTGGTTGCCGTCGTGTTCTCGGCGATTACTTTCAGTGTGTCGATCCCGTCTGCCATTAAAGTCTTTAACTGGCTGACGACCATGTATAAAGGTTCGATCCGCTTTACAACGGCCATGTGTTACGCACTGGCGTTCCTGTTTATCTTTTCGATTGGTGGTCTGACGGGTCTGTTCCTGGCGACACTGGCAACCGACATCCACCTGCATGATACTTACTTCGTGGTCGCCCACTTCCACTATGTGATGATGGGGTCCTCACTGGTCGGGCTGTTTGCCGCCGTGCATCACTGGTGGCCTAAAATTACCGGGAAGATGTTCAACGAGTTCTGGGGACGTATTGCCTGCCTGGGTGTGTTTCTCGGATTCAACCTGACCTTCTTCCCACAGTTCCTGCTGGGAACACGGGGAATGCCTCGCCGGTATTACACGTATCTGCCGGAATTTCAGAACCTGCATATTCTGTCAACATGTGGCGCCTATCTGCTGGGTCTGAGCTCAGCGTTAATGGCAGCCACTCTGATTTACTCGGTGTATCGTGGTAAACATGCTCCTGCCAATCCCTGGGGAGGTGCTTCCCTGGAATGGCAGTGCTCTTCGCCACCACCACACAATAACTTCGATCATCCTCCACTGGCCGGCGATCCCTACATCATGAAGTCTGTCGTCTACAATGAGGAAATCGGAGGTTACGTTCCCGTTGAATGTCAAGGGGCTGACAAGGACTCTGTGACCGCATCAGGAGATAAAGAAGTTTAATGAATACCGCGGCCACCACTACCACAGACGAGCACGCTGACAGCCACGATCATGAACACCATGATCCCCGGCTGGCGCATCACTTTGATTCTCATCAGCAGCAGTTTGATACCGGGAAACTGGGGATCTGGCTGTTTCTGGTTACGGAAGTGCTGTTCTTCAGCGGCCTGTTCGGCTTTTATGCCGTTTATCGTTCATTACATCCCGAGGTGTTCCTCTACGCCAGCCAGTTTCTGGATACGACGTTGGGGGCAGCTAATACCGTGGTTCTGCTGTTCAGCAGTCTGACGATGGCCTGGGGGGTACGTTGTGCCCAGTTGGGGCAGACGCGAGGTCTGCTGATCTGTCTGGTGACAACACTGGCCTGTGCCGCGATCTTCCTGGGTGTGAAATCTTTTGAGTACACAGAGAAAGCACATCACCATCTTTTACCAGGACGCGCCTACCAGAGCCCGGAACATCATGATGCGGCGGCCGCAGCTCCAGCAACAGATGCTGAAAGTGCCGTGGCTGCTGAAAATGCAGAAGCAGCCGAAGCTTCTGTCCACGGTGATCACGGCGACGAATCACTGTTCGAAAAAACCAAGCACACACTCTCCTATATGACCCTGGTCCTGTGGGTTGTGATTGTAATTTCCGGGATTGCACTCGGGGCGCTCTATAAGAACCCTGGTAAAAAGACTCTGGCAACGATAGCCGGTTGTTTTCTGGTCTCTGCGATCGGGATGCAGCTGGGGACGTATTCCAGTATTGGCTATCATCAACTGGGACATACAGAAAAACCAACAGATGAAGAAATTCTGATGGCCGAGACGGTTCCAGCTGAATATGCTGCACAGAAAGAAAAAATCCCCGAACCGATGCTGGCACGAACCTTCTTCGGCGTTTATTTCTGTATGACCGGGGTGCACGCCATCCATATTATCGGCGGAATGATTGCCATCAGCTGGCTGATTGTCAGAACGGTACATGGTGCATTTACAACATATTACTTTGGCGCAGTCGATTTTGTCGGACTCTACTGGCATTTGGTCGACCTGATCTGGATCTACCTCTTCCCGCTGTTATACCTGATCAATTAGCGTTTCGAGTATTCAAGAGTTTAACCAACATTTCTGAGAGGCAACCTTGCTTCTCTGCAGTTTTCAGATAACGAGACGAAAGTATTCATCATGTCAGATCATGTTGAAAGTGATGCCCACGGGGAAAATCCACAAAGCTGCCATGTGCATGTCGTACCGGTCAAGGTTCTGATAGGCGTATTTCTTGCTTTGGTTGTATTGACGGTCATTACGGTTGAGGCAGCCAAGTTTGATACCGGTAGACTGGATGTGATTGTCTCGATGGCGATCGCGACCGTTAAGGCTTCCCTGGTGGTTTTTATCTTCATGCACCTCTGGTATGACAAACCATTAAACAAGCTGGCATTCTTTTTCTCGATCATTTTTGCTGCTTTTTTTCTGTGTATGATCCTGCTGGATTCTCATGCCTACGATGACTATGTCAAAGGCTTCACTGAAGATAAAACCCCTGAATATTTAGTAGAAGCACCGGAAACACCTGCTCCCACAGCAGCCCCTGCCGCAACCGATGCGAAGCCGGCTGCCGACGCGCAGGCTGTCCCGACTGAAAAACCAGCGACTGAGCAGAAGCCCGCTTCCACAGATAAACCGGAAACAGACAAAAAGACCACGCCAGAAACGTCAGACAAAACTGATTCGAAGTAAGCTACCGAATTTCATGGTCGCTTCTCGAAAACAGGATGATCCAGCAGCGGGTCGTTTCAACGTTTGTCATTAACGACATTTCTGTTTGTTGATCAAAAGCAGGTGAGCATGCCAGCCGACCGGAGTCAGAGATGGAAAGATCGTCTCGTGCTGTTGTTCACATCACGAGACAGACTCAGCCAGCGGGATTTTGGTCTGGCGATTTTTCTGTTTAGTATCTCCGTCCTGTTTATTGGCGGTCTGCTGGCTTATGTGATCGTCCGTTCGAATCTGGCACAAAAGCATGAGCCGGTAAACCTGGTCATCCCTCCCGCGCTCTGGATTAGTACGGTCCTGTTGATTCTGGGAAGTATTTCCATTCAGCGTGCAGTCTATTATGTGAGTCACGAAAAACAGCAGCCGTTTCGTAATTGCCTGAATCTGACCTTTCTGCTGGGGGGCGCTTTTTTTGTCATCCAGACGATCGGACTGGCTCACCTCCTGCAACAGCATTCAGATATCTTACTGAGTCTCGAAGGCACCAAAAATGCCGCGAATTACCCCAGCAGTTATGGCGTACTGTTTACGTTTGTGTTAGTGCATGCCTTCCACTTTTTCGTTGCCTTTGGATTTCTGGGCTTCGTGATTTATAAAGCTTACCTCTACCTGTACGATCATGAATATCACTGGGGCGTCCATGCCTGTGCCGTCGTCTGGCACTTCCTGGGAATTATCTGGATCTGCATGCTGCTGCTGTTTTATCTGATTGGGTAAAGCGTCTCCCGGTGAAGCAGCGCATCGCGTGTTCGATGCCACGCTGCTCAATTCAGTCTGAAGACATTTCAGTAAAACGGGACACAGTCTAAGTAACATCAATACAATGTGTTAAGCTCTCTTTACCGATTATTACCGCCGATCACTGGGAGAGTGTGTGAACCGCTATTTCCTCAGCCCTGCTGGTTTTACTAAAATAGATGACCAGTCGTAATTCCTCCTGGAAATCTGATTCCGGTTCTACCGTTTCTCTAATTGTCTGTCGCGATGCACCACACTGCCCGTCAACTCGAAACTCAAGCTGAAGAGTTGCCGCAGCGATCCAGCCTGTTTCGGCTGGTGCTGGAGTCCGTGGCTTCGCTGGCGATTGCTGTCATTCTTTTCCGGACCTTCGCTGCGGAAGGCTACATGATTTCGACAGGCTCAATGGCACCCTCTCTGTTGGGATACCATAAACAGGTCACCTGTCCCCGTTGTCATTATTCGTTTACTTACGGTGTGGCCTATGATGATTCCGTCTCTACCAGCCACGTGAATGACCCGGCTGTCGAGGGGCAGGATTTTCAACAGGCCGGGCAGTATGCCACCTGTCCGAACTGTGATACGAATTCCATCGATCTGGCTCAGGTGCCCCGCAATGAAGGTGACCAGTTACTGGTGTTTAAACACGCATACTACCTCAAGCCTCCTGCGCGCTGGGATGTGGCGGTGTTTCAAAATCCGATGAAGCCAACCCAGGCATATGTTAAACGGGTGGCAGGCTTACCGGGTGAAGCCGTACAGGTCAAAGAAGGGGACTTGTATATCAATGGGAAAATCCAGCGTAAAGATTTGAAAACACAACGTGCAGTTCGTCTGCTGGTCCACGATCATCAGTTCCAGCCAGCGGAGGATGACTTTTTTCAGCCCCGGTTTTTACCCGTGGAAGCAGATTCAACGCAGGGACAGAATCAACCGGCTCCACCTGCCTGGAAGGAGCAGCCGGATGGGTTTCTATTTGCATCAGATGGCACTGATGCAGACACGTGGTCCTGGGTCAGGTACCAGCACTGGGTGAGGCAGGGGGGACATTATCAGACAGAAGTGCCGCTGGAGAAATGGCCGGAAGAAATCGAGAAACCCGAACCGGTGCTGGCTGCCATTCAATATGACGAATTGAAACAACAGCTGTCGTGCAAAGGAGCAATGCCGGCGGAAAACTGTCACCGGCTGCTGAACCAGACAGAAGATGATGCGTTTCGGTACGCCGTCGCTCTGTTGTATGAAAAATCGCATGTGGCCCCTGTGCTGGATCGGTATGCCTATAACTCCGGACTCGAAAATCAGACTGCGATTCCGGTACATGATTTTCTGTTTGAGTGCGATCTGCAGGCCAGGTCACCAGAGGGAGAACTGGCGATTGAACTGTTCGACGGTCAGCATCATTTTCGAAATTTCATTGACTTCAAACGGCGACAGGTCAATCTGTTTATCGATGATCAGAAACAGCCGATCCGTACCGGACCATTGCACAGCGATTTTCGATCGCAGCCCGTGAAACTGGAAATGTCGGTGATGGATCGACAGGTTTTATTTGCCATCAATGGAGAGCTGGCTTACCAGCCTCTGCTTTTCAGCAAAAATTCAGAGCCGCGTGAGGAGATACGGATTCCTCTGCAGTTTGGTGCGCGCGGCGGAACATTCAAACTGACCGGTATGAAACTGTTTCGTGATATCCACTATACGCGTGGCAAAGCCCTGCATGGGGTTGATGAACCATATCAACTGGATCAGAACAGCTATTTCATGCTGGGCGATAACAGTCCCGTTTCGCTCGACAGCCGCAGCTGGGCTGACGGAAAAGTAGATCAGAAATACCTGCTGGGTAAACCGTTTCTCGTGCATTTACCTTCGCGGCAGGGCGAGGTCAAAATAGGTGATCATATAGGTCACATCCGCATTCCAGATTTCACCCGAATTCGCTATATTCACTGATAGAAATGCATTTTTTATAGAATAATCAGAAAAACAGTTCATAAATCAGAGCCCGCAGCGAATGATCAGATCTGGTTCGCAGATTCGATCCATCAGGTGCCCGGGCATTTTAGATTTGACAGGTTGTCGGTAATGGCCAAAAAAATAGAAAAAGCAAAACTGAAAAAAGCTCCGAATGAGCAGGTTGAGAAAAGTAATGCAGAACAGGAGCAGGGTAAAAGTCGCCACAATGAGATGCGCGATACGATTGAATCGATCATTATTGCCCTGGTATTCGCGTTTGTTTTCCGCGCCTATTCAGCCGAAGCATTTGTGATTCCCACAGGTTCGATGGCGCCTACTCTCTATGGGCGTCATAAAGAACTGCACTGCGCCGAATGTGGTGTGAAGTATGCGGTGGGAGCCAGCGATGAACTGGTCGAAAAGACAGAGTACTATGTCCCGGACTACAAAGTCACCGGTGCCTTCTGTCCGAACTGCCGTTACTACACGAACCTGCAGGACGCCATGCCTTTCACCGGGGATCGTATCATCGTCAATAAGTTTCCCTTTGATTACGGTGACCCTGGTCGCTGGGATGTGATTGTTTTCAAATATCCCGAAGCTTCACAGACAAACTACATCAAACGACTCGTTGGTCTGCCTGGCGAAGAAATTCAGATTTCCCGCGGGGACGTCTATGCGCGTAAGAATGAAAAAGAGCCGTTTCAGATTCTCCGCAAGGACAACCTGGATAAACAGCTGACCGTTCAGCAGCTCGTGTACGACGATGATTATCCTCCGCGCGAGATCCTGGAGTATGGCTGGCCTGAGCGCTGGTCCCCCATGCAGCAGGTCAAGCCGGTTGAGACACGCTTTGAAGATCTCAAGCAGTCAGCCTGGGAACTGGATCGTGAATCGCGGGCGTATCAGTTCAAAGGGGCGCCGGGCAAAGCCGGTAAGCTGGAATGGCTCCGTTATCAGCATATTGTACCCCGTCAGTCGGAGTGGGCATTGCTGCAGGAAAACCCTGAACTGTTCACGCAGACGATGCTCTCTTCTCCTCCCCAGTCCCGACTCATCAGTGATTACACCGCCTACAATAACTATTCAGGCGGGTCCTCTTCCGGGCTGTTTACTTACGACGCCGCATTCTGGGTGGGAGATCTCACACTCAGTTTCGATGTCGAGATCCAGTCAGAGACAGGAGAGTTTCTGGTCGAGCTGATGCGGGGTGATCGTCATTACCGTGTCCGTTTTGATGTGAAAACAGGTCAGGCCAGACTCTATTTTGTGGAAGATTTTCCCAATCCCGAGCCAGTCGAAACGGAACTGACTACGGTGGAGACCGATCTCAAAGGGAAGGGGGGCTATTCTATCATGTTTGCGAATGTGGACCAGCGACTCTGCCTGTGGGTTAATGGGTCTGCCGTCGATCTGGGAACCGCGACGGAATACCAGCCTCCGGTATCACCGGCACCCCGCGATGGCGATCTGGCCCCGGCGGGGGTAACGGGCGTCGGAATAGATTTTACGGTTTCACATCTCATGCTGCAGCGCGATATTTATTATCGTGCGGATGAGTATTATCAGAATCAGGAGTACTCCGGCGATCGCAGGCACTTATGGGAATTGCTCTGGGATCCGGCTGCCTGGAGTCGTCAGTATGAAGATCACCGTCAGCAGGTCCGGTTTGATAAAATGTCCGATGATGAGTTTTTCGTGCTCGGTGATAATTCCGCCCGCAGTGCCGACAGCCGACTCTGGGGGAATTCGCGTCAGGCAGAACATCGGCACGCCGTTCCCCGTTCTGCCCTGGTCGGGAAAGCCTTCATGATCTACTGGCCGCATGGAATTCCGTTTATGAATGATGGGCGCGGTTACTCACCCAGTGTTGGCCCTCTCAAGCGGTTTTTCTACCATCAGACGCGTCCGGGAGAGTATCCGGATGATCCTTATGCCAAGCTATCCGTGCCCTTTTATCCGAATGTTTCCAGGATGAAACGCATCCGGTAAACTCATATCGCACTTCTCCCATATATATAAAATCGATATTCAGCCGAATGGCATAATTTAGTAGAATCATCTCTCGCGTGAGTTTCGATTGCAGTTTCGTCAAGGAGGACGAGTACGATGGCATTACTGGAATGTGTGGGCCTGGTGAAAGATTATCCCGGTAAACGGGCCGTCGACGGCGTCGACTTCTACGTGGAGCGCGGTGAGATCGTCGGTCTGCTGGGACCCAACGGTGCAGGTAAAACGACCACCTTCCGTATGGCCTGCGGCATGGTGGCTCCTACCAAAGGCCGCGTGTTTCTCGAAGACACTGACGTCACGAGCTGGCCCATGTATAAACGGGCTCGGCAGGGCATGGGTTACCTGCCTCAGGATGAAAGCGTCTTTGTGAAACTTTCGATCGAGCAGAATATCTATGCCATCCTCGAATTTCTGGATGTCACTCGCAAACAGAGGCACGAAACCGTCGATCGCCTGCTGGACCAGTTTGGTCTGACAGCGAAACGCAAACAGATTGCTTCCACCCTGTCCGGGGGAGAGCGACGACGATTGGAAATTGCCCGTTGCCTGGCCAGTTCCCCCGAACTGATTCTGCTCGATGAACCTTTTACCGGGATTGACCCGGTCACAATTCACGATATTCAGGATATTATTGCCGATCTGCGGGATGATGGCATTTCGATTCTGCTGACCGACCACCGGGAACGGGAAACATTAACCATTACAGACCGCAGTTATATCATCTCGGCTGGTCAGGTGCTGGTCAGCGGAGATGCGGAAACCGTGCTCAGTGACGCCTCCGCACAGGCCCTCTATTTTGGGAAACGGTTCGACAAAGGCTCGATCATCGAAGGACGCGAAGCCTTTGGTACACGAGGCAGCGATCGCGAAGCGGCGTAGTCAATCTTACGCTTCGTCCCGGTAACGACCAGGCTGCCATCTCAAAGCCGCACGGCCAATACACATGGAATCGGTCAGGCGATCCATGCAAATGCCTGCAGCAGGCAGCAGAATCAGATCTCCCGGATTCACAGGGGCATGATCGTTATTCTCCACCACTTCATCCAGTCGCGCCAGAATCGTGGGAATGGTTGAGGAGATGGAATTCCCATAGTTCGGCAGATTATTGAGGAAGTCGGCGGAAATGGGAATCTGCTTGGCTGCGGCGATCATGGCTTTTAACAGTTTACCGCTTGGCTGATGTGGGGCAATCAGAATCCGATCTGTCGTCTCAGAGACTTCCTGATAAGACTTCAGGCAGGCTTCGAGCATCAGGTCAACGCCGTTCAGAAACACGGATTCGCCATCCATGTGCATCACGAGCTTGTGCTCGGGCTGTCCCCGGAAATCGTACATGTCTCCCTGTTCGGTCCAGAACAGAGGCACATCCGCTTTACGGCGTTCTTCGGGAATATATTCGGTTGAAGTTTCGACATGGAGCAGGCTATGTCCAGGACCACTCCACAACGTCGTGCCAGTGGCGCCGGCAGAGACAATGCCGCAGAATGCCTTGTCTGAGGAATCGTGCCAGTGTTCGGGAGTTTCAACGGTCAGCAGGGGAATATGCACGCCGGCGGGCTGGTTTTCCAGCAATTGGGAAGCCCGGTTCAGCAGCTCGATAAATCCGACGCAGCCGTAGTTTAAGGCGATAAATCGCTCGGAGGGGACCCCCAGTTTTTCAGAGAGCTGATCGCACAGCTGACGGGCAGACTGGTTACGGGTATGCGAATGGCATAGCAGGATTGCCGGGCAGTCAGCCCAGTCAAAGCCGACGGTCAGTTGCAGTTTTTCTGCAATCGCAGTCGCGATATCCAGTGGTGAAAGATCTGGCTGCAACAGGCGGCGTGTTTCGATGCCCGTAGAGCGACTGATCGCTTTCACACTGGAAAAACCGGCGCTGAAACCCTGGTGAGAGAGTGTATAAACACTTTCATTATCTAATAGTTCAAACAGATCTGTATGATCTGCCAGATCTACGATTTCTGTCAGTGCAAATCCATTAGTCTGCATAAAATAGTCCCAACCTCGCAATTGCAGAAAGGGAATCCGTAACCCCGCAATCGTCTGAGTATGTGCAACATTTGCCTAAAGTGCAATTGAATATAAATAAATGAGAATGTTTTTTTAGCAAGTCAAAAAGTTTCTGCTGCAAACTTTAGCATGGCGGGATCCGGAAGATCTCCTGTGCAGAAAACTGGTGCCTGCCTGTTCACAAATTCCACGAAAGCAAAGCCAGTAAAGTCATCAGTGCTCCCATGATTATGACCGATGTGAAAAAAAAACGGATCGAACGTTGAATGATGATTTGAGGTAACTCATACCGCGTGGCGTTATAGACCAGACTGATCACTGCCAGCAGCGGAATCAGATACACTACCGCATTAACCTGACTGGCAAAAAGTAGTGAAACGGTCATTTCTCATAACACCTTTTATTATACATATTTATTAAAACAGGACACGTGGAATTCAGACTGGGGAATGAAACTGTTCACTCAGGATTTGACAGGCTCCGGCTGCTTATCATCCGGTTTTAATTCTTCTTCATCACCTCTGCCATAAGCAGGACCCTCAAAGGCATCCCAGATAACCAGCAGGTTTAATAGGCCTGCAATCCAGGTGAAGACCACAGCAAATTCGTAACGTTTCCCTAATTTTTTGTTGATATCGTCCAACTCATGATCGGTTAAAGGCATTTCAAACCAGTTCAGGAAAGAGCGTGGAATTGCACCTTCGATATGGCCTGTATCAGTCCGCCTGCCGTTGACTTCACGTACGACCGCGCATTCGAGAGGCCGGTTGTGATCACCTCCCAGTGGTAATCCAATCCCCACGGGGTCCGCGAGTTGCAATGGTTCAATTGGTTTATTGTCCAGGGTTCCTTCAAAGGTCCCTGAAACTTCCGGTCCAAATTCACCGGGAACGGTTTTCAGTTTGATATAACCATCCAGCTTGCCGTTAATGTTATTGCCATCGTCACCGCGATCGAGCAGGGTTCCCTTGAAGGGTGCTTCCAGTGGAAGTTCCATCCGATAAGGGTGTGTCTCAAAAAAACTGCTGTCAGCACCCTGACGTGCCACATTATTGGGGGCTGCCATTTTGTTATACCGCTGTTTTTGAATCAAAGCGGGGAGTGCCGGCAAACCAACGCCGATTTGGGCAAAATAGCCCAGGTTTCGTTTTCCCTGCCAGGACTGGTAATACACGGTTTTCCAGTCACCCAGCGCCATGCCACAGAAAAAGGTACTTAAGATGCAGAAGCAGTAGATGGCTGCTTTAAAGGTCCGTCCCTGGTAGAAGTGTCCTGCTCCTGGAATGAGAAATGCCAGAATCGCGGCGACCACCGGATTTTTTAATTCGATTTTACTCTGACTCTCGGTCATTTCAGGTTCCTCAGGGAATACCTTGGCTGGTCTACGTATCTGGGGTGTTCGCTTTTCAGAGGCTGATCTTAGTGATAACCCGGTAAAATCAGAAGCGTAGACCATTATTAAAAGCAGGCACAGGCTCCAGAGCCGGTGTCCTGATAGTGTATCTGATGGCGAATAAAAGGACTAGACCAACCTGAAGTCTTTACAGATTCAGGAGTTGAGAGATTCTTCTCAAAATGGAAATCAGGTTGGTTTGTGTGTCCGTTACTGATTGGTTTACTGGCCTCCCTCGGAACGCTTTGACCACCAGGGCAGGCTGATCCCACCATCGATCGTCGATGTGCCACCCGTCATATAATCTGCATCGGAGCTGGAGAGAAAGGTGACCAGCTTACCAACCTCATTGGGCATTCCCAGACGTTTCCAGGGAATATTTTCCGCACCGGCCTGCAGTTGCTCATCGGTAAAGAATTTGCGTTCACCGGGGGTATCAATCCAGCCGGGATGCACGGTGTTCACGCGAATTTTATGCGGTGCAAATTCGATGGCCGCAGTTCGGGCCATATGATCGATGGCTGCTTTGGCCATGTTGTATGCTGCGGAAGTCGGAATGGCGATGACCGCGTGCGGCGAACTGATAACAACGATCGAACCCCCGTTCCCCTGTTTCACCATCTGGCCGGCGGCAGCCCGCACACCAAAGAAGGCACCCCACATGGTGACATCGATGGTTCGTCGAAAGCCTTCCATGTCAGCATCCAGAATCAGTTCACGATCACTGTAAGCAGAATTGGAAACGAACAGATCCAGGCTGCCGAATTCTTCAGTAACCTGAGCGACTGCGGCTTCGACTGATTTCTGGTCGGAAACGTCAGCCTGAATGGTGATGGCTTTGACGCCGTACGAGCGTGCTTCTTCTGCTGCTTCTTCTGCTTCCTCAGGGTGAGAACGATAGTTGATGCCGACGTTGGCCCCTGCTTTGGCCATCTCCATTGCACAACCCCGGCCGATTCCCCGGGAGGCCCCTGTTATGAGCGCATTTCGCCCTTCCAGCTTCATGGTTTTACTTCCTTAGTCTGTTGATACGTTAATAATAAGTTGACTTGCACTTCAGAGAGTTTCCCGCGACAGCTGCAAACCGATGCGGTCGGGATGCTCTACCGGAAGTAGACACGATGATAGGGAGCTGTCTGCTGTTGATCACTCTATGTTAAACCCGGGTGATTCTGCAGAGTTATCTTTACGCCGGTCAGGCGGATTGATTCCCGCTGGACTCGTTCCCCGGAAACCGATCTCAGGGAACCAGACTCATATCAGTTATTACTGTAAACAAGCGCGGCCTTAAAACAAAGAAAACCGAGGAGCATTCTCTGCTCCTCGGCAAAATCTTTCCATGTCTCAATCAATCGCAAATCTGTGTTGCTGAGGGGGATGAACCGTCTCAGGCAGAAAAACTGCTGCCGCAACCGCAGGATTTGACAGCGTTGGGGTTATCGAATGTGAAACCCCGTTTTTCGAGACTTTCATAGTAGTCCAAAGTCGTTCCGTCCAGGTAGAGATCGCTTTTCTTATCGACGACCACTTTGATCCCATGTTGTTCGGACGTGTTGTCTTTTTCAGTATCAACATCGTCAACGAAGCGGAAATCATACTGGAAGCCACTGCAACCACCAGAAACGATTCCGATTCTCAAGTGTGAACCCTCGGCGACGTTCTGGTCTTCCATATACCGCTTCAGTTCTTTGGAAGCATTTTCAGTAATTGTGACAGCCATGGAAATGAGTCTCCAGTTTTAAAAAGTACTTAGGTAATCAAACCTTTGAATATTTGATATCGGCGAAAACAGGTCCCGAATCTCAAAATGCTCCAGAAATCCGCGAGCCTGTGCACCCTGATTTTGCTCCTGACATTATAGCAGGATCATGATCTTTTCCGAGATGCATTTTTGGCTGGAGCGATTGAATCTTACGCTTTTTTGTAAGTAACGGCATTATATCACTTTATTCTACTGTAAATCCAGCCGTTCCGAGAGGAATTTCACTCAAACCAGGGGATAACTGGTAGACATTGCCCGAAATTATAAACGGACTCCTTTGTCCTGATGTTCTGCCAGCGGGTGAACAGACTGTTTTGCACTCTTGCAGGTTCGACTCTAAAATAAAAATCGACAGGAATTTCGGACTTGCAGGACAGAGGATGACGACATGAATCAATCACGCCAAGTTTTGATGTTGAGCGAAATGGTACCCGGACAGTTCGCGGACAGTTTTGTGTTACTGGTGTCCCGAGAACGTGCGACGACCCGCGATGGAAAACCTTATTTTCGGGTTCAATTTCGCGATCATGCACTCACTGCCACAGCCATGGTTTGGAGCGACACACCCTGGTTTAGCGATTGTGATGCCAACTGGACAGAGGGAGAATTTTACAAAGTCCGAGCCCGTTATGATGAAAGCAAATATGGCCCCCAACTGGATATAGATCGAATTCGTCCGGTGAATGAGGAAGATGCTGCGGATGGTTTTGATCCAGGCCTGTACTATTCCCGGTCCCGTTTTTCGAGCGAAGAGATGTTCTCTGAGCTGATGGAAATCACACGAGAGCAGATTACGGAAATCCCGCTGCAGAAACTGGTATTGGACATAATGACGCAGTACGCGGATCAGATTAAAACGATTGCCGCTGCCAGCAAAAACCATCATGCGTTCACAGGTGGCTATCTCGAACACGTGTTGTCAGTGACGAAAACGGCCTGTTTTCTGGCGGACAAGTATCAGGCCTATTATCAGCAGATGCAGCCGCCTCTGAATAAATCACTGGTCATAGCCGGTGCAATTCTGCACGATATCGGTAAACTGACTGAACTGGAATATCGACCTCACGGGTCCCGTTATACTCCTGCGGGACGTCTGATTGGACATATTCTACTGGGCCGGGATCTGGTCCGCGAACATGCCTCCCGGATGGAGGGGCTTAACCCGGACACATTGCTGCGACTGGAACATATGATTGTGTCCCATCAGAATTTACCGGAGTGGGGTTCGCCTATTGCCCCGCATACCCCGGAAGCATTACTGGTACACTATGCAGATGACATCGACGCCAAGTTTCATATGATGGCGACCACACTGGAAAATATTCTGCCCGGAAACGAAGATGAGTTCTCGGGGCGCGACAATGCGCTCCGACGCAGTATTTTTCTGGGGTTGAAGTCTCCAGAAGAAACGGGTGAATGAAATCAGAAACCGACTGAATCCACTTTTGAGAATAGAAAACCGACGATGAAATTTACGAAAATGCACGGGGCCGGCAACGACTATGTTTACGTCAACTGTTTTGAAGAGACGTTGCCAGAAGATATCGCCAGCCTGGCAATCGCGGTCAGTGATCGCCACACAGGCATCGGCTCCGATGGACTGATTCTGATCTGCCCTTCCGAAAAAGCAGACGCACAGATGCGGATGTTCAACGCGGACGGAAGCGAGTCGGAAATGTGTGGAAACGGCGTGCGCTGTGTTGCCAAGTATGTCTACGATCATGGCATCTCAAAGCAGCAGACGTTGAAGATTGAAACCGGCGCGGGGGTCTTGAGTCTCGACCTGGAACTGGCGGGATCGAAGGTCAGTCAGGTCCGCGTGAATATGGGGAAACCGATTTTGACCAGCGCCGAGATCCCGACACTGCTGCCGGGAGATCCCCCGGTCAACGCTCCGCTGGAAGTGGGAGCGCAGACTCTGGAAGTGACCTGTGTCTCCATGGGCAATCCCCACTGCATCACCTTCGTCGACGAAGTGAACGACCACTGGGTACACGGAATCGGACCCCAGGTGGAAGTCCATCCCATGTTCCCCAGGCGGGTAAATGCAGAGTTCATTGAAGTCATTTCACCAGCCGAGCTGAAGATGCGTGTCTGGGAGCGGGGCTCAGGCGAAACCCAGGCCTGTGGTACGGGGGCCTGTGCCTCTGCCGTCGCGGGAGTGCTCACTGGCCGATCGGAAAGAAATGTGCTTATCCACTTGCCAGGTGGCGATTTACGTCTGGAGTGGGCCGATAACGATGAAGTGTTTATGACGGGCCCTGCCGTCGAAGTTTACCAGGGAATCTGGCGCGGACCGCAGTAATACAGCCGGGCTTCGAGTGCGAAAGACATAATTCTTGAAATGGTCTTGCAGTAAAATAATAGAACTGATAAACAACGGCTTCTCTCATTTCTCAATATGAATTCCAATTCCAAACCAACGGCCAAATCGACAGACAGTTCATTCCTGTCAGCGTTTCGTATGCTGCATCCGGGGACTTCCATCGGATGGAAAATGCGATTATTGCTGATTGGCTGGAGTCTGTTTCTGATCGCAGGTTTTGGAGTGGCCATTCAAACGACACCGGATTCACGTGGATTTGGTACTCATCAAAAACTTGGTTTTGCACCTTGTGTAATAAAAACGCGATTCTCCATTCCCTGTCCCAGTTGTGGGATGACAACTTCCTTTTCACATTTTGTTCGAGGTCAGTTCCGTCAGTCTGCCCAGGCCAATACCTCCGGTCTGGTGCTGGCAGTCATTTGCCTGGTGATGATTCCCTGGTCCTGGATCAGTGTCTATCGCCGGCGATTCTGGCTGGTCTCTCAACCTGAAACCTGTCTGCTCTGGTTAATCTGTAGTCTGGTATCGATTACAGTCATCGAGTGGGCGTTTCGATTGAACTTTTAAAATCAGATCTCACTGGATTCCCGGCGAGATGACCTGTCCCTTCAAAAAAACAATCTCGAAAACTCTTTGCGGTTCATGCCAAGGATGGCTGAAAAATGCGAAATATTATGACGAACGACCACAAAAACTGGTTCCACCAGCGGTGCTGCGCCGTCGTATTACTGTTGCTGGTTTCATTGAGTGTCAGCGGCTGTTCGCTGTACGTGATGGCGGGCAAAATGTTTTTTGGTGATCCGCTGATAACCTGTGAATTCACCAAACAGACGAAAATTGATCTGATCGAAGATCAGAAGAAAGTCCTGGTTGTCTGTTCGACACCGGAATCGATCCGCTCGGATTATCCGTCGTTGAATTATGATCTGCTCGAGCAGGTAACGTATCGACTGCGACGTGAAAATATTAAAGTCATGGATACCGGGGAAGTTGCCACCTGGCTGGATGATAACGGCGGTGTCTGGAATGACGTTGATGAGCTGGCCGAAAACTTCGAGGTCGACTACATCATCCACGTCGACATTGATTCGTTTGATTACCGCGAACCAAACAGTCCCAATCTGTTAAGAGGCAAGGCCTTCGGTCATATCTCGGCATACGAAGTTCATGCCGTTGAGGGAATCAAACGGGCACTGGAAATCTTTGATGTGGAATACACGTCGGAATATCCCAGCCATATGCCGGTATCGATTGAACAGGAATCGGCAACGGTTTTCAGGAAAAAATATCTGGATCGGATTGCCGACCAGATTGGTCGTTTCTTCTATAACTATCATTCAGGCGATCCGATCTGATCGCAGGCTGCTCAGGCAGAGATGACCAGATACTAGAGTGCATCACAATTAACCATAGCGTCTCTCAATCTAATATACACGGTCCAAATAGACCTGGAGACGTTACAGCAAAACTGGACACAGTCTAATTTCGGAGTTGTGAAGGATCACACGATGACAATATTTTCGTATAAACTATCTGTAGCGAAGCAGCTTTTTCAGACCATCACGAAGCTGGCGCTGGTTTGTGTACTCTGCACGACACTGACAGGTTGTAATTATTTTATTCTCATCGGCTACCTGATTGGTGGTCCCCCTTCCATTGAGCCGGACTTCGATGCACAGACACAGAAGTCGTTGACGGGAAAAGATGTGACGGTTGCCATTGTCTGTTATGCACCGCTTGAGCTGCAGTATAACTTTGACGGGATCCACAACGATCTTGCGAAGTACACCACGTTTCGTTTGCACAGTCATGGCGTCAAGGTGGTGAATCCGGATCGGATTCGTGCCTGGCTGGATGAGAATCCCGACTGGGACAAACCGGAAGAAATCGGTGAAGCCTTCGACGTGACGTATGTCATTCACATTGAGCTGCATAAATACAGCCTGTATGAGGAGAACAGTTCCGACCTCTACCGCGGCCGTGCGGAAGGGATGGTTACCGTCTACGAAATGGATGACTCTGGCGAAGGCGAAAAACTTTACAGCAAGGAACTCACATCGTTCTATCCCTTGCGGGCACCACGGGCGACTTCGGAGATTACGTTTTCCAAGTTCAAGAAAGAATATCTCTCGCGCTTAAGTGATGAAATTGGCCGCCTGTTTTATGAGTATTACAACGGCGACGATTTCACACAGGCGATTTGAACGGATTCCACTTCAGGCCCGGACTTTCGATTCCGACTCTTGCAACTGTTTCGGCGAACCGTTAATTTTCTAAGAGTCGCGCACGAACGCACGTTAGCGTATGTCGTTCTTTGTGCCATTAAAAATCGCGGTTGAGTATCAGGGTAGTGATGCGAGATGTCTTTAAGTAATGCGCAGGCCGTCGAACGCAGCCAGATTATTCTGTCGCATGCCTGGATGGTACGGACGTTTGTCAAGCACAGTGAAGAAGTCGAAGACTTCCCGGAGTTGAGTCACATTGTCCGGGCTGTATTCGATGCATGCCGGGCTTTGGAAACGCGTGTTGATGATCCCGATGCGTATCTGAAGATGCTGCGGAAGAAAATCAGTAAACTTCGCAAAGCCACTGATCAATTCGCGATAGACGCACCGGAAGCGTCTCTGCATACAAACTTCGAGCAGGCCGTCATCTCGATGAAAGCCTGCACGAAAGAGCTGGAAGAACTGCTTGAGCAGGTGGAATAAACTGCCCGGTTATTCGTCCTTGGTAGCATCGAGTACGGCCAGAAACGCTTTCTGTGGAATTTCGACCTGGCCGAACTGTTTGAGACGTTTTTTGCCCTCTTTCTGCTTTTCCCAAAGCTTGCGCTTCCGCGTGATATCGCCACCATAACATTTGGCGGTCACATTCTTTTTCAGGGCTTTGATCGTTTCGCGGGCAATGATCTTTCCGCCGATAGCAGCCTGGACAGGGATTTCGAACTGATGCTTGGAGATCTCTTCCTTAAGGCGTTTCACCAGGGCACGTCCACGGCGTTCGGACTGCGAGCGGTGCACGATCGTCGACAGCGCGTCGACTTTTTCGCTTTTGACGAGAATATCCATTTTCACCAGGTCAGCCGGTCGGAAACCGAGGATTTCATAATCCATTGTTCCATAGCCGCGGGTGGCACTCTTCAGGCGGTCGTACATGTCGTACACGATTTCAGCGAGAGGCAACTCGTAAATCAGTTGCGCGCGATTCGTTCCCAGGTACTCTGTATTTTTATAGATACCGCGTCGATCGGCACACAGCTGCATCATCGTGCCAATGTTTTCAGCCGGCAGAATAAATGTGACCAGCGCGATTGGTTCACGGAATTCGTTGATGCGGCTGGCATCGGGGACATCCTGAGGATTATCGATCAGCACAATATCGCCGTTCCGCTCCAGAATTTCATAGGTCACGTTTGGTGCGGTCTGCAGCAGGTCGATATTGAATTCCTGCTCGAGTCGCTGCTGAATGATTTCCATATGCAGCATGCCCAGGAAGCCACAACGGAAACCGAAGCCGAGCGCATCACTGGTTTCCGGGACGAAGCTGAAGCTGGCGTCGTTCAGGCTCAGTTTTGATAATTCGTCCCGTAGTTTTTCGAAGTCAGTCGCTTCAATCGGGTACATTCCGCAGAACACCATCTGTTGCGGTTTCTGATAACCGGGCAGTGGTGCTTCGGGAAGATTCCGTGGGTTGGCGATGGTATCCCCCACATGCACGTTATCAAGTTCTTTCGCGCCGCTGACGAGGTAGCCTACCTGGCCTGGCCCCAGTGATTTGACGGCTTTCATATGCGGTGTGAACTGGCCAATATCGATAATGTCCAGCTTTGTGCCACCCCGCATCAGAACAACGGTCTGGCCTTTTTCGATTGTTCCCTGTACCACACGCACGTAGGTAACCACACCCCGGTAGTGGTCGTACTTGCTGTCAAACACCAGCGCTTTGAGTGGTGCATCTGCCAGACCACTGGGGGGAGGAATGCGTTCGACGATGGCATCTAGAACATCTTTGACTCCAATACCGGTTTTGGCACTTACCATTAAGGCGTCGGAAGGATCCAGACCGATGACGCTTTCGACTTCTTCCAGCACTTCATCAATTCGCGTGACCGGCAGGTCGATCTTATTCACCACCGGAATGATCGTCAGGTTGGCATTGATACTGGCGTAAGCGTTCGCCACGGTTTGTGCCTGCACACCCTGGAACGCATCAACCAGCAGCAGCGCACCTTCACAGGCCGCCAGGCTGCGGGAAACTTCATAATGGAAGTCCACGTGGCCAGGCGTGTCGATGAGGTTAAGTTCGTACTTCTCCCCTTTGTACTCATGGTAGATTACAACCGTGCGTGCTTTTACGGTAATCCCGCGATCCTGCTCAATCTGCAGGTCGTCCAGGATCTGCGCTTTGAATTCGCGTTGTGTGATGGCACCGGTCTGCAGCAACAGCTGATCTGCCAGCGTACTCTTTCCATGATCGATGTGAGCGACGATCGAAAAGTTTCGAATCAGACGGGGCTCTGTAGCCATAAATGAAATCTCGTTTTCTTATGAAAGACAATCCGCGACAGTTCTGTCCGGATCAGTTTTTATCATTCGTTTCTTCTTTGCGGCAGGCCAGGCGGGCACAGCCGGCGACACCGATGTAACCTGCATCGGAACCAAGTTCTGCAAAGTCGATGATCGTGTTTTCGTAGGGGACTTTGAAGGCACGCTGTCTGGCTTCATCTCGAATCCGCTGCATGAAGCGTTGCCCGAGTTCAGAGTCCCGGCCTCCGAACGTGACGGCTCCGCCAAACAGGATCATGTCCGGGTCAATGGTATGCATAAGCGTCGTGGTTCCCACGCCCAGGCACATTGCCGATTCCATGATCAATTCAATCGCCAGTTCGTCCTCCTGTTCAGCCGCTTTTGAGATCAGCAGGGGAGTCAGTTCTTCTCCGCCTTCTGTCATCGAATGAAGCAGTGAGCTGCGGCCTGCATCCAATAGTTCCTGACAGTGACGTACCAGCGATTTGCCGCCAGAGTACGCTTCCAGTGTTCCATATTGTCCCGAATCACACAATCGGCCGTTGGTCATCTGAATAATCATATGCCCGCATTCACCCCCGTGGGAGTGACGGCCTTCTATAATCATCTCATCTATAATAATACCACAACCTACGCCTGTGCCCAGAGTCCAGAGTACCAGGCTGCGTGCCTCCCGGGCTCCGCCAATCCAGTATTCGCCGTAAGCGGCTGCATTGGCATCATTTTGATAGATCGTCTTTTTTCCCGAATAATGATCACTGACAGTCTGGCGGATCGGAAAACCTTTCCAGGTGGGAAGGTTGGGAGGATCAACCAGCTTACCGCCCGGAATATCCATCGTGCCTGGTGTGGCAATGCCGATCGCCTGGATGTCATCCATCGTAAACTGGCAGTCTGAAAGCACATCCGCAATGGCCTGGTAGATGTTTTTCAGTCCGGCTTCAACGCCTTTATCAACCTCGGTTTTTGTCTTACTGAATGCCAGCGACTTTCCTGTATCATCGACGATGCCGACTTTGACATTCGTTCCACCAATATCAATGCCGACAAAATAAGGACTATTGTGTTTTGTCGGGTTCATACTGGGTCATGTTCCTCTGTTCTGGTTTGATTTCTGGTTGCAGTCGATTCAGATGATCAGGAGTTGCGTGGAAGTCATTCCTCAATGATTGCCTCCAGACGCAACACGATCCTGCTTTGACAGGGAGTACTCGAAGTCAGGTCGGAGGAAGGCCAGCTGCACACCGGGAAGTATAGTCAAGCAGGTCGGAGTGATGCAATCAAGAAGCGGTCAATTCAGAACGCTCCCGGGGCCATTTTGAGGCAGAAGTCGCTGAGTTTCCGGAGAAGGGCGTCTGCATTCTGGACGGGAAAAGCAGGTTGTCGCGGAGCCTGGGGCCTGAGCCTGTTGCAGGAACTTTCAGGAAATATTCGTTGCAGCGACCAAAATTCCTTGGCGCACCAACTGATTTGGGACAGGATGAAATGATTACGCCCTACGTATTTTCTGCGAAATTACTTCATCTCCGAGGCCTGAAATGAAATTTCAACTTCGATTTTTTATCCCTCTCCTGCTGGCATGCTGTTTGACGGGATCGGGTTCCCTGCTGCATGCGGCAGAGCAGCAATCCACGCGACCAAATATCATCTTATGTATGACCGATGACCAGGGCTGGGGGGAAACCGGCTTTATGGGACATCCCATTCTGAAGACGCCTCACCTGGATGATATGGCTGCCAGCAGCCTGAGGCTGGACCGCTTTTATGCGGCTGCACCAGTCTGCTCCCCCACCCGAGGCAGCTTCCTGACAGGCAGACATCCCAACCGTTTTGCCTGCTTCAGTTGGGGCCATACTCTCAGACCTCAGGAAGTCACAGTCGCCGAAGCAGTGAAGTCTGTCGGTTATACCACCGGACATTTTGGGAAATGGCACCTGGGTTCTGTCCAGTCGAACAGCCCGGTTTCTCCCGGCAACAGTGGGTTCGACGAATGGGTCTCCAGCCCCAACTTTTACGAAAATGATCCCTATATGAGCCACAATGGCGTTGTCAAACAGCTTAAAGGAGAGAGCTCACGCGTGACCGTCGACGCGGCGTTGGATTTCATTAAACAGGCTGACAAGGACAAAAAACCGTTTCTTGCAGTGATCTGGTTCGGAAATCCACATACACCTCACGAGGCGGTCTCTGAATTAAAAGAGCTGTATCCAGACCAGAAGCCCAACTTTCAAAATTATTTTGGTGAGATCAGCGGCGTGGATCGGGCCATGGGACATTTGCGGGGTCAACTGCGAGATCTGGGACTGGCGGAAAATACCCTACTCTGGTTTACCAGTGATAACGGACCGCGGCCTCCGCAGTTCAAAACTGAAGAAGCTCGCTCTCAGGCGACCGGCGGTCTGGCAGGTTTCAAAGGGAATCTCTGGGAGGGTGGTGTTCGTGTGCCTTCTCTCATAGAGTGGCCTGCCGTCATCAAAAAACCGGAGGTTTCAAATGTGCCCTGTGGTACGATCGATATTTATCCCACCGTCCTGGCGATGACCGGCGCGAAAGTTTCGCATCAGCCTCAGCTGGATGGTGTCAGTCTGCTTCCACTAATTGAAGGGCAGATGACAGCGCGAGACAGACCAATGGGCTTCTGGACCTATCCAGAGAAGGGGCATCCCAAACGCAGTACCGATATCTTATTGGCACTGCAGAAGCGGCAGTCACCGGGGCACCCCAACCCCAAAGGTCCCGTACCGGATGCGGACGCCGGCAGCCTGAAGACACAGTATCCCAAAGACAAATTGCCGGGCGCAGCGGCCCTGGTCGACGGCAATTTCAAACTGTTGAAAATGGAAACCAAACGGGGGAAACCCAAATACACACTTTATGATCTGGTGAAAGATCCTGCAGAAAAACAGGATCTGTCCCAGGTCGATCCCCAGAGGTTGAAGAAGATGAAAGCCGCTTTAGCAGACTGGCAGCATTCCGTGGTCGATAGTCTGAACGGCAAAGATTACGCTGACTGATCCTGACTTCAGGAATCAGAAACAGGGTTTTTTCCCTCACGATCGGTTTGTTTGATTGCATTTGCGGTATTGAGTCTGCAATAATCGAATTTATAAACATTCATAAGGAAATCAAAAGCAGGCGTTTCACATTATATATAGTGGGAGCCTGTTTTACCTGCCATTTTCCCTGACCGCTTACCTGTCACACTTGATTGAGGAACATTATGAACTCAGGATCTATCATGCGGCTAATGAGCCGATCGCTATTTTCAATACTCTTGCTGGCAGTCGTCTGTTCAGGGCCATTAACCGCGGCTGAAGCGAAAAAAGAGTTGAAGGCCGGAATCATAGGCCTGGATACCTCGCATGTGATCGCCTTTACGAAGTTGCTGAATACCGGTACTCCCGAAGGTGACCTGGCGGGGATTCGTGTGGTCGCCGCTTACCCCAAAGGGAGTCCTGACATCGCATCCAGCGTGGATCGGGTTCCCGGATACATCGAACAGGTTAAAGAGATGGGCGTGGAAATCGTGCCTTCCATCGATGAACTGTTGAAGAAAGTCGATGTGGTTTTTCTGGAAACCAACGATGGTCGTCCTCACCTCGAGCAGGCGATTCCCGTGCTTCAGGCCGGCAAGCCGCTCTTCATTGATAAACCGGTAGCAGGTTCACTTGTCGATGCCATTGCCTTGTATGAACTGTCTGAGAAATATAATACGCCGATGTTTTCTTCCTCTTCACTGCGGTTTGCCAAAGGCGCACAGCGTCTGAGAAACGGAGAAGAAGGCAAGATCACCAAATGCAGTACACACAGCCCCTGCTCACTGGAAGCGACGCACCCCGATCTGTTCTGGTACGGAATTCACGGCGTCGAAACCCTGTTTACCGTAATGGGGCCCGGCTGTCAGTCTGTCAAACGCACCGTCAGTAATGCCGACCGTGATGAAGTGGCCGGCAAGTGGTCTGGCGGACGGGAAGGTCATTTCGCCGGCGTCCGCAAAGGGACTCCCAAAGGTTACGGCGGAACCGCTGTCGGGGAAAACGGGGAAGTCGCCGTGGGCGGATATGATGGATATAAGCCTTTACTGGTAGAGATTGCCAAGTTTTTCCGGTCCGGCAAAGCCCCCGTCAGCCCTGAAGAAACACTTGAGATTTACAGCTTCATGGAAGCCGCTGATGAAAGTAAACGCCAGGGCGGAGCCGAAGTCACTCTGGCCAGCGTCTATGAAAAAGCAGAAAAAGAAGCACATGCCAAGCTGGCGAAACTGGATCTGGCAGACACGGGCAGTAGTGTTCCCGACAACACTCTGACTTCAGCGGAAAAAGAAGCGGGCTGGAAACTGCTGTTCAACGGCAAAGATTATTCCGGCTGGAAATGCAATAACGGCAAACCGATTGCGGCTCCCATTGAAGATGGTGCCCTGGTGCCTTACAAGTCAGGTGGCTACCTGATCGTGTATGACAAGCCCTTTGCCGATTTCAAATTCAAATGTGATGTGAAGATGCCTGAAGAATGTAACTCGGGAATTTTCTTCCGGGTGGGTGATCTCAAGAATCCGGTGCAGACTGGGTTTGAAGCACAGGTGCTCACGGGAGAAGGGACGGGCATGCACGACTTTGGTGCGATCTACGATCTGGTCGCTCCTTCCGTGAATCGTGCCAGCAAACCGGGTGAGTGGACGAATCTCGAGATCACCTGTCAAGGACCGCATGTCTCAGTCGCCGTCAATGGTAAAGTTGTGGCGAAGCTGAATGCAGACGAATGGACCGAACCGGGAAAACGACTCGATGGTTCAAGTCACAAATTCAAAGACGCCGTCAAAGACTTCCCCCGTAAAGGTTATCTGGGATTTCAGGATCACGGGCACAAAGTCTGGTATAAGAATGTAAAGTTGCTTGAGCTGTAAGCCGAATTAAGAATAGTAAGAATTAAAAACAGATACCCGCCACCTGGAAGCATTCATACTTTCAGGTGGTTTTTTTATGCCGACCACGCAACTCCTGTGTGTGGTCTGGTTACCCGGTGAGTACCGGCGAGATGGAAATGAGCGCTCCTCTTGCCGGTTCTCACTAATGGGAATCAAGGAAAACGCGTGAGTTTAAACTACGAATCGAAATTTTCTGATGCAGAATCGAAAATGATCTATTTTGTACCTTGCTTTCACTACAAAAAGGGGGGGATCTGTGTAAAATAGCCGCGAATTCTTGGGCAAAGAGTCGTGTTGCGCCTATAAAGATATCGAGATACAGAGAACTTCAGAATGTCTGTCGTGTTTTGAACAGCGTTCCGTTGGTTTTTTAAACCACATCAGGCGAGTCAAACGAGAAAACTCGTGATATTCAGGTTCATAATTCAATGATTACTATTAAAAAAGGGCTGGATCTGCCAATCGCAGGCGTGCCTTCTGCTTTGATCGAAAACGGGCCGGCAGTTCGATCAGTTGCTTTGATTGGCCCTGATTATATTGGTATGAAACCCACGCTGCTTGTTGAAGTGGGCGACACCGTAAAAAAAGGCCAGCTGCTTTTCAGCGATAAAAAGACCGAAGGTGTCCTCTTTACCGCACCGGTCGCCGGGAAGGTCACCGAAATCAATCGTGGTGCCAAACGCGCTTTTCAGTCGATGGTCATTGAGGTGGAAGGCGACGAAGAAGAAACTTTCACTTCGTACGGAGAAGGTGATCTCACCAGCCTGACACGCGAGCAGGTACAGGACAATCTGCTGAAGTCCGGTCTGTGGACCAGTCTGCGAACCCGGCCTTACAGTCGCGTCCCTTCGCCGGAAACCACTCCGCATTCCATTTTTGTTACTGCCATCGATACCAACCCGCTGGCACCGCCTCCCGAAGTGGTGTTAAGTGAAGAACCCCGGGCGTTCACACAGGGTCTGCAGGTTCTGAAGACTCTGACCACAGGCAAGGTGTTCCTCTGTAAGGCTCCCGGAACGAATCTGCCTGGTGTGGAACAGGATTTTGTCACCGTTGAAGAATTCGGCGGCCCCCATCCCGCCGGTCTGGTTGGCACACACATTCACTTTCTGGATCCCGTCAGCGAAAAGAAAACCGTCTGGTACATCAACTACCAGGATGTGATTGCGATTGGAAAACTGTTTGCCACCGGTCAACTGTCCTCTGAACGTGTGATCTCAGTTGCAGGTCCCGTCGTGAAAGAGCCGAAACTGGTCAGAACCGTCCTCGGTGCCAATATCAGCGACCTGGTCGAAGGCAACCTGGAGGGGGATATGGATCGCCTGATTTCCGGTTCCGCTCTTTCCGGGCGAACAGCACAAGGACCGTTTGCCTACCTGGGGCGCTATGCTCTGCAGGTCACCGCACTGAAAGAAGGGACTCATCGGGACTTTCTCGGCTGGATGGGACCTGGGTTTAACAAGTATTCTGTCGTTCCCGTGTTCGCGTCGTCCTGGATCGGGCAGGGCAAAAAGGTTGCGTTCACCACATCAACCGAAGGCAGTAAGCGAGCCATGATTCCCATCGGGACTTATGAAAAAGTGATGCCTCTGGATATCCTGCCAACATTCCTGCTGCGTGCTTTGATTACAGAAGATACCGAACAGGCAAAACAACTGGGCTGCCTGGAGCTTGATGAAGAAGATCTGTCGTTATGCACGTTTGTCTGCCCGGGCAAATACAACTACGGGTCTCTGTTGCGTAAGAGTTTGACAACGATTGAAATTGAGGGCTAAGTCCAGGTCTCCCCGGCAACGTGCTGACGGAATTGGATGAGCTGGCCTGCAGGTGAATGACTGTTTGCCTGATCGATAAAAAATATTGAAAGACGTAAACCCCAGTTGTCAGGTGCGAAGCCGGTCGGCTTCTTTTGACAATCGATAAATGGTCAATGCCGGTGGTGTCCTGGCAGACTGTGTTTCGGGGGCATCAAACAAGAAAGATATACCACGAAATGAAGCCGTTACGAAATCTTCTTGATAAAGTACACCCCCTCTTCGATAAAGGGGGTAAGTTCGAGAAGCTTTACCCACTCTATGAAGCGCAAGATACGTTTCTGTATACTCCGGGTGAAGTGACCCACGAAGCATCCCACGTGCGCGATTCCATCGATTTGAAACGCATGATGAGTATGGTGATCGTGGCTTTGCTGCCGTGTGTGTTTATGGCGCTGTACAACACAGGCTATCAGGCTAATACAGCGATGAGCGCCATGGGTATCGATACTGTGCCCGGCTGGCGCGGTTCCGTTATGGCCGCGATCGGCGTTGCTCCCGAAGCCAGCAGCCTGGTTTCCAATCTGGTCCATGGTGCACTTTACTTTCTGCCCGTCTACATTGTATGTATGGCCGTCGGTGGTGCCTGGGAAGGCCTGTTCTGTATCATTCGTCGCCATGAAATCAATGAAGGCTTCCTGGTGACCGGGATGTTGTTTCCACTGACTCTGCCTCCCACCATACCACTCTGGCAGGTAGCGCTGGGCATCAGTTTTGGTGTGGTCGTTGGTAAAGAAATATTCGGCGGAACCGGGAAGAACTTCCTCAACCCTGCTTTAACTGCACGTGCGTTTTTATACTTCGCTTATCCGGCTCAGATCGTGGGTGACACTGTCTGGACCGCCGTCGATGGCTTCAGCGGTGCAACTTCACTGGGACAGATGGCAGTTGCCACTCCCGAAGTGGGCATGAAAGCTGTTACCAATCCGGTAGCTGATGGCGGTCTGGGAATCTCCTGGATGCAGGCCTTTATGGGACAGATTCAAGGTTCCATGGGTGAGACTTCTACCTTTGCCTGTCTGCTGGGGGCAGTCTTCCTGATTCTGGCCGGCATCGGATCCTGGCGGGTGATGGCAGGTGTACTAGCTGGTTCGATGGGACTTTCACTGCTGCTGTACATGATTGGCAGTAATACGAATGCCATGTTCGCGATGCCTCCCCAATGGCATCTGGTAGTCGGAGGGCTGGCCTTTGGGCTGGTCTTCATGGCGACCGATCCGGTATCTGCAGCGATGACCGATACCGGTCGCTGGTATTATGGGATTTTGATTGGTGGTATGACGATCCTGGTTCGGGTTGTCAATCCGGCGTATCCAGAGGGAATTATGTTGGCCATTCTGTTTGGGAATGTCTTTGCACCTCTGATTGACTACTACGTTGTTCAAGCAAATATTAAAAGAAGGTTGGCGCGAAATGTCGCGTGATTCAATAGGATTCACATTTATGGTGTCGGCCGCGTTGTGTGTGGCCTGCTCAATTCTCGTTTCCGGGGCTGCGGTCGGACTGCGCAGCAAGCAGGAACTGAATAAAGAAAACGAGCGTAAAAAAAACATTCTCTCCGCAGCCGGTCTGGTTAAGCCCGGGGATGGAGCAGATGTGAGCAAAATTTACGACGAGCGGGTCAAAGGCATCATTGTCGATTTGAACACCGGCGAAGTTGTCACCGACGATAAAGCCCTGTTTCCTGATCCACAGGAATATGATCAGAAGGCCGCCGCCGATAATCCCAAGATGAGTATGAAACTGGATTCCGCTCAGGATCTGGCCGGTATTAAACGCCGCGAAAACTACTCCTGGGTGTATCTCATCAATGATGAAAATGGAAAGCTGTCACAGTACGTATTACCCATTCGAGGTAAAGGTCTCTGGTCGACACTCTGGGGTTTTCTGGCACTGGAAACCGACTTGTCTACTGTTGCCGGTCTGACCTTCTATGAGCATGGCGAAACACCGGGTCTCGGTGGTGAAGTTGATAATCCCAAGTGGAAAGCACAATGGATTGGCAAAGAAGCCTACGCGAAGGACTTTCAACCTGATCTCGAAGTGATCAAGGGGACGGTCAATCCGGAGTCTCCCAATGCCATTCATGAAGTAGATGGCCTGTCCGGAGCAACGATTACCTCGCGCGGCGTCTCACACCTGCTGGAGTTCTGGCTGGGTGATTTAGGGTTTAAGCCTTATCTCGAACGCGTTCGAGAAAAGGAGGAAAAGTAATAATGAATTCAAAACAAAAAGAAGTCCTGACCGGGCCCATTTTGAATAACAATCCCATCGCTTTACAGATTCTGGGAATCTGTTCTGCGTTGGCGGTGACTACCAAGATGGAAACCGCGGTCGTGATGAGTATCGCGGTGACATTAGTGACTGCCTGCTCCAATGCAGCGGTTGCTTCGATTCGGCTGCAGATTCCCAGCAGCATCCGGATCATCGTGCAGATGACAATCATCGCATCACTGGTGATTCTGGTTGACCAGTTCCTGAAAGCATTCGCGTTCGGAATCAGCAAGCAGCTATCCGTGTTCGTCGGGCTGATCATCACCAACTGTATCGTGATGGGACGTGCTGAAGGCTTCGCGATGAAAAATGAGCCCGGCATCAGCTTCCTGGATGGAATCGGTAACGGCCTGGGGTACTCGGCAGTCCTGATCCTGGTTGCTTTCTTCCGCGAACTGTTTGGTTCCGGCAGCCTGTTTGGAGTTCAACTTTTGACACTAAGTCGTGATGGTGGCTGGTATGAAGCGAACGGTTTGATGCTCCTGCCCCCCAGCGCATTTTTTATTATCGGTTTTATGATCTGGGTTCTCAGAACTCTGAAGACCGATCAGATGGAGGAGGCATAACATGTTGGAACATTATCTGAGCCTGTTTATTAAATGTCTCTTCGTTGAGAATCTGGCTTTGGCCTTCTTCCTCGGGATGTGTACCTTCCTGGCGGTTTCCAAAAACGTGAAAACGGCCTTCGGGTTGGGAATCGCTGTTGTTGTGATTCAAACCATCACCGTGCCTGTCAATAATATCATCTTTCAGCATCTGCTGAAAAAAGGGGCGCTGGCCTGGGCCGGTTATCCGAATGTGGATCTGACCTTCGTCGGTTTGATCTGCTATATCGGCGTGATTGCAGCGATGGTACAGATTCTGGAAATGACCCTGGATCGTTACTTTCCGGCACTATATAACTCGCTGGGGATTTTCCTCCCGCTGATTACCGTGAACTGTGCCATCCTGGGGGGAACCCTGTTTATGGTCGAACGGGATTACAACTTCCCCGAAAGCTGCGTATTTGGTTTTGGTTCCGGTGTCGGCTGGGCACTGGCGATTGTGGCTCTCGCAGGCGTTCGCGAAAAAATGAAATACAGTGATGTTCCACCGGGGTTACGCGGACTGGGTATTACATTCATTACCGTGGGCCTGATGGCAATGGCCTTTATGGCTTTCTCCGGTATCCAACTGTAAGACTTCACTAGATTACTGACTTTTTAGAGCGGTCGACGTTAAATCATGGTTATAGAAATTCTCTTTGGCGTTATTATGTTCACGGGCATCGTGCTTGCCCTGGTCGCCATTATTCTGATTGCAAAATCGAAGCTGGTTGCCTCCGGGAATATCACGATTACGGTCAATGAGCAGAAAAAGATCGAAGTCCCCGCGGGCGGAAAGCTCTTAAACGCGCTGGCTGAAAATCAGATCTTTGTTTCCTCTGCCTGTGGCGGTGGTGGGACCTGTGCCCAGTGTGAAGTGAAAGTCCTTCAGGGTGGTGGTGACATTCTGCCGACTGAACGTTCCCACTTCAATAATCGCGAAGTCCGCGAAGGCTGTCGTCTTTCCTGCCAGGTGCCGGTCAAGACAGACATGGAAATCGAAGTGCCGCCTGAAGTCTTCGAAACCAAAAAGTGGGTCTGCAAAGTGCGGTCTAACGATAACGTTGCGACCTTCATTAAAGAACTGGTTCTGGAACTGCCCGAAGGCGAAGATGTTGCTTTCAAAGCCGGTGGTTTCATCCAGATCGAAGCACCGCCACACCATCTGAAATACAGTGAATTTGATATTCCTGATGAATACAAAGAGGACTGGGATAAGTTCAACCTGTGGCGTTTCGAATCCAAGGTAGATGAAGAAACAATTCGCGCCTATTCCATGGCTAACTATCCCGGCGAAAAAGGGATTATCATGTTGAACGTGCGTGTCGCTTCCCCGCCACCACGCTCACCCGAAGGCACACCTCCGGGTAAAATGTCTTCTTATATCTTCAACCTGAAGCCCGGTGATGAAGTCACGATTTCCGGTCCTTACGGAGAATTTTTCATCGCAGATACCGATGCCGAGATGATCTACATCGGTGGTGGTGCCGGTATGGCTCCGCTGCGATCCCATATTTACGAACTGTTCAAAGAACGCAAAACCAACCGGAAAGTTTCTTACTGGTACGGTGCCCGCAGTATGCGGGAAATGTTCTACGAAGACGAATTTCGTGCGATTGAAAAAGATTTCCCCAACTTCAAAATGCATATCGCATTGTCCGATCCGATGCCGGAAGACAACTGGACCGGACTGGAAGGCTTCATCCACCAGGTGCTCCTCAATGAATATCTGAGCAAACATCCTGCACCGGAAGACTGCGAGTACTACATCTGTGGTCCGCCAATGATGCTTTCCGCCGTGCGAAACATGCTGGATGATCTGGGTGTCGAACCTGAGAACATCAGATACGATGACTTCGGTTAAGACAAAATCTGTTTCGATCTGGCATCTCACGCTCTTGCTGCTGTTATGTTTCGCAGGCGTGGGTTGTCAATCTGAAAAGAACGGGTGTGTTGCCGGCACACTGCAGAAACTACAGATCGAGGGACCCACCATGGGAACCTCGTATCATATTACGGTCTGCTCAGATGCTGTTGATTCACTGGATAAAACAAAGATCCAGCAGGACGTCGATCAACTGTTGAAAACGATCAATCAGCAGATGTCGACGTATATCAAAACGTCGGAACTGTCGCAGTTTAATCAGTCGCCAGCGGAGGAGTGGTTTCCGGTATCTGTCCCGCTCGTGAAAGTTGTAGACTCCGGACTAAAGCTCAGCGAGGACAGTGACGGTGCCTTTGACATGACCGTGGGACCACTGGTCAATTTATGGCACTTCGGCCCGGATCCTGGGAAGAGGACGATACCGGAAGAGAGTCAGATCGAAGCCGCGCGCAAAAGTGTGGGTTATCACCATATTCAGGTACAACACGATACGCCCGCATTGAAGAAGACGATTCCGGATGTGTACCTCGATTTGTCAGCGATCGCGAAAGGATATGCCGTCGATGCGGTGGGCGTCTATCTGGAATCGCAGTCGATTCAGAACTACCTGGTCGAAATCGGCGGCGAAATGCGGGCGCGGGGGACCAATCAGCAGGGGCAACCCTGGAACGTCGGGATTGAAAAACCTGTCAGCGAGAAACGGGTTGTGCAGCATGTCTTTCCGCTGGACAATCTGTCGATGGCCACCTCTGGCAACTATCGTAATTTTTTTGAAGTGGATGGCGTCAGTTATTCTCATACGATCGATCCCCGCACCGGGCGTCCGGTCAAACATGCTCTGGCGTCAGTAACGGTCGTTGGAGAAAATTGCATGAACTGTGATGCCATCGCAACTTGCCTGATGGTATTAGGGGCCGAAGAGGGGTATAATTGGTGTGCGGAGCGGGATATCGCCGCTTATTTTATTGTGAAAGCTGAGACCGGCTTCAGGGAGCGGTACTCCCCCCAGTGGCAACATCTATTTGGAGAGGTAAACGAAAAATGATGTCTACAATCCTGTTTGCTCTCGGAGTATTTGCCCTGGCTTTTCTGGGAATGGCGGTCGGCGTAATTTTCAGCAACCGCTGTATCAAAGGTTCCTGCGGCGGTATTGCCAATCTCGACGGTATGGAAGGCTGTTCCGAATGTGGAGGCTGTTCCATCGCCGACAAGAAACAGAAGCAGGCCGACCAGATGTCAGCCGCCGGCTCCTGTCCCGTCGAAGATGAGAAGTAACCATTCATCCGTGGAATTCGCGCTTGTTTAAAGCTGTCCGACAGAATCAGTTCCATCTTTCGATTACGACACTTTGACGTATTTTCTGCACTGCTTAAGCCATTCGCCGGGAAAATTTCAAGATTTCCACTGGCAGAGCGAATCAGATATGAGACAATGCAGGCAGCGGTGCGTCATGCTTTATGTCTGAATCAGCATCCACTGCAAAAATACAGTACTATCATTAATAAAACGAGACAATAAGTTCTCGAGAGGAGAAAGTGATATCGATGGACGATCAACAGCCCGAACCCGTGCATGTTTCTACAGAAGAAGCGGCCTGCTCTACAGAAGAAACCTGCGAACAGACGCAGCACCAGACCGAATCGCGAGCTGAACAGAGCCGGAAAGCGGAGTCATCAGGGATCCCCAATTCCATTGACCGACTTCGCTCGGAATTCGATAAACTGCTGGGTGTCGCTGTCGAGCAGGGGGAACGGGCGCTGGATAAACTGGGACTGTTTGGCAACGAAGCCGTCTGGATGCCGCGCGTAGATGTCCTGGAACTGGAAGAGAAGGTACAGGTTTCCTTTGATCTGCCGGGCGTGACCGCTGAAGAAATCAATATTACACTGGCAGGCAACATGCTGACGATTGCCGGCAGTCGCAGGACGGGAACGACCACCACCGCCGGACAGACAGCCCGTGTCAGCGAACGTCCTTCGGGCCAGTTTCGTCGATCGGTTCCGATGCCGGTTGCCGTCGATCCGGATAAAGTGACGGCCTCGGTGCAGAACGGAATTCTGAATGTCGTGCTGGAAAAGTCTTCAACTGAAAAACCACGACAGATTCCGATCAGTAGTGCTGCCGGCACCGGTTTTTAAGCGGATTCCAGGCAGGTTTTACTCTTATAGTTCCTTGATGACCTGCGGCTCGACGGACTGTCCCGGCTGCAGGTTCATGCTGGGGGCGATAATCAGGCGATCTCCCGCCTGGATGCCTTTGACAATTTCGGCGTCAAAATCGTTCATCACGCCGGTTTCCACATCCGTCAGAATCGCTTTGTTGTTGCGCACCACGTAGGCCTGCCATTGCCCGGATGCATTGCGAAACAACGCTGACCGCGAAACTTTGACGACGTCCTGTTTAATTTCCGTATAGATTTTCACCCGGACCCGGTAATCGGTGCCCAGGCTCCGCTGCTGTGCTTTTAACTGCTTCCACAGACTCTGGTCAAAGCTGATGATGACTTTCACCCGCTGCTGTTCGACGCCCAGGGAAGAGACTTTGGTGAAGCCTTTGGGATAGATCCGTTTGACTTTGCCTCGCACGGACTGCGTGCCAATCGCGGGACCTTCAATATCGACGAGCGAGCCAGTCTGTATATTCCCGACATATTGCGAGAGGACGTCCGCCTCGACTTCCAGATCCTGCAGGCGTCCGATTTCCAGTAGAACGTCGCCGGCGGCCAGTGTCCGCTCGTTGGAATAGTTTCTGGTCAGGATCGTTCCGTCGATGGGGCTGCGCATTGTCGCGCGTTTCTGGTCGCGCAGCAGTTGATCCAGCTGGGACTGCGCTTCTTTCTGTTCTTCCTGCAGGACTGCAGTAGAGAGCTCTTTTTTCTCTTTGTATTTCAGAATCGAGATCTTGCCGATCTGCATCGCACTCTGAATGGCCTGCAGGGAGCGCCAGGTTAAGATGTCTTTCTGGTAGTCGATTTCACTCTGTTTTTTAAACAGGTCGGCTTCGTTGAGCTCACTCTCTGAGAGGGCGCTCTTCTTAAAGAGCTGATATTTACGGTCGAATTCATCGCGGGCATACTGCCATTTGGCTTTGCTGGCATCCTGCTGTTTGCTGGCGGCTTCAACGGTCAGGTCCATCGATTTCAGGAATTCATCAAACTGCACCAGCGAGTTGTCTTCCAGCCGCGTATCGGACTGCTCAACGATTTTCCGCTCGAACTGCTCTACGCGATATCGGGCTTTGGCCACTTCTGCATCCAGGTCAGAAGTGTCCATGGAGGCCACGATCTGACCTTCAGTAACTTTTTCATTTTCTTCGACGGTGATGGGTAAGACGCGGCCGTTTAAAGGCATGGCGATGCGGTAGACGCGGGGCAGGCTGGTCTTGGCCCGTTCTTCGATGAAGGACTTGACTTCCCCTTTTTCAGCAACTGTCACATCTACCGGGAGCGGCGCATCGGAGAGGAGGTACAACGCCCCCAGTCCGGCGAGCAGGACCACTGTGATGATAATAGATTTGCGGGACATCTTTATTCCTTTACATTGAGCGCGGTGAGCCAGTCCATATTACGGATGGTTTTCTGCACCGGCCAGTGTGATATGAGCGTAAAAATAATTCCCAGCAGAACCGTATAAACCCAGCTCATGGCGTCGATGGTAAAAGGCATCCGAAACAGCTCGGTATCATAGGCAATGTTGATGCCTTTGGAGGCCCAGTAACCGGCGGGTAGCCCCAGCAGGATGCCAGGTAGATTCACACAAAAACTTTCTCTCAAGAAAATGGAACCGACTTCAGAGGGAGTATAGCCCAATACTCGCAGCGTGGCGATTTCCTGCTGTCGTTCTGAAAGGGAGATGAGAGAGGCATTCAGGATACTGCCGAAAAAAATCAGGCAGGAAAACACGATGACAACCACAATCATCACAATCATCTGATCCACGAGGACTTCTTTGAGTTTCTCTTTCTGATCACGAATGGAAGTAACCGACTGAATGGCGGGAATCTGTTTGACCTGCCGATAAATCTGCCGGGTGACTGAGGGGCGAGGATTGGTTTTCAACTGCACGCTGGTCAGGGTCTGTGATTCCCCCATCAGTCGATTCAGATAATCGAAGTCGGCATAAACGGTGAGGCCCAGGTAGCTGTCGATGATTTTCATGACGGGAACCTGCCTGGCGATGCGATCACCGGTGACGGGAATCATTTTGAGGGAGTCCCCTGCCTGGATCTTGAGGATGTCTGCCAGTTTACGTGTGACCAGAATACCTGTCTCAGGAACATTGACACGGTTACCTGCCGTATCGCGGGGGATCGTCAGCTGTGCGGTCCGGGTGATGCCGGTGATGCCAGCCTTCTTTTCATGGATCCCGTTTTTAAGCGTGCAGCCGATGTGAAACAGGGGTTCGGCATAATCGACTCCGGTCAACTGCTGTGATTCGAACAGGGCCGCGAAATCGTGATCGTCTTTAAAGCTGAGATCGATGTCGCTGAGCAGCAGTTTGTCATATTGAAAATTGAGCAGCGCAAAGGCAGAGTCGTACATGGAAAAGGTTACCAGCAGCAGCATCGCGCCGACAGTCGCAGAGAGCAGGCCTCCCAGGGTTCGCGTGCGATTACGAAAGATGTCGCGGAGCACGAGTTGCCAGCGAAAGTCAAGCGCGTTCCAGAAAGCGTGGATCTTTTCCAGTAAAATTCGTCGGGCCCGGAGGGGAGGTTTGGGGCGCATCGCTTCCGCTGGTGACAGACGCACAACGGAACGGACGCCGCGAAATGTTCCCAGCACGGCAAAGAAGATACTGATCAGCATGCCCAGCAGAATGACCCGGGGATACATTTGATTGATGAGCGAAGGGAATTCAAAGAAGTTGCGATACTGGGCCGTCATGGCACCGGCCAGAGAATAGCCGATCAGGATTCCCAGCAGGCCGCCCGCGATTCCGATCAGCAGTCCGAACTGGATGAAGTGCAGAAAAATTTCCTGGTTGGAATAACCGAGGGCTTTCAGGGTTCCCACGACGGTCCGCTGCTGTTCTGCCATGCGGGACATTAACAGGTTCAGTGCCAGTGCTGCGACGATCAGAAAGATGGTCGGCAGGATTGTGGCACTGACTTTTAATCCATCAATTTCACTTTTGAGAAACCAGTGGGAAGACTGCTGTGCCAGCGGCGTGGTGGAGAAGACGCCGTAGTCGTCGAGGTTGAGTTCCAGCTGATCCAGAATCTGGCGGACGCGGTCCGGGCTTTGAAATTCGGGCGCCAGGTGGCCCAGGATCTGATTCGCGGCCCCTTCAAAGCCAAAAACATCCTCTGCGTAATCATGTTTCAGGTAAAATACGCCGTACGTTTCGGGTTCTGGAACCAGTCCTCCCGGACCGATCAGGTAGACGAATTCAGAACTGATGGCGGTGCCGACAATCAACAGTTCCTGCAGTCGATTGTTCAGAATCAACTGAATGTGGTCACCTGGCCGCAGATTGTGGGCGCGGGCAAACGCATCGTTGATGATGACTTCTTCCTGACGCTGATCGGTGAAATAGCTGCCTTGCTTGATCACAATACGATTGATGGGGGCGTTTTCATGCGCCGGAAGTGAGACCACCTGACCGGACAATGGTTTTTCGACCCCTTCCAGGGAAGCAGTGACTTCGAACACAATGCGAGGCAGAATACTGGTAACGCCTGCGACATCGGTCAGTGTCGCCAGGTCACCCACGGGAACTTTTTTTAGCTCAACCGAGAAGTCGGCCATTTGACAGACTCGATAATAACTCTGGCGGGAATATTCAAGATTGTCATAGGTCGAAGACATGGCAATAAAACAGCCAATACCGACGGCAATGATACTGATGATCGCGACCAGTACCCCTTTGGCAGCGAACAACTCCCGCATTAATTTTCGATGCAGAACTTTCATCACCAGGTGACCTGATTTGCCGGTATGGGCTGCGGATTGATGCTGGTTTCAGCAATCGTACCGGAGCCGATGCGGATGACACGTTGTGCCATTTTACCGATAGCGGAGTTGTGGGTAATAATCACGACGGTTTTACCCAGCTCCCGATTCAGATTGCTGAGCACTTCCAGGATCATGCGGCCCGTAGAAAGATCGAGGGCCCCCGTGGGTTCGTCGCACAGTAGCAGTTCGGGTTTTTTCACCAGCGCGCGGGCAATTGCCACCCGCTGCTGTTCACCACCTGAGAGCTGTGCAGGGAAATGGTCTGCCCGGTCAGACAGGCCAACCAGTTTCAGTGCGTCGTCAGGCGACATGGGATCGGCACTGATGTCGGCTGCGACAATGACATTTTCCCGCGCCGTCAGAGTGGGGACGAGATTATAAAACTGAAAGACAAAGCCGATATTTTCGCGGCGGTAACGGGTCAGCTGCTGCTCACTGAATTCGGAAATATTCTGCTGATGAAAAAAGACGTCACCCGTAGTAGAGACATCAATGCCTCCCACGATATTCAACAGAGTGCTTTTGCCGGAACCGGAAGGTCCGACAATCACCAGAAATTCACCGGAGAAAACTTCGAGATCGACATTGTGTAACACGGGGACAGAGACGTCTCCCGTGACATAGGTTTTGGAGATGGATTTCAGAGAGAGCAGGATAGAGCGCTCTTGATTTTGCAGGGAAGGGAGTGCATCGGTATCAGAGGCCGCCATGTTGTGATCTCGAAGCAGTAGAGGTTAATTACGTTTATCTGGCAGGGGGAGTCCCTTTTCCGCTTTCAATATACTGATCTCGTTGCCGTGCATACTCTTCTGCTGTGATGACATCCGTTTCCGTGGATGGCGTTTCACCTGTTTCGGAGCGGCCTGATTGCTCATACTCGGCGAAGTAGCGTTTCAGATAAGGAACGCACCAGCCACAACCGGTACCGGCACCGCCACAATCACTTAACTGACTGGCACGCCGTGGACGATGAATCCGCAGATGATTGATGATTTTTCGTTTACTGATATGAAAACAGTAACAGACTTTGTCGTCGAGTTTCACAATAGATACTAATTTCGTATGAGCCGGCAACCGGGTTCAGAGAAAGCGGAGACGGGAGTCGTCAAAAGAGAAAATCCAGTTTGCGTCAGGTGATTGATTCAGGGGGCTGCAGCCCTCTCTATGTAAATCTTATTTGATTTGACGGTAAATGTCAGGGCTACTTCACTCAATATTTGCTCCAATAAATGTGAGAGTGTTGTATTTTTGCTCGAAAGAGCGATCGGGGTTTCCAGCAGACGCGGGTCGTTTTTGATGTTGTCTGCCAGATCGAACTCGGTATCAAGCATTTCCTCAAACTGAATCATCATCGTCTTCAGAGGAATTTCCTCTGCCTGGCGAAATTCCAGAATTGGTATCTGTAAAGCCAGCGTCACATCGGTCTGGGGAGCCGCGGGCGGAGCTGCTGGTTTTGGTTTTGACGCGATCAGCGGAGGCAGATTCTCCGGTTTGTCAGCCACTAACACCTGATGTTCGGCGGGAATCTCGGCTGGCTGTGCTGGCACTCCCGGTTCTGGGAGATTCGGATTCTCGTCTAACGGCAAGTCAGGAACAGCATCGGCAACGGGAGCCTGCTCTGCATGTGATACCGGACGGTTCGTGTTCTCTGACTCAATATCAGCGGGAACAGTTTCTGTCTCACGTTCCTGATCGACTGCGATTTCAACGGAGTGGCGTTCATCGAAGATGATCAGCAGTAACAGGATGAATGCGCCAGTACCCGCGACAAGCCAGGCCATCAGTACGGGGCTCGCCAGCAGATACAAGCCACCTTTCTGCAGTTGCTTCCAGGCAGTGTGCGTTTTGATTTTCAGTGGCGAAGGGCCCGGAGGTTCGGGCTCCGGCGCGATAACGGAAACGGCGAGTTCGCCTTGCGGGGATAACGTGATGCGGAGCTGCTGTCGGCAGTCGGGACAGGGAAAAGTAGTGCCTTCAACCTGTCTGTAACGCATGCGAAGCACGGCCTGACAGTGAGGACATTGAAAGGTGGTGATATCCATCAGCAATCACCTGCGACGGGATTTCAGATAGCGCCTGTTATTTAGCAGGCGGAAACTCATACATTTTCAGATTGTTCTGCTGCGCGAAAGGTTTACTGGTTACGGTTGCCGTTTTCGCAGTTTCATCAATGATCAGGCACATCTGCTCCTGATCTTTCGTATTGAAGATGGCCTGCAGGGTCTCCAGAGCGGAAACCGTACCCAGGTTCATGGTCTGTCGCATATTCTGAGTGTAACCGACCAGTTTTAATCCTGCTCCATCCAGAATGATTTTGGTTTTGGTTTCGTCTGCAATATAAGCCAGCACTTCTTCCAGCGGCATGCGTTTGAAGTCCACTTCGAGTTTCATTTTCAGGCGGTCCACGACTTTATCCGGCAGTTGCGGACCCGTCGGTCTGGGTTTGGCTTTCACAGAGAAGTCGGTGCGCGTGGATTCATCCCAGGTCAACAGACTGGCCAGCGCCAGGTTCGGTGCAGCGCGTTCCGGGAGGTTACTGACCAACTGGGCATAACGTTCCCCCGATTGCTCCTGGTTGGCCATGCTGAAAGCTTTGAGCATCGCGGGGAACCGGCCGATGACTTTGCGGCTGCCTACGGTTCCCGGATTCATTTTTTGGACACTTTCCAGCATTTCCTCTGGAAGTGCATCAAGTTGTTCTTTCAGGTTGATCGCGAGTTTCCCGGGACGAATCATTGTTGAATTACGGAACGTCCATTCCGAATAAAAATCATCCGATCCCAAATGCATGCTCCAGGCAACGGTTTCGACATCTTCACCGATCCAGTCCAGAAATTCGTTGATGAAAGGATGCGCTTTTTCCGGAAGTAATACGTCCTGCTGTCGACGCACTTCATCGGGGTCGAAGACAATCGTGAGGTGCCGATCCCGGTCGGTCTGTTTCAGAACGGACTCGATGCCGGGTGAGGTACTGCTTTGATATTCGCGTGCTTCTGCCATCTCTGCGGCACGGAGATTTCCTGGTGGACCGATCGCATAGGTGTGGTCATCGACGATCATCGACGAATATTTTTCACCTGAATAGACGGGAAAACTGTAGTCGTCCAGTCGCTGTCCATCTAATTGTGCTATCAGTTCAGAACGTTTGAAAGGCTCGGTCGTCCTGATGACCGCAGCATATTCGGGAGGTGCTCCCGGAGAGCCGAGAATCAGGCAGAACGTAAGTTCTTGTATCTGCGCTGGTCCGGTCAGGCAGATTTCTTTAATTATCTGTTCGGCCCAGATGCCGACCGGTCCGAGGCAGGCACGGAATTCTTCGCCTTGTGAACCTGGTGCCCAGAGTTCTGCAGGGCGCAGATGGATCAGGATTCGTGTGCCGGCGGGAACATATAAAAGTCGAATCGGCGTCCCGTTTGTCGGGCTGGCAGCCACCTTAGGGGCGGGCGTTGCTGGTTGAGACAAGGCTACGGCCGGTTTTGTCGTAGTCACTGGCGCCAGTTTCACTGGTTTGGAAGCGATTGTTTCTTCGACTTGATCCCAGACAAAGTAGCCGCCGATACCGATCAGAAGCAGGACGACCGCGATGCTGGCAATCGTTACGTTTCTGCGTTTCGCATTCTTGCGACGGAGTTCACGCATTCGTGCGACGCCGGCATTTTCCGTGGCTTCAACAGCGATATTCGGGAATGCGGAATCGGCAGCTCCAGTATTGATATTGGGTGCAGGACTGGTATCCACAACCGGCGGCGCTGAGGTATCAATCTGAGGAAAACCAGAGGGCGCAGGCTCCGATACAACCGGAGGCGGTGTTGCAGGTTCGTCGGGAACCCACTTGGCTGACGTACCCACAACGGGCGTTGCAGGTTGTGCCAGTTCAATCTGAATCTTTTCTGCCTGTTCCTGCCGGGGTGTTTCAGTCGCAGGCGGGGTGTTCTGTTGGATTTGTGGGGCGGAGGCAGGTGGTTTTTGCGAAGATTCAACGGGGACAGAGTGTTCACCAGTGTCCGGAGTCATGGCGGGAAGTTTCAAAACAAAAGCCTGTTTGCAGTTGGGGCATTTTGCTTTTTTTCCGAGCAGACTCTTATCCCGGAGCTTGAGTTTTTTTTTGCAGTGAGGACAAGGAACAGCAATGCTCGACATGAATCAGCCTGTCAGGAGTGGTTTCTTTAAAGTCAGTTACAGTCAGGATTAATGCGGAAGGCAATCTCCCGCTCAGGCGCAGCTCTCCTGTTTATCATACGTTGAGAGAAGCAGTGCTGCCAAGTCTTTTTGAGACTAGTTTCAGATTAACACAAGTTTCGAATCAGACCGCACTCCTCTGGTTCTTTGGGCCTGATTAATCAAAATGAGCCATTCAGGTTACTGGTCTTTAATTCAGTAAACAATTATCTGTTTGAAAGTCCTCCAGTTATCGTCTCAACATTCCAGAGTGTCGCAGATAGAGATTCCGTTCTTCTCAGCGTCACCGTTTGGAAAATCTCCATGTCCTTTCGGATCTGGCCGGGCAATCAATTTTTAATAACTGGCGGCAAATCCTGACCAGTTTTACGCAAATCCTGAAATGGGACGTATGTCGAGCAGGATATAGTTATTTGTATGTATTTAAATTTCTAATTCATATTTTACGGGAGAAATATCGTGCTCATATTTCACACTAAATCTGAACGGTCTCGCGGCTTCACTCTGATTGAGCTACTTGTGGTGATTGCCATCATTGCGATTTTGATTGCCCTGTTACTGCCGGCTGTGCAACAGGCCCGGGAAGCAGCCCGTCGCAGTACCTGCAAAAACAGTATGAAACAGATTGGTCTGGCGATGCATAACTATCATGATACGCATTCCATTTTCCCACCAGCGACAGTCAATCCCGGGTGTCAGCATGGAAACCTGCTGGTGAGCCCGGATACCATGTCAGGCAATGTCAAAAATATCACCGCACACCTGCTGATTCTGCCATACCTTGACCAGGCAAACCTGTATAACCAGTTGAATTTTTCTCAGCCGATGGGATTGTCAGCGCATGCCGATGTAACACCTCCGAGTGCGACTGCGGCCGCTTCGAATATGGCAGCGCTTAAAAGGCAGCGTCTCAGTATTTATGTCTGTCCTTCAGATCCTGCGGATTCACCGGGAACCAATTCCAGTACAACAACTCATTATTACACTGTGGATTATCATCGAACCAGTTATGGTGTCATTGCCCGTGCCTGGGAAGATAACAGCAAGAATCGGGAGTTATTCTGGGGGCATGCGAATAATGCCCGCAACCTGCGATCTGCTTTTGGAACAAACGGTTCTGCCCGGATGAGAGATATCACCGATGGGACGACCAATACAATCTTCATGTCCGAAACTTCGATGGAGAAATACAGTTCGAACTATGGTCCTTATTGGGGGGCCTGGACGAATACGTTCTGGTTGAATATGAGCTACGGTATTAACAAGCCATATAACTCAACAACTTCACTGCCATTTGCCTGGACACCCGGAAGTAAACATGAAGGTGGCTGTCATGTACTGCTGGCCGACGGGGGCGTGCGTTTTGTCAGTGAAAACACCAATGAACCAACGTTGCTCAATCTCGTCAGCATCGCCGATGGAAATGTTATTGGGGAATGGTAAGCCAAAGGAAGAATATGAAGACAAAACGCGCTCTGTTAAACAACGTTTCAAAAACAGTCTGTTCTCTTTTATGTATGGTTTTGATTGCCGGCTGTTCGGGGGGTGGGGAGCCGCTACCCGAATTGACGGAAGTCACCGGAACAGTCACTCTGGATGGTAAACCGCTTGAGAATATTTCGGTGATATTTCAACCGGAAGCAGCAGACCAGGCCTCTTCCCGGGGGACTACCAATGCGGAAGGAAAATTCAAGCTGATGTACAATCAGGATGCCTCTGGTGCCGTCTCTGGAAAGCATAAAGTACGCTTTGCTGTGATGGACGCCGATTCCACGGGATTACTGCCCGAGAAATACACCCGCACCAATTCGGGTGAAACCGCCGATGTTACCAAGGTTGGTCCCAACAATTTTCAGTTTGAATTGAAGTCCAGGTAATCACTCGGGGCAGTGCTGCTTTATGGGCCCTTTTGCAGGGCCCTCGTTTCGCTTTGCGCAAGCCGAGCGCGATATCGGTTTGCAGAATTGTGGATTATGCTAATTAAATCGCTCAAATCAGGCTTCTTTCTCCCCTTTGGTTCCCCTGCTGTAAAACCGGATGAAAAATACGGGTTTACGTAATTCGTCTTCATGGGCGGCAAGTAGAATATGAAGATAGTTACTTTCTTTATATTAATTTTTGGGGAGATAAGCATGCTCGAGACTCAAAAGAAACCGAACGCTGTTCAGAGAGGGTTCACTCTGATTGAACTGCTTGTGGTGATCGCCATCATTGCGATTCTGATCGCCTTGCTGCTGCCGGCTGTTCAACAGGCGCGGGAAGCAGCCCGCAGAAGTACCTGTAAAAACAACATGAAACAACTGGGGCTGGCATTTCATAATTACCATGAGACGCACTCAATTTTTCCTCCTGCCAGTGTGGGTCCTGGCGCGATTGGTGTATTTGCATTTATTCTTCCTTACATGGAACAGGCCAACCTGTACAACAAGTGGAATTTCAGCCTGCCTCAAAATAATGCTGCTAACCAAGATGCGAACAGTGCACCGGTTATGGCTTACTTTTGTCCTTCCAGGCCACGTTCCAGTTTAAACAGCAGTTCTCAGGCCTATGGCGACTATGCAGTGAGTTCCGGGACAGGGCACTGTAACTCAGGGACACACAGTAACTGGAAAGGGATGTTCAACCAGAACTCCAATACCCGTCTGCGTGATGTGACCGATGGCGCTTCCAACGTTTTTTCCGCTGGTGAAAAGCGAACTGTTGAGTCGTCATTGACGAGCCCTCAATATCGCTGGGGCTGGCATGCGACCCGGAATACCCAGAAAGCACATATCAATCAGAATGTGGCCGATCTCACACCTGCGACTGGCTGGGATGATAACTCAGCCAATTTCGGCAGTGAACATGTAGGGGGCGCCCATTTTGTGTTTACTGATGGTTCGGTCCACTTTCTGTCAGAGAACATGAATTTCACGGTGTATCAGCAGCTGAGTGATAAGGCTGATGGAAATGTCGTGAGTTTCCCCTGATTTCTCTTTGTTGCACATAAGAAATACCAGACGACTCATTCGATGAAGGTATGACGTTTTTGGGCTGTCGCCGATTCAGGAACGGTTACGCCTTCTCGAATAGCCGTTGGTTTCCGCCATTTCTCTCACGCTGAAGGTTCTGATGTTATGCGACAGATTCAAATAATGAAACCAGGGTCTTTGCGCTCTTTTTTCAATTCAAAGTTGTCATTGATGCTGGTTGCAGTGCTGCTGCTGACTGGTTGTGAAGCCAGTCTGGAAACACCGGAAAAACCAGATGATAACGCGACCGTATCCGGAACGGTGACGCTCAACGGAAAGCCTGTGGCAACAGGGCAGGTCGGATTTTTCTCATTGAAGTTCGGGATGGCCGGACAGGCGGAACTGAATGGTGAGGGAAAGTTTACTCTGCCTGACCCGATTGCACCGGGCGAGTATCGGATTTACTTTATTACAGATAATGGTCAGCCACCTGGAGGGATGCCTGCCAAATACATGAGCGAAACTTCCAGCGATTATACTGTGCCGGTCCAGCCGAGTGCCAATCAGGTGTCAATTGATATCAAGTCCTGACAGTAAGGAAACGGTTGAGCAGTCAGCTGCTTAACCGAAGAGACCTTTGATGACGGCACCTCCGTCAACCAGCCTGACAGGGCGACCGACGGGGGTGTGCAGTTCCATGTCAGCATCCATGTGCATGGCTTTGCACATGGATTGAAACAGGTCGTCGACCTGAACCGGGTCTTCGATGATTTCCTGCCCATTTTCATCAGTTTTGCCGATGACCTGTCCGCCTTTGATGCCGGCACCCGCCATCAGCAGGTTGAAGTTTCTGACCCAGTGATCACGACCCGGAGCAGGACCGCGGGCGTTGATCTTGGGGGTCCGACCGAATTCCCCCATGCAGAGCACCAGCGTTTTTTCCAGCAGCCCCCGTTGTTTGAGGTCCAGCAGGAGTTGAGACAGTCCCTGGTCCACTTCAGGTGCGCGGCGTGCCATACTGCTGAAAACACTGCTGTGCATGTCCCAGCCAGTGCTGCGCACTTCCACAAACGGGACTCCTGCTTCGACCAGCCGACGTGCGACCAGCAGGCCCTGTCCGGTTTGAGATTTTCCATAGGCTTCCTGCATCACAGCGGGCTCATCATCGAATTGAAACGCTTTCAGCCGCGGCGAAGTCATCATCAGGTTAGCCTTCTGATAGAGTTCGCTCTGTTCTTTCACGAGTTCAGTTGCACCCGCCTTTGCGAATTCACTCTCCTGCTGGCTGAGCAGAGCAAGCCTTCGGCGCTGTCGCAAATTGGAAGTACTGTTCACCACATTGTCCGGCAGCAGGCCGGGGCGATCGATAATAAACGGGGCCACCTGAACTCCCAGAAAACCGGAACTCAGGGTCTGACCGATGCTGACAAAGTTCGGGATATCGGATTGCGGGTCTCCCAGTTCGCGGGCGACGACTGAACCAAAGTGCGGGAATTTTTCGATGCCCAGCATGCGATGCCCTGTATGCAGATGGTAGGTGCCCCGTTCGTGGGCGGCTTCTTTGCCGGTCATGGCGCGGATGACAGCAATCTCGTTCATGGCCGCAGCGATTTTAGGCCAGTAATGTGCGATTTCGACACCGGGTGACTGCGTCTGAATTTTTTTCGTTTCTCCCCCGTTGGGTGTGCCCGGTTTGGGGTCCCAGGTTTCCATCTGACTGGGAGCACCTGCCAGCCAGAGTAAAATGCAGGAGCGGCCCTCTTTTTTCAGGTCCTCAGCATGCAGGCGAAACTGTGAGAGCAGTGATGAACCGCCGATTCCCAATGCGGCTGACTGCAGAAAATTTCTGCGTGACAATCCACCACGACGATTAAGATTCAGATGTAAGAGCGCATCAGTCTGCATAGGAGTATTCCTGTGATTGATTACCGTTAGCGTTTTGTGCGAAACTCTGTCGAATTGAGCAGAACCCAGAGCAGGTCATCAACGGCTTCTTCGCGTTTTTCTGAGTCACGCAGATAGCTGAGATTTCGCTCCCGTTCTGACGGTGTAGCATGTCGGGCCAGTACATTCAGATACAGTGAATCCACCAGCTCCGTGTCGGAAGAGATCTTGATCAGCTGCTGTTTCAGTTCGCTTTGTGAGAGTCTGGTCTGCAGTTCCTGGTTATTCATCAGCAGCAGTGCCTGTTGGATGCTGCCTTCTAAGGCATCCTGCGGGAGAGAAGGGTTCATATCAAAGGCCTGCATGATTTCCTTGCGGATTGACTGGTCTTCTCCAATCAGGTTTTCGACTGAATTGGCGATCACATCGGGACGCAGGCGTGAGGGTCTGACTGCGGTAAACAGTTCCGCGGCGGAGTTACTGGTGCGCATCTCACGTTGATAGACTTTGGAATTCATGATCAGTCTGAAAACCCATTTCGGGTCGAAGTCTTTATAGCGGAAGTTGGCGGCAATGCGATTCACGACCGGTTTGTGAATGACCTCACTGTCGGGGCCCAGGCTGTCGACATCGTAGAACCCATCGCCGATGAGTTCGCTCCAGATGCGATTCACATATGCGCGGGCGAACCAGTAATTCTTCGGGTTGTAAGCCAGGTAAGCCGCGATGGAGACCCGGCGTGCGTCGGCTTTCATTTTTTCATGTGGTTTTTCACCCAGTAAAAAGCGGGGCTGGACCACAGTCTGTATTTTGGGGTCAGTCTGGTCAGGCATTTTATAGGTGTAGGGATGAAAGAAAGCAGCCAGTTCGTGAAACTGTTCCCGTTTCCAGTTGTCGAAAGGATGGTCGTGGCATTCGGCACATTTGATGCTGATCCCCATGAAAATACGGGCTGTCTGAGAAGCCAGTTCGGTCGACTTGTTTTCGCAGGCGAGGACAAAATTATTCGGGCCGAAGTCCTGGCCGTAGTCGTTGCGAACCGCTTTATTCCGTTCGGGAGTTGCCGAGATCAGCATGACCGTGATGTAATCCCAGGGGGCACCTTTGTTGAACTGTTCTGCCAGCCAGTCTTCCAGTGCCTGTGGGTCAACGCGTCTTCGATTTGCTTCGCTTTCATAAAAAATTACCGAGGTCCAGTAGCGTGCCCACTTGCGACCGTAGGCCGGCGATTCCAGGAGTTCATCAATGAGATCGCTCCGCTTGCCACGACTCTGGTCTTTGATGAAGTCTTCAATTTTTTCCGGTGCAGGCAGTTGCCCGGTCAGATCCAGCGAAGCCCGTCTGATGAAGGTCTCATCATCAATCGTCTGTGCCAGCGTCTGAGCAGCTGGTCCCAGTTCCTGTTCCAATGCCTGGTCCAGATCGGCTGAACTGAAGTTGATCCGTTGCGCAATGCGACGCGTGGGCATCGTCTGCCTGATGTAGCCCAGCAGCTGCATTTTCTGCTCCTGGGTTTTTAACGGCGGTAAATTTAACGGCGGTGTTTTGGGGGCAGCTCTTTTTTTCGGTGCTGCTGAAGAAGGGACTGAAATAATCAGGCAAATCAAGGCAGCCAGAATGATCCATTGAGAAGAGGAGCGACGCTTCAACATGGAATAACCTGTTTGAGATAGGTGATACGATGATCGGAATACAACTGTTTCATCAAATACAACTGAGAATTTCAGCGTAGTTTAGAACAGGGGGCTCAATTGATGGGTTCAGAGGGTAAATCAACTGCCCGCAGCCCTCATCCTTTATGGTACAGGGTTGTGATTGAAGGTAAATAGATTTTGATGCATTCGGATCACACAGGATAAAGATATTTCTACAGCAAGATCCACGTGTCTATCATTTTATCGGGGAGAGATCTCTGGATATGCGAATAGGTGTACTTTAGTGTTGATTGGTTTGTTGAGTGTATGTATACTTATTGCGAGGTGGGGTGTCGAATGGCAAATGTGAGATATCTCACACATTTTGTTGTGTTCCATAGCCGGAGCTTCAGGATTTTAACACAGAAATATAGGAAAAACGTTTCAGATCGATCTGCCGTCAAATTGCCGTATTGATTTGTAAGACATTGTTAATAAAGGGGATAAGGCGATTTTTATGTGAGTGTTTCAGGGGCGTCCTCAATCTTTTGCTGCATTCTTTGTTTGTTTGACTAAAATTATTTTACGTGTGAACTTTTCCTTCTCAAATTCGTCTTCTATTACGTAGTAAGTGGCAGAGCCTGGAGATGAATGACGTGAAGGACACGATGGTCACCGGGAACAGTCATATAAAGAGGGTGGGGAATCATGATCAGTTCAAAATACAACAATCCGGCAATCAAGCAGCTGGCTGAGCAGCAGGTCAAGTACGCTCCTCATGAAGTCAAGCTGGCTCAGATCACGCGGGCAGAAGAACTCCTTTCAGAAGTCGAGCAGGATCAGGAGTATTCCTATCCGGAGCTTTGTCGACAGATTACGACATACCGTTCAGAGCTGTATCCCGATCTGGTGATATCTGGGACGGATGTATTGCATGATGTGCGGTGCTTTATTGAAGATCTTTCCGACAGCGCAGAGATAGAGGTTGAGGATGTTTCTGAAGAAGTTCTCACCGTGCAGGACTTAAGTAAGAAATTCAATATTTCAACCAAAACCGTTGACCGCTGGCGAGACAAGGGCTTGGTGAGTCGCCGGTTCCGGTTTAACGGGCGCAAACGTGTCGGCTTTCTGAAATCCTCCGTCGAACGCTTTCTTCAGAAGAACCGTGGGCATATTGCCCGCAGTATGAATTTCAGTCAGTTGAGTGATGAAGACCGTGAAGAGATCCTGCGTCGTGCACGACGTCTGGCCCGGTATGGCGGGTGCCCTGCCGAGATCAGCCGCCGCATCGCCAGGCATATGAATCGATCTCCTGAGACGATTCGTTACACGTTAAAAAACTTTGATCGGGAGAATCCAGAGTTGGCTATCTTTCCAAACGCTCCAGAAAAAATTACTGACCAGCAGAAGCGTGATATTTACAACACGTTTCGGCGGGGGATCCCTGTAGAGAAGCTGGCGCGACGTTATTGTCGCACAAAGGCCAGTATCTATCGGATCATTTCCGAGGCACGGGCTGCCCGTCTGCATGCTCAAACCATTGATTACATGCACAGCGATGAATTCGAGCAGGCTGATGCAGACAAAGTCATTCTGGGGCCACCTCCGGAAGTTGATAAAGCCGGTGAAAAGGTTCGTACTCCACCTGGACTGCCTCCTTATCTGGCAAGCCTGTATTCCATTCCACTGTTGACGCGGGAAGAAGAAGCCTATTACTTCCGGAAGCTGAATTTCCTGAAATACAAGGCGTTTCAGATCCAGGAACAACTGGACCCGAACCGTCCCAAGGCCCGGGATATGGATCAGATTGAGAAGCTGCTTGACGAGAGTACTGATGTGAAAAACTTCCTGATCCGCAGTAACCTGCGCCTGGTGGTTTCGATCGCGAAGCGTCACATTCGACCGGGAGGCAACTTCTTCGAAATGGTGAGTGACGGCAACATGTCGTTGATTCGTGCGATTGAAAAATTTGATTATACCAAAGGGAATAAGTTCTCCACATACGCCAGTTGGGCTATTATGAAGAACTATGCCCGTTCCATTCCAGCCGAATACAAAGTACTGGATCGATTTCGGACGGGGAACGAAGAGTTGTTCTTCCAGTCGACCGACGAACGGGAAAGCCAGTATCGTGAAGAGCTGATTAACCAGAAGCAGCATGCTGTGATCATGAGTATTCTGGATCAGCTTGATGGTCGGGAAAAGGACATTCTGATTTATCGTTATGGCCTGAATGCCCGTAATGAACCTCAGACACTGGAGCAGGTCGGGGATCGTTTTGGCGTGACCAAAGAGCGGATCAGGCAGCTGGAGTCCCGTGCTCTGAAAAAACTGAGACGGATTACCCAGGTGGAACGGGTAGAGATTCCGGGTATCTAGAACGCGTCACATTTAACTGTGGGGTCTCTCGATCTATAATTCTCGTCCCAAGTGGCCGTGGAGACGCTGCAGTAAAACTGGACACAGTTTAGAGTAGATACGGAGTTTTGGGTTGAATATGAACCTGTGAATGAGTTTTTTTGAAATGAGATATAAAGGCAGGCTCTGCTGTTCCGGTCTGACCGGATCAGTTTAGTGAGTTCTCCCCTTGAGCAGGCATGGCTGTTGTGAGCTGTGCCTGCTTTTTTTATGGTCTGTCCGAACCTCTGCCCGGTTTTTCTTCTCTGAAAAACAGTCCTTTAGCGGTTGGCTCATTGAACTTAGCATGCGAAGTATTTAAGGTGAGTTTTTACCCGAAAAAAAGACCGGTAGCGAGGACGGAAAAGCAGATTGTTTCGAGATGGAAAATCTTAGGCCGTATAGGCATACAGCATTAAGAAAAGATAACATTTTTTCTAATCAGCCAGGCGTTCACACTTGCAAGCAAGTGCCTGATTGCTATATTGAGCTGCTTACTGAGTTTCGGCGGGGAAAGTACCTCTTTAGCCAGGCGAGTTGTTCAGGTTGCATGAGGCTTGAGGCCTGTTAACTTGGTTTCAGGTCAACAGGCTAGCGTAGCTCAATCGGCAGAGCATCGGTTTTGTAAACCGAAGGTTGTGGGTTCGATTCCCACCGCTAGCTCTTTTTGCCTGGATTGCCACATAAAAATAATTAGTTAACTTGTTTGTGGCGTTAGGTTTGTAAAATCCAGCTTCGGCTGGTTGGGGGGAATTCCCGAGCGGCCAAAGGGGTCAGACTGTAAATCTGATGGCTACGCCTTCGCAGGTTCGAATCCTGCTTCCCCCAATTATAGATGTTGTAGTTTGACTGAGTCACAGTGCAGTGCGGGTGTAGCTCAACGGTAGAGCCCCAGCCTTCCAAGCTGGTTGTGAGGGTTCGATTCCCTTCACCCGCTTTTTATAAGAGTTGCGATTCGATTGAACATCAAAAAGTGCTGCTGTGGCTCAGTTGGTAGAGCGCGTCCTTGGTAAGGACGAGGTCATGGGTTCAAGTCCCATCAGCAGCTTTTTGAGTGGATTTATAAATGTGAATATCAGGAGGTGTGTGCCTCTTGCGTGCGAGGGGTGACTCCTGTTTTTACCTCGCTATTTGTTTTGTTGGTTTTATTGTTTAAGTCTGGCGTTGTGTCAGGTTTAAAAAAGGGGTTTTAAAGAGAGATGGCTAAGGAAGTCTTTGAGCGAACAAAGCCGCACGTAAACGTAGGTACGATTGGACACATCGACCATGGTAAGACAACTCTGACAACAGCTTTGCTGGCGGTACAGAGCGAAAAGGGTCTTGCCCAGATGAAGAGTTATGCTGATGTTGCGAAGGGCGGAACCGTTCGCGACGATACCAAGACTGTGACAATTGCTGTGAGTCACGTGGAGTACGAAAGCGAAACTCGTCACTACGCTCATATCGACTGTCCCGGTCACGCCGACTATATCAAAAACATGATCACCGGTGCTGCCCAGATGGATGGTGCAATTCTGGTGGTCTCCGCTGCTGACGGCCCGATGCCTCAGACGCGTGAGCACATTCTGCTCGCTCGTCAGGTGGATGTGCCTTCGCTGGTTGTCTTTCTGAATAAGTGTGACCTGGTCGACGACGAAGAATTGCTCGAACTGGTTGAAATGGAAGTACGCGAACTGCTGACCAAGTACGGTTTTGATGGTGATTCCATTACAATCGTGCGTGGTAACGCCAAGGGTGCTCTTGATCATCCTGGGGACGAGAAGTTCAATGCCTGCATTGGTGAGTTGATGGATGCTCTGGATAGCGATATCGAAGCTCCTGAGCGTGAAGCCGACAAGCCATTCCTGATGGCGATTGAAGACGTGTTCTCGATCGCTGGTCGTGGTACTGTGGTAACCGGTCGTATTGAGCAGGGTAAAATCACTGTTGGCGACAAAGTGGAAATCGTTGGTCTGCGTGATACACAGGAAACAACCTGTACCGGCGTGGAAATGTTCCAGAAGACTCTAAACGAGGGTATGGCTGGTGACAACGTGGGTATTTTGTTGCGTGGTACCAAGAAGGAAGATGTTGAACGTGGTCAGGTTCTGGCTGCCAAGGGTTCCATTCCTCCGCACACCAAGTTCGAAGGTCAGGTTTACGTGCTGAGCAAGGACGAAGGTGGTCGTCATACTCCGTTCTTCAACGGGTATCGTCCTCAGTTCTACTTCCGTACTACGGACGTGACTGGTTCTACGACATTGATGGGTGGCGCAGAAATGTGTATGCCTGGTGATAACGTAGAAGTTCAGGTTGAGCTCGGTAAGCCAATCGCCATGTCTGAAGGTAGCCGTTTCGCGATTCGCGAAGGTGGTCGTACCGTTGGTTCTGGTGTGGTTACCAAAATCGTTGAGTAATCGAAAGCGTTGCTTTCTCTGTTAAATCAATGGTGTCCACCCTGTTTTTCATGGGGTGGGCACCTTCAGGTTATATTTGATTTGTGAAATTGATGTCCGTGAGGGCTGAGGGCTGTTATGGCACGTGAATATGTATGGTTAGAATGTACTGAGACCGGAATGCGAAATTATCGGGTCAGTAAGGAAACTCGTGGCTCTGAGCGGCTTTCACTGATGAAGTACTGCCCTAAGTTGCGGCGTCACACTCTGCACAAAGAGTCTCGCAAGAAGTAAACGTCTTGCTGGTCGGGGTTTTGTGACTGGTGTCAGTTTCTAGAGTTGCTTCCGGTTGTCAAAATGTCTGGCTGGTTCAGGCTGGTAGACGGGTGTAGCTCAATTGGCAGAGCACTGGATTCCAAATCCAGCGGTTGGGGGTTCAAGTCCCTCCGCCCGTGTTTTTAGTGTTGCATTTGCTGTCGGGGCTGGCATGAGAGTCTGGTGTCCCTGGCGTTATAAAAAGCAGGTTTGCGATTTTTTGATTCGCCTCTGTTCTTAAATATTTTAGTAAACTGGTCTCATGGTTAAATCCAAAGCGGAACAAGCATTCTCAGCCACACTGGTAAGTGGCGGTTTGTATAAACGAAATCAAGGACGACTGGTCCGTCAGTTGACTGCGATTGGCCTGGTGGCAATTTCCATTTTCGGCGCTTATTCACTCTATAATGTGTTACCGCTGGGGATGTCTGCTGGAATGCAGAAGGGGATTGCTGTGGCGATCGTCGTGGTTTCTACCTGGCTGGCGTATCGGGTGGTGAATTTTCCCCGTTTTGCTGACTTTCTGATCTCTGTAGAAGCGGAAATCGGCAAAGTGACCTGGGCGACCTGGGATCAGTTATGGCGGTCTACCACTGTCGTAATTGTGTTGATGTTTTTTTTAGCGTTTTTACTGTTGGCTTTTGACGTGTTCTGGCAGTGGTTGTTCAGATTGATTCGCTTTTTGCAGATCTGATATCACCAGGCGAGTCGGCCTTTCAGTGAATTGCGGAGATTTTTGATCTCTGCTTCTTGAATAAATCGTTCTTCCTGCTCATTATGGGCGATTCCTGTTTTTTGCGGTCTTCTGGATCGCAGTATTAGAGTCAAACAGGGCTTTTGTCAGTTTCAAAAGCCTTATTGAAGGTGTCTCATGAGTAATGATTCTGGTTCTGAACCGACCTCTGAAAGTCCGGAAGGCTCAGAAAAGCGCCTCTGGTACGTGTTGAAGGTGCAGAGCAACCGGGAGAAATCCATTCGAGACGCACTCTTACGTGGTATCAAACGGGATGGACTGGAAGAGTATTTCGGGGAAATTATTATCCCCACAGAAAAAGTCGTTGAAACAAAAGGCGGAAAAAAGCGGGTCTTTGAGCGAAAGCTGTATCCGGGTTATCTGATGATCCAGGTGGAGCTGAATGATGACAGCTGGTATCTGGTGCGTTCCACAAATGGAGTCGGGGACTTTACCGGAGCAGCAGGTAAGCCAATTCCCATGCAGGAGCATGAGATTGCCCGTATGCTGGGACGGGAAGAGTCAAAAGAAGAAACTCCGGTTAAAATCAAACTGGATTTTCAAGTGGGTGATGTTGTTAAGGTGAAGGATGCCACCTTCGAAGGGTTCGAGGGAACCATCGATGCGGTTGATGAAGCCAGTGGCAAAGTAACCGTCCTGATTGAAATATTCAGTCGTCCAACTCCGACGGAGTTGGAATACTGGCAAATTGAAAAAGTTTAGCGGGCCGTCCGGCTCTGTTCTAAACGGTAAAGATTCATCTATTTATTAAAGTGTTTTGAAAGTCGGTCGAATGGCTAAGCAGCTTGTTGCAGAAGTGAAAGTTCAGATTCCCGGTGGTGCCGCGACCCCGGCTCCTCCTGTTGGTACCGCTTTGGGTCCCCACGGTGTCAATATTGGCCAGTTTGTTCAACAGTTCAACGAACGTACCAAAGATATGGCTGGAACCACAATTCCTGTCGTAATCAGCGTGTACAACGATCGTTCGTTTGACTTTGTCATGAAGAGTCCGCCGGCTGCTGTACTGCTGAAGCAGGCTGCTCAGATTGCAAAAGGTTCAGGTAATCCCAAAAAGAACAAAGTTGGCAAAGTAACTATGGCCCAGTTGAAAGAAATTGCCAAGACCAAGTTTGCGGATCTGAATGCCCCTGACCTGGATCAGGCTGCCAAGGTTATCGCTGGTACTGCTCGCAGCATGGGCCTTGAAGTTGAAAAATAAGCTGGTCTGCTGAATGCCTTCTTTCGAGAAGGGTTCATGCTTTAATGCAGGCGAAAATTCATAAATCCATCTCACGTTTAGTCGGATAGAGAGTCATGGGAAAACAATCCAAGCGAATTAAATTTTATAACGAAAAGCTGGCAGGCGTCGGTACGGTCGGTCTGGAAGAGGCGGTCGGCGTGCTGAAGTCTCTCGAAGGCGATCTGCCCGCGAAAATCAAGCCTGTTAAAATGGATCAGACTGTTGAGCTGGCTGTGCGGCTGGGCGTTGATCCTCGTCAGGCTGATCAGCTGGTACGCGGTTCGATCAATCTGCCTCACGGTATTGGTAAGACTCAGCGAGTGGTAGTGTTCGCCCAGGGTGCCAACGCAGATGCCGCTGAAGCTGCCGGTGCCGATGCGGTCGGTGGTAAGGATCTGGCAGAAAAAATTAAAGGTGGCTGGCTCGATTTTGATGTGGCCATCGCGACTCCTGACATGATGGGTGTGGTTGGCCCACTGGGACGTGTGCTGGGGCCTCGGGGTCTGATGCCATCTCCTCGTGCCGGTACCGTAACCCAGGATGTGGGTACCGCGGTTCAGGATTACAAAGCAGGTAAGGTTGAGTTTCGTGTGGATGCTGGCGGAAACGTACATTGCCGCGTGGGTAAACTCTCGTTTGATGAAAATCAGCTGGTAGAGAATATTCAGGCAATGCTGAAGTTTCTGGATTCACTGCGACCTTCATCTGTGAAGGGGGCTTATGTGCGAAATGTTGCTATTTCAGCGACAATGAGCCCTGGGATTTCAGTTGCTCTGTAAGCATAGCTGGCATCTGGAAATCATCACTTAAAACAAAGAAACAGTTTTCGGCGTTTCATAAGCTGGAAGAGATCTCATGAGTAAAATTGTAAAAGAAATGATCATCTCCGAGATTGAAGCTCGGATCAGCGAAGTCCGCGACTTCGTCGTAGTTGATTCTGCAAAAGTGGATGCGATTACCGATAACGGATTCCGTCTTAAGCTGCAGGAAAAAGGGATTGCATCCCTGACGGTGAAGAATTCTCTGGCACGCCGGGCTCTGGCCAATATTGGCGTTGAAGGCCTGGATGATGTTCTGAAAGGACCATCCACTCTGGTCTGGGGCGGAGAAGACATTGTCGCCCTGTCCAAAGAGATGACCAAGTGGGCTTCCGACATCAGCACGCTGGAGATTAAAGGTGGTGTGACGGAAGGAACACCGCTTTCATCGGAAGATGTTACAAAGTTGAGTAAGAGCCCTGGTCGAATGGAATTGATCGGCGAAATTGTCTCTCGGATCCTTGGACCGGGTGCACAGTTGGCAGGGGCGATCAAAGGTCCTGGTGGGACCCTTGCAGGGCAAATTAAGACGATCTCTGAAGGAGAGGCGGCATAGTTCACCGATTTGTTCGGGGATTATGAACCGTTAGTCAAAAATTTGTAGCAACGGCTGCTGAGGCAAAGCAGCGTTGATTCCATTTACATTGTTGAGAGATTTTATTTTACGCATTCGTGCGAAAGGAAAGAGAAGATGGCGACAGCCGAAGCAACAACTGAATTTGGTGAAGAAACCAAAGAACTGGGTGACAAAATTGCTGGATTGACATTGCTCCAGGCTAAAGATCTGGCTGAATACCTCGACGAAGTTCACGGTATTAAAGCTGCCGCCGGTGGCGCTGTCATGATGGCTGGTCCTGCCGCTGAAGCTGGTCCTGCCGCTGAAGAAAAGACAGAATTTGATGTCATCCTGACCGGATTTGGTGACAACAAGATTCCGGTGATTAAGATCGTCCGTGCGGCCACAGGCCTGGGACTGAAAGAAGCAAAAGACCTGGTCGAAGGTGCTCCTAAGCCATTGAAGGAAGGCATTTCCAAAGAAGATGCCGAAGCTCTGGTTAAGGAAGTCAAAGAAGCCGGCGGTACTGCTGAGGTTAAGTAGTCAATCACTGAAAAAAGCCATCTGAATCTGACCTGTGCCGAAATAGTTTGGCACAGGTTAGATTTCTGTGTGTGTACATATGGTTTTTTTCTGCGTATGATTGAAGTGTTCTGTTACACAGTTTACAATGCTGGCGAGTAGGGGCGCGCGATTCTGTCGGGTTGTGTTCGAAAGTAATGTTGAGTGACTGTATTACAGAAGCTTCATTTCGTTACGTGTTGATACTGCTTCCTATTTTTGTTTCCGTAAGTTTATCTGCTTCGATCAGTCATCGTTTCAGTCCCATTTGGTCTAAGCAATCGACTCATTGCACTCTCTTTTGAATAGCAAAGTAGTATTGAGCGATTTATCAGGCTTTAACTTATTCAAGCGATTCGCTTTTAATGCAGCATTCGGGGCTGTATTCTCTCGAGGTGCGCGCCGCGGCTCCTCGCTATTCTTGGTTTGTGCTCTGTCAGTCCTCCCGCGTCAACTGCGCAGAGCATTTCCACATCTGGCACCAGGTAAGTAGAAAAGAACATCTTAATGCCGATTCCAGCACAGCGAACTATTCCCACTCATTCTGTCAAAAACTTTGGTAAGATTGAACATGGTTTTGAGTTGTCTGATTTAACACAAATTCAGACTTCGTCCTATGCGAGTTTTCTTCAAGCCGACAAGTCGCCTCGCGAGCGAAAAAATCAGGGTCTGGAAGAAATTCTCCGCGAAGTGTTCCCGATTGAAAGCTATCAGGGGCAGTACCAGTTGGAGTACGTCAAGTATGAACTGGGCAAACCCCGTTACACGCCCACGGAATGTCGCCAGTTGCGTATGACCTATGGTCGTCCTTTCCGTGTCTGGCTGCGGCTGGTGAAAGAGCAGCCGATTGAAGAGGAAGTCTACCTGGGCGATTTGCCCGTGATGATTGGCGGTGGTGAATTCATCATCAACGGGGCCGAACGCTGTATCGTCAGCCAGTTGCACCGTTCACCAGGCGTCGACTTTGTACTGAGCTCTGAACCAGGTGAAAAGAAAGAATATTCCTGCCGCGTGATTCCAGAACGAGGCAGCTGGATCGAGCTGGTTGTCGGCAAAAAAGATACACTGGGTGTGCGAATTGACCAGAGTGGTAAATTCTCGGCAATGACTCTGCTGCGGGCCATGTCCAAAGATTATTCTTCCGACACCGATCTGGTGAAACTGTTCTACGATACGAAATCGGAAAAAATTTCGTCCAGCAATGCCATGGAAAAACTGCTTGGCAAAATTGTCGCAGAAGACGTCATCTATCCGGCCGGCCATGATCGTTGTGGTGAGGTTATTCTGGACTGTTGTGGAACCATTACCGAAGAGCTGGTCGACGAAATCGTTGACACCGGTTTGAAAACCGTTGAGATCGTGGAAGAAGTCACCGACGTGCTTGTACTTCAGAGTATTGCTGAAGACCCGACTGCCACTCACGAAGAAGCGCTGCTGCGAATTTATTCCCGTCTGCGTCCCGGTAATCCTCCGCAGCTGGAGCGTGCGATTGATCTGTTCAAAGAGAAATTCTTTGACGTGAACCGCTACCGCCTGGGGCGTGTTGGTCGCTTCCGTATCAACCGTAAGTTCAAACAGGATGTTCCCGATACGGAAATGACTCTCCGGCCGGAAGACTTTATCAACTCCATTCGGTATCTCGTGCGATTGCGTGTAGGTGAATCCTCTGCCTATGTGGATGACATCGATAACCTTGGTAACCGTCGTTTGCGTACGATTGATGAACTGGCCTCCGATGAAATTCGGAAAGGGTTTCTGAAACTGCGTCGTACCGTGCAGGAACGCATGACTCAAAAAGACGTTGAGGAAATGTCTCCCCGTACGCTGATCAATCCCAAGAGTGTTTCTGCAGCCATCGATTTCTTCTTTGGTCGCAGTGAACTTTCGCAGGTGGTTGACCAGACGAACCCGTTGTCCATGCTGACTCACGAACGTCGTCTGTCTGCGTTGGGGCCCGGTGGTTTGAACCGGAAGCGTGCAGGCTTCGAAGTTCGCGACGTACACATTTCTCACTACGGACGAATCTGCCCGATTGAAACACCGGAAGGTACCAACATCGGTCTGATTTCCAGTTTGAGTATCTTTTCCAAAGTCGATGATTACGGCTTCCTGGTAACCCCTTATCGCTACGTCAAAAATGGTAAGTTAACCGACGAAGTGCACTGGATGCGTGCCGATGAAGAAGCGGAGGTCCATGTGGCTCCTGCCGACACGCCTGTGGAAAATGGTAAATTTATCGAAGACCGTGTGATGGCTCGCCACCGTGATGACGTGGTCTGGATTGCCGCCGGCGATGTTGATTATATCGACGTGGACCCTGCCCAGATGGTGGGCATCTCGGCCGGTCTGATTCCGTTCCTGGAGCACGACGATGCGAACCGTGCTTTGATGGGTTCTAACATGCAACGCCAGGCAGTGCCTCTGCTGATTGCCGAACCACCACTGGTGGGAACCGGGATGGAAGTGGCAGTGGCTCAGAACTCCGGAATGGTCGTGCGGGCTGAAAAGGCCGGTAAGGTGACCTATGTGGATGGAAACGTTGTTGAAGTTAACGGCAAGAAATACCGTCTGCGTAAATACGAAGGTCTGAACGAGCGAACCTGTCTCAACCAGACACCTGCCGTGAGTGTCGGCGATCAGGTGAAGAAAGGACAGATTCTCTGTCACAGTGCCGCTGCCGCTGACGGATTGCTGGCATTGGGCCGCAATGTGCTGGTGGGCTTCATGTCATGGGATGGTTACAACTTTGAAGACGCGATCATTCTGTCAGAACGCCTGGTGAAAGAAGACGTTTACACTTCGATTCATATTGATGAATTTGATGTGGAAATTCGCGAAACCAAACTGGGTCGTGAAGAATTCACGCGTGATATTCCCAACGTCAGTGAAAAGGCGCTGAGGCATATCGGTGAAGACGGCATCATTAAAGTTGGAACCCGTGTCCGCCAGGGTGATATCCTGGTTGGTAAGGTTTCACCGAAAGCGAAAGCCGAACTGACACCCGAAGAAAAACTGCTGCACGCCATTTTCGGTCGTGCTGGTGAAGACGTCAAGAACGAATCTCTGGAAGCATCCAGTGGTGTGGAAGGGATCGTAATTCATACCGAAAAATTCGCCCGCCGCATGAGCCTGACCGATTACGAACGCAAGCAGTATGACGAAGAGCTGAAGAAGGTTGAAGAAGAGGGTAATCATCAGATTGCTGAAGAGTTTCGCGATTTCCTCAAGACATTTGAGAACGCACTGGGTCAGCCTATGGTGGATGACGATGGTCGCAAGGTTCGTGAAATTCCCGAAGATAAATTCGTATCGCAATATGCCCATGATTTCCTGTCTCACCTGGATGACATGGATATCCGCAGCCCGCAGAAAAAAGCAGACTGTCGTGCTGTAATTGAAGATCTGTGGCCGAACGTGGAAGACGTGATTGAAACCTGTGACCAGAAGGTCAACAGTATGAAGCGCGGCGAAGAGCTGCCGAACGGCGTACTGCAGATGGTTAAGGTTTACGTGGCATCCAAACGCCAGATCTCTGTCGGTGATAAAATGGCCGGTCGGCACGGTAACAAAGGGGTGATCTCCAAAGTTCTGCCGATCGAAGACATGCCGTTTACTGAAGATGGTACTCCGATCGACATCATGTTGAATCCGCTGGGGGTTCCCAGTCGTATGAACGTGGGACAGATTCTGGAAACCCACCTGGGCTGGGCTGCCGAGAAGCATGGCTTCCGGGCTGTCTGTCCGGTCTTTGACGGGGCAATGGAATCACAGATTCAGGAGTTCCTGGAGACGGCCGGTTTGCCTAAGGATGGAAAAGCACAGTTGTTTGATGGTCGTACGGGTGAAGCCTACGAACAGAAAACAACCGTGGGTCAGATTTACATGCTGAAGCTTCACCACCTGGTGGATGACAAGGTACATGCCCGTTCGACAGGTCCTTACTCATTGATTACACAACAGCCTCTGGGTGGTAAAGCCCGGTTCGGTGGTCAGCGATTCGGGGAAATGGAAGTCTGGGCACTGGAAGCTTACGGTGCAGCTTACATTCTGCAGGAACTGCTCACTGTGAAGAGTGATGATGTCGAAGGCCGTACCAAGATTTATGAATCAATGGTGAATGGCGAGAATACACTGGAAGCCGGTACGCCAGCCAGCTTTGACGTGCTAAATAACGAAATCCGTGGACTTGGTTTGAATCTACAACTGGAAAAGAATCCCGGTTAACGCGTTCTCCGAACCGGGGAGTTGCGTCAAGCGTGAAGTTTTTTTCAGGATCAATGTCTGATCATAATTAGTTCAGAAAATAAGGAGCGTGCACAGTGAGTGTTGCACAGACAGCTTACGAGCGAATTAACGATTACGGTTCAGTGAAAATTGGGCTGGCCAGTCCTCATGATATTCGGAGTTGGTCATTCGGCGAAGTCAAGAAGCCGGAAACCATTAACTATCGAACCTACCGTCCCGAGCGGGATGGTCTGTTCTGCGAGCGAATTTTTGGTCCTGAAAAAGACTGGGAATGTGCCTGCGGAAAATACCGGGGCATGAAGTATAAAGGGATGATCTGCGACCGTTGTGGTGTGAAAGTGACTCACAGCCGCGTCCGTAGAAAGCGTATGGGGCACATCGAACTGGCTGCACCAATTGTGCATATCTGGTTCTTCAAATCCATGCCCAGCCGCCTGGGTGCGTTGTTGAATATGAAAACAACGGCCCTCGAGAAGGTGGTTTACTTCCAGGATTATGTTGTCACCGATCCCGGGGATACACCCCTGGAAATGTGCCAGACCATGACCGAAGAAGAAGCACGCCAGAATCAGGCCAAGTATGGTCCCGGCGCCTTTGAAATCGAAATGGGTGCCGAAGCCATCAAGAAACTGCTGATGAGCCTGAACCTGGTTGAATTGTCCGTCAAGCTCCGCAAGGATCTGTTTGAGACAGCCAGTCAGCAGAAGCGAAAAGATTACATCAAGCGTTTGAAAATTGTGGAATCGTTGCGTGACAGTGACAACCGCCCTGAGTGGATGGTGCTGGAAGTTATTCCGGTGATTCCCCCCGATCTGCGTCCTCTGGTGCTGCTGGATTCAGGCAACTTTGCCACCAGCGACCTGAACGACCTGTATCGTCGAATTATTAACCGCAACAACCGATTGAAAAAGCTGGTCGACCTGAATGCACCTGAAGTCATTGTGCGGAACGAAAAACGCATGCTGCAGCAGTCGGTCGATGCGTTGTTTGACAACAACCGCTGCAAGCGTCCGGTTCTGGGTTCTTCCAACCGGCCTCTGAAGTCGCTGACAGACATGATCAAGGGTAAGCAGGGGCGTTTCCGTGAAAACCTGCTGGGTAAACGTGTTGACTATTCAGCACGTAGTGTAATCGTGGTGGGGCCCGAGCTGAAACTGCATCAGTGTGGTCTGCCTAAGAAGATTGCGTTGGAACTGTTCCAGCCCTTCATCATTCGTCGTCTGAAAGACAGCGGCCATGCCGATACAATCAAGTCTGCCAAACGCATGCTGGAGCGTAAGGATGAGGACGTATGGGATATCCTGGATGAAGTCATTCAGAATCACCCCGTGCTGCTGAACCGTGCTCCGACGTTGCACCGGATGGGGATTCAGGCATTTGAACCGATTCTGGTGGAAGGAAACGCGATCCGCGTCCATCCGCTGGTTTGTGGTGGTTTCAATGCCGACTTCGACGGAGACCAGATGGCGGTTCACTTGCCGCTCTCGATCGAAGCCCAGGTGGAAGCGACCACGCTGATGCTGGCGACTAACAACATCTTCAGTCCTTCTGATGGTGCTCCCATTATTCGTCCTTCACAGGATATCGTGATGGGTTGCTACTACCTCACGCTCAAAAAAACAGAGCGGAAGGGGGAAGGGATGATTTTCTCCGGTGTGAACGAAGTACATGCCGCCTTCCAGCAGCGTCAACTCGACCGCCATGCGATTGTCAAAGTGCGAATGCCTTCTGATAAGCGGATTAAGGGGGATGGGGCAGACGATTTCAAGATGGGTGGTCTGATTGAGACGACTGTCGGGCGTGTGATCTTTAATGATATTCTGCCCCGGAAGATGGCCTTCTACAATCTGACCATGAAGGGACGCGATCTGTCCAACGTGATTTCTGACTGTTATCTGGAACTGGGACGGCGGGAAACGATTAACCTGCTCGACAAGATGAAAGAGACCGGTTTCCGTGAGTCAACTTTGAGTGGTCTGTCCTTCGCAACCAGCGACCTGAAGACCGCGCCGAACAAGGCCAAGGTGATTGGTGATTCTGAAAAGACGGTTCTACAGAAAAATAAACTGTATGACCGTGGTCTGATTACTGCGGAAGAGCGTTATAACCAGGTGCTTGATACCTGGACCCACGCCCGCGAGTTGATTACGACATCCATGATGCATGAGCTGGAAAACGACTACCGTGAAAACGGCAAGTACGTAAACCCGATCTATCTGATGTCAAACTCAGGTGCTCGTGGTGGTATCGAACAGATGCGTCAGCTTGGTGGTATGCGTGGTCTGATGGCCAAGCCAAGTGGGGAAATTATTGAAACTCCCATTAAGGCGAACTTCCGTGAAGGTCTGACCGTACTGGAGTACTTCAGTTCGACTCACGGTGCACGAAAAGGTCTGGCGGATACGGCGTTGAAAACGGCGGACTCCGGTTACCTGACACGTAAGCTGGCAGATATCTGTCAGAACGTGGTGGTCACCGAACACGACTGTGGTACAACCCAGGGCATGACCCGCGGGGTAGTCTACCGTGGTGAAAAAGTCGAAATGAGCCTGACCGATGCGATTCGTGGTCGTGTCAGTCGTACGAACATTGTCGACCCGATTACCGACGAAGTGATTGTGCGTGAAAACGAACTGATCACCGTTGAGATTGCCCGTCGCATTGAAGAAATGGGGCTGGAGAAAATTCAGGTCCGCAGTCCAATGACTTGTGAATCTTCGCTGGGTCTCTGCCGACTGTGTTACGGGATGGACCTGTCGACCGGCTCGCTGGTTGAGGAAGGTCTGGCTGTCGGGATTATCGCCGCACAGAGTGTGGGTGAACCTGGTACTCAGCTGACAATGCGTACGTTCCACATCGGCGGAACTGCTTCCCGCGAAGTGGAAGAAAACGAGATTCGTACCCGCCGTGCCGGTAAAGCAACCTTTGCCCGTATCCGATCTGTTGTCAACAGTGAAGGTCTGAGTGTTGTGCTGACACGAAACGGGGAAGTCGTGATCAACGATCCCAAGGGACGTGAACTCGAGCGGTATACCATTCCGAACGGTGCCACCCTGATGGTCAATGAAGGTGATGAGCTGTCCGAAGGCCAGGTCATCTGTCAGTGGGACCCGCACTCCATCTCGATCCTGGCGGAAGTGGGTGGCCGTGTCCGGTATGAAGAGTGTGTGGAAGGTAAGACCATTCGTACGGACAAGGACCCCAGTGGTCACGTCCGACGTTCGATCATTGAACATAAAGGTGAGCTGCATCCGCAGATTATCATCGAAGACGGTACCGGGAAAATTCTCGACTTCTACTACCTGCCTGAAAAAGCAAGCATCGAAGTGGAAGAGGGTGCACAGATCACTGCTGGTACGGTGGTCGCCAAGAATCCCCGCGAATCTTCCGGTACCCAGGATATTACCGGTGGTCTGCCTCGTGTGACGGAGCTGTTTGAAGCACGTCGTCCGAAGGACCCCTCGGTTCTGGCCGAGATCGACGGCGAAGTCGAATTCGTTCCAGAGAAGAAACGTGGTAAGCGAATCGTGATTGTGCGTGGTGAAGACGGAACCGAAGTGGAACACGTCATTCCTCACGGTAAGCATCTGCTGGTTCACGCGGGCGACCTGGTGAAAGCCGGCGATGCTCTGGTGCGTGGTCCTCTGGTGCCTCACGATATTTTGCGTGTGAGTGGTACCGAAGCGGTGCAGCAGTACCTGCTGCATGAAATTCAGAACGTCTATCGTGCACAGCGTGTGACGATCGACGATAAGCATCTGGAAATCATTATTTCCCGCATGTTGAGCAAGGTGATGGTAGAAGATGTGGGTGATACCAATCTGCTGCCGGGCATCGTGCTCGACAAGCTGACCTTCCAGCAGATCAACGAAGAGACCAGTGTCTGTGTCAAGGTTGTGGATTCGGGTGATACCGACTTCCAGCCGGGCGACCTGGTACCCCTGGCGACCATTGAAGAAGTGAATGCCCAGGTAGAACTGGCAGGGCAGGGTCCCGCCAGCTTCACCAAGCCGCGACCGGCGTCTGCCAGTTCGCAGCTGCTGGGGATTACCAAGGCTTCCGTGCAGAGCGAAAGCTTTATCTCGGCTGCCAGTTTCCAGGAAACCACCAAGGTACTGACTGAAGCTGCTCTGGCAGGTCGGGTTGACTACCTGGTTGGTCTGAAAGAAAACGTGATTCTGGGGCACCTCGTGCCGGCAGGAACCGGCTTCTACCAGCATCAGACTGCTGAAGTACGGATCCGACCGGAGGCTCTGGAAGAACTGAAAGCAGAAAAAGAACGGATTCTGGCAGCACGCATGAGCCTGCTGAACGAAGTGACGCCTGATAAACCGGTTCCCCTGGGAGGCGGTCAGGAAGTAGAAGATTATGGGCAGGGAGGGGCTGATACCTCAGTGGAAAATACTCCCCCCAGTCCGAATCCTTATGAAGAATAAGGTGTAGCAGTCCGAACGATATTATGGTTCAGTCGATTGCCTTTGATCAGAAATTGGATCAGGTGTGAGACTTGACGGATGCGTTTGGGCTGGATACATTGTCCCGTTCCTGTCTCCGGTGAGAGGTACGGAAAAGATGCGAATTAAGTGGTCATTTGTTTCGATGACTGCATGTAAATAAAAGTGTTTATTGTAGTTCAAGTTTTGAACGAAGATGGATTGTTTCAGATGCCAACGATTAATCAGTTGATTCGTAAGCCAAGAAAAAAACAGATCTCCAAGAGTAAAACTCCTCTGCTGGAAGGTTGTCCGCAGAAGCGTGGGGTCTGTCTGCAGGTGAAAACCGTCACCCCGAAAAAGCCGAACTCCGCCTTGCGTAAAGTGGCTCGTGTCCGTCTTTCCAACGGGAAAGAACTGACAGCTTATATTCCGGGTGAAGGTCACAACCTGCAGGAGCACTCGATTGTTCTGGTGCGTGGTGGTCGTGTCCGCGACTTGCCGGGTGTTCGCTACAAGGTCATCCGTGGTGTTCTGGATACACTGGGCGTGAATGATCGTCGTCAGGCACGCAGCCGTTACGGTACCAAGCGTCCTAAGTAAGCCTTGGTTTCAATACTTACATTTAATATTTGATCACATTTGTCAGTGTTCTGTCGGGGCACTGAAATTACTGTCAGAGGAAAAGTTGGAATGGGCAAGAAGTTTACAGCCAGTGCGACTCAGCTGAAGCCAGATCCGCGGTTCAATTCGCTGCTGGCTTCCAAGTTTGTTAACTGCCTGATGCACGATGGCAAGAAGAGCGTTGCTCAAAACGTCTTTTATGATGCCTTGGAGCGTATCAAGGAAAAGGTTCCCGATGTTGAGCCGATCGAAGTCTTTACACAGGCTGTGGAAAACGTAAAGCCCAGCGTGGAAGTTCGGTCCAAGCGCGTCGGTGGTGCGACTTACCAGGTTCCCACTCCCGTGAATCCCAAGCGTCAGCAGACCCTGGCGATTCGCTGGATTCTGGCAGCAATTCGTGGCAAGAAGGGACGTCCGATGGAAGTTCGTCTGGCCGATGAAATCATGTCCGCTCATAAGAAAGAGGGGACAGCCATGACAACACGTGAGAATATTCATCGAATGGCTGAAGCGAACAAGGCATTTGCTCACTTCGCCTTCTCACGCTAAGGCAAGTTAATCGATCATTAAGACGCACTGGTATGGCTCTCGCGCCATTACTTTGTGCGTCTTTTTTTTTGATACCGGGCGTACGTGGAAAAAGTAAGATCTGGTTTGTGTGAGTTGGATTTCAGGCAGAAGCGGTGTATTGCTGTCTGAATGGTATGTTGGCAATTTTGTGAATGGGATGAACAGGGTAAGATGTCAGCTTCAATAGATCATATCAGAAACATCGGGATCATTGCTCATATTGACGCCGGTAAGACGACAACCACTGAGCGCATTCTGTATTACGCAGGTGTTGTGCACAGGCCCGGTGGTGTCGATGAAGGTACCACGGCGACCGACTTTGATGAAGAAGAGGCAAAGCGAGGGATTACGATCTACTCGGCGGCGATTACCTGTCATTGGAAAGGGTATTCGGTCAATATCATCGACACGCCGGGGCACGTCGATTTTACGGCCGAGGTGGAGCGGAGTCTGCGTGTACTGGACGGTGCTGTGGTGGTATTCAGCGCGATGGAAGGGGTCGAGGCGCAGAGCGAAACGGTCTGGCGGCAGGCGGATAAGTACAACGTGCCCCGCATCTGTTTCATCAATAAGATGGATCGCATCGGTGCCAGTTTCAATCGCACGTTTGAAGAGATTAAGCGTCGTCTGCGCGCCAACCCGGTGGCATTGCAGATACCGATCGGGGAAGGCAGTACCTCCACGGGGGTTTCGTTTGAAGGCGTGATTGATCTGATCAAAATGAAATCGCTTTACTATGACAAGGATTCGATGGGCTCCAGTTTTGAGGTTCGGGAGATTGCTGACGAGTATCTGGAGCAGGCCCAGGAGTGGCGCTGCAAGATGCTGGAGGCTGTCGCTGAGCTGGACGAGAAGGTGTTGGAGCAGTATTACGAGACAGAAGATATTCCGGAGGCAGATCTGCTGCGTCTCTTGAGAGAGGCGACATTGCGGGGGGATCTGCAGCCAACGTTTTGTGGTTCTTCCCTGAATTTTATCGGCGTGCAGCCGGTGCTGGATGCAGTGGGCGAATTTCTGCCTAGTCCGCTGGATCGGCCTCCTGTCGAAGGGATTAATCCTCAGCCCAAAAAGCGGGGTGGTGAAGCTGGAGAACCGGAATCGCGGGCGACTTCAGTGGATGAGCCTATGTGTGGGCTGGTGTTTAAGATTCAAACAGACAAGCATGGCGATTTATGCTTTATCCGTGTTTACTCGGGACAATTGAAGAGTGGGACGCGGTTGCTCAATGCGCGAACTGGCAAGAAGGAGTTGATCAGTCAGCTCTGGCGGGTGCATGCCGACTCGCGGGAAAAAGTAGAAACGGACAGTATTGATGCCGGTGATATTGCCGGTGTGATCGGGCCGAAAGATGCCGTTACCGGTGACACGTTATGTGATATTAAGCATCCGATATTGCTGGAAAGTATTTCGTTTCCTGAGACAGTAATTTCGATGGCGGTGGAGCCGGAGTCGAGTGCGGATCGAAAAAAACTGGAAGAGACCCTGGTGAAGCTGTCTCGTCAGGATCCGACATTTAAGGCGATTCCCAACGAAGAGACTGGCCAGACGATTGTGTCCGGTATGGGTGAATTGCATCTGGAAGTATTGCGAAACCGGATGCAGAAAGAATTCAATTTGAGCGTGCGTGTGCATAAGCCTCGCGTCAGTTATCGCGAAACCGTTTCGGCTGCTGTTGAAAAAAGGGTTGAGTTCAATCGTCCGTCAGCGAACGGGAATCTGTATTTCTGTGTGAAGTTGCGGCTGGAGCCGTTTAAGGGGGAGGTGCCGGTTTCGATTGCCAGTAAATTGAAACCGGAAGATCTGGATCCCGGCCTGGTCAAGGTAATGATGGACACATTGCGGATGGGTGTTGACGGCGGCGGGCAGGTGGGATTTCCACTGATGAATGTGCAGTTTACCGTGCTGGAGGCGCATTCCCGTGAGGGGGAAACAAATGATGCAGCGGTTGAAGCTGCAGTTTCGGAGGCGTTGCATGGTTGCATTATGGAAGCGAAAATGCAGTTGCTTGAGCCAATCATGAAGATGGAAGTTGTGACTCCCGATGAGTTTCGTGGAAATATCCAGGCAGATCTCAGTTCGCGAAATGCCAGTGTGCTGAATAGCGAGTGGCGGGGAGATTTGTGTGTGATGGAGGTTGAGTCACCGTTATCCCAGTTGTTCGGATATTCTACCCAGATTCGCAGCCTGTCGCAGGGGCGTGCTTCATTCTCCATGGAGCCTTTGAAGTATGCGCCAGCGCCTCCAAGTGTCTTAAAAGAGATGATTGGATAATTTTTGAAAAATCATGGGGTAGGTCGCTTGGTATCCAGCGGGAGAGAGTGTAACTTGTCTCCTCTGCGAAGCTGAAAACTGTAAGCAGTATTCAGATTAACAGTTGCTGATGTGCTTTCCTGGTGAAGAAGTCAGAATTTCAGAAAAAGCGTTTTAAGCTTTGGTGGGGTTGTTGACAAGCAGTGAAAGTCTCATTAGTATTGCTCGTTTCCCCGTGCGAGAATCGTGTCTAAACGGGGTAAGAGACTAATTTTAAAGAAGGAAATTATTGGTGGCCGTTGCGAGTCAAGAGCGAATTAGAATTCGCATGGAAGCTTATGATCACTCCGTTTTGGATCAGTCGGCAGCAGATATTGTTGATACCGCGAAGCGAACCGGTGCGATCGTGCATGGCCCTATTCCGTTGCCAACGAGAATTGAGCGATATACGGTTCTGAAGGGGCCGCATATTGACAAGAAATCTCGCGAGCAGTTTGAAATTCGGACTCATAAGCGTTTGGTTGATATTTTGTCTCCAACCGGTAAGACGATTGATGCTTTGAATAAATTGTCGTTGCCTGCTGGGGTTGATATTAAAATTAAGGCGTCCGCTGGCGGAAACTAGTCTTTTATCGGTTTTCGTTATGATGCTCGCGGTGTCGGTTTAGTGCCGGTGTCGCTTGATTGTTTAGGGATCCAGCTTTTGGCTGGTGGTGCTATGCTTTCTGCTGCCTTTTGTGGCGGTGTTCATGGAAGCTTTGTTCCCGTTGTTTAAGGGTGATGAGTATGCCTGTCGGTCTGCTGGGTAAAAAGGTCGGAATGACGCAAATTTATGATGACGGGGTTATGGTCCCGGTCACTGTGATTCAGGCTGGTCCTTGCCATGTCCTCCAGGTGCGTACTTTGGACACGGATGGGTACGAAGCGGTTCAGGTTGGTTTTGAAGATAAACCACGCCGGTTGGCCGCTCGTAGTGAGCGTGGTCATGTGGCGGCACTGGACAGCAAGCGTCAGAAAAAGCGAGCAGAGTCCGGTGTGGCTGTTGTTGATAAAGCAGGTTGCGAGCCCAAGCGGTTTGTAAAAGAATTTCGCACCGATGGTGAAGATCATGGCTGCGAAGTCGGTGGTGAATTGACGGTATCCGTCTTCGCTGATGTGCCTTTCATTGATGTGATTGGTACCAGCAAGGGGCGTGGCTTTGCCGGTGTAATGAAAAGACATAATTTCTCAGGCCAGCGGGCCACGCACGGCGTGAAGCGTGTGCATCGGCATGGTGGTTCTATTGGTATGAGTGCCGATCCTTCGCGTGTTCTTAAGGGGACTCGCATGGGTGGTCGATATGGTGGTAAGCAGATTACTGTCAGGCATTTGAAAGTGGTTCGGGTTGATGAGGAGAACGGTGTTCTCCTGGTCCGGGGTGCTGTGCCAGGCCCGAATGGGGGCGATCTGGTGATTCGTCATACTAACAAGTATTAGTTTTTTGAGTGTTTGAAGTACTTAGTGTAGTTCTGCCTTATATAAATGGTGTCGAAATGATTTCTGTTGCAATTCAAGATAAAGCTGGCAAAGAAGTGGGCAAATATGAATTTGAGTCCACGGAATTAGCCAATGGAATCAATCGCCAGTTGCTGCATGACGTGGTCGTGATGTATGAGGCGAACAAGCGAATTGGTTCTTCAAAGACTAAGAGTCGCGGTATGGTTGTTGGTAGTACCAAGAAGCTGTATCGTCAGAAGGGGACCGGGCGGGCCCGTGCTGGTGCTTCCCGGACTCCTGTCAGACGTGGTGGTGGTCATACTTTTGCGAAGACTCCGAAAGACTGGAGTTATCGTCTGCCTAAGAAGGCAGTTAAGCTGGCAACCCGGATGGCGATTTTGAGCAAATTTGAGGATGAGCAGGTAACGCTGATTGATGAACTGGCGTTGCAGGCTCCCAAGACAAAAGAAGTCGCAGGCGTGCTGAAGGCGCTGGGGTTGTCCAGTACCAGTTGTCTGTTGACGGTTGAAGGGCATGATCCTGTGGTATGGAAATCTGCTCGCAATATTGCAGGGGTACAGGTTTCACCTGCAAGCGACCTGAATGCTTATGATGTTCTGCATCAGCGGCAGATGGTTCTGACAAAGTCAGCCCTGGATCGGTTGCTTGGTCGGGTTGAAGAATAGTTTACAGGGTTTTCAGTTTAGTCATCCAGTCTGAGTATTGAGGTTAGTTGTTATGTCGGATGGTTCAAAAAAAGGCGTTCAGCTGGAGCCGTATCAGGTCGTCATCCGGCCATTGGTGACAGAAAAAGGGACTCACCTGTCTGAGTCTTTTAATGCATACACGTTTGTGGTTGATAAGTCTGCCACAAAAACAGATATCAAAAAAGCCGTGTCTGAGCTGTGGAATGTGCGGGTGATTGGAGTTCGCACGCAGAATCGAGGCGGTAAGCCACGGCGGCATAAGTATAAAGTTGGTTATACAAAATCATGGAAGAAGGCGATTGTTGAACTGCATGAGGATGATCGTATTTCATTCTTTTAAGCCTTATTTTGTGTAGGGATCAGTCAAAACAATTCGTGATCTGGTTTTGAAGCCAATAAAGTAATTGAGGAACTAAATTATGGGAATCCGATTCTACAAGCCAGTAACGCCAGGTCGGCGTGGTGCGTCGGTGAGCGATTTTGCGGCGATTACAGATCGTAAAAAAGCTCCTGAGAAATCCCTGCTGGTGCGATACAAGAAAAAAGGTGGACGGAATAACCAGGGCGTAATCACTGCTCGTCACCGTGGTGGTGGACACAAGCGGATGTATCGTCTGATTGACTTTCGTCGTAACAAAGATGGTGTACCAGCCAAGGTAAATGGGATTGAATACGATCCGAACCGTTCAGCGCGGATTGCCCTTTTGCACTATGTCGATGGAGAAAAGAGATACATTCTGGCTCCGGAAGGCTTAAAGGCCGGTGATACTGTTATCAGCGGAGAAAAGGTAGAACCAAACGTCGGGAACTGCATGCCTATGGCAAGCATTCCCCTGGGTTCAACAATACATAATGTGGAGATGCAACCTGGTCGTGGTGGTCAGCTCTGTCGCAGTGCTGGTACCTCTGCCGTGTTGAATGCTCGTGAGGAAAACTGGGCACAGGTAACTCTGCCATCCGGCGAAGTACGTCGTATTCCCAGTTCCTGCCGGGCGACAATTGGTGAAATTGGAAACTCGGAACATACAAAAGTGGTCCTGGGAAAAGCAGGTCGTAAACGCTGGTTGGGGCGTCGTCCTCATGTGCGTGGTACCTGTATGAACCCGGTTGCTCACCCGATGGGTGGTGGTGAAGGTCGTAATTCAGGCGGTCGTCATCCCTGTAGCCCGACTGGTAAGCTTGCCAAAGGCGGAAAGACCAGAAAGAGGAAAAAGGCTTCTTCAAAGGCGATCATCAGACGTCGTAAGTCACGTCGTTATGGTCAGCTGAAGCTCTGATTCGTTTTTTAATTTTAATTTACAGTATAACTATCTGTTTTCGATAATTGAGGACAAGTTTTATGGGTCGCTCTCTGAAAAAAGGGCCATATGTTGACGTTAAACTTCTTAAGAAGATTGAGAAGTTGAACGAGTCGGGTAAAAAGACACCGATCAAAACATGGGCTCGTGCTTCAACGATTGCTCCAGAGTTTGTAGGTCATACATTCCTGGTGCATAACGGGCGCGCTCACTTAAACGTGTATGTGACGGAAGAAATGGTCGGGCATAAGCTGGGTGAATTCTCGCTGACCCGAAACTTCCGCGGCCATACGATGAAGAAAAAATAAGCGTTTGTGTTTGTTGTTGTTGCGGCTGTAAAAGCCGATAACCGATAGAATTATGCAATAGTTGAAGTGGAGTAATTGTCATGGGGCAAGTTCGAGCAATGCATCGATTTGCACGAATATCAGCAACAAAGGTTCGTCCTTTTGCAGACCTGGTTCGAGGTATGACTGCTTCAGAAGGTTTGGATTCGTTGAAATACATTCCAAACCGGGGAGCACGTTTTCTTGAGAAGGTTATCAAGAGTGCAATGGCGAATGCTGAAGACAAGGGTGCTCGCAATGTAGAAGGTTTGAAAATCACTGAAGCCCGCGTTGATGGCGGTCCGATGTTCAAACGCATTCAGCCCCGCGCCCGAGGAATGGCCTACACGATCCGTCGTCGTATGGCTCATATTCATGTTGCTATTGAAGCTCCTGAGCTGCCTTAGTACTGACCTTACTTTTCACACAACTGTTGTCACAAATAACTGAAACTCAACCAGAAATACTTAAAGGATAACCTGTATCATGGGGCAAAAAGTTCGACCAACCGGATTTCGAGTCGGCGTGGTAGAAGACTGGAGAAGTCGGTGGTATGCCTCCAAGAAAGACTTCGGGGCACTGCTGGTTGAAGATCAGAAGGTCCGGAAGTTTATTCAGACCAAATACAAATTTGCCGGTATTCCCAAGGTCGAGATCGAACGAACTCGTGACCAGGTTGTCGTGCATTTGTTTACAGCCCGCCCGGGGATCATCATCGGTCGTAAAGGGCAGGAAGTAGATCGGTTGAAAGCAGAATTGGAAGATCTGACCGGTCGTCGGATGGAACTGAAGATTATTGAAGTTGATAATGCACTGCAAAGTGCAGCTCTGGTTGCGGAAGATATTGCTCAGCAGTTGTCTAAGCGTGGTAGCTTCCGTCGAACCATTAAACGTGCCCTGGACCAGGTAATGGAAACGGGCGTTCATGGAATTAAAATCGAGCTTTCCGGTCGATTGGGTGGAGCAGAGATGTCACGGCGTGAAAAAGCAAGCCGTGGCTCAATTCCACTCTCGACTCTGCAACGTCATGTTGACTACGGATTCCGCGAGGCACACACCACCTTCGGAGTTATTGGAGTGAAAGTCTGGATCGACCTTGGTGATTATTCAGATGAGGAGAATCGCGATGGCTCTGATGCCAAAGCGGGTCAAGCACCGCAAAAGCCAAAGAGGACGCATAAAAGGTAATGCGACACGTGGTAACACTGTTGCCTTTGGTGAATGGGGCTTACAATCTCTGGACCCTGGGCACATAACAGCGCAAACCATTGAAGCCTGCCGAATTGCAGCGACACAATATGTTCGAGGTGAAGGTAAACTTTACATCCGGATCTTCCCCCAGAAATCGGTTACATCCCGACCTCTGGAAACCCGTATGGGTAAGGGAAAAGGAGAACCGGATCACTGGGTTGCCGTCATTAAGCCGGGCACTGTGTTGTTCGAACTGGCTGGCGTTTCGCATGAAGCAGCTAAACGCTGTTTCGCGCGTGTTGCACACAAGTTGCCAGTAAATGTAAAGCTGATTCAACGTCGGCCTTCCATTTAAACTGGTTGATTACTGGTTATTATCAATTACATCACTTCGGTCCTGTCAGCCTGATGCGGACAGATCGAAAAACATCATTGGGTTTTACTGATGACCAAAGCGAGTGAATTACGCGAGATGAATGACGAGCAATTGTCTTTCGCTCTGCAGGAAACACAAAAAGAGTTGTTTCAGTTGCGGTTCCAGGCAGCAACGGAGCGGCTTGATGCACCTAGTAACATTAAGCGGCTCCGACGCGAGATTGCCCGTATTCAGACAATCCGTCGTGAACGTGAATTAAGTCAGCAGAATAATGCTTAAGCAGGCTCGTTAAGGTAAGAAAATGCGAAAAATACTGACAGGCACCGTAGCCAGTTCGAAAATGGACAAGACTTTACGAGTCGAAATTCAGCGACGATACCGTCATCCTATTTACGGTAAAACCGTTCGTGGCCGGACTGTCTGCCATGTGCATGATGAAAAAAATGAAGCACAGGAAGGGGACACCGTCGAAATTGTCGAAAGTCGCCCCCGTTCAAAAACAAAACGTTGGGATTTGATCCGGGTTGTCGAGAAGAAGCAGGACTGATTTCGTCCAGCACTTCTGAGATTTCGGGTTCATTTAATAATACAAAGACAAAGATCAGGTAGACCTCATCTTTTGGTTGATAAGGAACAGGCAAAGCCATGATTCAGATGCAAACCGATCTGGATGTATGTGATAATTCGGGTGCCAAAGTTGCGCGCTGCATTAAAGTGCTGGGCGGAACCGGGCGACGAACTGCTGAAGTAGGCGACGTCATTGTCGTCAGCATCCAGAAAACTCTGGCTGGCAGTAACATTAAAAAAGGTCAGGTATTACGTGGCGTGATTGTTCGGACCAGGTATCCCTGCCGTCGCGATGATGGCAGTTATGTTCGGTTCGACCGGAATGCAATGGTTTTAATCGATGGCGAGGGCAATCCTCGGGGAACACGTATTTTTGGCGCAGTGGCTCGAGAGCTTCGTGAACGCAAATATATGAAAATTATTAGCCTGGCAAACGAGGTAGTCTGAGAATGAAGATACGACGTGGCGATTCAGTGATTGTAATCACCGGAGCAGATGCAGGCGATACTCCCAGGCGAGTACTGCAGGTAGTTGCCGGCGGTAAAAAGCTGACCGTGGAAAATGTGAATCGGGTTTTCAAGCACGTGAAACGTGGTCATCCCAAGAGTCCTCAAGGGGGACGTCTTGAAGTGGAAATGCCGATCGATATTTCAAACGTGAAGTTTTATTGTGAAGCCTGTAGTTCAGCATCCCGAGTTGGTTATCGCTATACAGCTGATGGCAGCAAGGAACGATTCTGTAAGAAGTGTAGTGCATCGCTGGGGGCAATCAGCCCTGCGAACGCAAAATACCAGAAACAATAATCAGATTTTGTAGTTTTCAGTAAGGAAGATTGTTCCGAGAGTTCGGCCAGTCTGAAGCAAAACAATGGCAATACCAACATTATTAAAACAATATCGTGAAGAGATTGTACCAGCCCTGAAAGAACAACTGGGTCGTACCAATGTGCATTCACTGCCACAGATTGAAAAGGTGGTAATCAGCATGGGGATCGGTGCAGCCAACCAGGATCGGAAACGCCTGACCGAAGCTGCAGATCACATGACATTACTGGCTGGTCAAAAATCTCAGATTACACGTGCCCGTCAGTCTGTCGCCGGTTTCAAACTGCGTGAAGGTCAGGAAATTGGTTGCCGGGTTACTCTACGTGGAAACCGGATGTATGAATTTCTGGAACGCCTGATTTCACTGGCTCTGCCTCGTGTACGCGACTTCCGCGGGATCAACCCGAAAGCCTTCGATGGCAGAGGAAACTACAGCCTGGGCCTGAATGAATCACTGGTCTTTCTGGAAATTGATCCGGATTCCGTAAAAAATACACAGGGTATGAATATTACGATCGTCACCACAGCTTCTAACAATGAAGAAGGTTTTCTTCTGTTAAAAGAGCTGGGAATGCCGTTCCGTAAATAACCCGTTTTGAATTGTCTATACAAGTAATAACAGTATCACCTGAATGGTAGATTGTCGGAGAATTATAGTGAGGGTAGCCAGCTAATGATGACAGACCCTATTGCAGATATGCTGACACGAATTCGTAATGCACTGCAGATTGAACGGCCTTTTGTTGATATTCCTGCTTCCAATATCAAGGTTGCCATTGCCGGTGCCTTGCAGCGGGAAGGTTACATCTGGGACTTTGAAGTGATCGAAAACAGTCCGCAGAACATTTTACGCGTGAATCTGAAATACGGTCCCAACGGGGAACGCGTCATTCAGAAAATCTACCGTGAAAGTAAACCTGGTCGTCGTAATTACCAGGACCTGCGATCCATGCCGGAAGTTCTGCAGGGACTGGGAGTCAGCATTCTTTCGACCAGCAAGGGTGTTCTGAGCAATCGTGAAGCAAAACAACAGGGTGTCGGCGGCGAATTACTCTGCACTATCTGGTAGTATCGATGTTTATCCAGGCGGGCGAACCTTGTTCTGCTGCCTTTAATTTAACTGGAATTTGAAGTTATGTCTCGAATCGGTAAAAAGCCAGTTCCCGTTGCTGCTGGAGTGGAAGTCAAAGTTGACGACACCTCGATTTCCGTCAAGGGAAAACATGGTGATCTGTCCTTTGCATTTCATCCATCAATGACGGTTGAACTTGATTCGGAAACGAATGAAATTAATGTGATTCGTCCTGATGATTCCCGTCAGAGCCGTGCTCTGCATGGTCTGACTCGGGCGTTGATCGCCAACATGGTTCAGGGTGTAGAAACTCCGTTTGTACGGAAACTGGAAATTCAGGGTGTTGGTTACCAGGCCTCTCTGAATGGCAACAAATTGAGCCTGCAGGTCGGGTTTGCCAATACGATCGTACTGGAAGTTCCAGCAGGTGTGATTTGCGAATTACCAAACAGCACCAATATTGTCCTGACCAGTGCAGACAAGCATGCTGTCGGTCAGTTTGCAGCAAATATTCGTAGCGTACGTCCTCCGGAACCTTACAAAGGTAAGGGGATTCGTTATGAAGGTGAATATGTACGGCGTAAAGCTGGTAAGGCATTTGCTAACTAGTACAATCTTCACCTGGCTGTTTAAGCAGTCAGTCAGCGGTCTGATATTCAGGCGATACTGTTTTTGAAAAGATGACGGTAAAATGAAACTAGAAAAAACACTGAAAAAGCAGAAACAACGGCGTTCGTTCCGCATTCGCAATACGGTTCGTAAAACGGGTCGTTTACGGTTATCTGTATATCGAAGTAATAACCATATCTATGCTCAGCTGATTGATGATACAGCTGGTGTGACCCTGGTCTCCGCCAGCACGAAAGACAAAAGTCTGGCTGGAGAGATTGAGAATGGCGGTAATATTGCCGCTGCCGAAAAAGTAGGTAAACTGATTGGCGAACGAGCTGTGGAAAAGGGGATTAAAGAAGTCGCCTTTGATCGTGGCCCTTACCGTTACCACGGGCGTGTTGCTGCCCTGGCTGATTCTGCCCGCAAAGCCGGACTGGATTTTTAATAGAGACAACACTCAATACGGGTTGGAGAAGATACCGTGTCAAAAGATGGTTCAAAGCAAACACCAGAAACAGTCATTCAAATCCGCCGTTGTGCCTGCGTGGTCAAGGGGGGACGTCGATTCAGTTTCACCGCTCTGGTTGTTGTCGGCGATAAAGAAGGTCGTGTGGGCTGGGGATATGGCAAAGCCATCGAAGTACCACTGGCAGTCGATAAAGCGGTCAAGCAGGCCAACCGCAGTATGATTAAAACAAACATAATTGAAAATACGGTACCCCACGAAGTGGTTGGCCGTTTTGGTTCTGCCCGTGTGCTGCTGTTACCCGCCCGTCCTGGTACTGGTATTATTGCCGGAGCTGGAGTACGAGCCGTGGTCGAAGCTGCCGGTATTACTGATATTTATACAAAGAGTCGTGGTTCCAATAATCCGATCAATGTCGTGAAAGCGACCATCGATGGACTCTCAAAACTGCGAACCCGGGAAGACATTGCACGTTTGAGAGGAGTAGAAGTCTAATGATTATTGATGACGTCCATCGCGGAATAAAAAAGAATAAGAAAAAGAAGCGTGTTGGCCGTGGACCTGGTTCCGGTCACGGTAAAACTTCCAGCCGTGGTGAAAACGGTTACGGAAGCCGCTCTGGTTCCTCTCGTCGTACCAGCTTTGAAGGGGGACAGACTCCCCTGGCAATGCGGGTTGCAAAACGGGGCTTCAATAACAAGCAGTTCGCGAAAAAAGTCGCTGTTGTCAATGTGGCTACTTTAGAGCAGGCATTTGAAGCAGGGGCAGAAATTACCCCAGAAGTACTGGCTGAAAAAGGTCTGGCCAAAGGTCGTTTCGATCAGGTGAAAATCCTGGGGAACGGAGACCTGACCAAAAAGTTCACCGTATCCGCTCACCTGTTTTCTGCGTCTGCTGAATCTAAGATTCAGGCAGCTGGCGGAACTGTCAGTCGCGTTTTGTCATAAGTAATTTCATTCAAGGACTTGATCTCAGCAGTTAAGAATACGATTCCCCTTTTCTTGCGGATTCGCTAAAATCCACAGCAAAGTTTCAAATCAATGCCTGCTGAATTATGACACAAAGGATCGCTACTTATGCTCGGTAAATTATTAGTTCTGTTCAAAATTCCCGAGCTTCGTAAAAAAATTGTCCTGACGCTGGGGCTGCTGGCCATTTACCGGATGGGGTTCTGGATTGCTCTCCCCTTCGTCAATCAGGCACAGCTTTCGGAAACGCTGGTTGATTTACAGAGCCAGCAGGGTGGTATCGGACAGGTGATGCAGGTCATCTCCCTGTTTTCCGCTTCAAATATCGGCCAGAGTACTATCTTTGGTCTGGGCATTATGCCTTATATCTCTGCTTCGATTATCTTCCAGTTGATGGGGACGGTCTATCCACCCCTCGAGCGACTCCAGAAAGAAGGAGAAGCGGGTCGGAAGAAAATTAATGAATATACACGTTATGCAACGGTTGTAATCTGTCTGGTACAGAGCTTTTTCTGGATTCGTACACTGGCCGGTGGCTTTGGCTCGGGTACCAGTCTGATTCTGGATGGTTACCAGGGATTATATTTCCAGATTGTGGCCACCATTACCATGACCACGGGAACAGTCTTCCTGATGTGGATTGGTGAGCAGATTGATGCCTACGGCATTGGTAACGGGATCAGTCTGCTGATTATGGCGGGTATTCTGGCCCGGATGCCTCAAGCTGGCTGGAGTCTGATTGAGCCTGCCTTCGAAAAGGGGATCGCTCTGGGTACCGATACCGGGATCGACCGCCTGTTAATTCTGGCGTTGGTATTTGTGTTTGTGGTGGTCTGGGTGATTGCCATTACCCAGGGACAGCGTCGTATTCCCATTCAGTCAGCCAAGCACGTTCGTGGTCGCCGGGTTTCCGGTGGTCAGCGTCAGTCACTGCCATTACGCGTCAATCAGGCTGGTGTGATGCCAATCATCTTCGCTTCCAGTCTGCTGATGTTCCCCTACTTTTTATTCCATGGCTTAAGCCAGTACTTTTCCACCTCTGCCTTCTGGGCCATGCTTGATGAAGCTTTCCAGCCGATGAGTCGTGGATTTGTTTACACAATGTCTTATGTCGTATTGATTTACTTCTTCTGCTACTTCTGGACGGCGATTACCTTTAATCCCAAAGATATGGCAGAAAACCTGAAAGATTATGGTTCGTTTATCCCCGGTTATCGTCCAGGGGCTCGAACAGCCGCTTATCTGGAGCAGGTGATGGTTCGTATTACCTATGTAGGTGCCGCGTTCCTGTCACTGGTTGCGATTATTCCCACGCTGGTGTCCACCTGGTTAGGGGTCGACTTCCTGGTGGCGAGTTTTTACGGTGGAACCGGATTACTGATTGTGGTTTCCGTGGTGCTGGATCTGGTCAATAAAATTGACAGTCACCTGGTGATGCGAAACTATTCAGGATTACTTGAGAGCGATCTGTAAAGATTAAACGGGTGAGTCATGTCGAAATTCACCAAAAAAGGTGCGTTTCGCTTGTCGATTCACGTTCGCGGCGTTTATAATTTCCTGATTCGCTCCGCTTCGGAAATTGTACAGGTTTGATACGAAGCCGGAGTTTGCTCATTTAATGGGCGTAATTATTTAAATTTACACGAGTTACATTCAGCGGGAACCTGATTTTCGCCAGTAGTGAGCTCGATTATATCGTGAACCAAAGTTAGATAGAGAAGTCGTAGTACGATGAAAGTCCGAGCCAGTGTTAAGCGGATTTGTGAAAACTGTAAAGTCATTCGGCGAAAAGGGCGGGTCTATGTGATCTGCTCTTCCAACCCGCGCCATAAACAGCGTCAGGGTTAATCGTCTCGAATTCAGTTTCATTGATTTGACTTCAGTTTTTAAATCCAGCGGAGTGAACTAAAAATGCCACGTATTCTCGGTGTTGATATTCCGAACGAAAAGCCTGTTTATGTTTCCCTGACCTACCTGTATGGAATCGGAAAAGTAACCGCGCTAGATATCTGCCACAAGTTAAACATCAATCCTCAGTTGAAAGCCAAAGATCTGACCGACGATGAGTTGAGCCGGATCGTGAATATGCTGGATACCGAATATTCCGTCGAAGGTCAGTTGCGTCGTGCTACGACACAGGATATTGCCCGACTGCGAGATATCCAGTCTTACCGTGGCATACGTCATCGTCGTGGCCTGCCGGTTCGCGGACAGAATACACAAACCAATGCCCGTACCCGTAAAGGTGGTAAGAAGACCGTTGCCGGTAAAAAGGGTGTTAAGGATGCCCGTCACTAGGCCGTTGAATCCCCTGGGTTCCGTTGCCTGTGTCAAGCGAAGAATAAGATCAGACCGAGGTCGTTGTCAGTTGCGGCGACCTGAGATTAAAACATCACAAATCATGAGTTTCAGTTTCTGAAGTTTAAGCAGACAGAAACATCAGGAGTAGCAGAGTGGCTAAAGTCAAACGAAAAAAAGTGAAACGTCACATCACAAAAGCGGTTGCTTACATCAAAGCAACGTTTAACAACACCACAGTCACAATCACCGACCTGAATGGTGATGTGCTCTGCTGGGCGACTGCTGGAACTTCGGGTTTCAAAGGCAGCCGCAAGAGCACTCCTTTTGCAGCCCAGCGGGCCGCAGAAATCTGTGCTGAAAAAGCATCCAAGTTCGGTGTGAAAGAAATGGAAATTCGTGTTAAAGGACCAGGTTCCGGACGCGAAAGTGCCATCACCGGTTTGCAGACAGCAGGCATCTCGATCCGTGCGATCGAAGATATCACCCCGCTGCCACACAATGGCTGTCGTCCCCCGAAAAAACGACGTGTCTGAACCAGTACTTCTGGTAACATCGCGAGCCGCTTTAGCAGCCGCAACAAATTTGGATTTAAAATAACTGGAACATCGATCTGACATCATGTTCTATTGACTGTGTTCTTTGGAGATTATTTCAATGCGAATCCGTTGGCGAGGACTGGAATTACCAAGCCGTGTCATCCCTGATCGGGACTCAATGACATCAACTTATGGTATGTTTGTAGCCGAACCATTCGAGCGTGGATTCGGTGCAACTATTGCCAACAGTCTGCGACGAATCCTGCTTTCCAGCCTGGAAGGCAGCTCGGTAACCCGCGTGAAAATTCAGGGTGTGCAGCACGAATTCACGACGATCCCCGGTGTCGTGGAAGACATCACTGAGATCTGTCTGAACCTGAAATCTCTGATCGTCAAAAACTCCAGCTCCACCTCCAAGACTCTGCGTATTGAAAAGCACGAGCGGGGTGTGGTTACCGGTGCTGATGTCATCACCGACGATCAGGTTGAAGTCATCAACAAAGACCTGGTGATTGCCACCATGACGGATGACGTTCCCCTTAACATGGAACTGACCATCGAGAACGGCCGCGGATACTCACCTGCTTCGGAACATGCCCAGCATGATTCAGAAGTCGGCGTAATTCCACTGGATGCCACTTTCTCACCTGTCGTGCGTGTGCGTTACAAAATCGAAGATACCCGTGTTGGTCAGCGTACCAACTACGACAAGCTGATCCTGGAGATCTGGACCAACGGAACTGTCAAGCCTGACATGGCTCTGGTAGAAGCTTCCAAGATTCTCCGTAAGCACCTGAATCCCTTTATTACCTACCGCGAGCCCGGCCCGGAAATGCCGCCCGAAGGTGGTCTCAAGGGAATGCTGGATACGACCGGTTACGCTCCGATCGACCTGGAACTGGAAGAAAAACTCAACCAGAGCCTGGCCGAGCTGAACCTGTCCGTACGTGCGACCAACTGTCTGGAATCGGAAGGGATCAATACCGTCCGCGACCTGGTTGGAAAATCAGAAGATCATTTATTACATGTTCGTAACTTTGGGGAAACCACCCTGGTTGAAGTTCGTGAAAGACTGAACCAGATTGGCCTGCGTCTGGGAATGAAGATCCCCAGCTCTTCCTCACAATCGCGTTAATCACTATTGGTTATCGTGTTGCCAGAATAGAATCAACGAGTCTTTTACTCTCAGCAATCAGAATAATTCAGAGTTAAGTCATGCGACACCGAATGAGAGGCCGAAAACTAGGCCGCAATGCATCACACCGTAAGGCTATGTTCCGCAATATGGCGGTGAGCCTCATTAAGACCGTCCGGATTGATGAGGAAGCAGAAAACGCACCTAAGGTTTCTGGTCGTATTACTACGACCGTACAGAAAGCCAAAGAATTGCGACCTTTCATGGAAAAGCTGATCACTCTCGGCAAGAAGGCGCAACCTCATCTGGAAAATGCAGCTCAGTATGCCACTGATGCTGAGAAGAATTCCAGTGAATGGAAGAGCTGGCGTGAGTCTGAACAGTGGAACCAGTGGAACCAGGCCATGGCACCCGCATTGACTTACCGTCGTCGGGCCTTTGCCGACCTGCGTGATAATGAAGCGGTTGATATTCTGTTCAACGAACTGTCAGAACGCTTTGAAGAACGTACCGGCGGTTACACCCGCATCGTACGTCTGGCAACCGTTCGTCTGGGTGATGCCGGCGAGCAGGCCATCATTGAATTCGTTGGCGAACGCGATCGCGTGAAACCTGTCAAACGCAGCACAACACTCGATAGCGAAGCTGAAACTGCTACCGAAGAAGCTCCTGCAGACGAAACAGCCAGCGACGAACCTGCTGCTGAAACGGAAGCAGAAGAAACAGCTGCCGCTGATGAAGCTCCTGAAGCCAGTGCTGAAGCGGCTGAAGAAGACAAAGAAAAAGAAGCGTAAACCTTCGCGGGCCGAATTCGGCTATGCGGAATTTCCGGTTCTCGCTAATATTTATAAGCTAAGAGTATTTCAAATAATCGAAAATACTCTTAGCTTTTTTTACGTATCGGTCAGACGGGTCAGCTGCCCGCGTATGAATCGTGAACCTGAACTGTGTCCAGTTTTACTGTAGTGTCTCCAGAGTCAATTGGATCGAGTACAAAAGATTGTGAGATGCTATGGTCAGACGCGTGCACTCCAGCATAGTGGTATCGTTGTAGCGGAAAGGATTCTGGCGCAGCATGTCAACGAAGAAGCCCTTTAATTTCAGTCACGCCATGTATCATCTGTGCCGTGACATAGCGCGTCGATTACCTGAGTTTCATCACGTCGACATGGATCGAATCGCGGTCGCTTTTGCGCAGGCCCGTCGTAATGTGCCTTACGGCATGCAGGCCAAGCTCACGCCACTGCGTTTCGAGAATGGTGATCTGCAAACCACCCGCTACGGCCGTAAATGGACGGTGCAGCGGATCTACCAGGATCAGCAGGAAATGTTATACATTCTGACATTTTACCTGCCTCGCTTTCTGAATCATTCCCTGGAAGAAAAGCTGATCACCGTGGTACACGAGCTGTATCACATCAGCCCGGCCTTCGACGGCGACATCCGCCGCCTGGAAGGCCACTACCACGTGCACTCTCACAGCCAGAAAGAATACGACGCCCACATGGCAGTGCTGGTGAAGCAGTATCTGAAACTGAACCCGCCACCCGAGCTGTATGCGTTTCTCAAATGCCGGTTCTCCACACTGCAGAAAAAACATGGCGGCGTCGTGGGTCTGCAGATCCCGATTCCGAAACTGATCCCCGTAGATGACGCGCGGATTGCGTAATACTGTGAGGGACTGCTGGCCAAAATAGAGCGGGGCTGATTCCAGGCTGTTCGAAAATTGTTGCGAACAGGTACCAGATATGTGAAAATAATGATCTGTCCTGGTGTCATTACTTCACTATCTCTGCTTAACGATTTCGATCTGTATCAGTACGATTGAAGGTCAGGAGTTTGAGTATGCAGCGTTCTGGTTTCCTGTTGTCTGTGATCCTGGTTTTTATCCCTGGTGGGATGTTGCTGTATTCCAACTCGAGTGTTTGGGCAGAGGATAAACAAGCGGCTCAATCTGTTTCAGAGTCAGCAGCGACATCATGGCCCGAGCGCAGAAAAGAGATCGAACGTAAATGGCTCGATCTGCTGGGGGACTTTCCAACAGAGGTTCCCGAGCTTCGACCTGAAATGAAACAGGTTGCGCGGGAAGAGGGAATCACGCGTTATCATGTGAGTTTTCAAACGGAGCCCGATGATCGTGTGACGGCCTGGCTGTTAGTTCCGGATGAAGCACGAAAGCGTCCCACACCTGCGATTATCTGTATCCACAGCACCACATTCGGGGCTGGGAAAGACAGCACCATAGGACTGGCAGGCCGGCGGCCCCAGGATCCGCCCCGTGATCCCAAAATTGGTGTGGCTTCAGGGCTGGAGTTGGCACGACACGGTTTTGTCACGTTGAATATTGACCTGCTGACAGACGGCGAGCGAATTAAACCGGGCGAACGGGTGATGGATACCCGGGGGTTTTACCTGAAACATCCTGAATGGTCGATTGTCGGCAAAAACACGTGGGACATCATGCGCAGCGTCGACTTTCTCCAGACGCTTGATTTTGTCGATGGCAAACAGATCGGAGCGATCGGCTGGTCCCTGGGGGGACATACGGCACTGTTCGCAGCAGCATTCGAGCCCCGGATCACAGCCACCATCAGTAATGGCGGCGTACTGGACTGGCATCGACATGTTTCTGCCTGGTCCAGAAAACCATCCAGCTGGAAACCCTGGCAAGAGGGTGACCCCCCATCCAGAAGTGAAGAATTAAAACGACGTTTTGGATTTTATCCCAATAGCGGCCCTTATATTTATATCAAAAAATTTCGCCCGTATATCGAAGATCAGTCGAAACCGATCCCTGTGGATTTTGACAGTTTGATGATGATGGTTGCGCCGCGACCTTTACTGATTATTTCCAGCGAACAGGAATTCTATCGCCATAAAATTTTCCCCAAATGTCTGAAAGCGTTTGAGGTGTATCTGAACTGGCAGGACGCAGAAGGGCTTCCCAGTGCACTCAAAGCACGGCAGGAACGTCTCGGTTATGATCAGACTCTGGAGTATTATGAGACGCAGCACCGAATTGCTCCCGAGCGTATTCCCGGGATGTTGAGTGAACTGGGAGCTGCCGACTGTTTCAGCTGGTTCTCCTTTCCAGGCGGACACAGTTATCCTGGCGTCGCCCGGCGGTATACCTTCGCCTGGTATGACCGCTGGCTGGGGCGGACATTGGATTAAAGTCTTCGCGTCGCCTGTTACCATGCATCACAATGTGTCCCGATTTTTTTTAATATCGGATCTCATATTTGCTCCAGGAACGTTTATCTAGATCGAATCACATTTAACCATAGCGTCTCTCAACCTAAGATATTCGTCCAAATAGCCCTGAAGATGCTGCAGTAAAACTGGACACAGTCTAATAACTACGAACGCGACGGTGCATAGTGATCCAGAAACATGTTCACCGTAGATTTCACGACAGCCTTCTTTTGCGGTGTGGTGAGCGGAGGTTCTTTGCCAATGAGTGGCGGCCAGAAAGCAAAAGACTGGATCAGGCCAAGAAACTGCTTCGCTGCCAGAGTGGGGTCGGGCACTCGTAACAGTCCGGCTTCGTGAGTGGTCTTAAACCAGACAGCTAACTCTGCTTCGACCTGTGTGGTCTCAATCAACATTTCGCTCGCGATTTCGGGCGACTGCAAAAATCGGGAAAGTGTGACGCGTGCCAGATCCTGAAATTCTGTGGAAGTCATCAGTTCCACCGCCGTTTTGCCAATCGCTGTCAGCTGACTGGAAATCGATTTTTGCGGATCGAAGTCGAATTCTTTCATGATCTGGCAGCGAGACATGAGTTCAGCGACAATGGCGGCAAACAACTCTTCCTTGCTGGGAAAATGATTGTAAACCGTTCTTTTGGATACAGATGCGACTTCCGCGATCCGGTCCATACTGGTGTTGTCGTAACCGTGACGCTTCCACTCTGAAACAGCAGCTTCGATAATCGCCGCGCGCTTCCGGTCAGTCAGTCTCATCTTATTCCCGGAGCTCTGATTCATAAAAAGTACACTTTGCGGTTTACTCTTCTTAAGATATAACTACACTGATCAGTGTAGTTTTCTTGCGGCTCAATTAAAAGACCATTTTGGGATCATGCCACCATGAACGTCTCTCGATCCATTGTCCTGTTTTGTATTGCCATCTTAGCAACGGCCTGTGAATCATCCAGTGAAATCGAGGGAATACAGAAAGCCCCGCGTCCTGTGACGGTTTTTCTGTTGCAAGAGTCAACGCCAACATCCCAGTCTCTGATGACTGGTTCAGTAGGTGCCTGGAAAACTGAAAAAATCGGTTTTGAAGTTGCTGGACGGGTGGAGCGCGTATTAGAACCGGATACCGAAATCGAGGGGCGTGTAGTCGATCAGAAAAGTAACAAAGTTCTGGTAGCGGGTACTGTGTTGGCCCGGTTGTACGATGAACAATACCGGATTGCCGTCGATCTGGCCCGGGCTGCGGTGGATGTGGCGATTCAGCGAAAAAAAGCGGTGGAAGTGGAAATTGCGGATGGTATTCCTGCCCGCCTGGCTTCCGCGAAAGCAGAGCAGCAGCTGGCAAAAGCCAATTCGGATCGGACCACCAGTCTGCTCAACAAGAAAGTCGCGACCCGTTCTGAATATGATCAGGCGATGGCGGAACTGCAAACAGCAGATGCCGCGGTAGCGAATATTGAAGCCGAACTCAAAACGAAAAAAGCCGAGCTTCAATCACAGGAAGCAGAAATTCAAAAAGCCCGTTTTCAACTGGCAGAGGCAGAACGGAATTTACGCGACACCGTGCTCTATTCTTCCTTCCGGGGGCAAGTCGCGCATGTGGAAGCTGTTCCCGGCAGTTACCTGGACGCGGGAGACCCGGCCTTGACAATTCAGATCATGGATCCGATCAAGGTGGAACTTGAGCTTTCCGCCAGCATGTCTCGAAAATTTCGACGAGGCGATACCGTGCGGATTTACGCGGTTGACAGAAATGATCAAGAGACGAAACTCGAAGGTTACGTCTACATGTCTGAGCCGAATGCCGATGCAGAGACCAGAACATTTACGGTGACGTTACTGGTCAGAAACCGGAAGACGCAACTGAAGATTCCCCCTGAGTACCAGTCCGAACAGATTGCCAGAACCAAAGATATCTGGCCGCTGAATTTCGCGCCGATCATTCACGACGGAAACTTGCTGATGACGGAGGAAAATGCGATCCGCCACGATGCGGAAGGTGCTTTTCTCTGGAAGATAACCAATCGCCGGGCCAGTGATGTCTCTCTGGATTCCGAACGCATGTTACATGTGAAAAAAATCCGAATTGCAGCGGGAAACATGCGAATTCCGTTTATGGGAAACTGGAATTTCGTGCCGGTTACCGTTCAGGAGGGAGAACAGGTCGATCCGGAAAGCGATCTGGTGGCCGGGGAATTAACGGTCAGTCAGGGAAAACCGGATCAGTGGGACGGCAAAACGATTCTGCTGGACGAATCCAGCTGGCTGCTCAGACCGGGGGATACCGTTCGTGTGAGTCTGCAGAATGAAGGGGGAAACGTCGGTCTTTATGTGCCGATGAATGCAGTCCGTCATCATTCCGGTAAGACATCGATTTTCATTATCGATCCGGACGCGACAGATCAGACGATTGCCCGCGAGGTCGAAGTACTGCTGTCAGATAAGAGCATTGCTTCTCCCCACGACACGATGTTGCGTCAGATCAGCCCGGTTCCCGGGGTTTCCCTGCCGGCAAAACCACGGGTGATTCTGAAAGGGATGCCTTTTTTGAGATCGGGCGAACCGGTCAATATCGTGAGTGAGAGTGAGGCGGTTCAATGAATTTGCTGCCCGAGTTTGCGATCCGAAATCGCACCATTGTATTTACCATAGTCTCATTACTGGTTGTCTGGGGGACCGTCTCGTTTCAGACGATGCCACGTCGCGAAGACCCTGAATTCACGATCATGACCTGTGTCGTCACCACGCGCTGGGCGGGAGTTTCTGCAGAACGCGTGGAAGAGCTGATCACTGACCCGCTGGAAGAGGTACTGGATGGAATTGAAGAGGTGGATGTTCTGCGGTCTACATCCACCAATGGTATGTCGACGATATTTGTCGATCTGTATGACAACGTTGCGCCTGACCGTGTCGATCAGGTGTGGGACCAGGTTCGGGCCCGTGTGCGAAATGTGGAGATGCCTGAAAAAAACATCACGCCGATTGTGACCGATGACTTTGGGGATACCAGCGTGATTCTGTTTGCGATCTACCAGACACCGCTGCCTGGCAAAACAGAGATTGATCCTGCCTATGTCTACAGCAACCGGGACCTGGATCTGTTCTCGGAACAGGTACGCGATGCGCTGCGACTGTTAGATGGCGTCGCCAAAGTCCAGCGCTTTGGAGTCCGTGAAGAAGCGATCTATCTTGAGACAGATGCGGGGACATGGTCCAAGCTGCGACTGACGACCTCCGACCTGGAAGAGCTGATTTCAGCCCGGAATATTATCGAAGCAGGAGGATTGCTGGATACGGGCGATGGTCGATTTTATGTAAAGCCAGGGGGAAAACTTGATGCTGTGAAAGAGATCAACACCATAGTGGCTGAAATGGCCAGTACGGACAAGGGGGCCAATCAGGTCTATTTGAGTGATCTGGGCCTGAACGTCAGGCGGGCTTACCAGGATCCTCCTGACTTGATCTGCCGGTATTCGGATCCGGAAACGTCACAGGCGGCGGTGATCGTGGCGGTCACCATGAAATCGGGCTCCAATATCATTGATATCTGTAGTGCGGCGAAAGACCGTCTGTACGAACTTCAGAACGTCACCTGCGAACTTCCCCCCGATCTGGGGCTGGTTCCTGTTTCCGATCAGTCGGATAGTGTGAATGCCCGTATTCAGGATGTGGTCCTGAATGTGATCGAAGCGGTTGTGATTGTGATTGTGGTGGTCTATCTGGTCGTCGGGTTCCGCACGGCAGCGGTAATGGCCGCCAACATTCCGTTTGTGACACTCGTCTCGGTGGGCATTATAACTTTATTCGGAGTTCAACTGGAGCAGATGTCGCTGGCGTCGATCATTATATCGCTAGGTCTGCTGGTCGATAACGCTGTGCAGATTTGTGATCAGTCACGTACGAATCAGATGGAAGGCATGAAGCCGATTGCAGCCAGTGTCAGTGGGGCCCGGATGCTGGCTGCTCCCATGCTGAACGGCACGCTTACGACCATCGCGGCGTTCGTGCCTATGGTGATCTTCTTTGAAGGGGGTAACCGCGAATTTATCTACAGTCTGCCGGTGACGCTTTCAGTCATGTTGGCTGTCAGCTGGGTACTGGCGATGACGTTCTGTGTAATCCTGGCAGCCATGTTTATCCGCCCTCCTGTTAACAGGGATGAACCCGACGCGCCGCTGGTTCGCAGCTTTTACTGGTTTAAAAAGTTATTTCGTCGGAGCCGGAAGACAGTCGAGGTTTCGTGGAAAACGGAAAATAAACATTACATCAGGCAGATCTATGGGGTTCTGGTTCAGCACGCCATCCGGCACAAGTTTATAACTCTGTTTGTTTCGATGGGGCTGTTTTTTCTGGCGTTGAAGCTTCCTGTGAGCAGCGAGTTCTTTCCCCAGGGCGAACGGGATCAGTTTGTGGTCGGCGTCTGGCTGCCTGAGAATGTCGGCATTGAACAGACAAATCAGGCTGCTTTGCAGGTGGAAGAGATGCTCAGAAAGTTGAGCCCGTTTACCGACGAAAACGGCAAAAAAGTTGAACGTCTGCGTGCGCTGCGGACCCTGGTTGGTGGAGGGGGTTCGCGCTGGTACCTTTCGTGGGAACCAGAACCTCGGAAAGCCAATTACGCGGAAATACTGATTCGTACAACCGATCCCAAATTAACTCACGACTATGCAGAGAGCGTCCGTAAAGTGGCGCTGCAGGGAGATCCGGAACTGGGAATTGCGCCACTGCCCGGGTTGCGTGTTGTGCCGATGGAGATGATGCTGGGACCGCCGGCTGCACCGGTTGTTCTGCGGATTACCGGGGATGGTTTTGCAGATATGCAGAAACTGCGCGACGTTGCAAATCAGGTAACAGAGCTGATTCGTGAGCAGCCTGATACCTGGAATACGCACGATTCCTGGGGTGCCGATGCTTACCAGTTGCAGGTCGACGTGGAAGAAGATCTTGCCAGCATGGCTGGCGTGACTAATTCACAGATCGCATCGACTTTAAATGCCTATTACTCCGGACGGCAACTGACGATGTTTCGCGAAGGTGATTATTCGGTTCCCGTTTATTTCCGCTTGATCCCTGATGGGAGAAAGTCAGTTTCGGCGATCGAATCGGCGTTTATCGAGGGAAGAAACGGCAAGGTTCCCTTGAAGTCGATTGCCTCGTTCAAGTATGGGTGGGAACCGGCAGTGATTGAACGCCGGGACTTGAACCGGACGATTGAAGTCAGTGCTCGGGTAGAACCAGGCGCCTCTGGTAACGATGTGGTGAGCCGGGTCATGTCTTCCAAAAAGTTTCAGCAGATTGAGGAAAATCTTCCCAATGGATTCCGGATTGAGATTGGCGGGGCGCTGGAAGAATCAATGCAGGCGGGAACGATGATGTTGAAAGCCTTTGGCATGTCATTCGTCGCCATTCTGCTGCTGCTCGTTATCCAGTTTAACAGTATCAGCAAAGCTGCCATGATCATTTTCACGCTGCCTTTGGCGCTGATTGGTGCGCTGCTGGGACTTTACCTGACTGATAATCCACTGGGGTTCATGCCTCAACTGGGAATTTTGTCGCTATTTGGAATCGTATTGAATACCGCAATCATCTATATGGAATTCGCTGATTTTCAGATCGCGACTCGTTCGGCTGCCAGTGATGGCAAGGGACCGACAGGTGGATTGACGCGGGACGAATTCCGTGACTGTCTGGCTGAAGCTGGCAAGCAGCGGCTGCTCCCGATCTTTCTGACCACTGCAACAACTGTTGGAGGACTGCTTCCCCTGGCATTAGCCGGCGGACCATTGTGGGTTGGGATGGCCTGGTTGATGATTGTCGGTCTGCTGATGGCCACGCTGTTGACACTGTTTGTCATCCCTGCGCTTTACGCGATCATTGTTGAGAATCTGCGTATCAGTCCGCTCAATTCACCGCTCACAGAATAAGAGGTTACCAGGGGAGCATCGAACCTGTAAGTGAAGTCGTTGTCTGAGTCACGCGGGTTGCAGCGTCAGGTATGGAATACATGACTGTGAAGTGCATTCTTTTTATTCTCGCTTAAGGCAGCATGCAGCGGCCGCCGGAGAGGACCATGGTCTGACCGGTGGTGAAATTACTTTCTTCGGAGAGCAGGAAGCTGACAATCGCCGCGACTTCTTCGGGGGTGCCCATGCGGGGAATGGGGGTGGCTTCGATGATTTTCTCCAGGTCCTCCTGGCTGACGGTGGAGAGGATCTCCGTTTCGATCAGACCGGGGGCGATGGCATTCACGCGGATGTTGTCCCGAGCCCAGGCGGTGGCGATGCTCTGGGTGAAAGAAATGACACCGGCTTTGCTGACCGCATACGCGATGGACTTGGGGCGGGGCTGCAGGCCGGAAAGCGAACTCAGGTTGACGATCCTGCCGAACTGGCGTTTCAGCATGCCCGGTTTGACGCGCCAGGTAACCAGGAATGTGCCTGTCAGATTCACATCCAGCATCTGCTGCCACGCCGACAGGTCGAGCTCGTCATGTGTCTGATAGATGAAGGTGCCCGAGTTATTGACCAGTAGCTCGATGTCGCCCAGCTGTGCTTCGACTTCGCTGACCATACGGTCGACTTCGGTTTCGACTGAGACATCACTTTGAACGATCATGCCGCTGCCTCCCAGGGCTTCGATCTGTCTGAGCGTTTCTGCGGCGTCAGCTTTTCCGCTGCGATAACTGACGGCGACGCGGGCTCCTTCCTGAGCCAGGCGGAGGCAGCAGGCCCGGCCAATGCCGCGAGAGCCGCCGGTGACTAAAGCGACACGGTTCTGGAAACGCTGGGGATTGAAAATGGCATCTGTCGTCATGGTGTGAAGTTCCGTCTTGCTGAAGTAAAAAATGATCGCGGTGTCTTAGCGCAGTTTGTAGTATTTTTTCGGTGCGACGAGCATCAGTACCTGGGGGCCGACGATGAGGAACATGATCAGCGTGCCAGCAACTGCAGAGCCTGCGACGACAGGCAGCGTGCTCTTTTTCAGAAACAGGGGGCCGAGAAAGGAGCCGGCAATCAGACCGATCAACGGGGAAATCCAGAGCCACCAGTAGGTATAGATCGCGGGCACTTTTGTGCGGAGCCGCTTGCGGTAGACGTCCAGTGGTTCTTTTGTATCTTCCCAGTAGAAGGTTTTTAAGCCCCGGGGTCCGCCACAGGATGCACAGACGGTTCCCAGGCAGAGTTTAAAGGGATTGCATAAGCCTTCGAAGTCCGCTCCATTGACCTGCGTTCCCTGTTTGCATTTTTTGTGGATGTAGACACGCCCGACTTTCAGGCTGTAAGGAGATTTCGCCATGCTGTTCTCGCTTTAATCAATCTGTATTCATTGACTGTTTCCGGTGTCCGGCGCGACGCTGCCTTGGCCGTTGTTCAAGCGTGCCTGCTCGAAGACTATTGTAAACAGTCTTTTGTTACAGTGGCCAGTATGATTGCAGAGAAGTGAGGCGGTTTCTGATTAGAAAACGCATTTGAATGATCGATCCTGATGGTTGAATAAGATATCACCGCGCATGCAAAAGCCGACGATTCTTTCACCCGGTTAGAATCATCGGCTTTGCTGGTGGGTAGACTTATATTTTCAGTATGCTGCTAACGAAATCCCGTGACTGAAGATTATTCAGATGGAGGACCGGCACAGCGGATCAGGTGGTCATGGTCGATGTAGACCACTTCTTTGGTCTGATCGGTGTTCGAGAATGGTACAGGCCAGTCTGAACGAATTGTTTTGTCATAATAGACGGTGCACTTGTAGTGACAGTGGTGCTGACGAGCTGGCCCCACCATGGGATAGAACCGACATTCGCCAATCCGGTCCACAATCGGTTCGACAACCATGCGGACGTTGTTGCGAGTGGTTTCTGCGAGGAACCAGACTCCGCCGCCGGTTTTGTCCGGCAGGGCACGAATGACTTCATCCGGGCTGGGAGGATCCAGGCAGAACAGGGGAGCGTGTTCGCCTTCTACGGGATCGAGAATCATCGCTTTGTTATAGCGTTCTTCTTCCCAGTAGGTGTCTTCGATTAACTGTGACCAGTAAGCGGTTACAGGAATCAGAGGAGTGGTACGCCAGAAGACCGATCCGGCGTAAGTCACTTCAATGAAGCCTTTGACCAGCGTACAGCCACTGGTGTTGAGTGTTAACAAGCAGGCACAGCCCAAAAGCAAAGCACGGCTGAATTGCTTCCCGATTTTGAACATCCTTCTTCCTCCGGGTGATTTAAACGTCGTCATGATTTGAGGGGAGACTTCGTTTTCAGTGTTAGCGAGCGATATGCTCTGGTAAGGAGATGTCATGTTCTGACGGTCGGCATCCTGCCTGTCTTTGTCGTAACATGATTCCATATTCTTCTTATCGGACGCTTTGTCAGATAACCTTGTGGGAATTTGACGATTTTGACGATTTAACGGATAAAATCCGATTTACGCCTTATGCAGTCAGTTCGTCGGGTCTGCTGTATAAAAAATGCCTTCCAGGAAGTGGTTTTCCTGAAAGGCATTAGTTTGCAGTCTATTTTAACACTGGTTGATTACCAGTTCTTAGGATTCATGAACCACCACCAGCGGTCAGTCCGCGGACGGAAGTTTAATTTCCATGAGCCATCATCCCATTCCAGCTGAGCCTGTCGCCATCCCAGTGGAACCTGTGGATAGGGGTAGAACGGTCCGATGTAAGGGAAGGCACTGGCAGAATACTCACTTGGGTAAGCTACTTGTGCGTAGTTAGGGTAGTTGGCATAGGTTGGCCAGGCAGATTCCGGCAGGTGAGGACTGTTGTAAACATTGTTAGCGGGTCCCATACCTGGTTGAGGAGCCATTCCTGGATATCCTGCAGGAGGTCCCATAGCGGGAGGACCGGCAGGACCAGGTTGTGGAGCCTGGTAATTCATGTAGTTCGTCGGCTGAATCATGGAAGTCTGCTGAGGAGCAGCCTGCATGACCTGCAGGTTGTTTTCTACAGCCCGGACTCCCGGAACCTTTCGAGCAATCTGGGTTGCCATCTGTTTTTCCTGAGGAGAACCAATTGCTCCCTGCAGGATGGCAGTTCCGTTTTTGAAGCGAATTTCGACTTCATGAGCCGAAGCCAGGGCAGGCCCTAATGCTTTGGCCAGTTGTTCTGCCATCTGCTGATTGCTGGGGGCTGAGGCTGCACTACGAGGTGCAGGAGCCTGGTAGGCAACCGTTTCGATGTTAGAACGTCTGTTTTCGACAGATTGTTCAAATTGAGCCTGTTTCAATGAGCCTTTCAGGAAAGGATCAACCGCAGACGTCTGAGTAATCTCATTCGTGCGACGGAAGGGATTCAGGCTGGATGTCTGTGAATCTGCTTCTGTGGCAGGAGCAGAATTAGTTGCAGCTTGTGTGACTTCCAGGCGATTATCGACCCGTGAGACACCGTCGATGCGTGAGATCAATCTGGTGGCCTGAGCTTTTTGAGCAGCCGTTGGGATTTTACCCGACAGAACGGCGACACCCTTATTGTACTCGATTTCCATGTTGTAACCGGTTAACCGGGCTGATCTCAGAGCGTCAGCGATTTCATTCGCCACTTTCTGATTTTGTGTAACTTTGCCCGATACAGCGGTCGAACTAGACTGTTCAGATTTCTTTGTGAAGAAATCCAAGGGTCCGGCCATTGTGATACCGGGAGTCACCGCCATGATCCCCAGCGTCAAGACCCACTTACGATACCGTTTCATGAACAACTCCGTTCCCAATTGAGTTTTTTGTGTTTTCGTCCATTACATCCGAGCTCTATCTCTTGTCTGGTTCACACGGTGAGTCATTCCTGCTGCGCAAACAAAACAATGAGATTGCTATCCTGATTGATCGGTCATCCGGGTCCGGTTAAACAAGTTATTCTGATTATTTCGAAGAAATTGGTTAAATGTTCCGGGGATTAAACGAGGTGAATTTAGATAAGTCTCATTTGTGTAATGGTTTATGAGAAATCGACCTGTTTACTGAGTTTTGAAGGTTTCAAATTCGAATAAGAAGGGAATCGGGAAGAAGAAGTGTTTTTATGTATATTTGTGGTCCTGGTGCAGCCAGAAATACTTCTGCGCCTCTCAGAGTTCCTGTTGAGATGGTGAGGGAATCAAGTGGTTTTTCTCTGTGGGATATGTAAAAAAAACCATTCTTCGGGGATTGAGAACTTCTCTGCGCGTAGTCATTCCAGAAATGAAATGTTATGCTAGCACGCATCCAGCAATCGATTTGCGCCGACAGTACTGAAATTCTCCATGTGAGAGGTGCTGGGAACGGTGTTTCCTGGCTGGATTCAGGCTCCATGCCCGAGGGTGTTCCAATATCAACTAACTAATAGAGTTCTATTTAACCAAAGAATACACAATGGCTCGAAAGTCTCCCAGTCGTCTGGAAATGCGTCGTCAGGCGGAAGCCGCTGAAGCGGAATCAAAATCATCGCCCAAGAAAAAAGCCACTAAAAAGAAGAAGGCCACCCGTAAAAAGAAGGCCGCCAAGGCTGAAGTACGTCGCCGCTTGTTCTGGGGTGTCTTTACAGGCAGTATGAAAGAGGAATCGCGTTTTGCCTACGACCAGCGAGATGCTGCAGTCGAACGCATCGAACAGCTGCGGCTTAAAAACGCCAAGAAACTCTACTTCATTCAGCCCATCAAAGAGTCTCTGGACGGTGAAGTTGTAGTCCCCAAAGTTCCCGTTGACGATGCTGATGATGTCGAAACAGATGAAGTCGCCAAAGTTGAGGACGATGATGACATTGATGTGGTTGACGACGAAATTGAAGATGTAGAAGAAATTGATGAGGTCGCAGACGATGACGAAGATCTGGATGAGGATCTGGACTAAGTTCCTGTTTTCAGTCACCCTGCAATAATTTTACAATGCCCCCACCATTCAATTATGAATCGTGGGGTTTTTTGTTGTCGCTCTTTACTGAAGAGCACTGAACCCCTCCCCTTGTATATGATAAGGTCCAGATGATGCAGGTTATTTATCAACTACAATTGTCTGCTGCGCCAGTTGTGTCCACCTGCTGGCTCACCATGGTCTGTCTGCTGGCTGGGCTATCTGCTTGTTCCCAGAGCCCTGCTGTCGAGTCTGGGAATACTGCCGTTTCGGATGCCGGGTTGAAGGATGAAGAAGACTGGCGTGTCATTTTCATCCAGGATCAGAAGGTTGGTTATGTTCGGAATCAAATACGGATTGAAAATCAGTCCGGCACAAAGGTGGTCCGTACTCAAAGCGATTCCTATCTGAAATTCAAGCGTTTTGGCCAGTTATTGAATCTGGAAGTCCATCTGCAGACGATAGAAAACAGTCAGGGGGACCTGCTGTCTTATGAGTATCAGATGAAGAACCCGCCTGCGAACTCCACCACTACACGGGGCATTGTCAAAGACGGGCAATTGGAAATTGAAACGAATATTGCCAATCAGGCGACAAACTCGCGAGTGCTGTGGAAACCCGAGTATTATTCCCCCACTTATATGGACCGTGTCTTCAGTGAGTCCCCTATGCAACCGGGAGACAAAAAGTCGTTTTCCATGTTGTTGGCGGAACTCAGCAAAATCACTGAAGTGAACCTGGCCGCATTGGACTATGAGCCGGTGGAAAGACCAGGGGGAACTCGTGAAAAGTGTCTGCATGTCAAAATGCAACAGTCTTTGTTACCCGGGATGACGACAGATCTCTATGTAAATCAGCAGGGAGAGGTTATCAAATCCGCGACCGACTTTCTGGGCGCAAAGATGTTGATTTATCAGGCGAGCAAAGAGGAGGCGCTGGAAGAACTGTCTGGCAAGGAATTGGATCTGGCGATGCAGACCCTGGTTCCGGTTTCCCCCATTCCCCGAGCCCATGAGACGGAGCAGATGGTCTATCAGGTTTCCATGCAGAAGGATGATCCCGCGAAATATCTTGTTGCAGGAGATACGCAACAGATCAAACGGCTCGACGCAAACCGTGTCGAATTGACGGTGACCAAAGCGGCTGAACCTGAAGTATTCCCCGCGGCTGACATTGATGCTGAATTTGTGAATCCTACTCAGTTTCTCCAGTCTACTGATAAAGGAGTCATCCAACATGCGCGAGCGGCAGTGCAATCGGAAACGAATCCCTGGAAACAGGCACTGTTGATGGAAAAGTATGTTCATCGTAATTTGAAAAAGAAAAACTTTTCGACGGCTTTAGCGTCCGCAACTGAAGTAGCCCGGAATATGGAAGGCGACTGTACCGAGCATGCGATGTTGCTGGCAGCGATGCTGCGTGCTCAGAAACTACCTGCACGGGTCGCCGTTGGACTGGTCTATATCCCGAATCGGAAGAGCTTTGGGGGGCATATGTGGACCGAAGTCTTTCTGGATCAACGCTGGATCCCCCTGGATGCGACGCTGGGCAAAGGGGGCATAGGTGCGGGGCATATCAAACTGGGCGATTCCAGCCTGTCAGAAAATGGGCCAACTCCGCTGGCGCTCTTCCTCCCGGTCATTCAATCGGTAGGAAAACTCTCAATCGAAGTGCGTGACGATCATCCCCGCACTCAATAAGCGACCGCTTTCCGGCTTGAGGGAGAGTCTGTGGCGTTGTAAGTCTTACATTTCAGAGACTCGTTTCATGGTTTTCCGATTGCAAGAATTGCAATCGCGATCTGGCTGAAAAATAACTTCAAAAAGTGCCTGATTCGAAATGCCTGTTTTTACAGTGTTTAAGAGTGATTTCCAAAATTCTGGCAGCGCTAGCTAAGTGAATGGCACGATTACTGCTTTATTCTTGCTTCGGGTAAAGAGAGAGACCCAAAGAATTTTGAAGAGTTGAGAGACTTCAAGATTCATGAGAGAAGAGAGAGACAATCCCACCGACCCGTGGAGGCGGGTCTGCCCACCCTGGGCCATTCCAAAACATCATCCCCATCTTAGAGCCGAGAGAATTCCCGTATTCTCTCGGCCCTTTCTATTTATAGACCCAGAGAATTTCACCGATTCCTTTTCGACCCTTTCGGCAGCTTATGCTGAGGTGGCACAAAATCGGCTGGCGGAAATGCAATGCTGTTGTCAATCAGTCCTGATCAGGCATCGCAGGGAGTTCCCATTCTTCGTCATCTTCATTTTCGCGCAGGGCATTATAGGCAGCACGCTGTTCGGCTTCTTTTTTTGTAGAGCCCCAGGCCGGTTCATATTTGTGTTCGCCTATAATCGCGGTGACTTTGAAGAACTTGGAATGATCCGGTCCTTTCTCGTCCAGAACCTCATAAATGGGGGTCTGGGAAAATTTCTTTTGCGAGTATTGCTGCAAGAGGCTTTTGTAGTTGTAGCCATGCACTGAGCGGGAGGCTTTGGAATTTTCACGTTCGATGAGTGGATCCAGAAACTGATGAACAGGGGCAATGCCACCATCCAGGTAGATGCCAGCGATGAGCGCTTCGAACATGCCTGCCAGCAGGGATTCGGGCAGGTTCTCAGTCATGGCAAGTCCTTTGCCGACGAAAATAAAGCGATCGAGACCTTTTTCCCGCGCCAGTCGCGTACAGGTGTTCCGACTGACGACCGCAGATTTGATGCGGGTCAGTTCACCTTCGGGAGCATTGGGAAATTGATCAAACAGTTTTTCGCAGACAATCGAACCGAGGATCGCGTCCCCCAGAAATTCCAGGCGTTCGTTGGAATCCATACGGGTTTTGGCAGCAGAAGTATGGGTCAGGCAGGATTTCAACAGCTCACAGTCAACAAAACGGTATCCCAGATTTTGTTGACACTCCTCAAGCAGTTGATCGATCTCCACGGGGCTGAGATCGTATTGCATGCACGCCTCCCCTGATCTTTATTTCTTCGAAATATCAAAAGGTCAATCGAAGAATTCTGAAAAAGGGCCCGCGGAGAATTAATGACTGACCTTCGCTAAGTATAGAAAGATATTAACATTAGCATCGAATTGAAAACATCAAAAAAAGTCTGTTTAATGGAAATGGTCGAAAAATATTCAGGTTAAGAGTGTAAACCTTCCCGGAATCACGCCCGGAAATGGGGGGACGAGTTGCAAAATTCCTCTTTTTTTTCAAGCAGTCCCAACACATCTACAGGCGATTCTCGTAGTAAGAGCAGACCAGCAGCTCAGAAATGAGCAAAAGTTCAACGATGTGCACACATCAGGATCCTGTATTTCCTAATTCAGAAACGTGGGGTTTCCGCCAGTCTTTTCCGGCAGAGTCATTTTAAAAGAGTCATATTGGGGAGTTGAGTCACGTTTCCTGATTAGTATTAATTCCATAAAAGAGATGGCTTGTGTCATAACTGAAAGCCAAACACTGTAGGAGGGTAAATTTAATGAAAGCGTTAACAGGAAATCGAAACTGGATGTTCGCTATTATCGCTAGCGCATGTCTGGTTGGTGCCGCGGTCGGAGTCGCTCAGAAAGATAAGAGCGCCGATCCGCCAACAGCTGCGAATATTCATGAGTTATCGAATGTATTTCGTGAAGTCAGTCGGCGGGCGATGCCTGCGATTGTTTCTATTGAGACCGTGAGCAAGACCTCTGAAGTCTCTGGTCAGAGAGTTATGCCGTTTGGTGACAATTCACCGTTTCAGGATCTCTTCGAAAATGATCCTCGGTTCAAAGAGATGTTCAAGCAGTTCCAGAATCAAAATCAGCCAAGACGGGCGCCCCGTCGGATGGGAACAGGTTCCGGATTCATTATCAATAAGAGCGGCCTGATCATGACCAACTCGCATGTTGTGAATGGTGCCGACGTTGTTAAGGTCACTTTAAATGATGGTCGTGAATTCACTGCCAGTGATATTCGTACCGATCCCCGTTCCGACGTTGCTGTGATTCATATTGATGCACCCGACCTGCAGGCAATTCCCCTGGGCGACAGCTCCAAAATGGAAATTGGCGACTGGGTCCTGGCGATTGGTAACCCCTTCGGAATCGGTATGAGTGTGACGAACGGTATCATCAGTGCAAAAAGCCGTGGTCCCGGAATTAACGACCGTGAAGATTATCTGCAGACAGATGCAGCGATCAACCCTGGTAACAGTGGTGGTCCCCTGTTGAACCTGCGTGGTGAAGTGATCGGTATTAACACCGCGATCTCCAGTCGCAGTGGCGGATATGATGGTGTTGGATTTGCCATCCCTGTAAACATGGCTCGCTGGGTATCCGGTCAGCTGATTGATAATGGCAAAGTGGAACGAGCTTTTCTGGGTGTCGGCATTCAGCCGATCAGCAACGACCTGTCGAAATCGTTCGACATCAAAGTTGGTCAGGGTGCCATCATCACACAAGTGATGGAAGATTCTCCTGCAGCCGCTGCTGACTTGCAGACAGGTGATATCATCCTGAAACTGGCAGGCAAGGACGTTTCCGGGCCTCGTAATCTGCAGGGTATTGTGGAACAACTGGTGGTGGGTAAGACTTATGTCATGGAAATCTTAAGAGACGGTAAACATGTCAACAAAGATCTGACCATGAAAGCCATGCCCAACAGTTTCTCAGTTGCCAGGGATGAAAAGCCTCTCGAAGGTTCCAGCAAGGAGAAACAGAAAACCAGTGTGAATGAACTGAAACTCGAAGTTCAGCCTTTAACCGAAGAACTGGCCAATCAGTTAGGATATTCCAACGAGGTCACAGGAGTGGTAATCACTTCTGTCGAACCGGGAAGTGCTGCTGAAGAAGCTGGTCTGACGAAAGGTATGATCATCGAAAAGATCGGGACAACTGAAGTCTCTACCATGGATCAATTCAATCAGGGATTGAAAGAAGCAAAAGGCAAAGACAGTGTGTTGCTGCTTGTGAGAAATCACAGTGGTGCCCGCTTTGTAGTGGTCCAGAAGTAGATTTCAGGATTGTGTACTCTCCTGAAAGGGGCGTCTGGTACAAGTCTTATCACTAAGGCTTGTGCCAGCCCCATAGCGGAAAGATTGTCCTCATAAGAAATTCCTCACCGCATCGTATGCGGTTCCGCGTGACGTCTCGGTGGTATTACTGAAATACCGCCGAGACGTTTTTTTATGCGCCTGACAATCGTCAGCAGATTCATCAGGTGGTTGGTTGTGATTCCTTGCTGCCGGATACCATGTCGGACTGTATCTGACTGCTGTTAAAGACCACTTCAATCAGGGTGGTTACGCCTCGACGCGATTTGGGGTTGTAACCTTTGCGAATCTGCAGTCGCCAGACGAGATCCCCTTTTAAATCGTCAATGCCCTGTTCATTCGTCGCGACGTAGGTTTCGAAACTTTCCCCTGGTTTCAGTTCCTGAGGTTTTTTTTCCTGGTTGATATTCTGTCCTTTCAGATTCCATTCCCAGGAGGGGGGCATGTCATATACCAGGATCCGGTTGCCGTCTGTCTGTTTCTGATCCAGGCTGCTCAGAAAGTTATTGGCACGCAACTTTGCATCAGAATCTTTACCAGAAACCCGGGAGAGCAGCAGCTTCTGGTCGAGGGGTTCGAAGGTCTGATCGTCTGAGACATTTTCAAATTTCAGATGGAGCTTGAGCACATCTCCCGTTGGTTCACGCGTCAGGCTGGTATCACCAGTATAATGTTCGAATTCGATAGGGCCCCGTGTCACCCGGAGTGGAGTCACCATTACATTGCCGAAGCGTCGGCCGCGTCCGCCCAGTTGTAATACATGTCCCGGAGGCAGTGTCGCATTTTCGGGGACCAGTTGGAGCGCGATCTCATCATTTTTGACGGGAGGTTTCAGGTCGGGCAGACTTTCCAGTTGATGGGGGTCTCCCTGGTACTTGGCGTACAACAGCATCGCGAGCATGGCAGTGACGGCGATGGCATACGTCAGTGTCAACGTGAATAACCGTTTGGAGACCATTTTTTGTCTGCGGTAGCCTGGTGGAGCTGCCTGGGTTGCCGGTTCCTGAGAGGCAGGCACTGGTGCCGTTGTTTCTGCGGCAGGTTCCGTTTCGGTAGATTCAGTGGGAACTTCTTCAGTTGTGACTTCGGCAGTCTGTTCTGACTGCTCAGTCGAAGACGACTCAGTGTCGTCGGTTTCGCTCGTTACTGTTTCGGTAGCAGGTTCTGTTTCGTCCGATTCTTCAGTGGCTGCTGCTTCAGGTGTCGCTTCTTCCGTTTCGGATTCAAAGACGGAAGATTCGGCGACGACCCCTTCTGAGTCTGTGGCTTGTGGATCTTTGTCTTCAACCGTTTCTTCCGAGGGGTTGGTTTCGGTCGTCGCCTCCTCTGTTGTATCGACTGCTGCTACATCAGCTTCCGTTTCAGCAAACTCCGTGTCTGCTGTATCTGACTCTATAACCGATTCCGCGACATTACTGCCGCCGGGAAGAAATGAGAAATTCGTCGCCGGTCGCTCGGGTTGTTTTTTGCCGTTTTTATTTTCGACGCCACCAGGCAGAAATGAGAATGGGGAAGCAGAATCGCTCTCGTTATCTACGGGACCGGGGTCTTCCGTCTCTGCGATGTCGATCTCGTGGGGTGTCGACTGACTTTCGTCCTGTTCACTCGCGCTGTCAGACGGCTCGGGATCGAGGGTCTTAACGGTGTTCGCTTCTTCTTCCAGATCTTCTTCTGAAACCAGTACAGGTTCATTCGATTCGGGATCGACCTGCAGATGCATCTGGCATAAGGGGCACGCGACGACTTCCGAGACGGCTTCGATCTGGATGGAGCCCCCGCAAGAAGGGCAATTCACTTCAATACTCATCCATTTCTCCGGTTGATATCTGATAAGTTAGTGCTGTCATAGAGGCAGGACCGGCGCTGGAGCGTCCGCGGGCGGGATCCGGCGAGCAGATTGAGAAAATCTGGTACACGGGAGGACGATTCAGCGGGAATCCTGTGCTAATTGTATCCAGTCTATTCTGGCCTGAGTCTGGTAGTGAAGCAAGTTCGACCGCCATTCAAAGGGGACAAAAGACAAAACCGGCACGCTTGTCCATTGTTGAATCTGGGAGGCGTTCGTTTGACGGGATTCATCGCTGAGTTCAGGATCCACATCATTCAGGATCAGTCCTGCGATGGAGAGGCCCCGTTTCTGTAAGACCTCAATCGTCAGCAGGCTGTGATTGATCGTTCCCAGACCCGCGCGTGCTACTATCAGTAGTGGCAATTTGAGCTGAGCCGCAAAATCAACAATCAGCATGTGTTTGGAAAGGGGGCAGAGCACACCTCCCACGCCTTCGACGAGCAGGAAGTCTGCCTGATCCTGCCACCACTGGGCTCCTTCCAGCAGAAGTCCCTCGTTGATCTGTTGACCTTCACTCGCAGCAGCGACAGGTGGCGCCAGGGGGGCATGAAAGCGTTGAGGGCAGATCCGCTCTACGGGAACAGAGGTTTGAATGGCTTCGGACAGTTGTTCTACATCTGGCCAGTAACTGGTGCCGGTTTCTTCGTCCCGCACACTGCCACTGCAGGCTGGTTTATAAACGCCCGTCTGCACACCTTCTGCGACCAACTGGCGAGTAATCGCGGCGGTAATATAGGTCTTGCCGACATCTGTATCGGTCCCCACCACCATCAACCCCGGGATTTTTAATGAAAAAACGTCCACATTCCATTCCTCAAGCCGTTCAGGCAATTATAACTTTTACGGAACAACCGTTTGTCTCTGCTTGCGATCAGCACTGTCTCGCTTTTATGATTATACAGAGTAATCTGCGTACTGCAGCTGTGACAGCTCCGGAAAATAGAGGCTTCTGCAGACACACCGATCTTTTGAAAACTCAATTTCAAGACAACCGACGTACTTCCATAAAATTCAGATCGAGTTATGAAACGAAGAAAAAGTTCATCCAGCGGTGCGAGCCTGGATTCCCTGCTGGATACGATGACCAACGTGGTGGGGATCCTCGTGATTATGCTGACCGTAACTCAGTTGGGCGTCGGAGAAGCGGTCAATCGCATCAAAAGTGCCGTATCCGAAGAAGATATGGAGCGTGCTGAACAGAAAGTGGCCGAGCTCGATGAGTTACTGAAGCTTGAGAAAGAGCAGCTACAGACGGTGAAAGAATTGACTGCAGATAAAACTACGGTCAATCCGGAACAGCAGAAAGAACTGGCAGAAAAGCTGAAGAAAGAGCTGGAGAAATTAAAAGAGATCCAGGTCAATATCGAGAAATTGAAGAAAGAGATTGCCGAACGCGATAAGCAGGTCAAATCGCTCGAACAAAGTATTGTTGCCAAAGAGACAGAGCTGGCAGATATCAAAGCAAAACTGGCGAAAACTCCGGACCCGGGGCCTACGCCCAATGCCAAGATTGTGAATCTGCCCAATCCACGCGACGCGCCGAAAGAGGCGCGGGCCATCGATTATGTCTGCCGACATGGTCGCATTATGCGCGTTGATATTCCCCTGTTACAGAACCTGGCTCTCACAGCGATTGCACAGAGCCGGCTCGTGACGGCGCCGGAACAGGCGATTGATTGCGACAAGCTGGTCAAAGTGTTCGAAAATAAAAATGTCGGTAATCGTGACTGGAGGATCAAACTGAAACCCGTCGGTGGAGTGCCTTATCTCGTGCTGGAATTACGTGATGGCCGCGGCGATACCTCAGAACGACTGCGAAAATCTTCGGCTTTGTTTCGTCAGGAACTGCAGAAGATCAATCCCCGGCTCTTTTATCTGAATTTTCGAGTCTGGTCAGACAGTTATGATACCTACCTGGTGGCACGGGAATATGCAGATCAGAAGGACGTGATGGCGGGCTGGACTGCTTTGGACGGCAATTCTGAATTTCGGGTACCACTGGGCGGTAATCTGAAGCTGACCTGCGAAGGTTACAAGCCGCCTCCTTCCCAGCCGGCTGCTCCTGAGCCTGATCTACCGCCGCCGACAGAACGTAAGCTTCCCGGCAACAAAATCGACTGATTTACTGCGCTAAATGGTTTGTACTGCGGGTCTGAAGTGCCTGTAGATCGGTTCAAAATTGTGATTGGAACGTTGTCTGAGGTGTTTCCTTTATTAACAAGGATCTACAAAACCTTTGACGGGAAAACCCTGCGCTGCTTTTCCAGTTTGCCAGAGATGGCTTGTGGTTTGCGTTTCCTATTTTCTCTAATCTGTATAGATTCTGGCTGTTGGGGTTCTGGAAACCATCAACGTGTTTTGATGATAAAGTAACTGGAACGTTTTCTCATGCTGTCCTTAACAGACGGTCGATTCAGTGTTGTGTGGCCCTGAAAAAAGGGTACTGAGGAATTAAAACATTCCTGTCTCAACATGAGGTTGAAAAGTCTGTGGTCATCGAATCTTCACCCCGGTATTCACTGGAAATCAAAAAGGGAAAAACCAGTTTTCCCGTGCGGCCTGTGTCAGTTGGCCGCCTGACGATTGGAGCAGGTTCCTGCTGTGGTCTTCAGGTCACCGGTCAAGAGATGCCGATCCTGCATTCCATAATCCATGTCGCAGACGAAGTGGCCCGGATCGAAGCCATGGTTTCTCAACCCCAACTGTTAGTAAACGGGATACCACTTCGCACCTCAGAACTTTCAGATGGCGATCTGATTACAATCGGGCCCATCGAATTTGTGTTTTGTCAGTCCAGACCACATACAGCAACGAGCATTTCCACCGCTGGCTTATCTGGCTCGCCGCTTCAGACGAGCGCACCAATCACCCCAGATAAAAAAAGAGATCACTTTATGACCAAAGAAACTACTCTGAAGGACCTGTCTGCGTCCGAACTTGTTGACCTGATTGAACAGGATTTTCATCTGATAGAGAAATATGAATCGCGTCGGGAACAGGGGGCCGCTGCCTTGCTGTCACAGCTTCATCAGTTGAACGAGGAGCAGGAAGAACAGGAATTCCAGCAGGAGTCGCTTTCTGAACAGGAACAACTGGTTCTACTGGCAGATCTCGAATCCATGATGCAGGAATTGACACGTTTCTCGGAAGAACTGCATCAGCGGGCCGATCAGTTATCCAGCCGCGAAAAGCAATATGAAGTGGCGGCTGCCTCTTTACTGCAAACCCAGGAGAAACTCGCCTCACAACTGGACCGGACGCTGGACCAGGTAGGATCAATCAGACAGGATCGCAATTCCGATGATGGCCCTCAGCGGGCAATTGCCTGAGCTTAACCGGAACGAGATAGATCATATAATCCTGTGTGCGATCAGACATCTGATTCACACAGGATTTTTTTACGCTGGTACAGAACCGGGAACAGTTCGTTCGTGGAATGAATGGCAGGTTATGACTGCATGGCCGGACATCCCGTTCGACCCGGTCTAGCTGATACCAGGTCATCCGGTTCGGACTGTTGCGAAGACGTTACACGTAACCTGGACTCAGGTTGCTTTGCTGGGAAAAGGCCGAGACGCTGCCTGGGCTCAGGAAGCTTCGCGAAACCGGAGCGACGGTTTTTCGATGGTGACAATCGTGTTAGGCAGCACGCTTTTCATCAGCGAGACACTCGCCCCGATGACGGCATCCTGCCCGATCACGGTATCGCCTCCCAGAATTGTGGCATTGGCGTAGATCACTACACCTTTTTCGATGGTGGGATGCCGTTTCTGCTCGCGAATAATGCGTCCTTCAGAATCTTTCGGGAAGCTTAAAGCTCCCAGGGTGACCCCCTGATAGACTTTCACATTTTCCGCGATCTCACAGGTTTCCCCGATTACGACGCCGGTACCATGATCGATAAAGAAGGAATGGCCGATGGTGGCACCCGGGTGAATATCGATCCCGGTCTGTGCATGAGCCCATTCCGACAGCATGCGGGGAATGATGGGGACTTCCAGTTTGTACAATTCATGAGCGATCCGGTAAATGGTAATCGCTTCCAGTCCGGGATAGCAGAAGATGATTTCATCAAAGCAGGTTGCAGCCGGGTCGCCGTCCAAAGCCGCCTGTACGTCAGTGGAAAGGGCGCGACGGATTTCTGGAATCATTTCCAGGAACTGGATCGTCTTTCTCTGACCTTCGGCTTCGAAATCAATCTGGCTGAGTTTTTCGCAGTCGGCGCCATGTCTCTGAACATGCTGATGCCGTAACGCACGACCGATTTGCAGTGTCAGAATATCGTGCAGTGAGTCGATGATGTTTCCTACATGGTAGGTGACATTGCCCAGATGCAGATTCTGACGACGGCTGTAGCCCGGAAAAATGACGTCTTTCAGTTCCTGTGCCGCTGCGATGACGGCATCCTGGCTGGGAAGCGGGCAATGGCCTAAGTGATGGATCGTACCGATTTCATGATAGGTTTCGACAATTCGATCTGTCAGTTCAGGGAGCCGCTCTTTTTGCCGGAAATCCGTAGCCATGAGAATTTTCCTGCTTGTCATCTGGAATGGGAGTTAATGCTGTGACCTGCGGTCAGAGCCTGAGATCAAGACAAGCCTCGACCGTAATAAGTTCTGTAAGTTGCCTCAACTGACAGGCATCTTTTCTGAATTCTATGCTTGCCGACGAAAAGTCTACAAGTAGACAACGAAAAAATGCCTTCTCTAATTTCAAATCGGCGTCTGAATGACTGGAAATTGAGAAATTCTCATATTCCTTACAGTCGTCGCAAAGAATACGAGGTTCTGCCGGTAGCAGTTTGCCCGCTTTATGTCGGTTTCTGTTCAGGTCCGCGACAGAGATATCAGGGGGGAGCACTCTAAGTACTATTTTAGAAACGGGATAGGAGTATGTGCGGCGATAATTTACCCAACCTGAATTTCCTCAAACGGTTCAATCCCTCCCTCACAATAGGCCGATAGAAAATAGAGTGAGGGAACCCGGTCTGTCAGGTACCTGACACTTCTATGCAGAGCTTTTTCTGACAGGAATGAATCGTGACGAATTCTACCAGACTGCTGCGCTGGCTGACGCCTCCTGTTCGACAGGAGCGCGACGACTGGACATTGCTGCGTACCTGCGCGGACAGTTCGGAACGGCTGGCAGCTGATTCAGAGGCGTTACGCAGGTTGCGGATTTCCTATCGGGAGCTGAACCAGCAGAATCAGGAATTAAAGATCACGCCGCAGCACAAAGTTCTGATTCAGCTCCAGGCGCGTGTGCAGGTCATTCTGCTCCGTTGTCGATTGTATCTCGACCCACAGCCGACCCATTCTGTTTCGCAATTACAGGAACCGATCCTGGCGCGCATTCTGGATTACCTGCGCGAGGAGCAGCGGTATATCCGGCAGCAAATGCTGCTGTCCCAGACCACACAGCATTATGTCAGGCAATTGAAAGTGGCCACGCAGGACGTCTGGACGAAAACGCATTGTAGTCCGAATCTGCTCTTAAACCTGATACGTAAAATCAAAAATGACGACGTGCACCTGCATCAGCCTGGGGAATTTCTATTTGCCTCGCTCAATGACATTCAGGAAATGACGAGTGAGCAGATTCCAGATTCCGACTTGTCCGTATACCTTCGAGGGCTGGAGACGGCACGATTAATATTCTTCGTCAGTCGCAGGAAGAGCGCCTGGCAGGAAAGTTGTGAGCTGCTGATGATTGCCGGTCTATTACATGACCTGGGCTGGCTGATGATCAAGCCGACGAAGAATGCACGTGGTGAGAAATTAAAAACGGATCCGTCAGAAATCGAGCAGGGGCACCCCGTGCTCGGCGCGGCTTTGCTGGGAGGCTTGCGTGGATTTCCGGGCGACTCATACTTGACGGAAGTCATTTCCCAGCATCATGAGCGACTGGATGGAACAGGTTATCCCCGTGGTCTGCATACTTCTGCACTGGGTGAATATTCACGTCGACTGGCGGTGGTCTGTCGCTTTCTGGAATTAAAAAATAGCGAACGTGAACTGACGGCGGACGGCATCCGGACGTTTGAACGCGAGGAAGTCGCATTTGCGGCGGCGTTACAGCTCTTCCGGGAGTCCCGACGCGGGGAGTGGGACGAGACTGTTGTTGATCAGTTTCTGTCTGCTCTGGATGAGAGCCTGTTGCAGGTGTTGATAGAAACCGATCGCCACAACGACCCGTTTACACTCAAACGATTCCAGCAGCAGCGCCGGGATGAAGCTCACGAGCTCATACCTCCACCTCATTTTACGATGGATGCTGCTACTACCGAGTCCGCTAATTTGACTGAAAATCATTCCAAGTTATGACGCAAACAAACAACTCGCAAGGCGAGCTGGCTCTCACCGAGAGCAGTTACTGGCGTGAAGCACGACAGCCTCTGGTCTGTCTGGTGTTTCTGGCGCCGTTACTGTTGATCTATGAGTGGGGCGTGCTCTCAATGGGAGGCAGCCAGCCGGAACTGCTCCGGAATGGCGCGGATTACTGGATGCGCAGCTGGCTCTCACAGCTGGGATTCACACAGACCTTCCTGCTGCCGGCTTTGATCGTGATTACACTTCTGCTGTGGCACATCTTCTGTAAGCATCCCTGGAAAATATCGGGCGAAACACTGGTCGGCATGTTCGCTGAGAGTCTGCTGTTTGCTTTTTGCCTGATCGTTGTCGGGCAGGTCCAGGATCTGGTGTTTCAGCAATTGCCTCAGCCAACGCTGATGTTTATCGAACGCGAGTCCGCTTCGCGGGTAGTCAGTTTTGTGGGGGCGGGGGTTTATGAAGAAGTGATGTTCCGGCTGCTGTTACTGCCGTTGTGTTACCTGCTCTTTCGCGGGATGCTGCTGGAGGTCCGCTCTTCGGCGATCCTGGCGATCATATCCACCAGCCTGATCTTTTCGCTGGCGCACTATGTGGGCGCATCCGGCGATCAGTTCTCTGTGTTCAGTTTCACGTTTCGCACGGTGGCAGGACTGTTTTTCGCCGGCCTGTTTTTTCTGCGGGGATTTGGGATCACCGTCGGTGCGCACGCAACCTACGATATTATTGTCGGTGTGATGCTTGAAACGACTGTGTAACCAGCCTGGGCTTTAAGAAGCAGTTCAGAACTTACCAGAATTGATAGTAGCTGCCGCGTCCATAGCCGGTGTTCCAGCCGGACTGGAACACAATACTGCCATACAAAGTCGGGCGATAAGGCCAGACGCCGCAGTAGTAACCATAAAATCCCGAATTGGCATAACCAAAGTACGACCCGGGAGCAGCAAAGTAGGATCCCCCGTACGGAAGATAACTACCCCAGAGTGGGGTATAGCTGCCCATGTAAGGTGTGTAATTCCCGTAGTAGGGGACATAATTCGAGATGACATTCCCCGAGTACGGCGAACAGTAGCAGGACGAGTAAGCGTTCCAGGCATTACAGAAGGGGCGAGGATAGAAGGAACTGCCTGCCCAGGTATAACCGATGCCGGCAGGATAGTGATTGATGCCATAATAGCCGGGCCGATAATAGCGATATCCGGCGACCGCGGCGTAAGGTCGGTATCTGTAATTATATCGGCGGGCACCATAACCGTAATAAGTGGAACGGTAATATGAATAGTTTCGCGGGTAGTTGCTGGTGTAGCGATACCTTGAGTACCGTGGAGAGTGTCGATAGACGGAAGATGAGTACGGTGTGTGATAGCGGGACACAGAGATCGGTCGCGCGGCGAGCGCGGTAGAAGTTTCCAGCCCGGCCAGCACCAACAGACAGCTGCCGAGGACCAGAGTTCGAATCGCTAATTTGAAATAGTCGGTCATGATTTCGGTTTCCCGTCTTCCATGACGTTGATCAAAAAATTCTTCTCTTAAAACTCAAACAGTGATTGCGTTTTGACCACAGCCAGTTCATCTGGAAATGTGTGAAACGCATGGATCAGCAAACTGGACTGATTGGCTTCAAAGTCGATGATACTCAAGGCGCCGGGGGTCAGGCGGCTTTCTGAAATAAAGTGATACGCCAGGTCTGCCCGCTGTGCATCCATCAGATATTCTTCATGGACATTTTTGAAGATCGTGTAATCAAGTTCTTCCAGTTGATAACTGACCTGGTAATACAGACCCGATTCGAGCTGCACGGAATCAGAACGACAGCCACGCACCGGTTTTTCCAGTAACCGTTTCTGGCTGGGTAGTGGATTCTGAAACGAAGTCAAAATCTCACAGACTGATTTTCCGTTATGCTGAATACAGGCAATATGACCGGTCTCACAGACTTTCAATACCGCGGAAAAGTTCTTCTGTGTAATTTCCGCCGTGGCGCAAGTCGTATAAAGTTCCGGGTGAATCGAACGCCCTATCAAGCGAAAGATCAGATCGTTAACTTTCGGTCGGGCGGATCGGACATTCATTATAGTAAATCCAATAAATGGAAATGGGTATCTCGTAAATACTTATGATCAAAGATGATTATGCGTTCTTTCAATCAGAATCGCCTCTGCTATGAATCATCCCCCGATTCTAAGCGATCATGAGACCAATTCCAAACAAGGTTTGGTCAGATTTTCAAACTCCTCTTCTATTTTCCAGAACGCTGATTTTAGAATTGACTTTGGGAGGGGATTGACTCATGAAAAAACAATATTTTTCACGACTGCGATTGACTCAAGTACAAATGTAATTAAACTCTCACAGTTACACTTGTACTTGAAGGAATGCAGATGGCAGAACGCCCCGCTTTATCCAAAGGTGAAATGGAAATTGCCCGTGCCTTATGGGAACTGAAACACGCGACGGTGCGCGACGTGTTTCAGTCGTTTCCTGAATCGCGTGGAATTGATTTCACCACCGTCCAGACCTATTTGCGCCGTCTGGAGAAAAAGGGGTATGTGAACGTCAAACTCGATGGGCGTACCCGTGTGTATACACCACGCGTCAAACCGCGCACCGTGATTCGCGAAACCGTCGATGACTTGGTGGACCGACTCTTTGCCGGCGAGACCTTTCCCCTGATGCAGCATCTGATTGAAGATCGACAGGTCAGTCGCGCGGATCTGGATGCGCTCAAAGGGTTACTGGACCAGTTGACGGAGGAACGCGATGCAGCTGACTGACGTTTCAATCATCTCGCTGGTGTGGCAGCAGTTCTGGCAATGTTCGATGCTGGTGCTGGCAGTCTGGCTGATTTGTCGGCTCGTGCGTTTCAGGCGTTCGCATCTGACCTGTCTGCTCTGGCTGATTGTGCTGTTGAAATTTATCACGCCCCCTCTCTGGAGCAGTTCCAGTGGGTTGTTCTGCTGGATTCAAAGTGGACTGCCTGCCGAAGTTTCAACCGATCTGTCACCGCCAGTAGAGCCAGAAATGCTGACGCACACCGCGTCCCTTCGTCTGCTGACCGGAGACAACGTGGGGAAACTGCCGGACGTCAAAGCGAGCCCGGATTTCAAAGTGACGATTCATGAAAACGAAACGTCTCGGCAGACTCCTGCTGCTGTCGAAACGGCTGCGATCCCCGTGAAACCAGCAGTTGCAGAAAAGATCGTGCAGCCACCGGTTCACTATTCCGTAAAAGAGATCGGCGTGCTGATCTGGGTGACCGTAGGAATCTTGATCGCGACGGTCATGCTCGTGCGTTACCTGCGCTGTTGGCAAATTCTGCGCAGCGCGGGTCAAGAGACGCATCCCGAGTTGAACCGATTATTAGCGCGATTGAGTGTGGATTTAAAGCTGAAACGCCGTGTGCGGCTGCTGATTACCACCAGTCGCATGGGACCGGCGGTGATCGGTCTGCTGCGTCCGACAATCATTCTTCCGACCGCGATTTTAGAGGGACGCTCACTGTCAGAACTGGAGCCGGTGCTGGCGCACGAACTGATTCATATCCGCCGAGGCGATCTGTGGATTGGTCTGCTGCAACTGCTGGCATCGGTGGTGTGGTGGTTTCATCCGCTGGTCTGGTTCACAAGCCGTCGCTTGAAATTCGAAATCGAACAATGCTGCGATGAGGAAGTGCTCGCTGAATTGAACTGCGATCCCAGACGGTATGCCGACTGTCTGCTGGAAATTCTGGAGTTGAAACAGACATTAAACACAGTCCCCGTAGTGCCGGGCGTGCGTCCGGTGGAAATTACTTCAAAACGACTGGAGCGAATCATGCGACTCGGACAAGGATGTCAGAAGCGTACCCCGTGGTGGTGCTGGATGATTTTTGTGACGCTGGCAGCAGTGGTGCTGCCGGGAGCGGCATTTGTGGTGAATGCCGCGGATGCTGTTGCAGAAAAAAAGATAATCAAAGCAGAAGAGACGAACCGAGACAGGACGGAACAGAAAACAGACGCCATCCAGGCCCTTCCTTTTTATGATCCGCTCAAACGGGCGATGTATGGTGACAACCGCTTCAGTCAAATGTATTCGACGGATTTGCCTTACCTGTCTGCTGAAATTGATATGCGGGCCTGGATTTCGCGTATTGCCTGCATCCGCAGCTATCCCATTCAGGAACTGCTGGAGAAGGCCGGTAAGAACATGGGGCCGATGCGGGCCGAAGCTGTGTTTAACGAAAAACTGAATGCACGGATCAAGCTGCTCAGAGAGTTCGCTGCTGTCAATGACAGGCCCGAATACAGTACTTCCGTCCCCATTTATTTTGGAACCCACCAGATCCCCCTCAAAGACGAACGCAAGCAATACCGCATGGTGTCCTATGGTGGCACTTGTATCCGGAATGATCAATTGATTGTATGGGCAAAGAATGAGCGTTATCACAGGCTGGTAGTGCAGGCACTGGATGAACTGGCTCGGGAAGAGATGACCCCCTTTGTTCTGACGGCAAAGTTTATCTCGGTCCCCCGCGGTCTGCTGGACAAAATCAGTTCAGAACGAAGGCAGGTGAAGGTTTACCAGGCTGAGAAGACGGCAGTAGTCAGTGACGTTGCTGGTGGAGAGCAGTCTGAATTGATCGGGCCGGAAACGATCAGTCATCCTTCCCTGATCTGTGAAATCCTTGATGAAAAGCGTGTCCGGGAAGTGCAGCGCATGATCAAGTCCTCAACAGACACGCAGACTTTGTCGGCACCGCAAGTTCGATTTATCGACGGGCAGACGGTGCAGCTGGAAACAAAAAAACGCCACGATCTGGAACCGGAGTTTCGCGGTGCCGGTCAGTCATTTTCCGTGAAAAATTATGATGTTGGCCTGGATCTGCGCGTGACCTTTTCCACTGGAAAGGGGATTCAAAATCGAGGCATGCTGGATTATCAGATTATCAGTTCTGAGTATGCCGGCCTGAAAAAACAGAAGCTGAATCATCCTGAATCCGGGCTGAAAGGAGAGATCGAGTTTCCTGTGATCACGGAATGGCAGTTCCAAGATGCGAGACTGTTGAAGCCGGGAGAGGTGCTGCTGGTAGAAGGGCTGGGCCTGCAGCAGGAAGCAGATTCCCCTAACGTCCTGTTAGCATTGTTTCAGGTGGACCGGGCCAGAGCGGAAGGAGCGGAGCAGGTGATGCAAGGGGCAGGCGTTAAGAGCGAAGCGGGACTCATGGGAGAGATTCGGCTGGCTGAGGTAAATTTTGAAACGCAGTTGTTGACGGAGTCTTATCCGGTAAAAGATCTGGTGATGCCAATTCCCAGTGATCAGGGGAAAAAGGAGAATCCGCTTGCGAAATCACATCACTCTCGATTTCAACCTCTGATTGAATTGATCAAACAGAATGTCACGCCGGAAGCATGGGGAGATCCACGTAAGACCGGTTGCGATATCAGGCCGTATCCCGAAAAACTGTCGCTGCTCATTCGTGCCAGTCGGGCAACTCACAATCAGATCAAAAATCTGCTAGTGAAGCTCAAGGATGCCCAGGATCGGCAGATTGTTCTCTCGCTCGAACTGGTCACGGCCGATTATCTGAATGCCGAACTTAAAAAAATAGACCAGTTTGCTTCTCCACTGACGCGCGAGTTATGGCAGAAATTGAAGTCGGTAACACTGGATGAGGGAGTCCTGCTAAATGCACCTGAGACGAAACTGCTGCTGAAGATGTCTTCCAGTGTGGATGACATGGAATACAAAATGTCTGCGAAATTGAGATTATTCAATGGTCAGTCATGCGAATTCAGTCTGCCTGATTTACTCGTGCCTGATCAGAAGTCGAAATCGTTACTTCAACTGCGATCGGAGCTGTTGAAAAATCAGCGGATCAGGCTTTCCTATCTGATCAACGCCAGGAACGCTCTGGAAGCGCTCTCCCATGTCGAAAGCGCTACGATTCCCCGGGGGCAATCATTGCTGGTGGATATTACCGATCAACTTTCGAGAGATCGAAGTTCATTCCAGTTTGATCAATTCGTGAAGCAGGCTGAACTGTCTTATCAGAAACAAGCCAAACGCTGTTTCATGCTGGTGACGCCGAACATTCTCACAGCGTCCGCTGAAGTGCCAGCATATCGAGATCCTCAGCATCCTCATTCTTCAGAACAGGAATGGCATCTGCCCGATCCGTAGTTGATCCCGGTACCATTGTTTAAACAGTGATCCGATCAAATCCGGATTGAGCAATAGGCACTGTTTCTGGTATGGTTCCCGCTCCGGCAGGCATGTCTTCCAGTGAAAAAGGATTGAAGGATGAGACAGGTACAGGGATGTCAGCGACGTAACCATTTATTCCACTCAATGTTATTGTTCCTGCTGTCAGCGGGCATGTTGACAGGGGCTGCACAGAGGCTGGCGGCGGAAGAGCCTGAACCGGGTCAACTTTTACGCGGCGTGGGAGTCAACAGTGCCGCCGGCGTGACGGGTACGATTGTCATCAAGCCTGCTGAATCCGTTGGTTCTGAAAAAACAGAAGTGCAGGCCAGCGATATTCTGACAGTGAAATATTTTTCCGTCCCTGTGTCGCTGCTGGAGCAACTTGCTCTGCCGATGAAAACGATGAAAACGATGAAAACCGTCGAACTCAAACCGCAGTCGGTTTCGCAGGACGAACCGAAGGCAACTCGAAAGGCTCTCTTTTCGCCTGCGGTGGTGAGCTATGTCGGGAAAAGCTGTGATGTTCTGGATCAGAAACGGGCACAGAAATTCGAACAGTTGATGCAGTCATCCCCCGGCTGTCGAGTCCTTACCGAGCCGTTGGCCGAGGTTCGCAACGGCGAGTCCCTGCAGATTCCCACTCCGCCTGAACTTGCTTCCGAGGGGGGCAGACTGCGCGTGCGGTATTCCCGCAGCTATGATGTGGCACACGCGGGTTACCTGAAATACTGGATCACCACTCCCCGCTACAAGTTGACGAAAACAGCAAAAACTAACGGGACCGATTCCGACCAGAAAGCCACAACGACAGAATTCAAAAGCTGGCGGTTTGAAGAGACACAACTGCTGAAAGCAGGCGAGAAGTTTCTGCTGGAAGTGGCTGTGCTGAAAACGCAGAGCGAAAACCCGGAGGTGGTGTTCGCGCTGCTGGAAGTCGGGAAGGGGACTCCGCGTCAGGTCAGCCAGGCGAAACTGCAGCAGGTCAGCAGCAGTACCAGCGTGAACGCCGTTGTGAATGCAGATCTGAAACAGGAAACAGAATCTTTAAAGACATGCACTTATCCGGTTTCGGATCTGGTGACGCCGCTGCCCCGGCGGGTCAACATTCGCGGTGATCTGTCGGTCAAACCGGCAGAGGCGGAAACGAACCCGGGCCCCCGCTTTGATCCGTTGATTCAACTGATTGAACAGACCGTGTCTCCGGAGCTGTGGGACGAACCGCAGAGCTCCGGGTGTACGATCAGAGCCTATCCGCAGACGCAGTCGCTGATCATTCGGGCGAGGCTGGCGACCCACGATCAGATTGCCGCCTGTCTGGAACAGTTGCGGGCCGAGCAGGATCAGATGCTGACGGTCGGGATTCTTTTTATTACAGCCGACAATCTGCAGCGGTGGTATGATCACTGGAACGCATCGGAATCGGACGTGGCAACACAGTTGATCAAACGACTGGAAAAAACAGATCTGACGCAAGGGGTCATACTCAACAGCGAGCAGGTGGTGCTGTTCCAGGAAGCCGTGCTGATCGATTCCAGTCGGCCGATGCTGGGTGCGATCAGGAGAGTCTTTTTACATCGGCAGACTGCAGATTTTGATTTCACCGAGCCGACCAGAACCGCCTCTGGCGCGAAGTGCCATCTGCAGATAAGACCCATCATTCACGCCAACGGAGATGTGCAGGTCTCGATGAGTGTGAATCCCGAACAGGCTGTTGATCCACTGTCGAATATCAAAGCAGGAACCATTCCTCCGGAGCATTCACTGCTGGTGGATATCACCGATCAGATGATCGGCCAGGCCGCACGGCTGTTACCGTACTCGCTGCAGAGGCAGATCCCGGATGAGGCAGGAAGCCACAAGCGGTTTCTGCTGCTGGTGACCCCTTCTGAACCGCGGCATTATACACCCAAAGCATTCACTCCCCCGTCCCGCTGACATTGAACAGCAGGCTCTGACCGTCGGGAGTGAAACAGACATCGCCGATGATGGTGCCGTTGACTTTAATGTCAATCGGCGCGGGTGGTTCGTCTTCCGCGGGATTGAACTGCATAAGTTGTCGTGGCTGGGATCCGGCGGCGAAGACGATTTTTGCACCCGAGGGGTGCCAGGCGATGTCGGCGTAGGGGGCAGTTTTATTCGAGTAATGTACTTTATAGCCCTGCTGTTTGCCGGCGGAGTTCACTGTGGTAATCTCGTAAGTGGACTCGTTCGCATTGCGCCCTTTGAAACAGATCCAGTTGCTGTCGGGGGACCAGGTCATGTTCCAGTAAATCGATGAGTAGGGGCTTTCGCCTGCCGGGAAGAGGTCGGTTCTGGTCCCTTCGACCAGATCGTAGACGCGAATATTGGCTTTGTTTCCTGAACGGACTGTATAGGCAATTTTTTTACCGTCGGGCGACCATTGTGCGCCCCAGCCTCCTGCTTCGATCATTTCGCGGTGTGAACCGTCGGCGTGCATCAGGGCGGCCCCGGAAGGAGTGATTTGTGAGAAGGCAATTCTTTTACCTGCGGGAGACCAGCTGGGCATGACTCCGGAGCCGACAGCTTTGAGGTTCGTGCCATCGGCGTTAACTGTCATGATTTTGCCGTCAGAAAAGTTCTCGCCCTCTTGTGACTTTCTGCCATCAAAGGCCAGTTTCTGGCCATCGGGTGAAAAGACAGGTGAGCCGGCGGTATAGTATTCGCCGGGGACGATAAAGAGTTTTGCTTCTCCCCCTTCTGATGGCGCGGTATAGAATCGCACGCGTTTGACGCCCGCTTCTTTTTCGTCGGCGGTGAGGGGGGACAGATTGAGAGTCAGTAACAAAAGTGTATTGACCAATATGAAACAGACTGGATTGAGCATGTTGCGTCCTTGTCTCTAAGGTATCAGGCTTCAGTTCGCAGTATTATTTTGTGTGTTTCAGATTAAACAACAGTTGCCCTCCATCGGGAGTAAAGCTGACATCACCGTTGAGGTAGCCTTCAAAATTGATGTCGACTGGTTCTGGTGCATTGGCGTCAGCAGGGTTGAACTGGAGCAGCTGCCGTGGCTTGGTCTGGGGGCAGAAAACAATCACTTCGCCGACGGGATGCCAGGCAAAATCCGCATAGGGGGCCTGTTCATGATGGTAATGCACCTTATAGCCGGCCTCTTTTCCGGCGATGTTGATGGTGGCGACATCGAATGTTCTGTCTTCAGCTCTGCAGCCTTTGAAACAGAGCCACTGACTGTCGGGTGACCAGGCCATATTCCAGTAGACGCTGGTGTAAGGGCTTTCGCCTGCAGGGAAAAGGTCGGTTTTCGTGCCCTCGATCAAATCGTAAATGCGAATGTTGCCTCTGCCTTTGACGGGAAAGCTATACGCCAGTTTTCTGCCATCCGGCGACCACTGCGCGCCCCAGCCTCCTGCATCAATCAATGTTCGGTGAGAGCCATCGGCGTGCATGACGGCGACGCCGTAAGGAGCATGTTGAGAAAAGGCAATCCGATTACCGCCGGGCGACCAGTTGGGCATGCGGCCGGGCCCCAGAACTTTCAGATTGCTGCCATCCGCGTTGACCACGATGATCTTTGCCTGGATTGATGTTTCTCCTGCTCGAGATTTCCAGCCATCGAACAGCAGTTTTTGACCATCGGCGGAAAAGGAGGGGGAACCAACTGTATCGTAATCCCCGGGAACCAGGAATAAAGCGGCGTCTCCTCCTTCGGCAGGAGCCTGATAAAAGCGGTCACGGATGGATTCCGTATCGCTCTCTTCAGCAGTCACCGGCATAGTGTCTGGTACTACCGATAAGAGCGCTACCAGAAGTGTGAAAATGACAATGCGTAAACAGCTCATCCTTCATCCCTGCTGTCTGAAATGGATTCGTTTGAACAGGAATTATTTTTTATCGCGTGCATTAAACAGCAGATGCTGGCCATCCGGGGTAAAGCTCACATCGCCGTTGATATTTCCGTCGACAGTGATGTCCAGGGGTTCGGGGGCTTTGTCTTCCGCGGGATTGAACTTGAGCAGCTGGCGCGGTTTGGTGTCCGAGCCGAAGACGATCATGTCCCCTTGTGGATGCCAGGCCATATCCTGGTAGGGTGAGACTTTACTGCGGTAATGGACTTTGTAGCCTTCCTTCACGCCGGCGACATTGACGGTGACGACTTCATACATCTTGTCGGCAGCGTTACGCCCCAGGAAGCAGACCCAGTTACTGTCGGGCGACCAGGCCATGTTCCAGGAGATGACGGAATAGGGACTTTCACCTTCCGGGAAGACATCGAATCTGGTGTCTTCAATCAAATCGTAAATCCGGAGATTGGCTTTGCCCGACGTGTAAGCACGGTACGCGATTTTTTTACCATCGGGAGACCATTGCGCGCCCCAGGCTCCCGATTCGATCAACGTGCGATTGCTGCCGTCTGCATTCATGATGGCAACACCTGAAGGAGATGGTTGCGAGAAGACAATCCGGTTGCCGCCAGGAGAAAAACTGGGCATGGCGCCGGCACCGATGATTTTCGGATCAGACCCGTCCGCGTTGGCGACCATGATTTTGACATTGGAAAACGTTTCTCCCTCCTGAGATTTCCAGCAATCGTGTGCGAGTTTGGAACCGTCGGGAGAAAAGGTGGGGGAACCGGTATTATAGTAGTCTTCCGAAACGTAATATTCCTTCGGGTCTTTCCCTTCCGGGCTGGCGATATAAAACCGGGTGCGGTTGACTTTGGGTTTTTCGTCAGCATCGAGCCGACTGAGGTGTAAACTCTGAATCACGGTGACTGTGGTGCAGATCATTGCGGCGTACACAATTGACTTCATTTCGAATCCTTTGATCGTAGATGTATATTAAGCCAGAGGTCTCCTGTTTAGCTGTTATAACATGTTGCAGACGACGATCAAAGAAAAAAGTGCGAGGGGAAAATTGAGAGACAAACGGATCTCAATTTCACAAGATCAATTAATGAACTAACTCGCGATTTTAAATAGTTTTGGAGAATCGGATGAGCTCGGCTTGAGGTCTGAATCTGATCAAAGTAGCCTGATGTGAACAAGGCCTGTTTTGCGGATGAAAAAGTGCCTTTTCCAGTTTCATTCAGGAGTACGTCCATGAAGAATCCCAGTTTTGTGAATCGCGAGCTGATCTGTACGACATTTATTGTGTTAGTCGTCAGCGGATTAGCGGCTTTGGCCGCCAGCAGCAAAACTGTTCCCGATGCCGAGTTCGCCAAGTCGACCGTGGATTTCGGAATCGTCGTCAGCGATATCGACAAGTCACTTGCGTTTTACAAGGACGTCCTCGGGCTCAAAACACGTGAGCCATTCGAAGTGACTCCGCAGATGGGAGCCGACTCAGGGCTGTCAGACAACCTGCCGTTCAAGGTGTACCCGCTGGTACTGGAAAACGACAGTACGGCGACCAATGTGAAACTGATGCAGTTTAAGGATACACCAGCAAAGAAAGTGGATAACTCATTTATCCATTCTTCTCTGGGCGTGAGTTATCTGACCATTTATGTGAAAGATACCACAGCGGCTCTGGCGCGGGCCAAGGCGTTCGGTGTTGAACCAATCGCCAATGGCCCGATTGCTCTGCCAGAAGGCTTCCCGAAAGGCATTTATCTGACTCTGCTGCGTGACCCCGATGGGAACCTCATCGAACTGGTGGGGCCGAAGAAGTAACACGCTGATCAAAGCCAGCATACTTGATGATGACACTCGTGATGGGTGTCATCATTTTTTTGTGTTCATGCCATACTTCTTCATTTTGTTATACAGGGTCACACGACTGATGCCCAGCGTTTTTGCGGTGTTCGTGCGGCTGTAATTGTTTTTGAACAGAGCCTGTTCGATCAGTTCTTTCTCTGTGACGGCCACCTGGTCACCCAGTCGTTCTGAATCGTTCTGTTTATGGTTCAGTACAACGGATGGATCATTGGTCGGGCCAACCAGTCCCATCAGAATATGAGAAGGCAGGTTCTCTTTACGTAAGATCCCTTCGCGGCAGTAGATGACCGAGCGGCGGATTACGTTTTCCAGTTCCCGGACATTGCCGGGCCAGGGATACGTGTGCAATGCTTCCATAAACTCTTCGTCAATGCGATCGACGGGGATATTATGTTTGAGTGACATCTGATGCACAAAATCATTCGCCAGCACGATGATGTCTGACTTGCGTCGCCGCAGAGGGAGTACATCGAATTTCAACATGTTCAATCGATAGTACAAGTCAGGTCGGAACTTGCCCTGTTCGACGAGTGGCTGCAGATCCATATTACTGGCGACCACCAGGCGGGCCTGATTCACGTGCGTTTTATTGGAGCCAATCGGTTCGAATTCCCCGGTCTCGATCACGCGTAACAGTTTGACCTGCTGCTCCGGGCCCAGCACATCGATTTCGTCCAGCAGTACCGTGCCTCGACCTGCAGCGAGAAATTTACCGTCTTTGTCCGCGTGGGCACTGGTGAAGGCACCACGCACATGACCGAACAGTTCACTTTCAATCAGGTCGTTAGGTAACGCTCCACAGGCCACATTCAGGAATGGCTCATTGCGGCGTGGAGAAACATCATGGATCAGACGGGACAGATAGGTTTTACCGGCTCCGGTCTCCCCGATCAGCAGGACGGTGACATCATGCTGAGCGGCGATTTCCAGTTCATTCAGCATGAGCTTCATTTCATGCGAATTGGTTTCGAAGCGACGGGTAATTCCATGTTCGCCGGTATTCTCGGTCGACTCGCGGCTGGTATCCGCTGCAGCGGAACGTTTGGTCGTTGATTTATTACCAGGAGCTGAACCGCTTGAGGTCGCTCCCAGGGAGGCATTCAGCATCGCAGACTGAGTGACCACGATTTTCTCTTCCGGGTTCAGGCAGGAGTCAATTTCCAGCAGCAGTTCTGCTTCGCTGGCAAAACCTTTGATGTGCATCATGGAAGAGCAGGCAGTCCGTCGTTCCAGGATTTCAGGACACTCTTCCTCTGTGAGCAGGATGATTTCTGTGTCAGGAGCAGCAGACTGAATCATATCCAGCAGATGGTCTTCCTGATGTCCGCCTGAAAGAAGAAACCGCAGATCGACCAGGATGGAATCAATGTCCTGCTCACTGCACTGCTCGTAGCAGTCTTCGAGGCTGCTGCAGATCGAGAGCTGGAACGTTTTTTTGAAATGAGCAAGGATCTGCTGCTGAATCACTGTATCGCGTGTTACCAGAATCAGTGTCGGGAGTTCCATAATGGCTTTCTCTATTTCAAATTCTAAATGACAAAGTAGTTTCTCAAGGAGAATCAATCTGAAGACTCGCGATGACAGGGTAAGTGAACCTGTCCGGCCAGCCGGGTGATCGAAGTGCTTCTGTTTTTAAACAAATAGAGTGCCAGACTGTAAAGGTTCTCTGACGTTCGTGAGGTAAAATAAATATTGGTAACGAGTTACGTTTAAATAAGAAATTCGGGATGGCAAAAAAGCGACACAGGTCATGTGGAGAAAAAACATCAATGGTGTGGTGTGTTGTTTTAGATCAACATGATTTCGACGAGGTTCTGTACGTTTGGAACCGCTTTCATCAGGCAGAATGGAATTCGTGAGTGCGTGCTATTGGATGCGGAATTCCGGCCTGTTAAACTTCAGAAACAGAATGTGAAGAATGGATGCGTCTTCAGGGCGAGGAGGAGGCGTGTCAGCGATACGTGACACAGGTTATCGAGAGGGAAATACAGTGGCGACCTTTGCAGTCATCTTAGCAGCAGCCGGGAAGAGTTCACGATTTAAGTCGAAGGGAGCGGAGATCCTGGGGGCAGGCCCTCAGAAAAAACCGTTTATGGATTTAAAGGGGCGGGCAGTCTGGGTGCGTTCTGCAGAGATTTTTTCGAACCGCGAAGATGTGAAACAACTGATCATTACGGTTTCGGCCGAGGACATCGAGTGGTTTAAAGAGAAGTTTCGGCCCAACCTGGCCTTCATGGAGATTGAAATCGTCGCGGGCGGCGCAGAACGGGCGGACTCGGTGCAAAATGCGTTAGCGCGAGTCAAAGCCGGCATTGATTATGTCGCTATTCACGATGCAGCCCGACCCCTGATTACGGATAAATGGGTCGGCGAAATCTTTTCTGCCGCGGAAAAACATGACGCGGTGATCCCCGCCGTCCGGGTGTCCAGTACCCTCAAACGGGCCGGTCAGGATCTGAAGATTCAGGAAACCGTCGACCGCACGAATCTCTGGGCGGCCCAGACGCCACAGGTCTTCAAGCGACAGCTGCTGTTAGACGCGTATGCACGGCGCGGCGATTTTCAGGCCACTGACGAAGCACAGCTGGTTGAGCATCTGGGGCACGAGGTTAAGATTGTCGAAGGTTCCCCTTTGAATCAGAAGATCACGACCGCCGCGGACTTCCGAATGGCAGAGGCGCTGGTCAATGCGTTGCCCAAGCCCAAAGGGATTCAGGCACTGCATCCGTTTGCCGATGAGGAACCCCGGGGGATGTTTTAAAAGCGACTTAATGAAAAACATGAAACTCAGGTGAATCTGTCCATTGCTGTTTGAGGTTCGGTTGCCGGGAGGTTAGTCTGGTGTACAGCTCTGGTGACGCGACCCCGAACCTGGGCGCAGGCTCAAATGTGTTGACGCCAGATCATAATCTTTCTCTGTACTTAAGGAAGCACCATGAGTTCGACCCCGGAATCCGCAGAAACATCTGAACCCGTCTCAAAATCAAAGAAAAAGGTTTCCACCCAACGTCGCGTCATTTCATGGGTATTTATCGCGATCCTGCTCGGTGTGGTTCTACTGGAATGGCGTGCGAAATCATCCCAGGCAAAAACCTTTGAAAGTCTGGGGGCCGCCGTTGATAATGCCGGTGAAGCCGGGGAGATACCCTTTTCCCAGTTTGAAGGGAAGATTCAGGGCAGCCCGGACGTGGATGTTGATGAATCCGGGGCGATCATGCGGCTCTACCATTATAAATGGAATGGAATTTTTAAAACGTATCATCTGCGGTTACTGGTGAATGATGAAGATCTGGTCGTAACCTACGATACGGAACCCGAAGGCGAGACTGTGAATGGCATGCGCCGGATCTCGAAAAAGAATCTGGAAGAACTGGTGCAGAAAAATAAACAGGAAGTGACTGCCCAGAAAGCAGAATCGAAACCGGTGTCAGAGACTCTCGTAACAGAAACGCCAGCAAAAAAAGAGACATCTGAAAAAGAAGCAGCGGCCCCCAAAGACGAATAATGGTTAACGATCAATAAAAAAACAGCCTGGTATCAGAGATGGATACCAGGCTGTTTTTGATTCGAAGTTTCGCTTACTCGTCGGTCACACAACCTTCGGAAGCGGATTTCACATTCTTGATATATTTGTAAAGTGTACCCCGCGTGTATTTAAACGGAGGGGCCGTCCAGGCTTTGCGACGTTCTTCGAGCTCTGCATCACTGACATCCATCTCCAGTCGATTTTTGTCGGCGTCGATGATGACCTTGTCGCCATTTTTGACCAGGGCGATTGGACCGCCTTCCTGTGCTTCAGGAGTGATATGTCCGACGATAAAGCCGTGTGAACCACCAGAAAAACGACCGTCGGTCAGCAGGGCAACATCCTTACCCAGGCCGGCTCCCATGATGGCGGAAGTCGGGGTCAGCATTTCGGGCATCCCTGGTCCCCCTTTGGGACCTTCGTAGCGGATGATAATGACGTCACCCTTCTGAATCTGCTTGTCTTCGAGGGCTTTGAGCATGTCCTCTTCGGAATCGAAGACGTTAGCGGTCCCTTCGAAGACCAGGCCTTCCTTACCGGTGATCTTGGCGACGGCACCTGTCGGAGCCAGGTTGCCTTTAAGTATCTGCAGGTGACCGGTCGGCTTGATCGGGTTTTCGACAGCGTGAATGATATCCTGACCCTCTTTAAGGCCTGGTAGTTCTGCCAGGTTTTCGGCCACTGTTTTTCCCGTGACCGTCATGCAGTCGCCGTTGATCAGGCCTTTTTCCAGCAGGTATTTCATCACGGCTGGTGTCCCGCCAATTTCCTGCAGGTCAGCCATCACGTATTTACCACTGGGTTTGAAATCGGCCAGCAGGGGAATACGGTCGCTGACGGACTGGAAGTCATCAATAGTCAGTTCCAGGCCAACAGAACGGGCGATGGCCAGCATGTGCAGCACGGCGTTGGTCGATCCCCCCAGTGCGACAATCAGTACCATCGCATTTTCGAAAGCCTCGCGGGTCATGATGTCGCGGGGTTTCAGATCCAGTTCCAGCAGTTTCCTGATGGCGGCACCAGCGCGGATACACTCATCGAGTTTATCGGGATGCTCTGCAGGAATGGAAGAACTGTAAGGGAGTGACATCCCCAGAGCTTCGATGGCAGACGACATCGTGTTGGCGGTATACATGCCGCCGCAGGCACCAGCACCCGGACAGCTTTTCTGTACGATTTCTTTTCGGGTTTCATCTGTGATCGTACCAGCCAGGTATTCGCCGTAAGACTGGAATGCGGAGACAATGTCCAGCTTCTGATTATTCAGACAGCCGGGAGCAATCGTTCCCCCGTAAACCATGATCGAGGGGCGGTTAAAACGTCCCATGGCAATCAGGCAGCCAGGCATGTTCTTATCACAGCCAGGCAGCGAAATGTTGGCATCGTACCACTGGGCACAGGTCACAGTTTCGATACTGTCGGCGATCAGGTCGCGGGACTGCAGCGAATAGGACATGCCGTCGGTTCCCATGGAAATCCCGTCGCTCACACCGATGGTATTAAACCGCAGGCCAACCAGATCGGCGGCTTCGACGCCCTCTTTGACCTTGGCAGCTAGTTTGTTGAGGTGCATGTTGCAGGAATTGCCTTCGTACCAGACGCTGGAAATTCCGACCTGGGCCTTGTTCATATCCTCTTCGCTCATGCCGGTGGCGTAGAGCATGGCTTGCGAGGCACCCTGGGAACGGGGCTGTGTGATACGGGAACTGTACTTGTTCAAAACGGGTTGCGAATCGGCTGACATCGACGTGTTTCCTCTAATGTAATTTCACGATCTATGGTTTGAATGGGGGAATGAATAATGGCTCTGGGCATTGTCCAGGCGTTATCTCACCTGAAAAAACAGCCGGTTATTCCAGCAGCATTTTCATGCGATAAGGGACTCGTTCGACACGAGGCAGAATCTGGGGCTGATAAATCTGGGTATAGGCTTCTGCTTCGCGATGGGTCTGCCAGGCGTCTTCACTTTCCCAGTGTTCGACAAGCACAAACGTCGCAGGTTCGCCTTCAGACTGATAGACGTCAAACCGCAGGCAGCCTGGCTCGGTTCGGGACAGACGGCAGGCTTCGGTTAACAGTCCCTGGATTTCTTCTGCATCAGCAGCATCTTTGAGCGTCAGGATGACATTGAGGCAAAACATAATGGTTCTCTTGAATTCATGAAGATACAGGTTGTGACTATGCAAAAAACGAAGCAGGATTTTGAGCTCCGATTATCTCAATACAGTAACACTCTGAAGTCCGAAACGACAGTAAAGCAGGATTCTTAAACTGCAGGGAACCGCAAATCTCCGGCTGCGGTCATAAAATCAGTAATCCCGGATCTGTTCAAATGATTCAGTAATCGCATGGGGCTGCGGGGAATACGGGCTGTTTGCGGGAATCGCGGTCTGGGTTGAGACTGCCGGTCTCGTAGTCTGCAGGGAACCTTTGTCAAAAGGGGCCGAAAAAAATGGAAATCGAGTCCACACTTGGATGACGGGTTGCCTTTTGTCTGTTATCATTCCGACAAGAGGCAGAGGCGAATGGATGACAGAAGTCTGCCTGTTGAATCTGATATATGGTTCTTTTGATTCATGTTGCGGGAGTACCAGGTGAGTAAGATTGGAACTGCGGAGTGGTTGGACTGGAAGCGACTGCCTTTATTTTCCAGATATGATGCGGAAGCGTCCCTGGTTCAGATGTGCGACCGGCTGCTGGAAGAAGCGACCCGGCAGGCATCAGGCGATGACTACATTCGTCAGTTTCTGCCTCAACTGGCGACCGAACTTTCGTGCCAGTGGTGCACCTTGATTGAACGGACGCCCGAATGGGAAACCCTGTTTGAATTCGGTCGCAACGCCGCCGGCGGCTTTCCTTCACATCTGTGTGATGAAGCATTGGACCGCGATGCCGCCGGACTGTGTGTCGATGAGAACCGGGCCGACTGGTCGTTCATGGCGGCGCCTCTGGGAGATGTCCGACCGGGTACGATTCTGCTGGTTGGCGGTCGAGACCTGAACGCGACTTCGCTGAGTGAAGCGATCATATCAGCCCGCGCGCTGGGTTATGCATTGTCGGTCGTGGAGCAGCGAGAGAAGAATCTGCGGCGCATCAAGCGCCTGCAGACCACGTTGCACATTGCGTCCAGTTTTTCTTCCGCCCGGGAAACACAGCCTCTGCTGGAACTGATCGCCAAAGAAGCGACACGCCTGCTGGAAAGTGAGCGTTCCAGTATTTTCATCTGGGATCGGGAACACAAGCAGGTCGTTGCCTGTCCCGCGCTGGGAGTGGAAGGCAATACGCTGCGACTGCCCGATGATGTGGGGATTGTCGGGGATGTGATTCACAGTGGCAAAACTATTTGCGTTGATGATGCTTATAACGATGAGCGATTTGATCCCAGTGTGGATAAGTCGAGCGGCTTTCGCACTCATAACCTGTTGTGTGTTCCCTTACGGAATAACGCGGGCGAACTGATTGGTGCGTTTGAAGTGATGAACAAGGAGAAGGGCAAAGCCGACTACGATGACGCCGACGCCCAGAGCCTGGAAGAACTGGGTGTGCAGGCAGCAACGGCGCTGGAGAATACGCGCGAAATCGAACAGCTGTCCCGCAGCCGTGATCAACTCACAGAGCAAGTCAAACAGAAAGTGCAGATCATCGGTAAGAGCTCAGCCATCACTGCGCTGCGTTCTACCATTGAACGTCTGGCGGGCACCGATCTTCCCGTTTTGATCCTGGGGGAAAGTGGAACGGGGAAAGAAGTCGTAAGCCAGTCGCTGCATTACCAGGGGCCGCGGGCGAATACGCCGTTCATCGCGGTCAACTGTGCGGCTCTGACCGAAACGCTGCTCGAAAGCGAGTTGTTCGGTCACGAAAAAGGAGCGTTTACCGATGCCCATGAGACGCGGGCCGGCAAGTTTGAACTGGCGGAAGGGGGGACGCTGTTCCTGGATGAAATCGGCGACATGAGTCCGGGAGGCCAGGCAAAACTGTTACGCGTGCTGGAACAGAAAGTCGTTACCCGCGTGGGCGGTTCGGAAACGATTCCCATTAATGTGCGCGTCGTAGCGGCTACGAATGCGAAGCTGGCGGATGCGGTTCGTGATAAGAAGTTCCGCGAGGACCTGTATTATCGGTTGAGCGTGGTGACCCTGGATCTGCCTCCCTTGCGCGACCGTCCGGAAGATGTGATTCTGCTGGCCGAATTTTTCCTGGCGCAGTTCTGCTCCCAGGCCAATCGTCGCGTATTGAAAATTTCTGCGGAAGCGAAAAAGCGGCTGCAGGCCCATCTCTGGCCCGGCAATGTGCGCGAGCTGCGGAACCTGATGGAGCGGGTGGCCTTCCTGTGTGCCGGCGATCGGGTGGAAGTGGAAGACCTGGCCTTCATCCTGAGTCCGGCACGCGATTCCGTGGTCGACATGTCCGCCGACCTGAGTCTGAAAGAAGCCTCGCGTCGTTTTCAGCAGGAATACATCCGCCGTACGATCAAACGGGTGGGGGGCAACATGAGCGAGACTGCCAAGTGTCTCGGCCTGCATCGTTCCAACCTGTACCGCAAAATGGGCCAGCTGGACATGCACGAAGCCAACGAAGGTGCCGACGACGAGGACTGAGCGGGAAAGGAATGCAGCGCTTTCTGATTTTTGCTACCACGAAAAACACGAAACCACACGAAAGATTTTTTAGTCAGTTATCAGGAATGGGTGGCCCCGAATGTAATTCGGGGTTGTCGCAGACAACAGGAAACTGACAGTGAAAATGTTCGAACGATCGGAGAGTTTCCAACACAGGTTTCTGTAGGGGGCAGACGCATGTGTTTGTCCCTACATGAAATGATCGCATGAACTGACAATTTCCTGCTCGCTGCGCTCGGCCCGGATTACATCCAGGCCCACCCCTTGTTTTTCATTTCGTGTGGTTTCGTACTTTTCGTGGTAGAAAAAATCTGAGGGAATCTTCCTTACTGACAGTCGATTCTGATTGTTTCCAGTCATCTGGCGCAGCAAGGGTGACTTTACAGCGTGCGTTGAAATGGAGAAACTGAATCCACAAAGCTAACTATACGTCAGTATGAAACTGTGAGTAAAAATTGTGGAGCCATTGATGAAACATTTGAAAGTCGGAATTATCGGTGCGGGGGGGATTGCTGCGAAGATGCATCTGCCGGAACTGCAGACGGTGGATCACTGTGATGTGGTGATGCTCTCTGGTCGAAAGCAGTCGCGGCTGGATGTGCTGTGTCGCAAGTTTAAAGTGCCCCGCTGGACCCACGAATATCAGGCCGTGATTGACGATGAAGAAGTGAACGCGGTGGCGATTGCGTTGCCGCATCCCCTGCATGTGGAATGGGGGATCAAAGCGATCAAAGCCGGCAAACATGTTTACATGCAGAAGCCGTTAAGCACGTCGATGGATGAAGCAGACGCGTTTGTGGAAGCGACCGAGAATCACGATCAGACGGTGCTGGCACTGCCTTACATGTCGAATCCGCATGTGCTGGCGTGTCGCGATTATATCCAGGAGGGGAAGCTGGGGACGATCTCGTCGGCCCAGGCGCGGGCCAGTCATGGGGGACCGGAAGTGTATTACGCGGGCATACAGCAGATCCTCGAAGAGAAGCCGGCCGATGATCTGTGGTTCTTCGATGCAGACAAGGCAGACGTCGGTGCGCTGTTTGACATGGGCGTGTATGCGATTGCCAACCTGGTGGGAGTGGCCGGCGCGGTCAAGTCGATCACGGCAAAACTGACGACGGTTGCCAAGCCGACGAAGCTGGAGGATACGGCGTCGATGATTCTGGAATTCGAAAGCGGTGCGCTGGGAACGGCCCAGACCGGCTGGTGTGATGCGGCACGGACCTATGAATTTTCGGTGCATGGGACGGCGGGCAAACTGGTCAGCAGTCGTCAGGCCCAGTCGCTACGGTACTACTGTCCCAGTTCCCAGGTCGATGAAGATGCGCCACTGGTCGAAGAAATTATTGATTTGTCGACCTACCCCGTGCAGAATTCACATCAGCACTGGGCGGACTGTATCCGCAAGGGAATTCAGCCCCCGCTGTCTAATGCCGCGACGGCCCGGCATGTGACGGAGATCCTGCTGGCCGCGTTGAAATCTTCCCGCGAAAACCGCACGGTGGACATTACTTCCCGCCTGAATCTGATTTGAACGGCAGCGGTAAATCACGGGAATCGCAGGCGATTTTATTGATTTTGACAGACGAGGCTACCGGTACGGTGTCGTTTGCGAGCGTGGTTGACTATAAATGTGCTGTGGCGGAATGATCGTTTCTGCCGCCGCGTCTGGTATTCCCATCAACTTCATTTTTAACGCATTCGGGGAGTGTTCCCAATGACGGAGCGGTCTGAACTCGTTGAAGAACTGCGCTGGAAAAAGATCCCGGTTCTCAATGATGGTTTTGTGTGTCTCGTAGATGTCATGGGCGATGACAGTTCGATTGTTCAGGCAGCCCGTGTCAGTTATGGGGAAGGAACCAAACGGGTTTCCGATGACCGTACGCTGATTCGCTACCTGATGCGACATCGTCACAGTACCCCCTTCGAAATGGCCGAACTCAAGTTTCTGGTTCGGGTTCCGATGGACTGCTGGCGGCAGTGGATTCGGCACCGGACCGCCAATGTGAACGAATACAGCACCCGGTATTCCGTTGCCATCGATTCAGCTCAGACCACATTGCCCGGCGAATGGCGCACCCAGGCGACCTCGAATCGACAGGGGAGCGATGCCCCGCTTACTGAAGATTTAGGGACAAAACTGACCGAAGAAGAGACCGCATTTCAGAAGCATGCCCGCGATGTCTACGAAGCCCGCCTGGAAGCAGGTGTGGCTCGCGAGCAGGCACGAAAAGACCTGCCTCTGGCGACATACACCGAAGCCTACTGGAAAATCGATTTACATAACCTGATTCATTTCCTGAGTTTACGAATGGACTCCCATGCACAATGGGAGATTCAGGAGTATTCGCGGGCGATTGGTGAAGCGATTGTGAAGCCGCTGTTTCCAGTGGTCTGGGAAGCCTTCGAGGACTATCGCCAGGGAGCGATGTTCCTGACGCGACTCGATAAAGAAGTGCTGGCGCGTCTGATGACCACAGCCGCCGAGAAATCGCTGGTACCCCCGTTTTCAGAAGAAGCGTTTCTGGAAGTGCAGGATGAGACCTGGAAATCCCTGAAACGGAGCCGCGAACGGGACGAATGCCAGTCCAAACTACAGCGACTGGGGATTCTGAAAGCCAAAGATTAGTAGTTCTATGTACACTTTGGTGTGAAATTCAAATAGTATTTCAGCCGTTGGCTTTGCAGATCCTGCTCGTTTTGTTATCTTTGTCGTTCCAACTCCGTAGCGAGAGGTCTGTTCACAGACCCGTTACAGGTGAAAACGTCTGAATTCTCATCACTGATGAGACGATGTATATTCAATTGGTTATGGTTACAACTTTTATTGAAATCAGGAAGAAGAAAAGGTGATTTGAGTGGTTAAGCTTCGGTTACGAGAGAACGAATCAATTCAGGAGGCAGTTAAACGGTTTCGCAAGATTGTTGAGCACGCTGGTATCAAAAAAGAGATGCGACGTCGTGAATATTACGAAAAGCCCAGCGATGAAAACCGTAGAAACCGACGCCGTGCTGAGCGTCGCGCCCGCCTGTCTCGTCTGCAGAGTAACCAGTAGTCACTGAGACACCGATCGAAGATATCAAAACGCAGTCTGTTTCAGGCTGCGTTTTTTTGTGCGCGGTACTGGAGAGCCTGATGAGAGAGATGTACGTCTGAGATTTTCACCATTGCCGATGTCACGTGATTCAGAATCACTAGTGGCCAGACGGGCGGACACTTGGGATATTGTGACCCGAAGGGGAGATTTCGAAATACATTCCCTCCGCTTTGAACTGTCTTCTCTTCCACGGTAGAATCAAATCGTGAGCAACAGGTGACAGATAATACGATTCCCCACTGTTTCAAGGAACCGCCATGCGAGAGTTTCACCATGTAGGCGTGATTACCGATGATCCACAGCCTGACGAAATTTATGTTCCGGAAACGAAAGTCTACGTCACCAATCCCAACGAGCATCCCTACAAAATTGAATACCTGCGGTTCGAAGCCGACACACCGGTCACCGGCCCGGTTCGTAATCAGCCACACATCGCTTTTAAAGTTCCGGATATCGAACAGGAGATCGCAGGTCTGGAAGTATTGCTCGGTCCCTTTCAGGCGATGGAAAACCTGAAAGTCGTATTTGTGCTGATCGATGGCGCCGTGTATGAATTCATGGAGTTTTCAGCAGGTTCTGAATTTGGAGAGTTTGAACAATGAGTCACCCGCTTCGCGCTGTCTGTTTTCATTTGAGTCTGCTTCTGGCGGCTTTAATCTGCCTGCCCGAATCTATCCGTGCGGACGAACCTGAAACGATCCGCATCGGCATCATCGGTCTGGATACGTCACACTCCAGCAACTTCTCTAAAATCCTGAACGATCCTGATTCAAAATACGAGGAATTCAAACACTGCAAAGTCGTCGCCGCTTATCCCCAGGGAAGCCGAACGATCAAAGAGAGCCTGGAAAGTGTTCCCGAAATAACTGAAGCGGTGAAAAAACAGGGCGTCGAAATCGTTCCCAGCATTGAAGCCTTGCTTGAGAAAGTGGATGCCGTTCTGCTGGAGAGCAATGATGGTCGCGTGCACCTGGAACAGGCGCTGCCTGTATTGAAAGCGGGCAAGCCGCTGTTCGTCGACAAACCGATCGCCGGTGATCTGACCGATGTGATTGCCATCTACGAAGCCGCAGAGCATTTTCAGACGCCTGTCTTCAGTTCCTCGTCATTGCGCTATACCGACGGAGCCAAAAAGATTAACGGCGGCGTGATCGGCGAGATCATCGGCTGCGATGCGTATAGTCCCTGTCCGGTGGAAAGCACACACCCCGATTTTTACTGGTACGGCATTCATGGTGTGGAAACCCTCTATACAATCATGGGGCCTGGGTGTGAGACAGTAGTACGTGTCGCGACTCCCGAAACCGACGTGGCAATTGGTACGTGGAAAAACGGTCGCATCGGTACCTTTCGCGGTCGTCGCAAAGCCAGCAATGGCTACCAGGGCGGCTACGGAGGCACCGCATTCGGGACGAAAGGCATCGAACAGATCGGCAGTTTCAGCGGTTATGAACCGCTGCTGGTGGAAGTCGTCAAATTCTTCCGCACGGGCAAAGCCCCTGTCACCCCGGCAGAATCGATCGAAATCTACACGTTCATGTCGGCCGCTGATTTAAGTAAACAGAAAGCGGGTACGCCTGTCAGACTCGCTGATGTGGCGCACCAGGCAAGGGAAGCCGCTAAGAAAAAACTGGCCCCGTATCTGCAGAGCCCTTGAGACTTATTTTAACCGTGACCCTTTTTAAATCCGTAGCTTAAACTGCCGTCTCGACTTCACAGCAGTTCGCGATCATGCTGATCAGCTTTCTGCGGTCGATGGGTTTCGTCACATGATCATTGCAACCGACGCTGATGCATTTTTCCCGATCCCCTTCCATGGCATTGGCTGTCAGGGAAATGATCGGTCCTGAATAACCCTGTTCGCGGAGGATTCGGGTCGCGCCATAGCCGTCCAGAATCGGCATCTGCATATCCATCAGGATCACATCATACAGCAACCCGATTTCCATTGCCCGCATTGCGGCCTGACGGGCGGCTTCACCATTTTCAGCAACCGTCACTTCGGCTCCGGATTTTTTCAGAATAAAACTGATCAGTTTCTGATTATCCGGACCATCTTCAGCCAGCAGGATCTTTTTCCCTTTCAGAGACAGGGCCTGCTCTTCAGGCTGTGCGGGCAGGGGCTTCGTGGATTCAGTATTGTCATTCTGTTGCAATTCCTGCAGCAGTGGGACGCCTTCCAGGTTGCCAGTTTTCACTGTGGCACTAAATTGTGACCCCTGATTCAGTTTGCTGGTTACCGAAATATCGCCTCCCAACACATCAGTCAGACGTTTGCAGATGGTCAGCCCCAGTCCGGTGCCGCCATATTTGCGGGTGGTCGAGGAATCGGCCTGAGAGAAAGGGCGGAACAGATTAGACATCTGTGCTTCCGTCATCCCAATTCCCTGATCGATCACCGTGAACTGAACCTGTGGTTCTTCACCAGGATTTTCCAGAAAGGATGTATTCAGTCGAATGATGCCGACTTCCGTAAATTTAATCGCGTTGCCAATCAGGTTGATCAGTATCTGCCGGATTCGTGTCGGGTCGGAATGAATTTCTGCAGGCAGTGGGAACTGATAGCTGGCTTCCAGCTTCAACCCCTTGGCTTCTGCCCTGACCTGAACCAGTTCCAGCACCTCTTCCACAATCGTCTGGGGCGAACAGCGAATGGATTCCACATCCAGTTTACCAGACTCAATTTTTGAGAGATCCAGAATGTCGTTGATCAGTTCCATCAGATGCCCGCCATTGCGTTTGATCGTATCCAGTGAATCGGAGATCAACTCGGGCAGTTGCAGCGACTTCGCTTCCAGTTCCAGGATGTCGGTATAGCCTAGAATGGCTGTCATCGGTGTACGGATTTCATGACTCATGTTTGCCAGGAAGGCACTTTTCGACTGGTTGGCAGCTTCGGCCTGTATTCTCAGTGTCTTCTGCTCGCGGAGCAACTGCAGGGCGCGAATCGCGTTTCGGACACGTGCCTTGATTTCGGAATCGGTTGCCGGCTTGGGGATATAGTCAAAGGCTCCTTCTTCAAAAGCGCGGGTAATTCCTTTACCGTCACTTTGAGAGGTCACCATAATGACGGCGACTTCGTCGACTTTAAAATTGGCGCGCACCTCCCGCAGCACGGCAAAACCATCCAGTTTAGGCATCTCCACATCCAGCAGGACCAGATCCGGTTTCAGGGTATGAACTTTCTGGCGGCCTTCTTCACCATCGGCTGCTGTATGAAGTTCGTATCCATCCTGCTGGAGTGCCTGGGAGAGGATGCTGCGGACAACATCAGAGTCATCTACAATTAATATTTTCGAGAGCTGCGTACTGATCATAATAATTTCTGTCTGTGCCAGAGATGACAGTTTTGGACTAGGTAAGTTTATTAAAAGCTAGGTCAGAGAATTAAGTATTGGCAGGCAAGTGCAGTGTTTTACCTTTCATTTTAATCAGAACTTCAACGACATGTTCCGATTAAACAAGTTACGACAACTGTCGCAAAAAGTTCAGTGCGGGAGAATGACCACACATTATTTCAGGTATTTTCTGAGAGCTTCCTGTACGTTCAGTCATCAGAGATGCGTAAGGCGGGAATTTCCTGTTTAAGTGAGTCCAATACGTCATCGGAAACACTGGTATTACTCAGACTTAGCTCCACCAGTTCGGGTGTGGCAGACAGATATTTTACCCCGGCGTCAGTGACGGCTGTATGATCAAGCACCAGCACTTTCAAATGCGGCAGTCGGGCCAGCATTTTCAAACCCACATCAGTAATCTGCGTCCCATCCAGGTGTAAGATTTCCAGATTGCGGCATTCGGACAGGACTGCCGCTGTGTCATCGTTGACCTGACAATTTGAGAGGAATAAACGAGTTAAGGTTTCTTTTGCTGCACCCTGCTTCAGTATAACCAGTTCTTCTTCCTCAAAAGTCGAATCTGCCAGGCTAATGCCTTCCAGTCCTTTTGTCTTTAGCAAAATTGCCAGGCTCGATTTTTCAAACTGGGATGCCTCGATTGTCAGATGTCTTAACTGGGGGATTTGCGTCAGAGCAACTGCCCGTTTTTGATCAATCTGAAAATCTGATAAATAGAGTTCTTTCAGCTTGTGAAACTCCGGTAACAGAGCAAATAGATCATCGACCTCCTCGGGACTGCTGTCAGGCTGCCACTTCCAATCCATCCAGCTCACAGAACGATGATAATTTAGAAAAGGCCTGGGAATAAAAGCGGGACCTGGCATTGTGCCATAATCATGAATCGCGATATCCCCTGCTTCATTCTCGTCGAAGACCAGCAATTGCGCCTTTTGATTCTGGAAGGCAGAAACATTTGAATGAAATCGAATGACCAGAAAGAGTGACCAGACGACCAAAGCACAAATTGCAATGAGAGTGGCAATCAGACCACGGCGGATGAGAATCCGTCTGTTCTTTTGGTTGATTTGAACAGACGTGGTTTCTACATCAGCACTCATTCACACCTCAACTCACTCAGCGGGCAGTCCACCCGCCATCGACGGTGACCATACTGCCCGTCATATAACTGGACGCATCGCTGGCCAGAAAGATTGCCGCACCCTGGATCTCTTCCATCCGTGCCCAGCGGTTCATTGCGACGGCGCCCACGATGAATTTCTTGATCTCTTCGGTTTCTGCAAACGGTTCATTCATGGGCGTCAGAAACGGTCCCGGGCAGATCGCATTACAGGTGATTCCGTATTCACACAGTTCCAGTCCCAGTGCCCGCGTCATCTGCACCATGGCGCCTTTGCTGGAAGTGTATGGCGTGCGGTTAGACATTCCCACCAGCCCCAGCGTACTGGCCAGGTTGATGATCTTTCCGTATTGGGCTTTCTTCATGTGTGGAACCACCGAACGCACGCACAGCCAGGGGCCGGTGACATTCACATTCTGGACATCCTGAAACTCTTCGAGGGTGATGTCATCAATGGGACCGCGAATATTAATCCCCGCGTTATTGATCAGAATATCAATCTTGCCGAATTCCGCGATCGCCCGCTCGGTCATGGCGGCCACCTGATCTGGATCTGTCACATCGGCGGCCATTCCGATTACTTTGTTCCCGTAATCGGACTGAATCTGAGCCGCCGTCGCTTCAACTTCATCCTGGTTGCGACTGGTGAGCAGTAAATCCGCGCCCGCTGACGCCAGGCCTTCCGCCATCGCTGAACCCAGACCTTTGGAACCTCCGGTAATAATGGCGACACGACCAGTTAAATCGAACAGTTTGATACCAGGCAGCATGGCTCATCCTTCCTCAGACAAGTGGTTCAACGGTTTGAGATGACGGAAATATGTTTCTGGAACGCGGGATCGGTTTCCGGGTAGTCACTGCGAAAATGTACGCCGCGACTTTCCCGACGTTCAATCGCGGATTTGATCATCAACTGCGAGACCAGAAGCATGTTCTGCAGTTCCCAGCCGGTCAATGTTTTGAATTCGCGATCTACAACATACCGGTCCCAGAAATCGACTTTGTCCATCGCATTTTTTAATGAATCGGCACTGCGGGTGATGCCCACGTCGCGCCACATCAGGCTGGCCAGTGAGTTTCGCAGGTCTTTGCTGTTTAAATCTTCGTCGGAACGTTTTTCAATATCCCAGTCGGGCAGCAGGGATGCTGAATACTGGTCCGGCTGATTCAACGCCGCCTGCGAGGCACCGCGTCCCGCGGCTGCGCCAAAGATCAAACCTTCCAGCAGACTGTTCGATGCCAGACGATTGCTGCCGTGCAGTCCGGTGGAAGTCACTTCCCCCGCCGCCCACAGATTCGGCACCGATGTCTGTGCCTGTAGATCGGTCTTCACACCACCAATCATATAGTGTGCACCCGGTCGAACGGGGATCTGATCTTTCGAGAGATCCAGACCAAAGCTCGCGCAGACTTTGCTGATGTTGGGGAACCGCTCTTTCACCAGCGATTTCTCCAGGTGGGTCAAATCGAGATACACACAGGAATGGCTGGTTTTCAGCATGCGATCGGTAATGGCCCGGCTCACGATATCGCGGTGGGCCAGTTCCAGATCGGGATGATAATCAGACATGAACCGCACGCCATTACAGTCGCGCAGATAAGCGCCTTCGCCGCGTACAGCTTCGGAAATCAGGTAACGGGCACCGCCGGCAATGTAGAGCACGGTGGGATGAAACTGCATGAATTCCATGTCCTGCAGCAGGGCTCCCGCGCGAAACGCCAAGGCATGTCCGTCACCGGTCGCCAGGGGAGGATTGGTCGTTTCACGGAACAGGCAACCTGCGCCCCCGGTCGCTAAAATCACCTGCTTGGCCCAGATCAGGGTTTTGCCGTGATAGCGGTTCCAGATGATCGCGCCCCGGCATTCCCCTTCGACTGTAACCAGGTCGATGGTCGGCGTTTTGGTCCACGTTTGAAGAGAAGGGCGACTGTTGACCGCCAGGACGAGCGCCCGCATCAGTTCTTTTCCCGTCGCATCGCCCAGCGCATGCGCCACGCGACGATGACTGTGCCCCCCCTCCTTGGTGAGTGCGATCTTGCCATCTTCGGTATCAAAGTCGGCTCCCAGTTCCACCAGTTCCTGAATATGTCGTGGGGCCTCGCGGCACACATGTTCCACCAGGTCCTGATCACAGAGATCCTTGCCGGCTGCCAGGGTATCCTGGATGTGATTGGTGATGTTATCCAGCGGGTCGAGCACACCTGCGATGCCACCCTGTGCGTAGGCGCTGTTCGACTGCGAGACTTTGCCTTTGTTGACGATAATCGTTTCCAGCCGCGGGTCAATCTCCAGCGCTGCCCGCGAACCGGCGATCCCACCACCGATGATCAGTACATCGGTGAAGATATGGGGAATGCGTTTCGGGTTGATACGAGCAAGATAGCGTTGACCAGGTTCAATGGAAATCGGATCCAAGTCTCAATGCTCCTTAAGCTCGTTTTGCGAGACCGGCGGCTTCAGTAGCCGCCCCGCCTCACAGAGAATCAGATAGTCATGCAGGAAAATCCACCATCGACGGCGACATTCGTTCCCGTCACAAAACTGCCGGCTTTGGCTGCTGCCAGCAGCAGCACGGCCCCCGCCAGTTCTTCCGGGGCACCAAATCGATTGGCGGGCGTATGATTCATAATACTCGCAACCCGCTCTGGTGTCAGCACTTTTCGATTCTGTTCTGCAGGAAAAAAGCCGGGGGAAAGGGCATTCACGCGAATGTTCCGCTCCGCCCATTCGCGGGCCAGGTTCTGCGTCAGATTCAAAACCGCTGCTTTCGAAGCGGAATAGGTAAATACGCGCGACAGCGGGGTAATGGCACTCATGGAGGCGATGTTGATAATCGAACCCGCGACATTGTTGTCCAGCATCGACTGACCAAATACCTGGCAGGCGACTTTGACACTCAGCAGATTCACGCGGAAGATCGACTCCCACTCTTCATCGCTGATTTCCAGGAATGGAGTCGCTGCATTGATGCCCGCGCCGTTGACGAGAATGTCAGTCGTGCGGTTGTTGCTTTTCAGGTGCGCGACCAGTGCTTCCAGGTCCTCGCGGCTGGTAGAATCGGCTTTGAAGAATTCCGCAGTGCCTTCAAGTTCTTCAATCATCTTGACACGGCCGGCTCCGTTTTCTGCGTTGCGGCCGACAATGACTACGTGAGCGCCTGCCTGTGCCAGAGTCTCGGCGATGGCGCCACCTAATACGCCGGTACCACCGATGACCACTGCAGTTTTACCCGACAGGCCGAACAGGCTCTGCAGATATCCGGATGAGCTGGATTGACTCATCGCATACCACCTTCTCTATATTTTGAACCAACGGCAGCCCGCAAGATGATTCTCGCAGACTGTCATCGAAGTCTTAACCAATGAATTCCAGTTTAACCGGGTTAGGGATGATGCCCGCTTCGTAACCCCGCTTCAGCAGTTCCGCGACGGCTTCCCGTCCCTTTTCGCCGAAGTCCAGGGTCCAGTCATTGACATACATGCCGACAAATTTGTCAGCGCTGTCCCGGTTCAGATCGCGACCATACTGTAAAGCATGATCCAGCGCTTCACCCCGGTGTTCCAGGCCATATTCGATGCTGCGTTTCAGGATGGCGGTAACTTCTTCCATCATCTCCTGGCCCATGTCTTTGCGAATCGCATTTGCACCGAGGGGCAGAGGCAGACCGGTTTCTTCAAACCACCACTCGCCCAGATCGACGACCAGTTTCAATCCCTGATTTGCGTATGTCAGCTGGCCTTCATGGATGATCAGACCCGCATCGAACTGGCCCTGTTCGACCAGGTTCAGGATTTCATCGAAGGGATGTTCTTCGTATTCGAAGTCATCGCCCAGCAGTAATTTGAGTGCCAGAAACGCGGTAGTCAACTTGCCGGGAATGGCAATTTTTTTGCCCCGCAGGTCGTCAATGCTCCACTCTTCACGGGCGACAACCATGGGACCATATTTGTCACCCATCGAGGCACCACAGGAACAGATCGCATAGGTATCTGTCAGGTAGGCATAACCGTGCAGGCTGACAGCCGTCAGCTCCAGCTCGGCATTAAAGGCCCGCTGGTTGAGCGATTCAATGTCCTGTAACTCGTGAGTAAATCGATACTTACCAGTTTCGATCTTGTCGTTGGCCAGAGCATGAAACATAAAGGCATCGTCCGGATCGGGACTGTGGCCTACTTGAATTAATACTTTTTCATCTGTCATCATGGATCACACACAAATAATGGAGTCTTGTGAATATGGAAACGATTGAATACCGGCGGGAATACCAGCTTCAACAGCAGACTATATCAGCTCAAAAGCGTTGCAGAACACTATAGAGAGTTCCCCGCCACTTAGCCACCTTGCCGGGGAAACAAGTTCCAAAGCCTTTCACCGGCAACACAAAAACGCAGTCACCAGATACCATTGATTGAAAGCACATATTTGATTGTGTATGTTTATACAGATGTGTCGGTTTTTTGATTTACTACCACGAAAGACACGAAAACACACGAAATTTAAGAATGATAATTCGAAGCCGATGAGATCAGGCAGAAGAGTGAGCTTATCAGGTAAAAGGGAAAAACAGATTTTTTAGTTCGAAGCAACTTTGTGTGTTCCCGGCTACCAACGAAATTTTTCGTGTGTTTTCGTACTTTTCGTGGTAGCAAAAAAAGAAAGAACTTTTATGCCGGAGCTGATGTTCAAACAGGAATGTTACGCCATCCAGGGAGCGGTGTTTGAGGTGTACCGAGAACTGGGTTCCGGTTTTCTGGAAGCCGTTTACCAGGAGTGCCTGGAACGCGAACTGATGACTCGGGAAATCCCTTTTCGTCCTCATCCGACATTAAAATTAAAGTACAAAGGCGTGCCACTGACTCAGATGTATCAGCCCGATCTCATCTGTTATGACTCAATCATTGTCGAACTCAAAGCAGTCAAAGAAATCGCCATTGAACATCAGTCACAGATTTTTAACTATCTGAAAGCGACCGAATTGAAACTCGGTCTACTGGTCAACTTCGGTTCGCTTCCCAAAGCGACTGTGAAGCGATTTGTTTTGTGATTTACTACCACGAAAGACACGAAAACACACGAAATTTAAACAGTCTTCCTTGTGCAATTTGATGAATCGAAAGGTGATTCTTAAAAAAAATAATCGAATGATATTTTCAGATTGAGGCACCTTTCGATTATTTCAGCATACCAACGAGTTTTTCGTGTAGTTTCGTACTTTTCGTGGTAGAAAAAAATCATTCATATTCGAGTATCTTTTGCAACAGGTCCTGTGGGCTGTCTTCCGGATGCACATCGATTTCGCGGCACTCCGTGATGTTGCGAAAGAACGTATGCTGCCGCTTGGCGAACCGTCGCGTCTGCTGTTTCAGCATCTCGACTGCCCGGTCCCAGGACCACACACCTTCCAGGTAATCGATCAGTTCTTTATAACCCAGTGCCTGCCGCGCCGTACGACCCATGGGCACTTCAGCGGCGAGTAGCTGTTTGACTTCGTCCAGCAAGCCCTCTTCCAGCATCTGATCGACGCGCAGATTAATGCGGTCATACAGCCACTCCCGGTCCGGCAGTAACCAGAAGACATGTGCCGGGCATTCTTCCGGAGTCAGCACATCCTCTGCATGTTGAGAGGAAAGCGGGACGCCGGTCACATGATAGACTTCCAATGCGCGGGCGACGCGGCGGACATCATTGAAATGATATTTCTCTGCAGAAACCGGATCGACGGCCGCCAGTCGCTGATGCAGGGCTTCATTCCCTTCTGTCTCTGCGAAGGACTCCAGTTCGCTGCGATAATCCCAGTCTGCGGAAGGCCCATTGAAGACACCTCGCAAAATCGCTCGCAAATAGAGACCGGTTCCACCGACAAACAGGGGCGTTTTTCCCCGGTCGACGATCTGCCGACAACACGCTTCTGCAGCCGTGAAGTATTCAGCAACACTGTATTTTTCATGGGGATCAATCAGATCCAGCAGATGGTGGGGCACCCGTTCGCGCTCGGCAGCAGATGCTTTGGCGGTCCCGATATCCATCCCTCGGTACAACGACATCGAGTCCATCGCCAGGATTTCGGCGTTCAGATGTTCTGCCAGCAGCAGGCTGAGTTCAGTCTTGCCACACGCGGTGGGACCAGCCAGAAACCAGCACTGTTGTAGGATTTCCCGGGGAAACTGCATGATATTTTATCTTGAAGACACGAGCAGCCCTCGCGAAAATGAAGGACTCTCTGTTTGTGTGGACTCGTCATCTGAGCCCGATTCAGCTAGGATACACATGGAATCAGGACACGTTCTTAATTCCGGACTGTCATAGAGTATATTTATCCGCGTCGAATGTCGAAAGAGAGACCTCATGGCGAGTTTTGAAGCCAGCGTTCAACTGAATGCCACACCGCAGGAAATGTTTGATTTTCTGATTGATACCGAAAACATCCTGAAGATCAGCCCCCCTGATACCGGCCTGTCATTCACGAAAAAACCGGATAAATTGTACAAGGGCGCCATCCTGGAATTTCAGATTCAGGGCTTCGGCAAAGTGCAGGAAGGGACACATGAAATCATCGTGTTCGAGGAACCCACGCTGTTCACCGAGAAGCAGATTTCGGGTCCGCTGAAATCATACACCCACGAACACCACATCGTACCCGCCGGTGAAAACCAGATCACGCTCATCGATCGACTGGAGTTTGAGCCACCGGGGGGCCTGCTCGGTTTCCTGATTACCGAATCAAAACTGCTCGATCTGTTTGATGAAGGTTTCTACCAGAGGCATCAGACTCTCAAGAAACTCTTTCCTTGAACACGCACGACTCATTTGATAATCGAACGATTGCCTTGCTGCAACTGCTGAGCTTGCGGCCGGGCGATCCGTTCTGCCGGCAGACCCAGATCCGCCTGCACCGGTTCATCGGGCTCGGTCAGGTAAACCGTTTTCAAGGCATCCAGCCGCTGCTTGATCAGAGACAGCTGATCCAGTTCTTCTGTGATTGAGACATTGGATGCTTCCAGCACGCCAGATCGAACCAGGCCTGCTCCCTTTGCACCCGGCGTCAGTACCCGCGCCGCACCGGCGCGAGGCGTGGTCGTAAACAGACAGGACTCCCGTGGAAACAGCTCGCTAGGATCGGTGAAACAGGCGATTTGCAGTTCGCCTACGGTTACTTCTTCCGCAACGTCTGCCAGTAATGCGGTCACGATGCCCGATTCGGAAATCTGGATGGAATGTGCTTCGGCCGGCAGTTTGATTTCAGGTACGATCAGATAATTATGCTGTGAACCACGAATGCATAAACGACGGTCTTCATCAAATATCAGCCGTCCTGTGCGGGTAAAGGCGGTTGTCTCTTCCAGTCGCACCTGCAGAAAGCCCTGTCCATCGATGGCGATATCCAGTTCACGCCCCGTCTTCAGCAGTTCGCCACTCGTCTGAGAAATTCGCGTCTGCAGAACCTGGCTTCCCATGCCCACCGCGATTGGCGGTTCGGTTTCCGCTTCTTCACTCGCCGGCGTTTTGACATATTCATAAGGCAGCGATTCGAATTCCACGTACAGCCGTTTAAATCCAATTGTCCCGGCATTTGCGATATTATTCACAATCACATCACGCGAGAGCCGCAATGCGTCGACCGTTGGTCGCAGTCGCTGCTGCAGTTCGTCCCGGTCCGCCTTGGATGAAAACCCGATGAACCCGGACTGATCCGATAATACTTTTTGTGTGGAAGAGACGGGCTGTTGAGGCAGGGCGACTTCAAAGCTGGGCTCCAGTTGCACCCATTTGTCCTGCATGCCGCGCATGGCCCCTTTGGGCTGCAGCAGTTTACGAATCGAAAGTAAATCAGAGGCCACTTTGTGAGGCACGCCCCGCAACTCTTCAAACCAGATCTGTAATTCTTCGTCCGTTGCTTCGGGCAGATGTTCGCGGATAATCGAACGCGTCATCTTATCATCGCGCGCGTCAGAGCGTTTCTGTGAATCGGCCAGCGGCTCTGCATTCAAGGGGGGCATCAAAGGACCCGGGGTCTGCAGAAAATCCTGAATCGGTTTTGCCAGCATCGGCGGCTCAGGATCACTCTGTTCTACAATGTCATCTGAAAGTTCATTGTCGATGGCTCCCGGAGTTCGTAACAACGGACCATTGACGGTAGTATCATCCGACGTCAGTTCTGCAGAGCCTTCTGCAAGATCTTCACTTTCTGCCAGTGCCAGTTCTACAGGCTCCAGATTCGTTTCCGACGGAAAATGACCTTCCTGAAACTCCGCTTCTGAATTCGCAGGCTCAGCAGCAATAGCGCGTGTCTCCTGTGGGAAGGCGAGAGCGACGGGAGTACTTCCTTCCACCAGACCCAGGTCCTTCAGATACAGGATTCCCTGGATAAACAGCACACCACTTAAGACACAAACGGAAACAGCAAAAATGATCCGCTCAAAGTTTTTTCTCATATCCTGCTTCCTTGCAGCAACAAGGTTCGACATCCAGTTTCGACCTGCTGATCAATGTTCCAAATCAGAATCGTTAAGTTATCGGAATTAACGGTTTAGGACAAGACTTTTCTCAACCCTCCATTTGCCATTCGCTCCGACCAGGCTGTTCTGAACTATTCTGACCGGTGAGAGCCCGCGAATGTAGCGTAATCCGGCATGAATCACGTACAATAACAGACTCTTCACATTACACCGTTCCGCCAATACGGGTGGAGAGATTGCCAGGATAAAGTAAACCCCGATCGATCGAATGATCTGACTCCCTGATAAACTGAAGCGCTGCCATGAATATGACACTTCCCAAAGTTTACCGAGTCCGCCAGAACTTCCCGTCCTCTCGGATTGAGAACGTGGCTGAAACGGTTCATGCGGAACTGGCGAAGCTCAATCTGGAGAAGACAGTCAAACCGGGAGAGACTGTCGCGATCACGGTTGGCAGTCGAGGCATCGCCAACATCGCCTTGATCATCAAGACCACGGTCGACTTTCTGAAATCAATCGAAGCGGTCCCGTTCATTGTGCCCGCGATGGGCAGCCATGGCGGTGGAACTGCGGATGGGCAGACTGAAGTCATTGCCGCTTATGGGATTACAGCGGAAACGATGGGAGTGGAAGTTCGCTCGTCGATGGAAACGGTCATCGTCGATACCACCTCGCACGGCATTCCCGTCCATTTCGACAAGCACGCCTATGAAGCCGACCATGTATTGATTTGCGGGCGCGTGAAGCCGCACACCCGCTTTGTCGGCGACATTGAATCGGGCCTGCATAAGATGATGCTCATTGGCCTGGGCAAACATGAAGGGGCCAAAATTTATCACCGTGCGATCGAAGACATCAGCTTCGAAGAAATCATCAACGCGGTTGCCAAATCGATCCTGCAGAAATGCTCGGTCATCGCCGGTCTGGCGATCGTGGAGAACTCCTACGATCAGACCGCCCTCATCGAGTCCGTTCAGCCCGACGAATTTTACGAACGGGAAAAAGCACTGCTCAACATCGCCCGCGACTGGCTGCCTCGCCTCCCTTTTCCACAGACAGATCTGCTCATTGTGGACCGCATCGGTAAAAACATCAGCGGATCGGGAATGGATGCCTGCGTTATCGGTCGCAAGTTCAACGATCACGCCGCCACCGAGCGCGACGCAGTCGCTGTCAAACGCATCATGATTCGCGGACTGACGGAAGAAACGCACGGCAATGCGTGTGGCATCGGCCTGGCAGAATTCACTAACGAGCGTACCGTCGCCAGCGTTGACTGGAAAATCACCCGGATTAACGCTAATACTGGAAGTCATCCGACCGCCGCCATGGTACCGCTGGCCTACCCGAACGACCGCGAAGCCATCGAGGCGGCTCTGCAAACCATCGGGCTGGTTTCTCCCGAAGCCAGCCGCATCGTACAGATTTATGACACACTCGAATTGAGCGAAGTCATCGTCAGTGAAACGTACCTGGAGGAAATCAACAGTCGCGACGATCTGGAAATCATTGCCGGACCATTCGAACTGGCTTTCGACGCGGAACAGAATCTGACACCCGTTTTTAACGCACCACGACATTAATGCTTTGTCAAGCTGGAAATTGAGAGTTGCAGGCGTTGTTTTCCTGCTCCGTTGTCGCACTCTCATGAAATCGATCAACCCAAAATTTAAAAATGACACTCCCCTAATTCATTTAACCTCAACAGAAAGAATGACATGTCCACCGAAGGCCTTTCCGCTGCTGCTCTTGAAGAACTCGCCAAATACGACACCCCTACCGTCTGCAACGTGATCGAACTCTGGAACATTCGCCCCCGCAATACCGGCTATATGAATGATTCGATCAAAGCCTGCTTTCCCAAGATGCCTCCGATGGTCGGCTACGCGTTGACATCCACCTTCCGCAGTATGGCTCCTCCGCGCAGCGGCGACGTCTATTCCGGTCTGGATACCCAGGTCGCAGCGTTTGAAACTCTGCCTGGTCCCCCGGTCGTCGTCTACCAGGACATCGATGAACCCACCGCATCCGCCACCTTCGGCGAAGTCATGTGTTCCACCTACAAAGCCTACGGCGCGAAAGGCATCATCACATCAGGTGCCGGTCGCGACCTGGATCAGGTCGAAGCCCTCGACTTCCCTGCCTTCACCAACGGTACGAACTGTGCCCACGGTTACTGCCACACGCTGCAGGTGAATGTCCCTGTCACAGTGGGCGGCATCCCCATTTATCCCGGCGACCTGCTGCACGGCGATTTGAACGGCGTCACCACGATCCCGACCGAAATCGCATCTGAAGTCGCCGACGCCTGTAAGGACCTGATGAAAGCCGAAGACATCGTGCTCAACTATCTCAAGTCCGGCAACCTGTCAGCAGAAGGACTCGGCGAAGCCCGTAAAGAACTCGGAGCCGAAATCGCCAAGCTTGGCAAACGACTCCGCGGCGAATAGTTGCTACTCAAGACAAAGCAGTTAAGTAAAACAGCCGGCTCTCTCGGGGGCCGGCTTTTTTTATGGATCAAGGGATTAAACAAGCTGTTCGGACACATGGGTAACACTTTCACAAACTGTGATCTTACTACAACCTCGGGTGGTCCCGGATGTAATCCGGGATTGTCGAAGACAACAGGAAATGAGAGTAAAGATGTTCAAACGAATGCGATTTTCCTACCTGAAATGATCGGTTCCACTGTCAGTTTCCTGCTCGCTGCGTTCGTACCGAATTGTATTCGGTACCACTCCTTGTTTTTCGTGTGGTTTCGTGGTAGCAGAAAAAATCAGTCCCGTACCGCCGCCCATTGCTGATCCAGAATTTTCGGCGAGACTTTCAACGCCGTTCCCAGCTTCTGCGCGAACAGGGAAACGCGTAATTCTTCCAGCATCCAGCGGAATTTGATCAGCTGCGGATCGACGATTTCCCGTTCGTGATGCTGCCGAGCCCGCTGTGAATAGAGTTCGAAGTAACGCGAGATACTGCGAATGTTGGCGATGTCTTTTTTCAGACCGGTTCCCCCCAGTTTGCTCAACCGCATCTCCATTCCCTGCAGATATCGGGGGAACTGCTGCAGCCAGGGGTAAGGCGTGCTCACCAGGAAGCGGTTGTTGATCATCGCATTCAGTTGTGCCCGCATGTCATGCAGCGGCTCGCTCCACGCGGGTACCTTGGTTTTATCGAGTGTCACCTTCATCTTGTGATACTGCTCAAACAGTCCCGGCAGCAGACTCGCCAGGTCCTGCGCCGCGACGGGAATCTGGTTCCGCCACTCCTTCACCAGCTGACGATACTGGGCCTCGTTTCTTGGCAGTTGTTCTTTCTTGCCAAACAGGGTCCGTTCTGCCAGCAGTTCGACCAGTTGTTCCCGCAAATTGATCCCGCCGATCGCGGTTGCGTACAATGAGATCCGGTTCAGATCGGGTAAATGTTCGACCTGGGCTTTCAGTCGTTTGTGTTCCGACAGAATGAACAATCGGCGCAAACCAAAGCGCGTTTCATAAGCGGCCCGTTCGGGCGCATCCCGCAGGCAGAGCGCCACGGATGTCTGTTCATCGACTAAACTCGGGAAACCGGTGAGCGAAAGCTGATCGTGTTGAATCTGCACCTCTGCCGGAAAATCTCCGAACGTCCAGTCCGTCAGGCCGGTCTGGCTCCAGTGATCATCCGAAAGGGCCGTGAAGCTGCTGGCGGCTTTCGAACCATATTCCTGTCGCAGTTGAGTCAGATTCCGATTGACGGCGATCGCATCGCCCCCCTGGTCGAGCACGCGGATATTCATCTGCAGATGTTGAGGCAGACGCTGGATCTCGAACTGGTCGGCGGTAATCCGTTCACCGGAAATCTGCGACAGCATCTCGGCCACTGTCTCTTCGAAGGACCCTTTACCGAACTCCAGTTTACTGACGACCTGCTTTGCCGTTTCAGGCGCCGGCACCAGCATGCGGCGAACCGCTTTAGGCAGCGCCTTGATCATCGCAGCGACTTTCTCTTCCAGCAGTCCCGGCACCAGCCAGCCCAGTCGTTGCGGCGATAGTTGATTCAGACTCTCCTGCGGAATCGACACGGTGACGCCGTCTTCTTCGGCACCCGGCTCCAGATGATATTCCAGCGGGAACTGCATCTTGCCCATGTTGATCGCGTCCGGGAATTCACTCGCGTCGATCTCTTCCGACTGCGTATCGAAAAAATCTTCCAGCCGCATGTTCAGCAGCGTCGGCGTTTTGCGGCTGGCGACTTTCCACCACTTCTTCAGGCTCACGCCATCATACACGTCTTCCGGAATCCGCTGATCGTAAAACGCGAACTGCTGTTCCTGAGAAGGAATCAAATCGTACCGACGCGAGCGGGCCTGCTGCTGTTCCAGATCTTCGATGAATTTCTGATTGTGCGTCAGAAAGTCGACGTTGATATTAATATCACCTTCGACGAGACCGTACTGCAATAGCAGCGTCCGCGAATGCTCGGGATCGATCTTGCCATAATGCACTGAGCGACGGGGCACGATGGTCAAACCGAACAGCGTCACTTTTTCCGCAGCGACTGCCGAAGCAGCTTCGCCGTTCCAGCGGGGATCGCTCCAGCTCTTCTTCACCAGGTGCGGCGCCGCCGGCTCGATCCAGTTGGGCGAAATCTTGGCAACAGTCCGCGCGTAGCGTTTACTGGTTTCGATCAGCTCGGCTGAAATGATCCACTTGGGTTTCTTCTCAAAAATTCCTGAGCCAGGCCAGAGAAAATACTTCTGCTGTCCTGCTCCCGTGTATTCGTGCGAGTCCGAACGCATGGCGATGTTCGACAACAAGCCGGGCAGCAGCGCACGATGAATGGCCGCCGAATCGTCTTTGCGCGGATGCGGTTTGATTCCGCTCTCTTCCACCAGCTGTCGCAGTTGACGAAAGATATCCGCCCACTCCCGCAGCCGATTGTATGACAGGAAATTCTGCACACAAGCGCGTCGCAAGCGGCTGTGTGACTGCTCCTCTTTCAACTTGTGATAAAAGTCCCACAGTTTGAGGAAGCTCAGGAAATCCGAATCGGGATCGCGAAACTGTTCGTGGGCTTCGTCGGCGGCCTGCTGTTTTTCAATCGGTCGTTCTCGCGGGTCCTGCAGTTCCAGGGCTGCGGCGATGATCAGGATTTCGTGCAGACAGTTTTCGTCGTGTGCCGCCAGAATCATGCGTGCGATACGCGGGTCGACCGGCAGGCGACTGATCTTGCGGCCAATGTCGGTCAGCCGATTCTGTTCGTCAATCGCTCCCAGTTCGAACAGCGTACTGTAGCCATCGCGGATCGCCGTGGGCTTGGGGGGATCGATAAACGGGAACTCTTCGATCGCGCCCAGCCTCATATTCAGCGTCTGCAGAATGACCGACGCCAGGTTGGTCCGCAGGATTTCGGGCGACGTGAATTCATCACGGCTCTTGAAATCGGCTTCACTGTAAAGCCGGATGCAGATCCCCGGTGCGACACGACCGCAGCGACCGGCTCGCTGATTGGCGGACGCCTGCGAGACCGCTTCGATCGGCAGACGCTGCACCTGTGATCGACTCGAATAGCGGCTGATGCGTGCCAGTCCGGTATCGATCACGTAACGGATGCCGGGCACCGTGATCGAAGATTCCGCGACGTTCGTGGCAATCACAATCCGCCGATACGAGGAAGGGCGAAAGACCTTGTTCTGTTCCGCCGTCGACAGCCGACCGTAAAGCGGGACGATTTCGGTCTGCCGTCCGCCGTCATCGCCGATGATTGATCGACCCCGCAACAGTTTCGCCGTCTCGCGAATATCCCATTCCGTCGCGACAAAAATCAGGATGTCACCGTCATCAATGGCCGCCAGTTCGTTGACCGCATCTGCCAGTTGTGACTGTTCGTCGCGGGAACTGTTCTGTGATTTTTTATCAGAGTCTTTACCCGCCGGTTCGTCATCAAAAGGACGATAGCGGATCTCCACCGGATACGTGCGGCCCGAAACATTCAGAATCGGCGCGGGACCCTGACGGCTGGCAAAATGTTCGCTGAAGCGTTCCGCATCAATCGTCGCTGAGGTGATGATCACCCGCAGGTCTCTGCGTTTGGGCAGCAGGCGTTTGAGAAAGCCGAGCAGGAAGTCGATGTTCAACGAACGTTCGTGTGCTTCGTCGATGATGATCGTATCGTACTGATTGAGGAAGCTGTCGGTTTGCGTCTCCGCCAGCATGATGCCGTCGGTCATCAGTTTGATATACGTGTTGGGGTTGGTCGTGTCGGTGAACCGGATTTTGAAGCCACACGCGGTTCCCTGTTCGCGGCCCAGTTCTTCTGAGATGCGGGCGGCGACCGAACGGGCGGCGATGCGGCGGGGCTGCGTATGCCCGATGATGCCACTGATCCCGCGTCCCATCGACAGTAAGAGTTTCGGCAACTGTGTCGATTTTCCCGAGCCGGTTTCTCCGCAGACGATGACCACCTGGTTTTCTTCAATCGTCTTCTGGATGGTCGCCAGTTCCTGATGGATCGGCAGACTCTGATCGAACGTGATTTTAGGGCAGAGTTTGAGCCGTTCTTCACGGCGGGCCAGAGACTTCTCCAGTTCGTCCCGCAGCCGCTGCAGATTTTTATCAAAAGGCTTTTTACTTTTCTGCGCCTGCTTAATCGACCGCAGCCGTTGTGAAAGCCGAAACTGGTCCCCGGCCATCGCACGTGAGATCAACTTGGGAAGTTCCGACAGCGCAGCAGTCGAAGCCTCACTGGCAGCACCAGCGTCAGCAGCAGCCGAATTCACATCACCGCGGGACATCAGACATCAACAGAAAAAACGGGGAAACACACTATTGTGAGCATAAGGACCCGCATTATGCAGCGAAAGTTCGGCAGCGCATAGGGTTTCCACCGGGTTTTGTGGGAATCGATGGGGAACGGTCGTGTTTCAGGACCACGAAAGAGACAAAAATCACGAAATGTATGGAATTGAAGTCAGGCTCCCGGGTAGCCCCGAATGCAATTCGGGGTTGTCGCAGACAACAGGAACTCGACAGGGAAAACATCAATTCAGCTCAACGAAGCCAACCTCAGTAAAGCAGGGCGCGGACCCATGTGTCCACCCGCCTGGCGAAAGTCGAACGAGAAAACGCAATGGATGGAATCGGTTAAAACATCCCGACATGCTTTTTTCTACCACGAAAAGCACGAAACCACACGAAATTGATGGCATCGGAAAATGCTTCGAGACAGGAGAACTTCTTCCACTCACTTTTTTATAAATTTCTTGTACTTCTCAATGAGCTGTGGTTTGTCTATCTTCGATAAACCAAAAAACTGATGTGGTCCAGCGATAAAACTCCAGCGATGATCATCTTCTGCGGGAAACTCCGCTCCATACTCCAGTAATAATTCCACCAGCGGTGCCTGATCGTACGTCAGGGCCAGGTCAAGTTCCTGATGGGGAATGGTTCGGGGAGCCCCCTGTGCGATCAATGTCTCCAGGATGTCGCGGTTCTCTGCAATCACTTTGCGAAAATGCAGGTCGAACTCTTCACCAAACTTCTGCTTAAACGCATCAGTGGAGGTAAAGAGTGGATTGATCGGCTGACCGAATTTCTGCTCCATTTCCAGATCAAATCTTCCACAAATCATTGAGATACCTCTATTGAGAATATCCTGTCTGACTTTCGGATGGAGAGAACGGACCAGATTCGGGTCTTCAGCCAGCATCCGCCGGACGCGTTCAAAGTCCCCCTTTAGCATCACAATCGGTAGATCGACTTCGGCACCATGTTCTACCAGCATATCAATAGTCTCAGAGTCTCCCACATAACTGAGAGGACGATTTCCAAAGACATTCAAGTTGTTCGGATCTGCCCCATTCTTTAATAACAGGCGAACAATTTCGTCACTCTCATCTTTGAGCGCCACCTGCAAAGGTGTTTCATCGTAGTCACCCCTGGCATTGATATCGGCTCCCGATTTCAGCAGCAGTTCGACTACTTTCACTTTCCCCTGATGGACGGCCATATGCAGAGCTGTGTTGCCGTACTCTTCAGTCTCGTTGATACTATCAGGGTTTTCCTGCAGCGCGCGTACTACATCTTCATAAGTGCCGTACTCAACGGCAAACTGGAGCGGTGTTAAGGTTTCACGGGCTTCTTCCAGTTCATCTGGATCAAATTCGGACGAAGCCGGGGGATCAAATTCCGGCACGGGAACTCCTTTCTGTTCTGAACAACCAGCAAACAGCACTGTCGCACAGCAGCAGAGCAGGTACCAGTTCCAGGAATGTTGTGCGTCTGTTGTCTTGAGATGCATGTGGTCTCAAATCATTCAATCTGTAGAGATGGCTTTGTTTGCCGAGTCTAACTGACCTCAGAGTTGTTGGCACAAGAATTAAAATTGAATGAAAACTTTGAAGATTCGCAACGGAGCAGGTGATAACGCTGGTTCTGTTGTGATCAATTCTGTACCCTCGAACTGAAGATTTCAATAGTTCTGTACAAAATTGTAACGCTTATCACATGATCGATGTGCCGGTTGTAATCAGTCAGGATCCCACATGCCCACACCCCTCAATCAACTCGACTTTGGCCCCCACAACGACGCGGTGCGGGAAGTCATCACTTTTGCGCAGTCAGGCAAACTGTTGTCGATCCCCTTCGATCAGCAGTTGGCAGAAACCTCCGGTTATCAGATCAAGCAGATTCTTACCTTTGAAGAGATCGACCTGTATCGAAAATCAATGAATGATTGTGTGGATGATTACGAACCGTATATCAAGCGAGTTGACTGGGATGAACTCTTGCGCGAAGACATCGGTAAATTGATGAACTACGGAGATGCGACCGGAGAATTCAAAGCGATTGAGAAATTAGAAAGATCTCTGACCAGCCAGTTTGATCAGCTCTGGAAGCAGTTCTTTATTCTGGTGTATGACCAGCTCAAAGATGTTCTGATCAAGGATGAGACAGATTGCATCGCTGATGCGCTATATATGATCTGCAAGTGTCGGGCGCTTCTGGGTAGAGAGAATTCGAGTATGCACGAGACTCTGTTCCCCATTTTTCAGGCAGGCGGGTATCCCTGTGGCTGGTCGGGCGCATTTCCACGCGGGCAGGTAGTCGTTTTTGTGCCTGATTCCGATATCCCCTGCTTTTTTCCCGATAAAAAAATAGTGCCTGAGCCCGATGAGGAAAAGAAACTCGAATCAGATTGCAGTGAGAAGCCCTTCAGTTCAGACCAGCCACTTCTATGGCGTGGCATGACCTCGCTGGAAGGCGAATATGCTTACATTGGGATTGATGAAGACATCGAACTGGCTCGCGATGATTTATTCGATACCCTCTGGATTGATGAAGAGGAACGCGATGAAAAAGAATCAGAGGCAGTTCTGGGGGATATTACAGGCGAGCCGATTCCCTTACCGGAACGTTTTATTCTGGCACTGATGCTCAAGGGAATGGAACGAACTTATCTTGTTTCGCATCCAGACAGTCGGGACATGATGGAACTATCTCAAGAGATTGTTGAAACAGGTGAAATCAGCGGTTTTGCTTTCGAACTCAGCAGCAAAAATCAAACGGTTCGTTTCTTTCATTACGATGAAGACGGATACTGTGACGAACAACTGGAAGCGAGTCTGGATGGCTCCACTGGAATTCAATTCGTGTCGGATCTCAGAACTCTCGAGATCCCGTTACAGCAGGAAAACCTGTTTGAGATTGTCAACAACTGTTTCGAATATCATGGACTCTGTGATCTGAAACTGAATTATGATGCGCTGATCACAGGCCCCGATGATCAAGGCCTTTCAACAGCTACGCTCAAGCAGATGCCAGAACTCAAATATGAAATTGATATTATCAATCTGGATTAACAGGATCAGAGTTCAGGAGCCCTTCATAACCCCTCAGGTAGTGTCATGGCTCACGAACAACAGTCCCCGCCCAGTTGCAGTAACTGTGCTGCCACCTGTTGCATATCCGGTTTATTAATTTCGGGCTGCTTTGCCAGGGGATAAAGTTGGGCACCGGGGCGGGCGACGAAGGCGCCGCGCCAGCCGGCCCAGAGGGCGCCGGCGATGTCCCAGCCGTGGGCGGCAACCAGCATGCAGTCTTCCGGGGGCACGTTCATTTTGCGCGACGCCCATTTGTAAACGTGGCTGTGCGGTTTGAACATCTGCATGCTTTCCACACTCAAACGGTCTGCGAACAGATCCGTCAGGCCGGCGTTTTTCATTTGTGCGTCGACGCCTGCCTGTGAGGAATTGGTCAGCGTCACCATGCGGTAACCTGCTTCTTTTAACTGTTCGAGTGCTGGCCTCACATCGGGGTGGGCCGGCAGGGAGCGGATTGGCGCGAGTGCCTGCTTTGCCGCGTCGTCTGAAAGATCAATGTCATGATTGCGGGCCACCATCTGCAGTGTGGCAGCGCCGATCACGCCGAAATCGTCGTAGTGATCGCCGACCGTGGCGACCAGCGAATACTGCAGCATCGTCGTGAACCACAGTGGCAGTAGATCGGGGCGACCTCCCAGCGCTGCTGCGACACTCTCTTTCATCGCATCCAGATCGAGCAGTGTTTCGTTGACATCAAAGAACAGACATTTGGGGCGCGTGGAGACCGATGGCATAGTGGGTTCCTCTGCAGATAAAGTAGCGGGCAACAGACCAGCGGCAATGCCGGCGGTAGCGGTGAGAAAGTTCCGCCGACTGGATGCGGTATTGCTGGCACTGTCAGGTTCGGGAGCAGACGCCATTCTGAAATCCTTTGGAGAAATTACGAAATGGATTCAACTGAGATATCAGGCTCAATCGACTGCAGTCAGTATGACAGGATCCGCCGCCTGGTTCCAGAGTATTCCGCTGTTGACCCGTTCGTGTTATTTTTTCTGCTGCTGTTTCTCTGCTTCTTTTTTTGGCTGTTTCAACTGCTTGTCGAAGAATTCGACGATCATTTTGTTGATTTTGGGAGCGTTGAATTCCGGGCCGCCGTGACCGGCATTTTCGATGATGTGCAGCTGGACGGGGACCTGGTTTTTCTTGAGCGCCTTTTCCAGAATGACGCTCTGGTGCATGGGGACCGCGGGGTCTTTGGAGCCGTGAATGATCAGGAACGGGGGATCCTGTTTGTCGATGTAGGTGATCGGGTTGGCGCGGGCGACGCGGTCCTTGTGTTCCAGGATCGGGCCGCCAACCAGCAGTGATTCGGGGGAGCGGGGATCGTTGTGTTTGAGCCGCGAACCGGGTAATGCGTGCTTATCCATCTGCAGAAAGTCGGTTGGTCCATACAGGTCACAGACCGCCTGCACGCTGCTGGACTGGTCAAGGTGTTTGCCGACGCTGCCTTCCAGATCTCTGATTCCGCCGCTGGTTCCCAGTAACGCCACCAGATGCCCGCCTGCAGAGGAACCGCCGACGCCGATGCGTGTGGCATCGTATCCATATTTCTTCGCATGGGCCCGCAGCCAGCGGATGGCGGCTTTGCAGTCATTGATCTGGGCGGGGAACTTGGCTTCACCACTCAGACGGTAATTGATACTGGCACAGGCGTAGCCGGCATCGGTCAGCAGCGGCACAAATTTGCCGCCGCGTCCTTTGTTGCCGCCCCGCCAGCCCCCGCCATGAATCCAGACGACCAGCGGTGGATTTTTCACATTACGAGGCAGATACAGGTCCAGCAGCAGGGACGAGCCATCCACGTTCGCATATTCCACGTCGCGATGTTCAATCAGGTTTCCGCGGAACTGAGGCGGTCTGTTCGGTCGGGGCTTCTGTGCAAAGCCTGTTTCTCCCAGGCAGATTGTGAAAGCCAGGCACGCGATAATGGTTCTGAATGAATGCGAGGTCATGCGGGGCCCCTGATGTGGTTCCACTGGTTGAAAAAAACACGTACACGTATCATGTTGTATTGAACACGACCAGCTGTGGGAAGTTTCGTTGATTCTGTCATTTTAAGTGATCGCTGGCGAAGGAGCTATTGCACACGGCGCTATTTCAGTGCCTGGGTGATTGTTTCCAGACTGTTCAGCAGGATCTGTTTCTTACGGGGAGTCAAGGCTGCTTCCAGGGTCTCGTGAATCTGGCTGGAATGTCTGGCCAGTTTTTTCTGCAGACGTTTCCCGCTGGCGGTCAGATACACGCGTAATGCCCGCCGATCGTTTTTACTGGGTTCACGACGGATCACATTTTTCTGTTCCAGCAGTCTCAGCATGGCGCCGATCGTATTTGCATCAGAAGACATACGTTCGCTGAGTTCGTTCTGAATGATGCCTTCCGCATCAGCCAATACTGAGAGCAGCACGTATTGATCAACGGTTACACCAAATTCAGCAAAGTGAGCCTGCGCCACGCGATGCATTGTCAGGTAAGTCCGCCTTAATCGCATTGGAATCGTATCTTCAACGGTCATCCGCACTAGTCCTTCTTTGAGGGAACGCACTTCATGTCAGGTAGGGAAGACTTCAATCCGACTCAGTTTGCAGATTCCAGTCAAAGAGTGCAACACGAAGAGGTGAGACAATTTTGAAGGGTCAAAATCACTGATGAGCTAAGTTGTATAACTGGAATAGTTTACAGTTGAGTACCGGTTATGCCTATCAGGCCGAATAATTTTGTGTTCAATAATAAATAAACTATCGTAAATATGTTGAGAGAACCCCGGGGCGGTGTTAGGATGGCCCGCGAATTGACATTGATTGAGAGTCCTGCCTCCAGTCCTGCCATAAATTCATACCACTGAGTGATCCTGCAAAAAAATGATTTGAACGGTTTATTGTTCATCTTCAGTTCCACCTGTGTTCTATTCGTAGAAGCAGGGAAATCGAAACTCCCTCCGCACTCTGAGTGTCGCGTTTTTTGTTTCATTTTTTATTTGCGAGAGATACGTATGAAAGTTTCTGGTACAGCCCGGCGTGGATTCACGCTGATTGAACTTCTTGTTGTGATCGCCATTATCGCGATCCTGATTGCATTACTGCTGCCTGCTGTCCAGCAGGCCCGTGAAGCGGCCCGCCGCTCCCAGTGCAAAAACAATCTCAAGCAGATTGGCCTGGCGATGCACAACTACCTGGACGCCTTCACCACCTTCCCGATTGGTGGATTGAAAAACAGTCGTGGCCCGAACTGGCGCGTTGGTCTGCTCCCTTATTTTGATCAGGCACCCGCTTATAACCAGGTCAGTTTTAATGCGAGTTTCTGGGCCCACTCCAGTTTGCAGCCGATTTTTAAAACCCTGCGGGTTCCCGGTTATGTCTGTCCTTCCAGTCCCCATGGATTTGTGAACGCGGATGTCCCTCTCTCCAATGACAGCATGATCCACGACTATGTCGGTATTACCGGCGCGGTTCCCAGCGCCACTTCCGGAGGCAGTACTGGAGACTGCACGGCGTCGAACATCGTCAGTGGGGGGACCTACTGTAACAACGGGATGTTGCCTGTTTACTTTGCGAAGCGAATGCGTGATTGTACCGATGGGTCCAGCAATACAATTATTGTCGCCGAACAGTCGGGCAATGTCGGTGGCGTGGAAAACAGCGCCAACCCGCTGGGGGGCTGGCATGGCTGGGTGAATAACTCGGGCGAGCAGATGGACCCGGGTACCACACTGTCCTCACTGGGAAGTGTGAACGGTTACCTGGGTGGCATGACAACCGTCCGCTATCCTCCCAATGCGTACTGGACCTCCGGTGCGCCCTCCAGTGCCAGTTCCGAGTATGAAGTCAATACTGTGCTGAATTCATTCCATGTCGGCGGCATACATGCATTGCTGACCGACGGTGCCGTCCGGTTCATTTCCGAGAACATCGACATGGACACCTTGCGACAGCTTTCCATGCGGTCAGATGGCCAGGTGATCGGCGAATTTTAATTCTACTCTTAACAGATTGACGCAGAAGCTTCGCAGCGCCTCTGTCGAAGCTTCTGCGTCCCTGCTTCTATTGCATTCCAGGTTACCTGATGAAAGACCCCTTGATGAAATATCAGTCTCTGAAATTAACTCTGTCACTGGTACTCAGTCTGACAGTTCTCATCGGCTGCAGTCATACTCCCGGTTCGGACAAACCCCGGCGTGATATTTCAATCACGGTAACACTGGGGGGCACTCCCGTGACAGCCGGCCTGGTCAATCTGGAAAATCCTCAGACGGGAGAAGGGGGCGGGGGATCACTGACAGAGGAGGGCGTTGTCAGTATTCCGAACGTGGCGCTGGGCAAATACAGTGTGACCATTCTGCCTCCCGAAATGGATCCTGTACCGCCAGAACCTGGTCAGGCTGCAGCACCCAGGAAAGACTCCCCCGCGATCCCGGCGAAGTTTCGCGACAGCCAGTCCAGCCCGCTCGAGCTTGAAGTGAAAGAGGACTCCAGTGAGTTCTCTTTTGATCTGAAAGACGCCGGTTGAATGGTTTTCAATCCCCATTTTCTTTTGTATTGAAATGTATAAATGGGTTGAGTGCGTGATATGAGGTGCTTTCATTCAAGGGCCTTCTGTCCGATTGTGCTGACAACGCGTTAATATCGTTATTGTATGTATCTTGTTACATATAAATGAAATGCGATTCGACGTGTTGTCGTAAGTCCAGTACATGTAATTTTTTTATCAATATATTAATATTGTATTGTAATAATTATTTAATAATATAAGTGGTAATAACTTAACATATCTATGTAAGTCGGTCATTCTGTCGTTCTGAAGGACCGTCTGTTTTCTATTTGAGTTTTTCCTCGTTTTGGTCAATGCCCGTGCAGGGTGACTGAAATCGGAATTCTTATTTTCGTTATTTGTTTTTATTAGTTGAGAGAGTTACATGAATCTAAACACACAGAAACGACGTGGATTTACACTGATCGAACTGCTGGTGGTAATCGCGATTATTGCCATCCTGATTGCGCTCCTGCTGCCCGCAGTTCAGCAGGCCCGGGAAGCCGCACGACGGTCACAGTGCCGTAACAATCTGAAACAACTGGGACTGGCGTTCCATAATTATCATGATAACTTCCTGATGATGCCCACCGGTTACTTTCGCGAGTCGAATTACAATATGGGGTGGGTCGCGCGCATTCTGCCTTACATTGATCAGGCCCCCCTTTATAACAGCATTACCTCCATCTCGGGTGAAATCAATGCGATCGCTCCTTACCGTACTGCTTCTGTAGGAACACGACAGGAATTTACGACACCCCTCCAGGTCATTCTCTGCCCCTCTTCTGAACTGGGATCGATGGCACCAGCGCATCCTGATGTCGGAATGAATGCCGGTTTACATTACCGGGGGAATGGAGGTTCTGTCGACGTGGGACTTGTCAGTGGCTCAAGCTCCAGTAGGCATTACACTACCTCTGGTGTGCTTTATCCCAGACATACGACCCGCATCAGAGATATTACCGATGGGACGTCAAATACGTTTCTGCTGGGCGAACTCTCTTCAGCTTTGAATGGCTGGGGCGCCATTAATGGCTGGAATGACATGGTTCCCTGGACCTGGGGATCCTTCTACTACGGCGATTCTGATGGTTATCTGATGATTGATACCAAGGCCACACAGTACCCGATTGGATCCAGTACCCATACGCAGTACGGAGTTTCCTGGAGAAGCGCGCACGTGGGTGGAGCGCATCTGCTGTTCTGTGACGGACGCGTTCAGTTCCTGTCTGCCAGCATGAACCTGGATACTCTTAAAGGGTTGGCGACACGTTCAACCGGTGAAGTTATCGGCGAATATTAAGCCGAACAGTCTGCTTGTATTCAATCAGAAGTATCGTCTATCCAGGCGGTACTTCTAACAGCAACTGGCAGCATTACGGGGACCAGTCCGCACAAAATCCGCGTGTTGCTCCTCTCTTTTTTAAGTATTATTTTCGGATAAAGCGCTAATATGAATTTAAATATGAGATCTATGTGCATCGGCATGCTCGCACTCGCGGTGATGACAGGCTGTGGTGAGCAGATTGACAAGAAACCGACGGCACCAGTGAAAGGCGTCGTCACTTATCAGGGGAAACCTCTGGAGACCGGTGAAGTAATATTTTTTCCTGACTCAGGAGAGCAGATTGCACACGGAAAGATTCAGTCGGATGGCACTTTTGAGTTGACCACCTATGAGGATGGTGATGGCGCGTTCCCCGGCACGCATAAAGTGACCATCATTTCCGAACGGGATATGGAAGGCGTTTCGGCGGAAGACCCGGAAGCAGGTCTGGAACCGTCTTATATTCCGATGAAGTACAATATGCAGAACACGTCCGGTCTGACTGCCGTCGTGAAAGAAGGCGATAACGAAATTAAATTCGACCTCGAGTAGTTTGACAGTTCCTGAACAATGAACTGGCTTACGGGTGCTTTCTTTTTTCGGAAGGAGAGCACCCTTTTTTTATGGTGACATGCTCGATTTGAATTTCAGTCAGAAGAGGGAGTCGATCGTGATCATCACCAGGATGATGACACCGATTGCCAGTTTGCCGACGACACCCAGCAGTCGCCCCACAAACGCCGCGGTGCTGATGTGTATGCGGTTGACTTCCTGGTTCCCTTTCCAGACTTCCCCCAGGTAGGCGCCTGCGAACGCCCCCAGGGCTCCGCCAAAAATCGCACCGAATACAGTTCCCAGGGGAGGCATCAGAGGTGTCGCGAGGGTTGCCCCGATGACACTGGCGATGAACGTTCCCAGCAGCGCCAGAATCATGGCACGACGGCTGGCGCCTTTTTTCGCTGCGCCGGCTGAACTGCCCAGTGCTTCGATGACTTCGCCGAGACCCGCCAGCAGAATGGCGATGACGAGAACAGTCAAGGAAATACCATGCTCATCGCGTCCGGGCATGAACAGATAAAACAGTGCGGACAGAAAAACCATGATCCAGTTCCCGGGAACCAGAAACAGAATCGAGACCCATGAAGTCAGGTTCGCCAGAAACAGGAGGAGCACCATCAGGTAGTAAAACGTGAAAGGGAGCCAGTCTGTGAGCCACTCAAATGACATGAATCGGGTACCTGCAGGAAAAAAACACACCAGGGTATCTGCGACGCCAGTTTATTGATTTCGCCTGGTATTGGTATTCGTTCTTCGTAAATCGTTGTGAAATATTAGAGAATGCAAAAAAATGACGAATGTTGAGTCGTTATCAGAGGTTATTTTAATGCAGCCCCGTCCCTCTTTAATTCCGGAAAAGTATACAAAAAGACACTTTCTGTGTCAGTTTAAGTGATCAATGATTGTATTTGTGTGATTTCAGAGGTAAAATCGTAGATTTGATGAACCATTGCTGGACGACAATTCTTATAATCATCAATGTTGTCTGATGTAATGTGCAGGTTTTGATAATCTGTCGTGTTCACTACGAATTCTGTTCGCTGTTTCTTTACGAAACGGAGAACAGGCAAAAAGTTTTCGTCTCATCCTAATAAGGAGCAGGCCGTGAGTGTTGTCAATTCCACCCGCGAAGTTCATGTCGAAGAAATTATAGACGTTGAGCCTCACAACTGGTTGAACATGAAGGAAGTGCCCGCCTGGCTGATCAGTCTGGGGGTCCACCTGTTGATCCTGTTTATGCTGGCAAGCTTCACGCGCATCACGCTGCTCGATTCAGAAAACGCAATCATCTCTTCGATTGAAGAACTTGATGATAACGTGTTCAAGATTGATCCCACAATTCAGGATGTTGTCGGCACAGCCGGTGATACCGCATTGATGACTCAATCGATGGCTGCGGCGCCACAGACTTCAGTCGAGCAGCAGCAGAAGATGCAGGACCAGCTCGAAAATGAGATTGAAGCCCCCGAGCCCATCATTGATGACCAGATGACTCAACCGGCCAAAGAAGAACTGATGGCTGCTGTTGAAGTAACGGGTGAAACCGACCGCCCTGATGGTGGTGTTGCCGGTGCGATTGACCGTCTGACGCTCGAAATTGCAGCTGCGGCCAAGGAAAAGAAACTGCTGGTGGTCTGGCTGTTTGATGTTTCTCCTTCTGTCAGTAAGCGGCGTAATGAGATCGCCGACCGTTTTGAAAATGTCTACAAACAGCTGGGTCTTCTGGATGCAACCGTCGATGAAAGCGCGCTGAAAACGGCTGTTGCCGCGTTTGGTGATACCACACAGTTCGTCACCAAAGAACCGGTCAGTGATGTTAAAGAAGTCGTCTCGCAGATCAGATCGATCAAAGAAGATACCACCGGTAACGAAAACGTTTTTTCAGCAGTCACACAGGTTTCCAAACGCTGGCTCTCTTACAAAAAACAGGGCCGCCGCAACATGATGGTGATCGTCGTGACGGACGAAGCCGGTACCGATGCCCAGGCCAATCTGGAAGATGCCATCCTGCTGACCAAACGGAATGGAATTAAATGTTACGTGGTCGGCAATGCGTCGCCTTTTGGTCGGCGAGAAGTGAATACCAGGTTTGAAATCGAACCGGGTGTCTTCGTCCCGGCAGTTTCTGAAGCCGGACCGGAAACGGTTGCTTCCGAACGTATTAAATTGCCTTTCTGGGGACAGAGCGACTATGAATTCCGTGAGATTTCTTCCGGCTATGGTCCTTATGCGTTAACGCGTCTGTGTGCAGAAACCAACGGGATCTTTTTCATCACCGAAGAAACCAGCGGTCCCAAATTTGAACCAGCCGACATGCGGGACTATCACCCCGACTACATTTCGATTCGTGACTACTCAAGTAAAATCGAAAAGAACATGGCCAAGAAGGCGCTGGTCATGGCGGCGACTGCTACCCGTACATCCAAACGGACTCTGCCGACTCCTACCCTGGAATTTCCGGCCAATACCGACAATGCATTACGACAGGCCATCACGGTGGCACAAAAGCCGGTTTCCGAACTTGACTACGGACTCAACGAGCTGCAGGTAATTCTGGAACAGGGATTGAAAGACCGTCCGAAGATCACCGAACCCCGCTGGCGGGCCAATTACGATCTGGCTTTGGGACGTGTGCTGGCAGCACGGGTGCGGGCCTATGGTTACAATACGGTTCTGGCAGACATGAAGAGCAGTCCAAAAACATTTGAGAAAAAAGAGAACAACGCCTGGCGACTGGTTCCTGCGGAAGATGTGCGTTCCAGTCCCTCCGTACGGAAACTGGGCAAGCAGGCTCAGGAGATTTTGAATGGTATCATCGACGAACATCCTGGCACCCCCTGGGCCTATCTGGCCGCCAAGGAACTGGACAAGCCACTGGGCTGGGCATGGCAGGAAATGAAGATGAATCTGGATCCCCAGGGGAATCGTGTCCGCAAACCAAACCCACGTTTCGAAGAAGAACAACGTAAGAGAAATGAGGCATTGAAGAAACGTGGCATTAAAGGAAACCAGCCACTCAAAATCTGACCTTGTTGCTTACCAATATCACCAATAATACAAACAGTTTAGCGACTGACCTGGCTGGCATGTTCGGCGCAGGGCAGTGTTTTATATTCATTTCTATTTTCAAAACCGGATCAGCATTTTTATTAAGTGCTGAGACAAAACAGGCACTCGTTTTCAATAGCAGTTCGCTATAAAAATGACCGGGGGGTTATTACTGATGGTTCAAGCGAGAGATTATTCCGCTTTCTTCACATCTTTGATTGTACACGCAGTGATTTTAGTGGGGATGGGACTGGTACACCATCAACTGACAGACAACCAGCCCGAAGTGGCAATCGAAACCATCTTCGACGAAGAGCGTGATCATGCTGAGATCGAACAGGTACTGGAAACGAATCTGGAAGTATCCGAAAATCTGAGCGTGACATCCGGCGGCATGGTTTCCACCAATGTCGGGGCTTCCACAGCGCCTGCGGTTTCTTCACAGAAGATCGAGACATCAGAAAGCCTGAAAGAACCCGAAATCAAAATCAACGCAGGCGAAATCACAGCGCCCGGCGATGACATCCTCGGCCAGGACCTGGGGGTAGGCGAAGTCACCGGTGAAGTGGGGGCTGTCGTCGAAGGCTACGGGTCAGCCATGAGTCGGATTTCCAAAGAACTGATCCGCATCATGCGGGAAGAAAAAATTATGGTCGTCTGGCTGTTCGATGAGTCGGGCAGTATGAAAGACGACCAGAAAGAAATCAGGGATAACTTCAATAAAATTTACGGGGAACTGGGGATTGCTGCCAAGCAGGAATCGAAAACCCGTGACCGGGATCAGACATTGCTGACTGCGATTCTCAGTTACGGTGCTACCGTGCATGTTCATACTCCTAAACCAACGACCGACCTGAAAGAAGTTCAGGACGCGATTACGAAGATTCCGACCGACGAAACCGGTCTGGAAAACATGTGCGACACCGTCGCTGCCACAATTGATAAATACGTCCTCCAGGCTCGAAAAACAGATCGTCGGCTCTGTCTCGTCGTGGTTACCGATGAATCAGGCGATGATGGTGCCAAGGTGGAAGAAGTCATTACCCGCGCCAAACGGGCCAAAACACCGATTTACATTCTCGGTCGGGAATCGGTCTTCGGGTATCCTTATGCCCGTCAGATCTGGACCGATCCGGTATATAATTTGAGGCACTGGATTCAGATCAATCGCGGGCCGGAAACCGCATTTCCGGAAGCATTGCAGTACGATGGTCTGCACGGTCGCTGGGACGCATTTTCTGCAGGTTTCGGTCCTTACGAACAGGTCCGCATTGCCCGTGAAACCGGGGGGATTTTCTTCGTGCTGCCCGGAAAAGAAGGTGAGCTGGGAGGCGCCGGCAGTACTGCCGACCGTCAGTTCCGTTTTCAGGATATGAAAGAATATCAACCGCTCCTGCTGTCTCGTCGCGATTACGATGCCGAACGCAGCGCCAGCAAATTTCGTACTTCCATCTGGAAAGTGATTGCCACACTCAATCCGCATCTGGATAAGCAGTTGAACATCAGGGAACTCTATTACCCGATCGAGAAAAAAGAATTTTTTGAGATCGGCAGTAAAGAGGTGCCCAAGGCGATCCGTGCCATGGGACTGCTGCAGAAAGCGGTCGAGATTCTCGAATCGGTTGAACCACTGCGTGCTCAGGAAAAATCTTCCCGCTGGCGCGCTGCCTACGATCTGGCGCTGGCCCAGTGTCTGGCCTATCGCGTGCGTCTGTTCCAGTACTGCCTGGCAATGGACCAGCAGGCGAAAAACATGCCGGTACCCAAAGAGAAAAACAGCAATGTCTGGAATGTCGCTCGTCGTAAAAAGATGCTGCCTCCCGATCCGGAACAGGTCAAGCTGACGAAAGTCAGCCCTGAAGAACTGGACAAACAGTTGAAGAAGTCGGAAGCACAGTACAAACTTGTGATCAAAGAGCATCCGGGAACCCCCTGGGCACAGAGAGCTCAGTATGAATTAGGACAGGGCTTCGGCATGTACTTCAGGGAAGGATTTCGTGATCCGCGATACAGCAAGGTCGGTAAAGATATCAAACTTCCCAAACTGTAAACCGCCACGAATTACTTAAGATCCTTAAATACAAGACAGGGCACTTTCCGGAAAATATGCCGGGAAGTGCCCTGTTTGCTTTTAACCGGTCCGGTCGCCGCGTAGCATATATGATATTCCTTATGACGCTGTGAATTCAGCTCATGCTCAATCAAAGACGACGCAAAAAGCGTCTGACTCATTCCTAATAACATCCAGGAGTTATTTACACGATGAACCAATACCGCGCTGGCAATTGCTTTAATATTTTTACCGGTTTAATGGCGGCGTTGCTCGTCTCGTCTCTGATTGGAAACAACATTGCCCACTCCGGCGAGAAAAAGACCGAAACGGAAGAGGGCTGGATCGAACTGTTCAACGGGAAAGATCTGACGGGCTGGACAGTCGCCGAGGGGGGCCCCTTTGAAGTGAAGGATGGCGTGATCGAAGTGACGGGGAAACGGTCGCATCTTTTCACCGATAAAGAGTACAAGAACTTTGAGTTCAAAGCCGACGTCAAGACGACTCCAGGTAGTAACTCGGGTATTTTCTTCCACACCAAATTCCAGGAAGAAGGCTGGCCGACACAGGGTTATGAATCACAGGTCAATGTCAGCCACAAAGACCCCGTCAAAACCGGCAGTCTCTATAACCGGGTCAAACTGTTCAAAACACCTGCTAAAGATAACGAATGGTGGACTCAGCATATCATCGTCAACGGTCGGCATGTGATTGTCAAAATCAATGATCAGACGGTGATTGATTACACCGAACCGGAAGGCGCAACGGGTTCTCCTTCACTGGGTGAAAAAGGGAGCTTCGCCCTGCAGGCACACGATCCAAAGAGTGTTGTGTATTACAAGAATATCCGAGTCAAACCACTGGCTGACTGAGCCTGGTGACGCAGATGGAAACCTGAGCCCTCATCATGAAGATCGAGGGCTTTTTTCTTCTCATTAGATTCAGCATAAAGAAGTCGACTTGTGAAACCGGGATACAATACGAATGGTCTGGCCTTCCATCGTTGGGATGACGCGATCTCACTTCTGGCAGAGACCGGTTATCAGTCGGTAGCGCTGACCGTCGATCATTACTGTCTGAATCCCTATGCTGCTGATCTGGATCAACGGTTGCAGGAAATGCAGACGCTACTGCAGAAGTATCAGCTTTCGTCGGTCATTGAAACCGGGGCCCGGTTCCTGCTGGATCCCCGCGAGAAACATGAGCCGACGTTGCTCACCGCCGATCCCCCGTCCCGCGCCCGCCGTATTGATTTCCTCAAACGCTGTGTTGATCTGGCAGCCTCTCTCAAGTCTGACGCGGTCTCTTTCTGGGCAGGACAGCTCAAGCAGGATCTGCAACGTGAAGATGCGTTGGAACTGCTGGCAGAAGGCTGTCGCGAAGTCATCGCCTATGCGGCTGAGAAAGAAGTTCGGCTGGCGTTTGAACCGGAGCCGGGCATGCTGATTGAAACACTGCAGGATTTCGCGGAACTGAACGAGCGCGTCAGGCATCCCTGTTTCGGACTGACGGTCGATATCGGTCATCTACAGTGCATGGGAGAGTTGCCGATCAGCCAGTTTCTGAGACCCTGGAAAGACCTGGTTTTCAATATTCATATCGAAGACATGGTCCAGGGAGCACACGATCATCTACGGTTCGGCGCGGGCGACATTGATTTTTCGGATGTGATCCATGGACTGCGGGAGATTGATTACCAGGGAGGCTTGCATGTCGAACTCAGTCGGCACAGCCATATGGCTCCGGAAGTCGTCCGCGAATCGTATGCGTTTCTGACGGATCTTATGCAGACAGGTGGCTAAGCTCGCTTTCACCCTCGGCTTACGTTCATGATAACCATTTACCGGGAATGTAGCGATTATTCGGGATAATCGTGTTACGGCCGGTAAACTTGAGTTCTACTGTACCGGCATACGATAGAGAGATAGCGGGCAATAGCAGAGAAAATCCTGTCATGTTGGGAATGAGGAAGTGACAGTCTTCATCCGATACAAATGGGAATCTCTGCTTTTGTAGATCCAGGCACTTTTTATACGATCTCATGTCGGCATGGCTTCATCAATTTCTAAAACATTTGACCTGCTCGCACAGAGCCGAAATTCTCATGCGGTCAACGCATTGATTCAGGCTCTTGACGTCGAAGTTCCAGAAATTCGTGAGCAGGCGGTCTTCGCGTTACTGCAGCAGCAGAGTTCACGCGGACTGGTCGAAGTGATCCGGCGTTACCCCACTCACACGGCCGGTATCCGAAAACTGCTGGAGACGCATTCGAATGCACTCGATGCTGCAATCCGGCAGTGCCTGCAACACGGCAACCAGGAACTGCAGTACTGCGGTCTGGAATTTGTCCGTATCACCAGTGATTTTAAACAGATTCCCTCTCTCATCGCCTTGTATGAAAATAAACGGCTGGTCAATCATCAGCCGGATCTGACATCACAAACCCTCCGCTACCTGGTGGGCAGGCTCTACGAATATTTTCTGAATCCCTCAGTCGATTCCATCTACTCCCGCGCGTTTTTGAAAAATGCCAAAGAGATCAGGCGCGACAACCTCAACGCGCTCGTCACGGCAACCGAACATCTGCAGGAATTCAATCGCCCCGAAGAAATCGTGGAAAGTCTGCTGATCCTGGGCAAAGTAGACGATCCCGCCATCAGAAAAGTACTCTGGAACTCAAATGAAGACATCCGGCGGATGGTGGAACAGGTACTGAAACAAAGTAAACATATGGGCGTCATGCAGCTTGTTTGTGATTTCACACTAGTGAATTATCCAAACGCGAAAGCCCTGGAAGCGATTTCGACGCGAGACGATCCCGAATTTATCGCCCACCTGTTGCGCTGGCTGCCGGAAAAACCGACCGAATTACAGCAGACGAATTTCAGGCAGATCGATCAAGTGATCTGGCTCCGTGCGGATCGGCAAGATTTCAGCCGCATTCCCCAGGTACTGCATGTGGCTTTGATTCGACTGATGAGCCTGCTTAATCTCGATGTCGCCAGCAAAAAACAGGCACAGAAATGGATGCTGCAGCATGGGACGCCTGCTGCCAAAGAAGCAGCCATCGATATGCTGCGGAACCTGGACGTCAACGAAGTCACGGAGATGGTTCTGGAAAGCCTGGATTCGGAAGACCCCATCCAGCAGGCCTGGGCCACCTGCCAGCTTCGAACGCAGCACGTCCCCGATGCGATGAATCTGCTGATCAATAAAATTGACAGTCCGGTAGAGGAAGTACGCGAAGCCGCAAGGCAGGAACTTTCGAGTTTTGACGTCGAATATGTTCTGGAGCATTTTGAAGAATTCAATTCGCAGGTCTGTCCGTCTGTAGGAAAGCTGCTGCAGAAACTGAATCCGCGGTGCATCGTCGATTTGAGTCGCGCCATGTCACATCCCCTGCGAAAACGGCGGATCCAGGCTGCCCGTTGTGCTTATGCCTTAAAATTGCATGATCAGGTTGTACCGGCCCTGGCTGCACTTCTGGAAGATGCCGACGATCTGGTCCGCAGAACCAGCGCCGAAATTCTGGCCAGCATTTCCAGTTCCGCAGCACGACAGGCATTAGCAACACTGATCAATGAAGAAAATACGCGCATCCGCGAAATCGCGATCAAAGCTCTGCAGAAGCCACTTAGTCCGGAGCAGACCGATCTGAATCAGGTGGAAGGGACAAGCGAAACATGAACATCGATTTCTGGTTCCTGCTGGCAGGACACACTGATGAAATCTCCCGGGCATTTCGTAATCGCAGCCTGCTGCAGGAAAACTGGTTGCTGATTTCAGCATCCATTGTGATTGGCATGGTCTGGCTCGTCCTGTATCTCTGGGAAAATCTGCAGCTGCAGCGCAGAGCCAATTCGGATACACCCCAGGGACTGTTCTACGATCTGTGTAAAACGCATCGCCTGAGCCGCGCTGATATCAACTATCTGCTGAAAGCGTCTGAGGCGCATTGTCATGAGCAGCCAGCCATGGTGTTTATCGATCCCGGCATCCTGAATTCCTATATTAGTCAGGCGGGAAGCGATGCCCGTTACTACGAACTGCTGGAAGAACGTCTGTTTCAGTAATTCACACTTCTGGATCAGGAAGCAGGTCTCCCGGGCTTTCTGGCGATCAAATAATCACTGACCAGGTCATGAGGCAGCGCGTGGACATCGATCGCTGTGAAGCCGATCTCCTCTAACGTCTGCAATGCCATTTCCTGACACCAGCGGGAATTGTCGGCAGACTGATCCGGCTCAGTGATCGCCATACTTCGCAGGCAGGAGATTGAGTACAACAGCGCGGCCAGCGGATGTTGCAGGTTGATTTCCCTGTGACGTGAACGAGCCAGATCCTGCATCAGAAAAGTTCCTTCCGGTCGCAACGCGGTAAAGACCTGATCCAGAACACGAATCGGCCGGGACTGGTCCTGCAGTACATCAAATGCCATTATCAGATCAAAGGCTTCAATAGCGTGAATCTCCGCCAGATCACGCTGGATAAAAGTCACATTCTCCAGCTGCTCATCATCTGCGCTGCGCCTGGCTTTATCAATCAGAAAAGCGGAACTGTCATAACCCACGAAACGACTGGCAGGAAACGTACGGGCCAGTTCAATCAGCGTCTGACCACTGCCACAACCCAGATCGAGAACATCCGATCCTTCACAAAGCTGCATAATCAGACTCGGAACGATCGGCAAGACATGTTTAAACAGTCCATTCATGATCGAAACGGAATGATCTTCCAGAAGCTGTGACTGCAGTTGAGTCAACAGATCAGCAGGCAGCGGACCTCCTGCGCGGAAGCAACTTACAATTTCATCTTCCAGCTTACCTGACAGTGATACCCATTGCACACTGGTGGCATAAGAGTGCGTTCCACCCCGCTGCAGCAAAAGCGCGGCCTGTTCCAGAGGCAGGCGGTAAGTCTGGAACAGCGGATCATACTCCAGAATTCCACCGGTGTTCATCACTGTCAGCCAGTCCTCGACATAACGCGTCTGCAGACCGGCTCGCGCTGCTATTTCTTCACAGGTCGCTGCATCCACACTTCCCAGTACTTCAAATAAACCGGTTCGGAAACCGATCGAAAGCATCAATGTCAGGCTTCCCTGATTGATCATCTGTTGCAGACGATCCTCAAAATGAGTGGATGTTTCCAGGCCGACAGTCAAAGCAGTATCAGTCATCATGTTGCTTTCCCCTCCAAAGTGAATAATTAATTCGCGACTGAAATACCATGCGAAAAAACCGGCGCAGTGTTACCGGCTTTTTTGAAAAAAAGAGTCGCTGAAAAAGGAGGGAGATTACTCAATCTGGATGTTTTGAATCTTTTTTTGATAAACTGTTGACATGATATGACATACGTAACGTAACCTTTCAGGGGAAAGTGCGGTACAGAAAAATGTCAATCTGAAAGAGGACAACACCTGTTTTGTTCTGTACAATAAGTTAGTGAAGTGATCGGCTGAGGGGATAAGTAGTTCTCTCCCTGTTCAGCACGGCTTTGAAGGGGCAGGCATCTGGTTCAGGAACCAGCTGTTGAGAGTAGGAGAGTAAGAATGTTGCGACAATGGTTGATTCCGTTTGTGGCGGTGCTGGTGGCGCTGGCTGGCATTGGAGGTTTTCTGATCAACTCAGATCGAACACAGGCGGTTGTCGCTGATAAGCAGGCGCTGACTGATGTGACTCCTTCGATTCAACATCACACACATACCGATTTACAGAAGTCTGGTCGTCGGCTGGATGAAATAAATCAGGTGATTGCCAGTCGTGTTCCCCAATTAAGCGGTTTGCAGTCTGCGAACGCCAGGCGTGGTTCAGGGGCACCCTGGAATGATCCTGCGTTAAATAATTTATATCAGCAGATCCGCAATCAGAAACTGACACTCTGGTTCCCCCGGAATGACGAGCCGTTCTCCATCTGGGTCGGCAATCCAGAGAAGATCGTCGACGGGAAAAAAATCTATCAGCATGCCGAGGCCCTTCAAAAATCGGTCGCGCTGATCAACCAGCTGCCATTCCCCGTCCGCATCTGGTTTTATGGAACCCGCGACCAGTCCAATCCGGAACTGGGAGAATGCATTGAAGCCGTTGCGGAGATTAAAAATCTGTCTGGTGTCAAGTTTTCTTACTGTCGGATTAATGAGCGGGGTTATGAAGCGCTCCGCAATATTCCCCAATTACAGGACCTGGAAATTCTGCATTCGCATCTGGATGACACGGCGCTTGAGCAGATTGCACAGATGGATGGATTACGGCGGCTACATCTGCACTTCGGCAAGAAAAAAATGGATTCCGCGGTCGCAGAAAAAATACTGGATCTACCCCATCTGCAAGACTTGAAACTGTGTATGGCTCTGGTGCCTGAACGTGCCGCCTCTTTCTGGAAGAAGCTGTCGGGCTGCTCGGAACTGGTTGCATTAGAAGTCGATTGCGGGACCGTCAAGCAGGATGTGCTCGTCAAATTCCTGAAGGATGGAGATCATCAAAAACTGGAAAAGTGGGTGGTGCGGAATGTGTCCCCCAGAAAGAAACTGTCAGACGCGTTCGTACTCGCTCCCCAGCTCACTTCACTTAAGATCCCCTCCGGATCGACAGAAGAAATGAGTTATCTGCTGGAGAAACTGGCCAGCGATCTGCCCGGGATGACTAACCTGATCATCGGCTGGGATACGGGAATGCATCTGACCGGTGATGAAGCCCGTCAGGCACTGAGGCAACTGGGCCGCTTCAAGAACCTGCAGGAATGTCATGTTCCCATTACTCTGCCTGATGCTTATTCGCTGCAGCCATTAACACGACTCAGTCAGCTCGAAAGTTTTTACTGCAAGGATCTGAATCTGAACCAGGAGACCTTACTCCTGCTTGCACAAATGCCGTCTCTCAAAAGTCTGGATGTGAATGTATTGAATTTTGGAGAAGAGTCCGCCCATCTGCTGCCCTGGTTATCGAATGTGGAGCAGATTGAAATTCGGGCGCCGAACTCTCTGACCGACGAACGCCTCGCACTGCTCGATACGCTCCCACGGTTATCCCGGTTGGAATGGTGTGATATCGCGATCCAGGAACCGGTACCACTCACACCGGAAGCCCGCAAGAAATATCCCCATATCGAATTCGACATCTGCGGAAATTGAATTTTACCGAAGTAAATGAATTGCACTGCCAGAGTGTTTTCTCGCCGGTTGCCTCAGCGACAGTGTCGCTTACTTGACTGAGAATTCATGCAGCGTTTCGGGCCAGATCGCATGAAAGCCATCTTCACTGATGGGACGATAGCCGGCTTTGAAGCGGTTCATCAATGGATGTTCGATCTGCGTTCTGATCTGGCTCAGCACTTTCGCCGGATCATCGACGGTCATAAACAGGTTCATTTCCGAACTGCCGAAATCATGTCCGTCGACAATCGTCTTGCCATCCACCTGGATTTGATCGATGATGACGGATTCCAGATCCACGAGTGAATCGTAATCAGAAATTACGGCTCCATTAAACTGTAGTACAAGTTGAAATTTCATAGTCGTTCCCACGGTCTGATTGATAGAATGGCGAGTGAATATCGGACCCTGTTTGCCCATCGAAAGGGCTCAAGACTGGCTACAGGCACATTATAACGAAAGGACCGCTGTTTATGATACCAGGTTCATTCAATTTCGTTTGAATTCAATAAACCGGAGGTTCTGGTCAGCATACTTTGTCGGTTATATTGACGGCGCAAACTCTTTTCCGCAAGCAGTTTCGGAATATTGTTTATTAACACGAGAGAGCGAAGAAAATGCAGACTCGCATCACAAACATTCGCCTGGCTCACCTTGTCACAGGTCCACTGCTGGCTCTCGTTCTGATTCGGCTTTCTTTTCTGCTCCCGTTCCCGGTCAAACCAGATCAGATTGAATGGACCCCGTATTCGCTGGCACACATTCACCAGGATCTGGAACAAGGTAAACTGGTTCTGATCAGCGCGAAAGCCAGTTGGTGTATCACTACGTGGGGGCACGAGCACTTTTATTCTCGAGATCCAACGGTACTCAAGCTGGTCCGCAGTCAACCCATCTGCTGCTACAATATTGGTATTGCAGAACTGCCTCATCACCAGTTTGAAGCCTGGCAGGGTTATTTCGACGATATTTCTCCACTGGGAGTCATTCTGCTGACGCAGAATTCCAACCACGAAGTCATCAAACGCGCGATTACGATAGAGGGGATCTACGAACAGCAACTGATACCCGAAATCAAAAAGCTGCGCGAGCTACAGACAGAGCCGTCGTATCGTGTGGTTCATATTGATCCGTGATTTAATGGAATATTAGACCGATGACTGAATTTCCCGTGATAAATTATATCTCGAAATAGAACTTTAACGTTGATTTTGATTAGGAAACAAATGATGGGAGCAGGCGCTGGTGGTGCTCTGATTCAAGCGGTTCTGGTAGTTCTGCTTGCATTACCCATTCATCTATTGAGCTGTCGATATTGGCGGATTCATTTTCTATCGCGTTACCTGCTGACTTCGCTACTGATCGCCGTCTTTGCTTTAATCTTTCCATTTATCAAATGGATTGTTTGGGGAGACGCCTCCAGGTACTATCAACCGTGGGATGTCTGGCTCTGGAAGAATTTTGTACTCAGTCTCGTCGTGGCTCTATTGTCTGGTTTCCCCCACTGGATAGATAATTTCTTCAAGCAATCCAGGTAAATGGATGCTATTCTCGATATCACTAATTTCACCATGCAAAAGATTAAAACGTCCCCCGAGGCTCCTGATTCATAACTGCTTCTGTACACCCGTTTTAAGAAATCTCCCTTCTTTCTCCAATTACCCCCATCGCTATAGACACAATCCGCCGATCCCCCTAAAATCTGCCGACTTTTTTATTTATACACAGATATAGATCGGATCGGGCTATTTAATATGAATTCACAGCAGACACTCGCGCCGCTTCCGGAAACGGACCCACTTCTTCCTGAAAACGCAGCTGCTGAGACGCCCGAACTTGAGACACCTCCGACTGAATCATCACAGTCTGGGAAGTACGCTACCCCTGACTGGGCGAACATTGGCTGGGTCGTCGCCATTCACCTGGGACTGCTGGCCGCTCCCTTTTACTTTACCTGGACCGGTCTGCTGACCTGCGTGTTCCTGGGCTGGCTGACCGGCTGTATCGGGATCTGCATGGGCTATCATCGCCTGCTCACCCATGGCAGCTTTCAGACGTATTCCTTCATGAGCCGTGCGATCGGCCTGATCGGTTTACTGGCCGGGCAGGGACCTCCGATTCAGTGGGTCGCCAATCATCGTAAACATCATCTGCACAGCGATCAGCCCGGCGATCCCCATTCGCCTCGCGAGGGTCGCTGGTGGAGCCACATTCTCTGGCTGGTTCCCTATCATAGCAGCGAAGAAATTCAGGCCACCCATCAGCGGTTCGCCCCTGATCTGCTCAAGGACCCGTTCATGCGGTTCCTGCAGAAAACATTTCTATTCTGGCACATCGGACTGGGTGCCATTTTATATGGCATCGGTTACTGGCTGGGCGGCAGAGAGACCGCGATCAGCATGGTCGTGTATGGCATGTTCGTGCGTCTGTTTTATGTGCTGCACGCGACCTGGTTCGTGAATTCCGCTACCCACATCTGGGGCTATCGCAATTACGAAACCACGGACGACAGCAAAAACCTGTGGTGGGTCGCGCTCTTAACGTATGGCGAAGGCTGGCACAATAACCACCACAAGTACCAGCGGATGGCAAAGAACGGCCACAAATGGTGGGAACTCGATATGACCTACGGTGCGATTCTGGTCCTCGAAAAACTGGGCCTCGCCTGGAAAGTCGTCAAGACGATTCCCCCCAACGACAAAGCAACGGCAGTCAAGCCTCCCAAATTCGCCCAGCAGCAACAGACTGTGAAGAACTGACAGACTACGACTTCCGGCCCGCTGCGCTTGGCTCGGATGGCATCCGGGTTTATCTCTGTGTCTCTTTCGCGTCGTTTCGTGGTAGAAATATCCTGTGGGGATGCTTTGTTTCGTTCCATCGCCGGTGATACCAGGTTGATACGCGCCACGCGGGCGGACAGATGGGTCCCGTCCCTACTGTAAGACCGGTCTGATGAGCGCGCCGGGATTGAGCGATAGCTCTGTCGGTTTTCTGTTCCCCTCTGCTCCGTCTTCAGTAGTTCGG